>Ga0208252_100145_pt1 | contig 11276 bp, 10 predicted proteins | sample CryBogCBE21Jun07_FD_184564 | JGI IMG/M metagenome (GOLD analysis project Ga0208252, IMG submission 184564) | Freshwater microbial communities from Crystal Bog, Wisconsin, USA - CBE21Jun07 (SPAdes) | ecosystem: Environmental > Aquatic > Freshwater > Lake | place: Crystal Bog, Wisconsin, USA... | reverse complement strand
AGAGGGACTCGGAGAGGGACTCGGAGAGGGACTCGGAGAGGGACTCGGAGAGGGACTCGGAGAGGGACTCGGAGAGGGACTCGGAGAGGGACTCGGAGATGGGCTTGGAGAGGGGCTTGGTAATGAAATGATTACAAACCCATCTCCTATATTATACCCATCCGATGATACACGTGAACTTAATGAAGGTGGCAATGAACCTGTATACATTGTAGCTGTATTATTCGTTGCAGATGATGAAGAATCATATGATCCTCCACCATATCCAAAATTTCCACCAGAATATCCACCACCCCCACCACCATTCATACTGTTTGGTGCAGAAACACCTCCACCACCGAAACCACCCCCATTATAACCAGCATCTGATGAAACTATATCGGCTGATGTTAACCACGGAGTATTACCTCCATTAACAAATGAATAAACTGTTACAGTCGTCCCCCCATTAAATGATGGCCATATACTAAATGAACAATCTCCAGTAAATCCAGCACCACCGCCACCTTGAAATCCAGCGCCAGCTCCACCACTTCCAGCTAAACCTAATGTACCTGTATTTGAATTGTTGGTTGTTAAGATACCGTTTGATGCACTTCCACCTCCTCCTGCAACTAAAATAGGTCTGTTATCTGAGTATGCTATGAACGTGCCCCCGCCGCCACCTACACCACTTCTGCTAATCGTACTTCCACCTTTTTGACCAACCAATATTTTTATAGTTTGTCCACTTGTTAAAGTGTATGTTCCATACACAATTACACCTTTTCCATTATTAGTGCCGCCACTTGCCGCTCCCGCTGCTATAAATGTATACACACCAGTAGACGGAACAGTCCATTGCTGTATACCATTGTTTAATGTTACGCCACTTGGTGCTCCTGTAGTCGGAATTGCATTTACAGTCTGTCCGTATGATGTTAGTATAATTGACATTTATATAAAGCAATTTAAAATATTTGACCAAAAGCAAACAGTGACGAGATCAACTACATCAGGAACTTTTTGATGCACAAACGCATCAGCGACAAGAGACACACTCACATCTTTGATAAATTTTTGTACGTATGGACTAGATCGTTTCACTACAACTCTCGTCTTCACAACCGTCCGCACTATCGGCCTAGGTACCGTTGCTAGCATATATACTTTCCGAGTTCGATTTTAAACCCAGACTCTTCTTGTATCGGCACAGGAATCTCAAACTCCGTGCCAACGACTTGCAGAGAAACCCGCGACTTTTTTCGTTGTAACCGAGACATCTCGCCATCAATACCCGTGTACAAAAGTTTTTTAATGTACACCTTTTTCTCCTGACCACTCCTGTACGATCGTGCAATCGCCTGAATCTCCGTCGCGGGATTCCAAGACGGCTGAGTAATGTACACCCGAGTCGCCTCTTGAAGATTCAAGCCCACGCCACCAGTCTTGATTTGTATGATGAAAACTGACCCCGGTGGAGCCAATTTAAACTCTCGAATCACCACCTCACGATCCATCGTCCCCCCATCCAGAATAAACGTAGGAACTGAGAGACGCCGCTTAATCTCAGCAGACTCCATACGAAACTGGGTAAACACAAGAGACTTTTCGTCTGGGTGTTCATTGATCAATTCAATGAGCGTATCCAACTTATTGGACACAGCAGGCCCGTCAAACATCGGAGCCCATGAACTCGCCTGGCGACACCTCAGAATACCCTCGAGGATACACGCAAACCCCGTGGCACACACAGTGTCATAAAACTCCTGTTCCTCCGGGTGCATCTCCAATTCCACAAGGGAGAATTCATACCCCGGACCCTGTGACGTGTTCTTCGTCCGGCGAAGGACAAACTCATTCTTCACATCATCCAAGTGGCACTGGACATACCTACGCTTTACACCGACAAACTCACACAGAACCACAAAGTCGCGCATTTTGTTAAACACAGGAGTTCCGGAAAGAATCCACTTGATCTTCGCTTTGAGTTGCATGCAATTGCGATTCACAAGTGACTTCCTGTTCCGAATCTCGTGCCCCTCATCCAGAATAACCCGATCCCATTCAAAATCCAAGAGATCCTTGACAACTGAATAAGGGCAGATGCACACATCAGCCAGAAAGAATTTTCGGTGCGAGCCGTCATAGACGCACACGGTAAACTCGGGTACAAATTTTCGAATTTGTTCCAGCCACTGGGGCACGATCGACTTGGGGACTATGATAAGAGTCCTGCGCTTAAAATGACGCACCATCGTCTCGAGCATCTGCACAGTCTTTCCGAGACCCATCTCGTCGCAGAGAATCCCACCCGCCACGGGTTTCGCCTTTTCGCGACTCACCATCCAGTTGACTCCATCAACCTGGTGAGGCTTGAGCTTGATTCCCATGTTTTTTGATGACTGTTCCATCCGAAGAACAAGACCCCGTTCACACAACTTGGATTTTGAAGTAAAAAACGGAGCGGGTATTATCAGGAACGTACTCGTACGCACCAACACGAAACCCAAACTTGTAGTACCACGTGGAATCGCTAAGGCGAGTGCACAAGAGAACACGGGTACCCGGCTCCTCAAGCAGGTGATTATTATTTTTGCGCATATTCTGATTTCCGTGCTCTTCGCGACCAGATCCTTGGTACCTAACAGTATTGTCATTGAACATGTGATCATTGTAGTAACTCGTCTTCATGTTCACGCGGCACATGACATAGTCACCCCATCCCTCGCCAGGAATTCTCTTTATCGCGTTATATCCGTATGCGTGGAAAGGTGTCCGAAACCCAAAGATTTCGATGAACATCCTCTCATCGACGGGAGTCCAGCCGAGAGACTCGAGGTACTCGCGCTCGCGGTTGAGCGTGCGAAGCTTCTTCGACTGGAAGAAGAGTGCCATTTTTGTTGATTGGTGCATCAGTATACCATCCTCCGTTCACAAAACAAAAATATTTTCTTACCTTAAATATGGATTTCGCGCGCAGTTCACTTGGATATTACAAGGGACGGGTAGGTAATCGCATTTCTGGAAAGGTGAAAAATACACACCGTCTTTTAGTTGATAGACTTTTAAAAAGTGTAGGAGGTTCACGGATTAAATCTAGAGAGAATTGGGGAATAGCACATGAAAATACATATAATCAGATTAGAAAAACAATTGAAAACAACGAAAAAAAACTAAAAAATTTAAAAACTAATTATGCAATAACTCTTGAAAGTATTCGCTCATCTAAGAGAATGCTTCAAAATCTCAAACGTAACAGAAAATCATTTTTTATGTTATCAGGTAATCGTGCACGCCCAGTGAACCAGGGTACACAGACAAACAATCACAACGGGAACCAGGGTACACAGACAAACAATCGCAACGGGAACCAGGGTACACAGACAAATAACCGCACAGGGAACCAGGGTACACAGACAAACAACCGGCGAGGGAACCAGGGTACACAGACAAACAATCGCACAGTTCAATACAACGGTAAATTATCGAACAATGATAGACGAGCAGGTCTTATAAAGCAACTTAGATTTTTCCATAGCGAGAATAATTTGAAAAACCGTTCTATTCCAGAACTTGTAAAAATGAAACAAAACAACCAAAACCAAGAAGCAAATGCATATTTTCTTTTGACTCATGGTGTCCCAATACAAGGAATGAGTCCAAATCAAATGAAGCAAATGAGACGAGATATAGAGAATAAGAAAATGTAACAACAAATGCAACGATACGTTCGAACACGCCTCTTACGAAACTCTGATTTTTCAAACCCTATTGAAATGTCACAGCACCCTGACTTGACTCTTGAAGTGCTCCGTGAAAAGAAAGATGTGATTCCCTTTTCACAGGCGCATCCAAATTTTACATTTGAATGGGTCTCCGAATTTCCTGATCGATTTTGGAATTGGAACGATCTTTCTTTTCGTGTACCATTTGATTTTCTTTTGGAACATCCAAGTTTTCCGTGGACGTGGAGGATAATTACGGAGAGAGCATCCAAAGAATTTATGATTGCGAATAGACATTTGACGTGGGACTTTGCAACATGGAACCCTAAGAAAATTACGCAAGACGATCTCGCTTTCCTTAGAATATTCAAAGATAGATTACCACCCTATAAATGGCTTATGTTTGCTTCACGAACTTCTTGGCCTGTATTTATACAGTCTTTGGATCTTCCGTGGCTTTTATTGGCTGATGTGATACATCTTGCCGATTTTTCAAACGAACATGTGTGGTTCTTGTACACGTATGAGTTTCTTTTTGATTGGATGCGCTTAAGTATTTCGGTTCATATAGATATAATAAATGCACATCCCACGCTCAATTGGCAGCGGAACTATCTTCAGTGGAATGAGTCTACATGGAAAACTCCGATCGAACCTATTGAGGTCAGTGTTCGTCAATGGGTCGCTGCGAATACTATCAAAAAGTATTGGAAGCGAGCAATCAGTTGTCCCGATTTCAAATTATGCAGGCGACGACTCTTCAACGAGTTTAAAGATTTCGACATATTCCAATATAAGAAGGAAATGGCTACAGTCAAGTTTATTAAGCTCAATCCTCATGCCATCATTCCCTCCAAGGCCACCCCGGGGTCCATTGGCCTTGATTTGTATTCTATCGACAGCTACATTGTCCTTCCCGGACAGCGCGTCGTCGTATCCACCGGACTACGACTATTGCTTCCAGACGGTGTATACGGACGCATTGCTCCACGCAGTGGCTTGGCTGTGAAGCACGGCCTTGATGTTGGCGCGGGTGTGGTTGACCCGGATTACCAGGGTGAGATTCGTGTGGTTCTGTTTAATCACGATATGATGAATCCGTTTATTATCAAGCCTGGATATCGTATCGCACAGCTCATCCTTGAGCGTGCACTGGATCCAATTGTGGCGGAGGAGACTGATGATCAGCAGACTTCTTCACGTGGCGCGAACGGTTTTGGGTCTACGGGCGTTTAGATGTTTCTTGATGATACTCCTGGCGCGATTTTCTCTAAATTTTTGAATGGATCGATTGCCCAGAATTCTACTCGGTATAATATTTTCCTTTGTTGACATCGTCACGCCTTGCAACATGAGATAGGTATGTATAAAATGCTTCATGTCAGTTTGGAGCGCACCAAGGACTCTTTCAACCAGAGCAACTTTGTACGTTTTGTTTAGTTTTCGGAGTCTCTGTATGGCCCTGAAAATAGGGGCGAGCGTGATTATATCAAATGCATCTATGTGACTAGGGTACACTTTTATATAATGATTTGCAAAATATCCACTCTCAATTCCCGTTTGAGCATCAACTTCTTTGAATGCGTGATGACAAAACTGTGCACTGTCCATGCCTGCGGCTCTGTGAGCAGTCAATGGATTCACGTGTCCCTTTGAATCGACGAGCGCCTTGCCATGCGCCACGTATACTATCCTGTCCTCCATTCCTAATTTTTTGAATATATACATGTTTATACAAGCTTGCACATTACATGAACCCGGAAACTCAATCACCTTTGGTCTTTTTGAAGCCATCGGAGTTAGACCCCAACACATGTACCAACCATACATCACCAATGAATGATAAAAAAATCCACCCATCACTGTCGACTGACCTCTCACATACCCAGTCTTTTCAAAAATTTCCTTTAACGGCGTATTTTTAGTTATCCCCCTCGTTTTTTCTTCGACAGCTCGAACCATACCAGATACAAGTTCGCCGTACGTCTTTTTCTGTAACCTCTTTTTAAATAGCATAATTCCTTGGTATTTAAATGGAACTCCTTCGCGAAGACGCAGGGCCTCACCCGCGCGACGATAATTAAAACCAGGTGTCTTATTTCCTCTCGTCTCGGCATTCTTGTGGAGTTGTTCTAAATTTCTATTGAGATTCTCGGGAGTTTCGTAGACTCGCTTCATAGATGGATCGCTTGAGAATTCAATATCACTTAAAAATTTACAAATAACGAATGATGCTTTTAAAATACCTGAAGCATCATTTCTCAAAAAGAAATCATCTCTGTACTTGGTCCATTTATCTATCGTAAATTTCGCTTCTCTGTTCATTTAAGTATCTTGAGAATAGATTTTGATGACTCTGTAGCCCTTTTCTTATTTCGCATGGCTATATCAAGAACTAACTGACGCGCCAATCGTACAATCTTGGCCTGTTTTGACGTAAGGAATGAAAGGTGACCCACTCGTATAGCGTTCTTTATACCCTTTTCTTTTTTGTTACCATTAATTGGATTTCTGAGCATGATACTCTTCTTCGTAAATGACCCTGCTAAGAGAGCAAGGGTATCGTTCCACATGTAGTACAACTTTTCAATGGGCATTTTGAAATACATTGTCCATCGTCTACTGAGATGTGCTCGTGTTATGCCCGGATACACGACAAGTGATGTATCAACGAGTTCTTGTCCCTGAACTGAAAAGGTAAACACCTTGTACACCAGCTTTCCTTCCTTTTTGCCAGGTGAATCAAGTGGAACTCCCTTGAGCTCTCTCCATGTAAACGGCTTACCAAATCCCTTCATGTGTTTGTACATGATATCAAACATTTTTTGAGATTTTTCATCAACTTCTTTTTGTGTCATAAGAGGTTTGGGAACGGCAAATTTAAAATCAAAATCCGATGTGTCGACTGTCCGTATTCCTCGCGCTTCGAGGTACAACTTTATAGCCATTCCTCCACTTAAAAATTGAATAAAATCGTGATGTGGTTTTATAAGTCTCCTTGTTCTTTTCGTGTACTCTACAAACTCATTCTGTATTGAAAAAATCAATCTTGGTGCGTGAATGTACACCTCCCCGTGGAATATTCCACCGTGCATCGAAGCCTTTTTAGAATCTGAAACAGTTCCATCGTAGCCTCTCTTTGATAAAAATTCTCTGTACAGGGCTTCATGTGCTGCATAATCTATATCGACCACTGAAAGTCGTTGACCTCTAATCACACTTTTAACTCCTTTTGGTGTTTTACCCGTGAACAATTTCACCTGGTTCTTTAATTTCATATCCGTCCCAAACGCAGCTGAAAGAAGAGCTCGCGTCTTTGCGGATACGTTTGGAAAAACCGTATGCGTCAATGAATGGTGTGTAATTTTGAAGAGTCTAAGTTTTTTCGGGGTTTCAAATGTCCACACCTTTTTACCGTACCTTTTCGCAATTGCATACGAAAATGTAAAAAATTTACCATTTCTTGAACCACCTCTGTAAAGCTTCATGTCTTCTTACCATTGCCACCATGTTTTTTTCTCTGGGATGCCGATCGTATCCTCCATTGAATCACCGTCAAACGGGAGTTCTCCCTCGACCAGGTCAGAGAGAATCTTCTGTCTGTCACTCTCTGTCGTGTAATCAAGAACATACTCGACGAGTTCCAAATCAAAAAATGGACTCCACACTTCAATGCCGAACGTCGCAAACTGGTCAATGATGTGATTCATTCGAGGCCTAAAATCACCAGATCCGGAAAAGAGCTCTGTGCACCCCAACCCAGTGATGAGTCGTCGATGACTCGTTGTTATGTTTAGGTATCGGGCCAGAATGTACATTGGAATCTCCGCCCCTTCGAGGTGCCCCGGCCAGTGTGAGGACTCGTCAAAGAAAACCTTCACTGACATGTCGCGCGCGGGAAGAGACTCCATGTCCAGTGAATTTTCGGTGTGCCCAATAGTGTACGACATCATTTCATCCGGAACGAATTGATTTACGAGACGAGAACCACACCCAGATGAGTAAAGGAACGCATCCGTCTTGTCTATGAAACGGTCGACGGCCCTTTGAATCTTCTCGCGAATAACATCCGTCGCATCATGTGTCGTACGCAGAGGCTTCTCGAACCACGGATCGTCCCAGCATACGATTCGATCGTGTTCGAAAAAATAGACGCATCCAGTTGGAAACTCAACGAGATCCTTTCGCGGTCGAAACGAAAAAGTCTTCTTTTCTCTGTTCCAGTACAGGGGGGATGTACCAAATCTCCCTCGTGCTGCAAACTCACCAGGTTTGATGAGCGCAAAGTTTCCTGTAGTCTCCGCGCACGCAGATACAACACCAAATTCTTCGATACAAGGAACATCCTCCCCAATCGAGTTCATCTTGACCTTTTAATTTTCTATTCTTTTAAATAGATGACCACTCTGTGGTTCAATCCGTGGATTTACACTAATACATTTACATTTACATTTACAAATATGGCGGCTACAGGTAACACCGGGCCAGTTACAACTACATATAACCCAATTCCAGTCGGATGGGGGGGATTATCAAATGGTATTCAGTTATGGACAGTACCTTTAACTGGTACATATCGCATCACGGCTGCCGGAGCCGGTGGTGGATTTGCTCAATTATCTGCCACGACAAATCCTTATCCGTCGTCTAATGGTATAATTGTATCAAATACATATACATTTACACAGGGACAAAGTATTAAAATTCTTGTTGGTCAACGGGGCACAAATGAACAACTTAATGGCGGTGGTACACAATATGCAACTGGTGGCGGTGGATCATTTGTAGTGTACAGTAACAATACACCTATAATCGTGGCTGGAGGGGGAGGAGGATGGTGGGGTAACTTAGCTTCAAATAGCCCCGGTGCAGGTAATGGAGTGGCCACAACAAGCGGAACAAGTGGCCAAGGTGGTGGAAATGCTGGAACTTCGGGTAATGCCGGTTCATGCGGAAACAATCCATCTGATGCTGGTGCCGGATTTTCATCCAATCTATACAACGGGTCTGGAACACGTGTGTATGCATACTCATTTTTAAATGGTGGGATTGGTCAACCGGGAACTATTGTTGTAGCTGGAGGTACTCAGATACCGGGTGGTTTCGGGTGTGGTGGTTTCGGAGGCGGAGGATATTCGGGTGGAGGCGGATTATCAAACGGTGGACAGAGATTCGGAGGTGGAGGTGGCTCCTATGATATAAATACATTAGGAAATGCTACTATATATACAGGTTTACCTGGATACTCGTCTGGGTATAACATACCGTCCGCAAATGGATTTGTAGTAATACAAAAACTGTAAAAATGATTCTGTAACGTGTACAGGAAAACAATCTAAGGTCTTTCTACAGGATACGTTTTTAATGTCATTCAAAAATAAATGAAAGAGCTCTACATTGATTCGAGATATGCACAGGGAACACCTACTTCAATTAGCGTTTCTTCAACCACATCTTCGAGTAACATAACGGTTTCATCAACAAATGGTATGATCCCTAATCAACCAGTGACATTTTCCGGATCAGTTCCATCCCAAATTACATCTGGTACAACATATTACATTTCTAATGTTAACTCTCTCACGACATTCCAGATTTCAAATTCCAGTACCGTTGGATCTGTCGTCATAGGGCCAATAACTACCGCATCTTTCACCATGAATTTTACGTACCAAACACCAAACTCGTACACTCTTTTCTTACAGAGACCAATCAGAAATATTACAATGGCTCAAGTGGTATCACTTACTGTGAATCCTTTATCCAGTATTACGCAAATTCCAAACCCAGGTCTTCAGAGGGGTGATTTCATTTTTCTAGATATTCAAGAGCTCAGACGACCATTCCAAATCGACTGTAAAAAAACTGTAGCAACAGGTCAGTATCCCGTTTCGACTTCATTTGGCATTATTCAGCTTCGTGAACTGTGTAGCACAACGAGCGGTAACTTTTACATGGACAAGAAGGACAATGTCATGGTGAAGTACACACAACCAATTGATTCTGTTGATCGTCTCACGGTTAGATGGCTCGATTACCAGGGTAATCCCGTACCCATGGGATCGTATAACCTATTTACACTGAGACTTGAATGTGACGAAAACTAAATCGGGTTCTAATAGTAATGAGGGAGATTTATGTAGACTCACGCCGCAGAAAGGAACCATACGGTAACTCGTATACATTGTACATTCAGAACCCTTTAAAGAATGTGACAAAGGTTGAACTCGTTTCAGCCACAGTACCTAACACAGTGTACAACATCACAAATGGATCAAACATATTTTCAATGTCCGGAAATATATTTTCAATATCAAACGGGTTTTATTCAACGTCTGGACTGGTAGAGGCAGTGAACAATACGGTATCAAGTAATGCGTATACATTCTCATTCCTTGCCAATGAAGGAAAATTTATTATGATTAGCACAAATGTATTTTCAATGACAATTTTATCGAATGAATTTACTGGTCTCACAGGTATGTCCGGGACACTTGTGTCAAAACTAGCAACTACGTCAAACGGTATATTTATGGGCCCTTCATCAAATGCGTATTACTTTGTGAAGGCACCTCGAGTAGCGACTATGAAACCATGGGGTGAATATGTATACCTTGATATAGACGAATTAAGAAGACCATTTGAGATTGATGCCGTTGCGGATCCAACTGCATCTCAAAACTCTACTATTTTTGCAATTGTTCCATTGGATGTGACAAGCACTCATATTAAAACCTTCAAAGAGTTTAGTGATTATAAAATTTCAATAGAGTACCCTAAGCCCATTGATATTATAGATAGACTCACGGTAAAGTGGTTAGATTATCAAGGGAATATGGTGAATTTTAACGGAGCTAATGATAACGCGATTCTTCTTCGTTTTTTTGAAGATGAACAATCCCGTGTTCCGTTGTATGAAGAAAAGGAAAAGAATATCATTCCTGATATTAAAGGTATTAACGTAATTATGGTACTCGTTTTTAGTATTTTATTTATTTTGTTGTTAAAACGTAGATAGATATGGACTCTATATTTAATAGTTGGGGTTGTTCAGGGTCTTCAGGGACTGCAAATGTGAATGTAGTTGTAAATACCGGTGGGGATTCATATTGGGCAAATGTGGCAGGTACATCTACAATTTATTATGCGTCTAATGTGACTATTGGTTCAAATCAGGATTATAATTCTAATTTAGCCGTAATTGGTAATGTATATGTTTCGAAAAATATAAGTGCAAAATCGTATTCAGGTAATATTTATGGAAATGTATATGTAACGAATGGAAATATTTTTGGAAACCTCACGGGGTTCTCCGTAACCTCTAATCTCACTGGTAATGTAACCGGAAACCTCACGGGGTTCTCCGTAACCTCAAATAATCTCACTGGTAATGTAACAGGAAACCTCACGGGGTTCTCCGTAACCTCAAATCTCACTGGTAATGTAACAGGAAACCTCACAGGGTTCTCTGTAACCTCAAATCTCACTGGTAATGTAACAGGAAACCTCACGGGGTTCTCCGTAACCTCAAATCTCACTGGTAATGTAACCGGAAACCTCACAGGGTTC
>Ga0208252_100136_pt1 | contig 11852 bp, 14 predicted proteins | sample CryBogCBE21Jun07_FD_184564 | JGI IMG/M metagenome (GOLD analysis project Ga0208252, IMG submission 184564) | Freshwater microbial communities from Crystal Bog, Wisconsin, USA - CBE21Jun07 (SPAdes) | ecosystem: Environmental > Aquatic > Freshwater > Lake | place: Crystal Bog, Wisconsin, USA... | reverse complement strand
TAGCTAGAGTCTCTACCGGTTTTGTTAAGAGTTGTTTCCTTCTGGCTGATCGGCGAAGAGAACCTTTTGCATTAATAACCGGTACATTTCTCACCAAGAGTTCGATAAGATTAAATTTATTTATCTTTGCTGGCTCAACCCCAGGTGGCCTTTTTCTAATGTACGCACCTATACCAGCTCTCCGCTGCTCTGCATTCTTTCGTCGCAGAAGAGGTTTCATGTGTTACTGTAAGCATAGAAATTCATTCTGATCTGATAAAGAGGATATACGTATACATGCCAAATGCGTAATCTTATATATTTTGTGGTTGGAGGAGAGAGAGATTATTCAAAGTTACTTCTTTATTGTATCAATACTATTAGATGTTATCAAGATAATGACGATTATGATATTATGGTTATGTGCGACGAAGAGTACGCTAATGTAATTCGAGAATTTCCAATACAATATATCCATATCACACCACACAATCCATCGGTAATTCACGTAAGTATGAGAAAAACCGAGATATTTTCATTTACTCATATCCACGAGTATGAAAAAGTATTATATTTAGACTGTGATATCGTGGTCTGTGGATCCTTAAAATATATGATGGAGTTAGTAAAATTTGATGATATTCTGTATGTTGTACCAGAAAGTAATGATCATACATGTTCTTTTTTTCAAATGCATGACAAGCCATACGATACAAAAACACTGGACGAATTTTCTAAAAAGAATATATACACATTTAATTGTGGGCAATTTGCATTTAAAGTGTCTAAAAAGATGGAGCAGCATTTCAATGATATTGCAAATCAGATACATACTTCATATGACCCATCTCTACATTTTTACGAACAATGCTTTATGAACAATTATTTTAACAGGCTTGGTGCAGTATCATATGATATCGCGGGTTATGTAAATTTATTGAATCCAGTTCAGCTCAAAGAGACTATTACACTACGCACTATAAACCACTTATTTGTAGCTTCGGTCCATTACATGGTTAAATTGCATAGAATGAAACAATGTCACCATGCTCGTATCGAAGTTGATCAGCCAATGATATGTGATAGTAGAGATCTAATGAATCAATATATTAAAATAGGTAGCAACCCCGTGATGGCGGAGATTGGAGTTTTTCGCGGCGAGTTTTCCAAATCTCTAATTGAAATGTACAATCCTGAAATTCTTTATATGATAGATCCATGGGAAGGAGGGATATGTTCCGGTGATATGAATGGTAATAACGTATGTTATATTGATGGAGATGAATGTTACAATGCAGTATCAAATGCATTTGCTACCATCCCAGCCGCCCATTTGATCAGAAAGTATTCTAATGAAATCACAAATGAAGATATTTCTCCAAAGTCACTTGACTTGATGTACATAGATGGTGATCATAGTTACAAAGGGGTATCAAATGATTTGAAGCTAGGTCTCTCTCTTGTAAAATCACGTGGGTTCATATGCGGACATGACTATGCTATGAACTTTGAAAAAACAAAGAATACGTATGATTTTGGTATAAAACAGGCCGTAACAGAGTTCTGCATAGAACATGGTTACCGGATCGTATTGTTGATGATGGATGGATGTGTGTCTTTTGCTATACGCATTTCATAAATTCATCCTCGTCCCGCGAAGCAAAATACTGTAAAATATCTTTCGCAAGATGTTCGTTACGAATACACACAATGCCGTATTGGTCCCTGAACGTGTCCTCGTACGGATCGTACTTGTGACGCACGAGGATATTCCAGCGGGTACCGTAACCACGCTTAACTTTTGATCCGTGAAAAAAATGGCGAATAACACCTGGAACGTATCCTACGCGAAGACCTTTGCATCGTTTACCAAAGTCCAAAACTGATTTTTTATACCCGCCTGAAACATCTTTATTAATACTTCGTTCTGCGTGGCCTATGAGAGAAAGTGCCATGTTGTGATCTCCTGCGCCGAGAATCGAAAGGTCGTAGAGTCCGCCCATGCGTTCAAAGCAGTTTCTGGTGCAGGCCCACGCAAAACCCGGGTGCCACCATGTAGGGTTTGAGTATGTTTTATTTTTGGCCCACTGAAACCCAAATCCAGTAAATATATTCATGGCATCTTCATGTTGATTCATATCAACCGCATGACTGAACAGCTGAACAATATCTTTTGACCCGTTTAGAATTTTGAGCGCGTCGAGAGCCCATGTTTCATTTTCAAACTCAATATCCGCATCTATCCACGCGACTGCTTTCCAATTGCACGGAAGAAGATTGCGAATTGCAAAATTAATAAGACTTTCCTTTATCCATATGGGATGTGATCCGACGCGAATCTTGTACGACTCTTCTAGACGGAAAGGATCATCGCCATACGCGAGCTCAACTACATGAAGTTGAATATGTTGTTCATACGCTTTCATCCTGTATATAAATTCTTGAGCGAGCTGGAACCTGCGTTTAAATTGACATGGATTTGAAATCACCGCCACAACATGAAGAATGTCATCAATTGGTACATTGTTTCGAATAGTTAATCGGGTATCATGAGAGGGAAACGTGACAAGAGGACCGTGACCAGTAATTGTCATTCCTACTGATCTAAAAGAAAAAAGCGTTATATAAATAACGAATGGGTCTCCCTAAGAGCATAGAGGATGCTATAGAGGAGGAGATTAATAAGAGGGTAAATGAAAGAATGACACAATTTCTAGAGATTATTTCCAGGAATTATAGTATACGGTATCAGCGCCTTTTGGGTGATTTAGCCTCTATGACTCCATCCGAGTCGCAGAGTGGGGGTATGTGTTGTGGAACTATAAAAAGTGGAAAGAGATGTCAAAAGCCCGGAAAGCACGATGGATACTGCAAGCTTCACCTAAGTCAAAAGCCGGATGTTAGAGTGGTGAGTGCACCGTTAGTTGCTGCAAAACAACATACACACACGATTCCGCCCCTTTTCAAAGCTGGGTGTCCTGCGTGCGAGGAATCAAGAGTTAAAGTAATGAGTGTGTTATAACGCAGGGATGGCAAATAAGGAGGAACTTTTGTTAAAATCTCTTGATGAGTTTTTTAGCATACCGGAACATTTCTCGGAATTGAATGATATTCTTACGCGAAAGAATGGAATATCTTTGAGGAATATTGAGTGGTTCGTTACGAATTATTCAAAGGAGAAGAGTACACAATTTGTTACTCGATCCGGGTCTCATATTGATGTGCACATAGCATATAAATCGAGTCTTGGCGGGTATTCCAAGAAATTGTTTGATCCTTTTTGTAGGACGGCTCGCATTGAATTTAAAGGATTGACGACAACAATTGCTCAATTGAATTTTATACGATGGTGTATGCGAAATGGTATTCTCGATTATATCAAGGCTGAACAGTCCCAAATCCATTCTGAATTGAAAGGGTCACATAACCGTAATAATAAAGATACAGCGTATATTTCTGAGCCAATTCATCAATGAGACTTTGAAGAAATTTTATTGTTATATTCGTAGTCTTTGATGAAAATGTACTAAAGTTGAATTCGCCTCGTTTCGTAATATCCTTTGGTTCTTTACTAAAACAGTAACTAAAAATATCCTTGTCCGGAATGGACAGCCCGTGTTCATTTGGTTGAGAATATTTAAAGTACAAATCGCCCGTCATACCTTTTATGATGTTGTAATTGTTTACGAATATATCAATTGAGTCCAATGTTTGGAGATACTTTTGACTTTGGCCTCTCCAATTTATAAAGTTTGTGTACGACACTGTTTCTTTAGTAACATATCCATATTGATATCTATTCATGAATTCGCTCGCGATATTTTCATACTTTTGATTTCGTATAAACCACGATATCATATTAACATTTAGATTTGGTGTCATGTTTATACTCACCGTACCATTTGTGAATTGAACGGGTGTTTCGCGGTATATTGCCGGGATGATAATCGTCTGTGGTGTATTCATATAGTACAACCGTTCTTCATTTGATAAAAAAATCTGATCAAATACGAGTGTTGGGTTGAGTATATCTATAGACGAACCGTAATCTGTAATCCACGATTGCTCACAAAAATACAAATTAATATATACCCTTTGATTCTGAACTGCACATAAAGGAAAGTACGTGCCTTTTCTACAAAAGAATAATTTGAACGGTATGAGAAGACGAGTGCCGTTAAGTATCTGATCCAGGACGAGCCGTTCAGATGCATCCATAAAAAGATCATCATGAATCACAGACCAATCATCATCATACCAATCCAATAATTGATCATTTAAATAAAATTCCACTTTTCGTAGTATTGCTCTTCCCACATCAGGGCAATAATTTAGATTTGGTGGTAACTGACACGAAAGATACATGAATGACATGAGGTCCCCGAGTTCTCGAGGATTGAGTGTGACTGTGACCATACTTCCTAGATATGGAGGAGATACCTGAATAGGATATACTTTTTGAACAATGGAAAATGGTGTGTGTTGCAGAATCTTCTTGGGCTGCAACGGTGTTTGTTCAACTGAATCAATCGCCATCTGCGCAACAGTCGCAAAGGCGGGCCTGGGTTCTTTAAGTGGACCAAGTGATTCCTTTGAGTCATCTAGGCCACTTGCAAGGTCCCGTATCTCGAATGATCCTTGGATTGGTACGTGTGTGTTTGATTGATTTTCTTGGTGGACTGGCATTGCTGGATTGGTAATCCATAAATCAAGTACTGCGTTTGTATTTGCAATGTTTGAAAGAACGAATGAATCTGGTAGCCATGTTCTTTCATACAAAACGCTATATTCCTGTGTCGGTTTAAGCTGGCCCGCTGTCTGTACAGTTACGTTACTTGTTACGCCTGTTTCATGGTTTAGAACATGCATTCCTGAAGTACACGAAGATCAGTTTTCCAGAGATTTATGCATGTCGTTTTTTTGAGAGTATCGTGAAGCATTCTAGTATTCTGAATTTCATTCGCAAGACGTTCAATTTCTTCGTGTGTATACTGGTAGGTTTTTATGTTAAGAAGCGTTTCGTCAGTAAATCCGTGCCTATTCATGGATTGAATAATATCGTGCTTTGTTTTTCGAAACACTTCAATCTTGCCCGAAATGACACATTCTATGAAACGCATACGCATCTCAAGATGCCCAAGTTTATCCTGGTACTTTTTGAGCATGTGAGCCTTTCGCTTCCTATAAAATTCGATTCGTATCTCCATATACTCCAAAAGAATTTCTTCATACGTCTCAAACTTTTTTATTCCGGTTCGTGTTATCAAGAACATGTTTGATGTGTGTACGGTTTTCGAAAGACCGAGAATGGACTCATCATCGCAATCAATTGTAAACCGCGGATTTGATTCAGTCGAGTGGTTCGAATACCCTTGAATCTTTCCAGATTCGACAAGGCGATCAAGAAACTCCTTGTAATCTTGAATCCACATTCCCGGCGGAAGTTCGGTGACGCATCCGTTCTCATACGTCCCGTGGAAAATCCATGTTTGCGGTGATTTGCGAGTCACCTTCCCCGTGAACCCTTTGAACCACGGAACTATTTCATCTTCATCGAGCGGTTTCTTATCCAGAAGTTTAATCATACTCCTGACAAGTACAGTAGGATCACAGGGGGGTATGTGCGTTGAATACCCTGTCGCTATGCCATCAGCTCCATTCACGAGAATCATTGGTATGATTGGAACGAAAAATTCTGGTTCTATTGTTTTTCCATCATCTGTGAGCCATGACAACAGTGGGTCATCAAGAGATTCAAAAATTCGTTTGGTATGAGGTTCCAACCTTGTTGAAATGTAGCGCGCGCTCGCGTGATCCTTACCCCCCTCGAGCCTACTCCCAAACTGACCCGACGGGACGAGAAGATTTAGATTATTAGATCCGGTGAATGTCTGGGCGAGACCTATAATTGTTCCGTGGAGACTCGCCTCCCCGTGATGATAGGCTGACACCTCGCCTATGTACCCTGAAAGTTGTGCAACTGTTGAATCCTTTTCGAGATTTTTCTTGAGACATGCGAATATAACCTTTCGCTGACACGGTTTAAGTCCGTCTGCAATATGGGGTATTGATCGCTTGATATCCTCTTCAGAGAATTTCACCTGATCCTTGTGTATAAAATCAGATATGCGTACCGTTTGAACCTTTCCGTATGCGATGCTCGGTTTATTAACCAGGCCCATATACTCCTTGAGCCATACCTTTCGAGATGGTGACATGTTCTTTGCAAACGCGAGATTCATAGACTCTTTCGTTTTGGAATCTGGCTGAAACGTCACTGTGAGCGATTCAATCTTTTTAAAATATTCCTTCGCCTCGAGTGATGTTGATGTACCGAGTCCCTTGTAATATTTAATCTTCTTGTACGTCTTGTGGCTCGTCCTGAAATCATCCTCCGTAAAAAACCAATCAGAATCAGCCTTTATGACTGGGGTTACGAGAGCTGATACAAACCCAATGTCGAGTAAACTCGGCCAGAAAAAATCAAACATGTTGAGGACAAGTCCCTTGATATGTGAACCGTCAAGATCTGCGTCGGTCATAATCATGAGTCGTCCGTACCGAAGTTTTTTCGTGTTTGTGTACACCTCACCTTGCTTGAGCCCTAAAATCTTCTTGAGATTTGAAAATTCGTTATTCGATTCGAGCTTTGAAACTGATGCATCTCGAACATTTTTTGGTTTCCCTTTGAGTGGAAAAACGCCGTACATGTCTCGCCCCACGATTGAAAGTCCTGCAACCGCGAGAGCCTTTGCAGAATCTCCTTCTGTTATGATGAGAGTACACCGTTCAGATTTAGGCGTACCAGCCCAATTTGCATCGTCAAGTTTTGGAATTCCTGTAATCTTGTTGCGCTTTGATCCATCAGACTTTTTTAGTTTTTTCGAATCAACTTCATTTTGAATCCCTAATGCCTTCACGGTTCGTATGAAAGCGGGTTTAAATTCAACCGGATCTGTGATTCTTGATGTGCACTCATCCTTTGTCTGTGTTGAAAATTCTGGTTTATTTATTGATACTTTTATGAAGAGTGTGACGTGATTCTTCACCTTGAAACCTAACGCTTTTGAAATAGCAGAAAGAACGTGTTCAACATGTGTCCCGCCTTTTCGGGTTGCAACTCCATTCACGAATGAAACATCGCCTTCCGATCCTTTCCTAAGGTAAATTTCCCAATTTTTTTGCTTGTGGCTGGCGTCAAACTCCCCTACATAATCCTTGAATGTTTGACTGATGTTTTCGCCGTTGAAGTACACCTTAGGCCCCCATAGTCCAATTTCTATCATCCTTCGTTTGAGTGTATCGGTCGAGAACGATCCTAGACGAACCGAATCAGGCACAAATTCGATACACAGCCAGTCAGACTTTTTTGAGTATTTTCGTATCTTTGGTGGGTCCATGAGTGACATATTATCGCGCCACGTAATCTCATACTCTTCACCCCTCGAAGAAACACTCGACTTTACAGTGAATATTTTCGAGTATATGTTTGTTAGTTTTGCACCGTACCCATTTCGTCCGCCAGTAAATCGGTCTTTTGAATCGTCATAGTTTGACGATGTGAGAAGGTGACCGAATATGAGTTGAGCATCTTCTATAGAAGGAATGCATGCAGAGTTCATTACACGAACACGTGTTCCGTCCGTTTCCAAACGAATTTCGTTTGATTTTGGGTTTCGTACGTATTCGTCAAATGCATTGACTATGATTTCGTCTATAATCTTGTAAAGACCTTGTGACATACCAAGAGTTTCATCATATTCTAGAGTTCCTATGTATGTATCTGGTCGACGTAAAACATGTTCACGATGAGTGAGTTTCTCGTACATTTATATTCTGGCGTTCCTAGTCCTTATAAAATGCAAAGTATCCTCTGTACGTTGGGGTGTCCATTTCTTGTGAGACGGCATTATCATTTATCGTAACCCACGTTCCTTGAGCAGTTTTTACGGATGCTATGTAGTGTCCGTACCCCCAATGAACAATTGCAAATGGTTTTTTCCCCATGAATTCATTTGCTACGTAATCCGATACCAGAATGGTTGGGACTTTGTGCAAAGATCGTTCGATTGCACATACATTGTGACCATCATACTGTGTCACAAACTCATATGAGCTTTTAGGTTTGAACCACACGGTACACGGATGAAACGAGTCAGACCTCCCCTTTGGCGTGATGACGGTTTGTTTCTCAGATCCTTCAAAATCACGAGCGAGACCATCCTTGAGCCTATCGAGTATAAATAAGAGTGCTTCTTGTGCGTCATTCGCTCCGTAATCCATCGATAATTCTCGTAGAAAAGGAGTCACATCTTTTGATCCGTTCATGAGTTTTAAGAATTCGTTTGTAAATGAATCAGATGATTCTGTTGGCCATTCCTTTGATGCTCTGAGACATTGAACGAGCGTTCCGAGCCAACACGTAGCTCCTTGATTCGGTATACCCTCCATTTAAAAATATTTAACTCTAGATTTTTAAATGGATGCATTCGAGTTTGTCAAGCCTCATATACTCAAACCTCATGTTGAAGTTGAATTTAGGTTAGGGAAGAAGAATGGCAATTTGTTCGATACAAATATAGGAAAGGCGAATTATGACAAGTTACACAGGAGATTATCTCGTTATACTGGATGGGAAGACGTGAAGAATCAGACTGCTGTAGTATACTATGGATTGCGTAAGGGGCTTCGAATAGTGTACGATGAAGATACCGATGAACAATGTGTCGTGTTTAAACACAAAATCGGATCCATGGATATTACTCTTGATGGGCTTCCTGTTGATCTTCGTATCGGTGTAGCGCTTGAGACTCCTGCTACATATGACACGCAAAAGGATAAATTCCCCACTGAACGAAAGCGATTTAGGACATCATTTATACGAAAAGGTCTTTCAATCGATTTATCAGTTGTTCAAAGTATAGATAAGGATTCCGAGGAGGAATTTGTGTACCAACTCGAACTTGAAATACTATCACCTTCAACATGTGACGAAATTAAGTTTAGAAATCATTTTCATAAAGTGTTCGACGTTCTGAAACTCATAGAGTGTTGAAAATAACGAGTATAGCTATGAGAGTAATGATTAAAAGTTCAATTTGGCATCTAAAATGTTCTTTATTAAACTCGTGATCTATACCAGTGCCAAAGAGTCTGATAAGTCTATCAACTCCAAAAAAGATGAGAGCACCCAGGATAACCTCTGACCTTTTTTTATTCATTTTGTATCTCTCCTATATTTTTATCAAAAATACACGTTTCGACATTTTCTCCAGCTTCTTTAACAGAAGCTCGGTCCTCTTTGCGCATCTTTATGAAGTGTTTAGGCTTTTTGGCACACAGTGTTGATACGCCTCCGTTTACATGGTACACATAAGGGCCTGTTGATGCACTCATAATTTTTACGGCGCTTGGATTTTGGCGAAGGATTTTACGGCATGATATGTACACGAGAAGATAATCATTAAAGCCTATTCCTTCGAGGTTTACATTCACATCGTTCACATAATCATCTATAGTGTCGAATTGGTCTACGCGCCTGAATTCATCATTCCATTGTGTAATGAATGTATTGTTTTGGGTGCACGCTATGAACCAACTTTCAAGTGTTGGTTCCTCTGAAATTTCTGGAATGCTAAACATGATACACGATGCACCGTCGTCAATAACCCAGTCAAACGAACTATATGCGACAATGGATGCATCGAGCCATATGCCCCCGTATTTCGAAAGAATTGAAAGTCGTATGAGATCAGATAATTTTTGAGGTGAGTTGTTAAATTTCCAATTGAGTATTGCATCAGATTCCTCTTGACCCACATAGTCAGAGAGGTTCTCCTTTGAGATGACTGTAATTTCAAAATCAGGATTTTCTTTGCGCCATGTATCGATACATTTGTTTATAAAATCAGGAATGGGCTGAACATCCCAAAATGTCCATATTTTTTTTGGTATGCGTGGTTCTCCATCTGGAATACGCGAACCTTCTTTTTTGATATCATTAAACCCTGAGGATTGTCTATTGAAAAGAACTAGAAGAATAATAACCACTATGATACAGCTTACCAGGAACATACTACTTAGAGAATATGATTTTTATTTAGGAAATGTACACCATACTCTTGGAAACTCTTAGGCCTACTATTGTTGTAGTAACTGGGCCATCCGGAACTGGAAAAACCATGCAGGCGTGTAAGAGTGGCCAAAAGATGATACGAGAGGGTAGGTATCCTAATGGGCTTGTTCTTACTCGACCGGCAATCTCTGCAGCGAATGAGAATCACGGGTTTCTCCCAGGTACACTTGATAAGAAAATGAAGCCATGGATTCAACCATCACTTGATTATCTTGGGGATGTGAAGAAGGTTGAGGTGTGCCCTCTTGCGTTTATGAGGGGAAGGACATTCGAAAAGTCATGGATCATTGCAGATGAAATGCAAAATTCAACTCGCGAGCAAATGCTCATGCTTCTTACGCGCGTAGGGTATGGATCTAAGCTGGTCATTTGCGGGGATACGGACCAGACTGATCTCCCGTACGGAAGTGTTTCGGGTCTTACTGATCTATTGAATCGCATGAAGCCAAGTGATGAAATTAAACACATCACACTCGATAATGTGAGGAGGCATCCGGTAGTATCAGAAGTTTTGAAGATGTATTCTTAAGTATATGTTCCAACTAAACATGTACCGATATTAATTGGTGTTGAACTAACTGAAAATGGATAATATGAATCTACAAAATTGCCATACCAATTATAATAACCTGTGCTAGTAACTACAAATATATGTTGTCCAAATTCTGCACAAGATATGTAGTTGGTATTCTGTGGAAGAGAGGGGATTGGTTGTCCTCCATTATTTATACTTAAAGGACTCGTATTAACTAGCCTTAAATTTGTGAAAGAAGTTACAGCCCTAAATGTTTTTGGTAATGGACTTGGTGAAGGAGATGGTTTTATTGAGCTAAAAGGACTTGAAGATAAAGAAAATCCTTGAACAGACGAAGGTTTTGGGGAAGGACTCGGAGATGGCGAAGGACTCTGTGAAGGTTTTGGGGAAGGACTCGGAGATGGCGATGGACTCGGAGATGGTGAAGGTTTTGGGGAAGGGCTTGGAGATGGCGATGGACTTGGGGAAGGGCTTGGAGATGGACTCGGAGATGGTGAAGGTTTTGGGGAAGGGCTTGGAGAAGGGCTTGGAGATGGACTCGGAGATGGTGATGGACTCGGGGAAGGTTTTGGAGATGGACTCGGAGATGGCGATGGACTCGGGGATGGTGATGGACTCGGAGATGGCGATGGTTTTGGGGAAGGACTCGGAGATGGACTCGGGGATGGTGATGGACTCGGAGATGGCGATGGACTTGGGGAAGGGCTTGGAGATGGCGATGGACTTGGGGAAGGTTTTGGAGATGGACTCGGGGATGGTGATGGACTCGGGGATGGTGATGGACTCGGGGATGGTGATGGACTCGGAGATGGCGATGGACTAGGGGAAGGGCTTGGAGAAGGGCTTGGTGATGGACTCGGGGAAGGTTTTGGAGATGGACTTGATGATGGAGATGGACTCGGGGATGGTGATGGACTCGGGGAAGGTTTTGGAGATGGACTCGGAGATGGCGATGGACTAGGGGAAGGGCTTGGAGAAGGGCTTGGTGATGGACTCGGAGATGGCGATGGACTTGGAGAAGGGCTTGGAGATGGACTTGATGATGGCGATGGACTCGGAGATGGAGATGGACTCGGGGAAGGTTTTGGAGATGGACTCGGAGATGGTGATGGACTAGGGGAAGGGCTTGGAGATGGACTTGATGATGGTTTTAATGAACTAAAAGGACTTGAAGATAAAGAAATTCCTTGGACAGATGAAGGG
>Ga0208252_100110_pt1 | contig 13113 bp, 13 predicted proteins | sample CryBogCBE21Jun07_FD_184564 | JGI IMG/M metagenome (GOLD analysis project Ga0208252, IMG submission 184564) | Freshwater microbial communities from Crystal Bog, Wisconsin, USA - CBE21Jun07 (SPAdes) | ecosystem: Environmental > Aquatic > Freshwater > Lake | place: Crystal Bog, Wisconsin, USA... | reverse complement strand
AACGCGCTCTTTTGACACCAGCGATAAAGCTAAAACGATGAGAACGGTGATTGCTACTTTGCAAGACTTGGGATTTGTAGTCGATAAGGCTGACCTAGACCTTGGCACAGTCTCCGCTACTAAGCTTAACGGCTACGCCTTACGAATGACTGTTTCTGTTCGTCCTAGCGAGTCTGGTAAGAGCATGATTGTTCGTGCAAATGCTCAATATAACTCCACTCCGGTAACCGATCCTAAGCCTTATCAAGATTTTTTTGTGTCCCTACAAAAATCACTGTTCTTAACCGCGAATAATGTTGATTAATTCTGCGTACTCCAGGCATATGCTAAGTCAATAAAAAGCGTGGCTTCTTGTGATAGATATTGAGCAGAGGGAACAATGCCAACACGACCCAAATCTAGTCGATCGGCATCCCAGCAGGTCTGAATCGTAGTATTAGTTGAGACTTCGCCATCTGAGTGGTAGTGCAAGGCAAAGCATAAATAATCCAGCTGCAAAGACGTGAGCGCAAAGTAGTCTCCATTTATAGTATGCGCAAACTCTGCTGCGCGTGAGCCATGCCCTGCATCTCTGCCATCATTAAGACGACAGCTATCATGCAACAATCCAAAGAGCTCAACGACCAAAGGGTCGGCATTGCGGATTCGCCCAATATGCTTACCATGATGCAGCACCCTAGCCCAATGATTCGCACCATGCAGCCCATTCCAAGGAAGCTTAAATTCTTTGCGAATGAGCGCAATCAAGCCTATACGGTCAAAATCCTCATTATTGGGCATACTGCCACCCTTGACGCAGTGCATTTTCAATCTGAAAATGTAATTTGAGCGCAGTAGAAAAGTAATACAACTTCGGATTAGCTATGATGAAGTGGTATTCACGCTCACTGATCTTTATGCTTACACCTCTGGCCCAGTAGTAATAAGCTCCTTGATCCTCAATTGCAATCCCAACATACTCATAATCGGCGTTATCGGGCGGTCTAAAAATTTGAGGCTCTTTAATTAGTTGCTCAATTTGTATTAAATGGATATTCATTCATCCCTCTGCTTTAGTTAATTGGATAAATATCTGGGCTTGGGACGATGATTGCCCCCCTTTCTTCAAAGTCACTCTTAGTGCAGCACTGACTCAACCACCTCCGACTTTCCCTCGGGATCTTTCTTTTGTGCAGTGATCAAGAACTCCTTGGTCTCTAGAGCTACCGCAATGTATTGCTCTACTGCTGCCTTGAAAGCCTCGTAGCCGTCTTCCTTGCTATAAGCATAGGACAGGCTATAGATAAGGTTATCGCCCTCTTCGCCATCGATAGTGACTGTATTTGAGCTGTCGTGATCGACCACTCTGAGACCGCGGGTAAATTCAGGTTTCTCATCACCGACCCAGTTCAGATCGAGTCTATCGATATCAAAGCGCTGGCTCCGATACAGATTGTTGATGATGAATCGTGCTCCGTTGATATATGTGTAATCGCGCATGGTTTCCTCCTGATAATTGGGTTAATTCATTTCTACTGCTTCAGTATCAAGAGAGATGGGCTCATAAATTGAGCCAGTAATTTTGACTCAATAAAAAACCCACCATGGGTGGGTTTGTCGCTTTGGATTACCCGTTAATTGGGTCTCATCTTTTAAGCACCTTACTAGCGTTAGCAGGTTGCTGTGGCGACAAAGCCATCTCTTGATGTTGTCTTGATTATCCTGACCTTTTAGTTACTAGTCAAGCTTTGCTGTGGATAAGTACCACAATGCTAACTACTAGAAGTTAAGCGCAGCAACAAAGTAATAGAGGATTGTGATGGTCGAGAAAATACCAACAAATATTAATCCTAAGGTTAGGTAAATTTTGGCTGATTTATTTTTTGATTCAACTGCTTTGTTAATGCTCATGGCGTGGCCTTTGGTTATGTACAACTTAGCTTCCGTGGCCCCTGATGTAAGTTTCAAGAAACCTAATCTGGTCGCCCTGTGACTCAATGATATTTTTTACAGTATCACCAACAGAAATAATTCCAACTACTTTCTTGTCCTCTACGACAGGTAGGTGCCTAATGTGTTTATGCACCATGATTGCCATGCACTCATCTAATGAGTTAGAAAGCGTGACAGTGAGGGGGTTGGCTGTCATTATTTTTGAGACCAGAACTTGTTTGGGATTAGCGTGTGGCAACAACACTTTGATAGCGCAATCCCCTTGCGAAACAATTCCTGCTAAGTTTCCATCATCAATCACTAAAACTGCTCTAACCCGATGATCACGCATCACGGTCAAAACATTTTCCACAGTGTCGGACGATCTTACAGAAAAAATCGTCTTAGGTTTTTTCTCAATAACTTGTTTTACTGTTGTCATAAAAATCAGCCTCTTAAATAGAATTGCTGCTACTGTATTTAATGCTTAATAATCTTGATTAATCGAAAATATTATATCCCTGCCAAAGGAAGATTACTTGGCGGTTGATTGACTATTTGGGTGGTGCTGTTTCTTTTTCTCTAATTGGCCCTATTCATCCTCACTCGCGATACCCACTCGACTAATAATCCAGCAAGCTGCTGCAATCAAAATAATGGCGCCACTCTCAAATACCAAAATAGAGGGATCCCCATCTTTACCTTGTAGGATGATTAACCTGCTCAATGCAGTCATTGCGATAAACAAAGGTATGGTGATTGGAATGCGATGGCTCGAATAAAAAGCACCCAACATTCCCAGCACCTCTGCATAAATAAACATCAGCAAGAGGTCCTTCAACTCGACATGATGGTTGGCAATAGTAGATAAAACTTCTTGGGCCATTGCCGTAATCGTAAAAATTGCAATGATGATGAGAAATAATTTTTCAATCAAGCTAATAATATTTTTTATATTCATACGCTTACCCCTTAATTTTGAGATTAGATTCAACTCACCTTCATTACTTAATCGTTACGGTATGTTTCTTGAAACTGATGTTCTATTAATTACTCAAACTCTAAAGCCTGTTTAGCCTTTGCTTACCCGCCCTCTTTAGCAAGTTGATTGAAGGCTTGCTCAGGGTTGCTTAGGGTTGGCGTCTATGTTTTCAGTCTATCGAATTGTGGCTTTTGTGTCTATTTTTAGATGCTGATGTCACTCAAGCACCCACACGAAGCCCATTGCTGACCTCATCCTGGGTATTAAAAAACCCCAACTGACGAGATCAATTGGGGTTTTGGGATTTCTGAGTTTCTTGATGTTTTGGGGTGGAATCGAGCCACCTACCACTTGGATAAGGAAATCAGGAATCCGTGATTTCCTGATTTCCTTATTGCCTTTTACTGCTGCTGCTACTTATTGATAGTGACGATTCATGGCAACTTGTTTCTTCTCATAGCTATCGCGCTTGGTATTTTTCAATACTGCGCAGTACGAAAGAATCATCACAATTGCTAATGAAAGGCCGTTGATGTTGTTTAGTAATGTCATTTGCTTCTCCTCTTGGTGTTTGCTATGTAAGTAGATTAATGGGTGTAAAGCTCATCAAATGAGCTAGTAAAAATATTGTTGTTTTTCATGCTTTTTTGCCTCATCTCACAACAGGTAATTCATCCCACTGGGTGGTGTAATTAGGTGATTTATTGCCAGACTTCATTTGCCACTGTTGTTTGGTGCCGGTAGTTGCGCTGCGTATGACACCACTCCCAAATCGGCTATTGATCGAGTCCATCGCTTTCATGAGATCAGCAGACTTGCCCCTGGTTTCCATATCTTCAAAGAGAGATTGTTGGGTGGTGGGTTTATCGGAGAGCAGATTGAGTACGACCCCTGCTTTCTTGTACCGAAATCCTTTTTGATAGATTTGCTTGAGTCCATCGATTGCTGCTTCGGTGAGTTTGAGCGTGTTATCGCTGGGGTTCTCTAGTGCAATCATGATGCTCTGTGCGTATTGGGGCTCGTTCTGCTTATGTGGGTTAGTCTGAATGAAGACACTAATCGCGCCCGTGACTGATTGTTGACTACGGAGTTTTTCAGCTGCTCTGGCGGTATGGGTAGCCACGGATTCAGCGAGCTCTTCTAGGCTAGTGACTAATTTGCCAAAGCTACGTGAGGCAATAATTTGCTGTTTAGCAGGCGCTACTTCTTCGAGCTTAAGGCAAGACACGCCACGCAGTTCATAGCAAAGTCTTTCCATCACCACGCCAAACTGTTGGCGCATGGTTTGGGGTGAGACTTGCAAGAGATCAAAAACGGTATTGATCTTCATGACCTGGAGTTTTTTAGCCAATTGCCTACCGATGCCCCACACTTCTGCTGCAGGGGTCTCGCTCATCCATTGATAGAGGGTTTCTTTAGGCATGCTATCGACATCACACACACCGGCAAACTGAGACTGCTTCTTGGCCAAGTGATTAGCAAACTTAGCCAAGGTCTTGCTAGCACCAATCCCCACACAGACTGGTAAGCCTGTCGTATCTTTCACATCTTGCTTAATGGTTTGGCCTAAGTGTGTTGCATCTGTATAACTCTGGAGTACGGATTCAATTCGCAGAAAGCTCTCATCAATGCTGTAGACCTCAAAATTAGGCGTGTAGCGTTTAAGTGTTTGCACTACCCGCTCACTCATATCACCATAGAGGGTGTAGTTTGATGAGAAGGCTTGGATACCATGTTCCTCTGCAAGATCTTTCATCTTGAACCAAGGCGTTCCCATCTTGACGCCAAGTGCTTTGACTTCTGCACTTCTCGCTACGGCACATCCATCATTATTCGAGAGCACCACCATAGGTACAGCTTCTAGCTTAGGCTGAAATACCCTCTCGCAAGAAACATAGAAGTTATTCACGTCGACGAGGGCAAAGAGCTGTTTGCTTGTCATTGTTTACTCCTGCTGCTAGCGTGGCTGTACTTGCGCACTACGCCTACGACCACACCCCAGATCTGTAACTCACTACCTTCATTGAAAGTAATGGCTTCGTATTGGGGGTTTTCTGGTTGAAGCTCAATACGACCTCTAGATTGGTAGAGGCGTTTGATGGTGTACTCGCCATCAACTACAGCGACCACGATGTCTTTATGTTTCGGTTTGAGAGCCTTATCGACGACGACCTTATCGCCGTCACAAATACCTGCCCCCATCATCGAATCCCCCTTCACAGTGAACATGAAGGTGGCCGGTTTGTTCTGGACTAGATAGCGGTTCAAATCCAGACCATCTTCAGCGTAATCAGCTGCTGGACTAGGGAATCCAGCTGAAATCCGATGACTCAGGAGCTTGAGCTCATAGTCGTCAAAATGGACCGCTAAGCCCTGTGGGGATTGGCTTAGGGTAGTTTTTGGGATAGGTGACTGAAGTTCCATAAGTACCAATATACTGTATGTTTATACAGTATGCAAATACAGTGGTTTTTAAGCACCCAAATTGGCTTAATCCGCTTATTTTGAGCTACAATGTAGCTCATTAAGGAGAGGTTTATGACTGCAAACGCGGTAGTTCGCGCCAGAATTAACGGCGATATCAAAGAGGAAGCTAGCGCCATATTGGCTGCCATGGGTTTAACGCCGTCTGATGCCTTTCGAATTCTGATGACCCGCATTGCTAGAGAAAAGACTCTGCCCTTCGAACCATTAAGTCCTAACGCAGAAACCATTGCTGCGATGAAAGAAGCTAGAAAAGGAAATCTCAAATCCTTAACCTCCATTGACGACTTGATGGCGCCATAGCACTCGCTAGCCATAAACCCTAAGTTCTTTTGTCTTCTGGCGTCCGCATAATGCAGATTGCCTTATATCAATAGAACAGTAGGAGACCAATGAAGACGTACAAGATTGCTTCCGTTCCAGGTGATGGAATCGGAAAAGAAGTGATTCCTGAGTGCGAGAAGGTGCTTAACGCCCTGAGTAAGAAACATCCTGAAGTGGCTTTTGAGTTTGAGCACTTTGATTGGGGTGGTGATTACTACCGCAAGCATGGCGTGATGATGCCCGAGGATGGTCTTGATCCATTGCGCTCTAAAGATGCAATCTTGTTTGGCTCTGCTGGTGATCCCGATATTCCAGATCACATTACTTTGTGGGGTCTGCGTCTCAAGATCTGCCAAGGCTTTGATCAATACGCAAACGTACGCCCTACTCGCATCTTGCCAGGCATTCAGACACCGCTACGTAACTGCAAACCTGAACAGCTCGATTGGGTGATCGTGCGCGAGAACTCCGAAGGTGAATATGCTGGCTTAGGCGGCAGAGCCCATCAAGGCCATCCGATTGAAGTCGCTTCCGATATGAGCATTCTGACGCGCGTAGGTGTTGAGCGTATTCAGCGCTTTGCTTTTAAGTTAGCGCAATCGCGTCCTCGTAAACATTTAACCGTCATTACCAAATCCAACGCTCAGCGTCATGGCATGGTGATGTGGGATGAAATCGCGCGCCATGTTGCTAAAGACTTTCCGGATGTCACTTGGGATAAAGAATTGGTCGATGCTGCTACTGCGCGCATGGTCAATCGCCCTGAATCTTTAGATACGATTGTGGCAACCAATCTGCATGCAGACGTCTTAAGTGATTTAGCTGCAGCGCTTGCTGGTAGCTTGGGTATTGCCCCTACTGCTAACTTAGATCCTGAGCGTCGTTACCCATCGATGTTTGAGCCTATTCATGGTTCGGCTTTTGACATCATGGGCAAAGGTTTAGCCAATCCGATTGGTACCTTCTGGTCGGCAGTGATGATGCTCGACTTCTTGGGTGAGAAAGCCTTAGCTGGCAAGCTGATGCAAGCGATCGAGAAGGTCACTGCTAATCCCAAACTGCATACTGGCGATCTGGGTGGCACTGCCAAGATGGCCGATGTAACCAATGCAATCATTGAAGAGGTTTCTAAATGAAAATCATCTCTAGCTTACGCTTGATCTTCTTGAGCTTGGGTTTATTGGCTGCTGGTCTGGTTCATGCCCAGCCCTTCCCCGGTAAAACTATTCAGTACATCATCCCTTTTCCGGCTGCTGGTGAGTCTGACTTGGTTGCACGTTATCAAGCCGAACTCTCTGCCAAGAAATACAACCAGCAAATGGTTGTGATTAATCGTGCCGGTGCCGGTGGTGCTTTAGTTTGGGGTCAACTCAATAGTTACCCGGCAGATGGTCTCACCGTAGTGGGTGTCAATATTCCGCACATCATCTTGCAACCTTTGCAAGAAGGAATTCAGTTCAAGACTGAAGACATCACCTCGATCTATTTTTATCACTACACTCCGGATGCTCTAATGGTATCGGCTGATAGTCCTTACAAGACCTTTCAGGATTTGGTTGCTGCGGCCAAGAAAGATCCAGGCAAGGTTAGTCTGGCGGGCTCAGCACTCTACTCAGCGAACCATATGGCAGTTGAGCGTTTGAACAAAGCGATGGGAATTAAAACTGAGTACATTGCCTTTAAAGGGACTGGTGATCTCATCACTTCTTTAATTGGGATGCACGTGGATGGCGCGATGGGTTATCTACCTTTAGCGATTCAGCAAAAAGGAAAAGTGCGTACCTTAGCAATTGCAGCCGAGAAGCGTAACCCTGCGCTACCTGATGTCCCTACCTTCAAAGAACTGGGCATTAACTGGGTAGATGGTGGATATCGTGGTGTCGGCGTTCCTAAATCGACTCCAAAGCCAATTCAGCAAAAACTCTCTGACTACTTTGCGTTATTGAACTCGGATCCTGAGATCAAGAAGAAGCTAGAGGATGCCGGCTTTGTATTAGTCGACATTCCTCTGAGCAAAATGCCCGCCTTCATGAAAGAGAAGACGGCGCAGGCAATGGATGATGCGAAAAACGCGGGAATGATTAAGTAGCTTATCTTCCCAAGTAATCGCTCTTACCAATTTCTACTCCGTTGTGGCGCAAGATGTTGTAGGCCGTGGTGATGTGGAAGTAGAAATTGGGAATGATCCAGGTTAGAAGATATTGATCGCCAACGAACTCGAAGTTCCATTCAAGAATGGAGAACTTGATCTCTTTACCTTCGCTACCATCGATTTGTTCAGGCTTGATGGTGTCAATGAATGCAATAGTCTTGGCAATCCGCTCGTAGATCTCCGCAAAGCTCGCTTCTTTATCTTCAAACTTGGGTGGCTCAATTCCGGCTAAACGGGCAAAGCCATTCTTAGGCTGATCACAAGCAATCTGAATCTGCTTGGTCAGCGGGAACATATTGGGATAGAGTCTGGCTTCCAGGAAGACTTTAGGGTCAATCTTGTGGGCAGTAGCATGCTCTTCTGCTTTTTTGAGAATCACTGAAAGATTAGCCAACATCTTCTTGAATTGGGGAATCGATGCTTGGTACATTGATAAAGCCATTTGTATTACTCCTGGTAGTTGCTACATTAATGCTGGATTTTGGAGTGTAATCCGAATTGACTACGGGCTGATTACGCTACTTGTTTGATCTTGCCAGTGGCCGAGATGAGATAGGCTTTGCTGGGCTTATCCTGCCGAATACGCTCTAACTCTTTTTGGTAGTTCTGCAACTGAGCTTGGTATTGCTTGTACTTCTCACTACCCGCTTCAGGAATACTCAGCTTGTAATCCAAGATGGCAAGGTGATCATCAAACTCTACCAAACGATCCATGCGATAGCTCTTGCCCTCTTCACTCACAATATCAAGCTCGTTCCAGGCTTGTAGCCACTTCCCTTCGGTGAGGTAAGGTTTAAGTTCATCAGCATCAAGTACGGTTTGGACATGCGCTTGCACTTTTTGCGCCATGACTGGGTCAATGCCGAGCCAAGCCATGATCTCTTGATCGCTCGGTATCTCTAGTTTTATTGCTGTACCGGTCTGGGTGGTGAGGAACTCAAGCAGTTTATGGAAATGGGTACCTTCATCGAGTAGTTCTGGATCAAGAACCTCTTCTTTTACCAGTTTGAGTTTGTCAAACGTGCCATTCTCAATCTGGGCAATCTTCTCCTGATAACTTTGTTTGGCTTGATCCCAGACGATATCAAAGTGATCGATCTTAAATGGCATGCTACCGAGCTCTATTTGATCTTTATCCTGGGTTGGATTCTCGATCTTCTCTTCTTGATCTAGAGCATGAATATCGAGGATCTCAATACCTGCCGCCAATGCTCGGCCGTACCATGAGCGTTCATTAATACCACCAGTTGTTCTGGACTGCGCACCACTAATCCAAAGGCCTTGCTTGGCTCTGGTCATGGCGACATAGAGCAAGTTCCAGTTTTCATTTTGACCAACCTCATTCTCTTTTTGACGAATGTGCTCACGCTCACCCGTTAAGGTCTTCTTGGTATAGAGCGAGAGATGGCTAGGGGCAGCATGTTCAGGTGACCAGTCCAGCAATACACCGCGATGTGGTGCTTTCCACTCCGTATTATTGGCATCGAGCATGATCACAAATGGTGCTTCTAATCCCTTAGCACCATGAATCGTCATCAAGCGCACTCTTCTATGACGCTCTTCTTCGCTCATCTCGCTATCGAGATCGACTTCACCAATATCCTCATCCATTTCTGCTTCAGCTTCAACATCGCCCTCATCGGGGGTCTCATCATCGTCGCCACGGCGCATCGCATTGATCTCATCAATAAAGCGACTCAAGCTCGGGTAACGACCACCATCTTGATTTAAGGCGAGCTCTAGGAAAGCATCGAGGTTTGCCAAGACCTGAGCCCGCGCGAGGTTCTGCGCAGCCACTGCATAGTGAATCCGTAAATTACTCTCTTGGTAAATCAGATCTAGTAAGTCATGAACAGGCAGCACTTCCCCGAGACTGCGCCAATGCTCTAAATAGCGCGCTGCTTTCTGGATATGCTTATCCTGAGTAGCTTGCAATGCATCCCACCATGAGGTGTAGGTATCTTGCATGCTCATACTGAGTGACTGCATCTGCGCTTCGGTAAAACTAAAGATCGGGCTACGCAGCACTTGCGCTAATGGCAAATCGTGTCGTGGCGAGACTAAGACTGTGAGCAAGGCAATCAGATCATCAATCTCGAGGGTATTGAGTAGACCCCCTAAACGGGAACTGTCATAAGCTAAGCTAGCCTCTCGTAAAGCTTGCTCAAATTGCGGCAAATACTCTCTACGCTTGACCAAGAGAATGAAGTCACTACCACGAGCTGGCCGCCAATACTCTTTACCATCTTTTTTATCAACGACTTGTCGAGTAGCCATGATGTGATGAATCAGCTTGGCTACCTGCTTCCCTTCTTCGTAGCGCTGTTGTACGCCTAGTGTTTGTCCAGCATCTTTAATCGGCTTATCTAAAGCAGTACCGATACGCTCGGGCTGCTCTTTTTCTACACGCTCAATTAAAGGCAGCAACTGGGCTTCTCCTTGAGTGACGAATTCAGGAGCTGAAGCCTCTGCAGGCGGCGCTTCCCAGAGCGTGGTTTGCTCGCTGTACTGATAGGTCTCTGGCAATGCCCCTGCTAAGAACATCTTATTGACCGCTTCGTTCACTGCAGGTGCGTTTCTACGGGTTTTATTTTGTGAGAGCGCTTTGGCATCGAGATGCTTAACCAGGAAATCACGGGCACTATCGAATAGTCTGGGGTCAGCTCTACGGAATCGGTAAATTGATTGCTTGGGGTCGCCCACGATAAAGACTTTGGGCTTGTCGTCACCTGCACTGTAGCCTGCGAGCCATGATCGCAGAATCTGCCACTGTAATGGATTGGTGTCTTGGAACTCATCGACCAAAATCTGTTTGTACTTCGCATCTAAGCGCGCCTGCAGATAAGCTGCATTAGTGGATTCAGCCATGAGCTTGCTCACACCGATTTCTAAATCATCAAAATCGCGCACCCGCATCGACTCTTTTACTTTTTCCAGATGGCTGAGCATCACTTCACTCATCGCAAACCAGGCCACATTCATCTCATGTATGTGATGTTCGCTCTCCCAGTTAAAGAATATATGGAAGGCCTCTACCCAATCATTGCGAATCCGAGTGATGATCGTGGGATCGATATTATTTTTGGTGTGATACGCCGTCATCGGCGCACTCATCTTCGCAATGTCGTCTAATGGAGTAAGTTTTTTTGTTAAGAAAAGACTTTGCCATTCATTGGCAATATCCATGATGGATCCACCAGCTTGATTGAGTTCTATAGCCTTTTCAATCAGAGCCACCTTAGCTTTTTGCGTGGGAGTGCCATTACTAAAGCACTGATAGAGAATTTGAAGATTGGCTTTGGTGTGAGGATCTTTCCAGAACAGCTCAAGGGGATTGGGTTTACCCAAGTGTGGCAAGCAGGTCTTGAGATAGTCAGCTGGACTCATGCCCTGTCCTCGGCAAGCATCCAAGAAAAAAGTCCATGCGCCGCGTTGCTTAAAGAGGCTGTAATTACCCATCAGAAATTTCTGGGTCTCGTGAGCACCAAATGCATTTAATAAGGTGTCGTAATGTTCCCTCAAGTTCTGAGGTAAATTGCCCCACCAATCTTGCATGCACTCTTCTTGAAGTCGCTTAGCATCTTCCCGCAGGCTAAAGCCTGGCTGAATGTCGGCAGAAACTGGCGCTGCCTCTAGTAAGCGACCGAACCATCCGTGGAAGGTATCGATCACAATCGCTTGTGGGCTTGCGAGCACCTTAAGGTAAAGGCCCTTAGCTTGAGACAAATACTTTTTAGCCTCAGCCTCTTCAAGGCCCATTTTGCTGAGCTCTTTCGTCAGGGTTGCATCGTCCGCTTTTGAAAAGTCTTCAAGTAACTTATACAAGCGATCCCGCATCTCTTGCGCCGCTTTCCGGGTAAAGGTCAGTGCGAGAATTTCTGCTGGCTTGGTACCGGCTAGCAATAAACGCATCATGCGAGCCACCAAGAGCCAGGTCTTACCACTACCTGCACAAGCAGAAACAATCACCGATTGATTCGGATCGCAAGCGATTTGGTAGTTGAACTCTTCGCTCACCACATCCCCTTTCTGCAAATGCCGCGCGCTTCGCAGTATTGACATACGCTGTCGGGTGCAAAAGCTTTCATGGGTTTACGCGCCCACAACACTTCAAGATCCTTGTTCAGTTGTTTAGAGAACTCCTCCATCTTCAGCGGGAGCTCTTCTACTGGATGATCTCTGACCATCTTCTCTTCAGACTTTTTTAAATCTACCTTAAGAGTGACCCACTCGGCTTGCTCTATTATTCTTCCGGATAGATGAGCTGCTGGAGCATTTTCATTAACGGCTCTAGCGTAGATCAGGAGCTGAGGATCGTCTAAAACATTTTTAGAGCGATCAATAATCTTTTTGATGGCCTGATTTTTATAATCAATCACAGAAGCTGCAGTTTTGTCTTTGGTATTGATATCGAATCGATCAGCCCGTCCGGCTATTTGAATATCGCGCTCGACTCCATCGGCATCAGTCAAGCGGATCGTAAAGCCAATGGGTAATTCAGCATCGTGATACTGCCAGCCCTCAGCTTCACGCTTGAGTTGCCAGTCTACAAAAGTTGGGATTTGTTTTTGCCAATCGCGGAGTGTTCCCAACACTCTGGCATCACCAGCAATCAGGCGTTCGAACTCTTTTTCAGAATATCGATTTAAGTGGGTCTCCATCCACAGACGCCGCGCGTCTATTCCTTGATGAATGGGTGAATGACTCTTGCCCTCTTCTGTTTTCAATGCCTGGAAGAAGTTTTTCAATAAAGCATGTAAGGTCTGACCCGCTAAAGAAGCATCAAAACCTTCTTCGAATTCTTTGGCTTTACGTAAACCCAATAGGCTGCTGACGTAATAACGATAGGGGCAATCCCGCAAGGCTTTATAAGCACTGGGCGTAACAGTCACCGGGATCGCTAAATTCGGATCAGGAGTGCTCACTGCCATCTGAATCGGATTCGATTTGCCTTCATAGGTTTCAGGGCTGACATCCTGCGTTGGCCAATCAATCTGGGCTTGCAAGCGCTGAATCCAGGCTGAAGGCCTGAGGGGTTCGCCACTCTTGCTCTTGCTCTGCCAAAGCAAGTCGGTCTTGGGACAAGACACTAAAAGACTGGAGAGGTCTCGGGCTTGCTGAACGTATTGCGCATTGATCGTGGAAGACTTCAGATAGCGATTGAGCGTATCCGAGAAAAATAGTGGTGGCTGTGAAAATGCAGGAAGCTGTTGCTCATCACAACCCACTAACACAACAGCATCAAATTGTCTGAGTCGAG
>Ga0208252_100093_pt1 | contig 14229 bp, 15 predicted proteins | sample CryBogCBE21Jun07_FD_184564 | JGI IMG/M metagenome (GOLD analysis project Ga0208252, IMG submission 184564) | Freshwater microbial communities from Crystal Bog, Wisconsin, USA - CBE21Jun07 (SPAdes) | ecosystem: Environmental > Aquatic > Freshwater > Lake | place: Crystal Bog, Wisconsin, USA... | reverse complement strand
GCACTCGTGTTGTTGATGACGCTTCCTGGTTTGGCTTTGTTCTACGGCGGTCTCACACGTAGCAAAAACGTACTGTCTATCTGTATGCAGTGCTTCATGATCTTCTCTGTGATAACGGTACTCTGGTCTCTTTATGGGTACAGTTTTGCGTTCACGGAAGGCGGAGCATTCGTCGGTGGAACAGATCGACTCTTTTTGGCTGGCTTGACACCAGACTCTATCGCAGCAACCTTCTCTAAGGGTGTTGGCATTCCTGAGTATGTGTTTATGGCTTTCCAAGCAGTGTTCGCGACCATTACTTGCTGCTTGATCATTGGTTCATTCGCTGAGCGCGCTAAGTTCTCTGCAATTTTAGTTTTCATGATCCTCTGGTTCACATTTAGCTATATTCCAATCGCTCACATGGTTTGGTTCTGGCCTGGTCCTGATGACATCAAAGATGCTGCATCACTCGAAGCGATTACAGCTCGTGCTGGTTGGTTGTGGCAGAAGGGTATTCTTGACTTCGCGGGTGGTACCGTTGTACACATCAACGCTGCTATCGCAGGTTTAGTTGGTTCCTTCGTTATCGGTAAGCGTTTGGGTTACGGTAAAGAATCGATGAAGCCACATAACCTCGTTTACGTCATGTCTGGTGCTGCACTCTTGTGGTTCGGTTGGTTTGGCTTTAACGCTGGTTCAGCTCTTGAAGCTAACGGTAGCGCTGCATTGGCCTTCGTTAACACCTATTTAGCAACTGCTGCAGCTGTTATCGGCTGGTCATGCGCTGAGTGGATTCTCAAAGGCAAGCCATCGATGTTGGGTGGCGCATCTGGTTGCGTAGCAGGTTTAGTTGCTATTACTCCAGCTGCTGGCTTTGTAGGCCCAATGGGTGCTCTCGCTATCGGTGTTGCTGCAGGTGTGGTTTGCTTGTGGGGCGTTACAGGTCTCAAGAAAATCTTGGGCTCTGACGATAGCTTAGATGTATTCGGTGTACACGGCGTTGGCGGTATCTTGGGCGCTTTGTTAACCGGTGTATTTGCTGACCCAGCTTTGGGTGGCACAGGTATTTGGGATTATGTTGCTAACGCTACTGCTCCTGACTACTCGATTGCTAGCCAATTGTGGATCCAAGCTCAAGGTGTTATTACTACCTTGATCTGGTCTGGCGTAGTTTCTTTCATTGCCTTCAAGTTGATCGATATGGTTATTGGTCTGCGTGTTAAGGAAGAAGAAGAGCGCGAAGGCTTGGATATTGCTTCCCACGAAGAAACAGCTTACGGTTCTTAATTAGTTCATTACCCCTCAATCAGGCGGCCTAAGACGGCTGCCTGGTTTTTAAGCGCGGAATCCTTGGATTCCGCGTCTTTCTTTTAATAATCTTACAATGATGAAATGGTCCCACATCTCATCACAGCCCTTAGCGGCCCTTTGCTCGAACTCGAGTCGAAGGTTTTAGAAGCAACCCCAACGATTGAGCGCTGGTTTAGGCTGGAGTGGCAAGAGCACACGCCACCTTTTTACTGCTCAGTTGATCTCCGAAATTCAGGCTTTAAGCTCGCTCCGGTCGACACCAATCTATTCCCTGGCGGATTTAATAACTTATCGCCTCAGATGTTGCCCCTTGCCGTTCAAGCGGCAATGGCTGCGATTGAGAAGATCTGTCCTGAAGCTAAGAATCTATTGCTCATTCCTGAGCGCCATACTCGCAATACTTTCTATCTACAAAATATTGCCCGCTTATCCTCGATCTTGCGCCAAGCAGGTTTGAATGTTCGCCTCGGTACTTTATCGGATGAGATTAAGAAACCAACATGGATAGAGTTACCCGATGGCAATCGTTTATTGATGGAGCCATTAGCGCGTCTGGGCTTAAAGAAACAACGCCTCGGTTTAAAAGATTTTGATCCTTGCTCTATTTTGCTCAACAATGATTTATCTGCAGGTATTCCCCCTGTACTTGAGAACATTTACGAGCAGTATTTATTGCCTGGCTTGCATGCAGGCTGGCAGACCCGTCGCAAATCGAACCACTTTGCAGCCTATGAAGAAGTGGCAAAAAAGTTTTCTAAGGTAGTTGATATCGATCCTTGGATGATTAGTCCATTTTTCACGAGCTGTAAGAATGTGAACTTTCATGAGCACAAAGGTGAAGACGAGCTGCAGACGGCAGTTGAACAAATCCTGAAAAAGACGGCTAAGAAATATCGCGAGTACGGCATTAAAGAGAAGCCCTATGTCGTAGTGAAAGCCGATGCTGGAACCTATGGCATGGGAGTGATGGTAGTACACGATCCCGCACAATTAAAGGATCTCAACCGTAAAGATCGCAATAAGATGAGTGTAGTCAAGGAAGGTCTTGAGGTCAGCGATGTAATGGTCCAAGAGGGTGTCTATACCTTTGAGAAAGTCAACGAGGCTGTTGCCGAGCCCGTGGTCTATATGATTGATCGCTATGTGATTGGTGGTTTCTATCGCGTTCACACTGATCGTGGGCCAGATGAAAATCTTAATGCACCAGGCATGCATTTTGTACCACTGGCTTTTGAGCAAAACTCGATGCCTGATCTTCAGGCCAAGCCGGGTAGTGCAGCGCCTAATCGTTTTTATCTCTATGGAGTAGTTGCTCGTCTTGCTTTACTGGCTGCATCCTTAGAGTTAGAGCGGACCGATCCTGATGCAGAAGCTGCTTAATATAGATACATTGCATAAAGCAAGCCAAAGGTAGATCAATGGATTTTTTATTTATCGCAGATCCACTTGAGAGTTTTAAGGTCTCAAAAGACTCGACTCTAGCCATGATGCGTGCGGCTCAATCTGCGGGACATCATTTATGGTTTGCACAAAGCCGTAATATTCTCTGGAGAGATGAATCTGTAGTTGCTGATTGCCAATCATTAGCAATGAAGCCTAGTGGACATGCTTGGTTTGAATTAGGAAAAATCGAGTCACGCTCTTTAAGGGATTTTTCAGCAGTACTAATGCGTACTGATCCTCCCTTTGATATTGAGTACCTAAATACCACCTGGCTCTTGTCAGCCGCTGTACGTCAGGGCGCGAGGGTGTTGAATAATCCGAGCGCTATCCGAGATCATTCAGAAAAGTTATCCATCACTGAATTTCCCGATTTGATTCCCCCAAGCTTAGTGACTCGCGAGCTCTCAGCAGTTGTGGAGTTTCATCAAGTACATCGCGATATTGTCATTAAGCCCCTTGATGGTATGGGCGGTATGGGCGTGTTTCGGGTCGGACCCGATGGTCTCAACTTAGCAAGTATTGTCGAAACCTTAGGGGAGAATGGTTCGAGAACTCTCATGATTCAGCGTTTCCTGCCAGAAATTACTCAGGGTGATAAGCGGGTGCTTTTAATCGGTGGCGAGGTGGTACCTTTTGCATTAGCTCGCATTCCGCAGGGCAATGAGATTCGGGGCAACTTGGCTGCTGGTGGCAAGGGGGTTGCGATGCCATTGACTGCACAAGAATTAGGGCTTGCACAAAAATTGGCCCCATTACTCAATCAACGCGGTTTATTTTTAGTAGGATTAGATCTAATCGGTGGGTTTTTGACGGAAATTAATGTCACAAGCCCGACTTGTTTTGTTGAGATAACTGAGCAAAGCGGCTTTGATGTAGCTCAGTTTTGGCTAGGTGCCTTAGAGAAAGTGCTGAAATAAAAATGGCTGGAATTATTATCGTTGCGCATACCCCGGTAGCAAGCGCTATGTATGGATTTGCCGAGCATATTTTTGGCAAATCACCCGAGCGAGTTCGTGCAATTGATATTCCGCCCCATGAAGATACCAAGACAAGTTTTGAACGTGTATTACAAGCTGCAAATGAAGTAGATGGCGGTAATGGAGTGCTAGTACTCACAGATGTCATGGGAGCGACCCCTGCCAATGTGGCAACCAAATTAGAAACGAGTGGTGCAGAATCTGGGCTGCACCCCAGAGTAATTGTTTTAACAGGCTTAAATCTTCCGATGTTGATGCGTTGTATCTCGCATCGGGAAGATAACTTAGAGACCTTGGCTCTTAAAGCGCTGCAAGGCGGTCAGAATGGTATCTTGCGCTTGGGTAATAAAGTCACCACAGAAAAAACACAGGAGCAAACTTAAATGCCAGTTGCTGATATTCAGATTGTGAATAAGCTGGGACTGCATGCCAGAGCTTCTGCAAAGCTGTCTCAATTAGCCGCAGAATTTCCTTGTGAAATATTACTGTCTCGCAATGGTCGACAAATTAATGCCAAGAGCATCATGGGCGTCATGATGCTGGCTGCTGGGATTGGCAGCACCGTTACGCTTGAGACGATTGGAGATAGGGCAGATGAGGCCATGCAGGCTTTAACAGAGCTTATTAATAACCGTTTTGGCGAGGCTGACTAAATATGACATTTGCCTTGCACGGCATTCCAGTATCTAAGGGTATTGCAATTGGCAAGGCTGTATTAATATCGCGCGCAGCATTAGAGGTTAGTCACCATTTGATTGAGCCGGGCAAAGAAGAGATCGAAGCCCAAAAATTATTAGACGCTTTTGAACAAGTTCGTTTAGAGCTTGAGCAATTACGTAAGGGCTTGCCTAAAGACGCGCCACAAGAAATGGCTGCGTTCTTAGATGTTCACGGAATGATCTTAGCTGATCCTGCACTTGCTGAAAAACCCCTGAAGCTGATTCGGACTGAGCGTTTAAATGCAGCCTGGGCTTTAACAACCGAGCTAAATGATTTATTAGAGCAGTTTGCTGAAATTGAAGATGCCTATCTCAAAGAGCGTGCCCACGATATTCGTCAGGTAGCCGAGCGTGTTTTAAAGGCCCTCAGTAACCAGCAATCGGATTCTTTACAAGAACCAGATGCTCTTCCATCAAGCGAGCTTGGAGTGGACGCCATTATTGTTGCGCATGATATTGCTCCACACGATATGTTGCGCTTTAAAGAACATGCTTTTACAGGTTTTGTCACTGACCTCGGAGGTAAGACCTCTCACACCGCTATTGTGGCTCGTAGCATGGAAATACCTGCAGTGGTTGGTGTACGTCATGCGAGTGAAATGATCCGCCATGGTGATTGGCTGATTTTGGACGGCGAGCATGGGGTTGTCGTGGTTGCTCCTGACGAACAATTATTGGCCGAGTATCGCGCACTTCAAGTTAAGGTAATCGAAGAGACCGGCAAACTACAGAATCTGAAGCACTCAAGAACCTGCACAGCAGATGGTGTAGCTATTGAATTGTTTGCCAATATTGAACTTCCTGAAGATGCGATACAGGCTGTGGAGTTAGGTGCAGTTGGTGTTGGCTTATTCCGCTCTGAATTCTTATTTATGGATCGTAATCAGGCACTGCCAGATGAGGATCAACAATATGAAGAGTATCGGCGCGTAATCGACTTAATGCACGGCCTACCAGTCAATATCAGAACAATTGACGTTGGCGCAGATAAAGCTTTGGGTTCAGGAGGCGATTTATCACAAACAGGGACTTCACCATTAGGCTTGCGAGCGATTCGTTGGTCGCTAACTGAGCCAGAGATTTTTTTGACTCAGTTAAGAGCAATTTTGCGCGCATCTGCGCATGGACAAGCACGGATCATGATCCCCATGCTTGCTCATGCAAAAGAAATTAATGAAACCTTCCGCTTAATCGAAAAAGCCAAACAGCAGTTACATCAGCGAGGCCAATCTTTTAATCCTAATATTCAGGTTGGGGCCATGATTGAAATTCCAGCTGCTGCATTGACGCTTCCGCTGTTTATTCATCATTTTGATTTTTTATCCATTGGTACGAATGATTTAATTCAATACACTCTGGCGATTGACCGAGCTGATCATGCAGTAGCGCATTTATATGATCCTTTGCACCCAGCGATTTTGAGTCTGCTCTACACCATCATTACCCAAGCAAATGCAGCAAACACGCCGATTGCAATCTGTGGTGAGATGGCTGGCGATCCTTCATTAACTAAGCTCTTACTGGCTATGGGTTTAACCGACTTCTCAATGCACTTCAGCCAACTACTGTTGGTTAAACGAGAAATTCTCAAAGCCAATGTGGGTGAGCTCAAGGCCCACCTTCCCGAGGTTCTTAAAGCGGTTGAGCCGGAAGCTCAGGCGATTGCGCTTGAGCGCTTATTAGCCTAGCAAAGAGGCTTGGTGGCGCTTGCCACAAACCATGCATTGGGGATTTCGTACTAATCGAATTTCATCGATTTGGGTAGTCATTGCATTCCACATCAGCATCCTACCTACCAATGAATCACCAAAGCCGATCAGGAGTTGTAAAGCTTGGGCTGCTTGAATACTTCCGATAATGCCCACCAGGGGAGAAAAGACCCCCATGCTTGCGCAATTGGTTTCTTCAAACTGCTCTTCTGGAGAGAAGATACAAGCATAACAAGGCGAGCTTGGCTTGCGAACATCAAAAACATTTACCTGGCCATCAAAGCGAAGCGCTGCACCTGAAACTAAGGGCAGTTGATGCAGGACACATGCTTGATTGATGATCTGTCTCGTTGAATAGTTATCAGTGCAATCTAAGACAATGTTCGCGCTCGGTAAAACTTGATTTAATAATTCAGTATTTGCACGCTCTTGGACGGCAATGATCTCAACTGTATTATTAAGTTGCCCTAGAAAATGTTTTCCAGACAGCGCTTTATTTTGTCCAATCGCTTGATGGGTGTGCATCACTTGCCGCTGAAGATTAGTTAAATCGACTTGATCATCATCAATCAAGGTGATCTTACCAATACCAGCTGCTGCAAGATAAGGTGCTGCTGCACTACCCAGCCCACCAGCCCCAATGATTACTGCGTGTGAGGCTAGAAGTTTTTCTTGGCCATTAACATCAATGGCTTCGAGCAATAGATGTCTTGAATAGCGTAAGAGCTGCTCATCATTCATTATGAGTCTCGAGCGTTACTTGCTGATCTATTCGAGTTTGGAAGCAGAGCGCTTGACTGGGCCGCCATTTAAATACGAAACGGCTTGCTCGAGCATAAAGTCATTAGGGCTACCAAGTTCAACAGGCTTTTTAGCTTTCGCTTTTTCGGCTTCTTTTTCTTGATCAGTCTTCTTTGCATTTTTTTCTTCAATGCGCTGTAACTCTTCAAGACGACGCTTTTCGCGATCTGCGATAAGTTTTTCTTCGGAGGCTTGTTTATTGCGCAGGTGTTTCTCGCTATCAACCTCGCGAGTGATGAGCACATCATCTGGATCACCGTCTTTATTTTGATCTACTGCGATATCAGGCTTAATACCAAATGCCTGAATTGATCTGCCGTTAGGAGTGTAGTAGTAGGCAGTCGTGATTTTGAGAGCGCTGTCATTGGTGAGAGGGCGGACAGTTTGTACCGAGCCCTTACCAAAAGTTGTCTTGCCAATAATCGTTGCACGTTTGTAATCTTGCAAAGCACCAGCCACAATCTCAGAAGCTGAAGCAGAGTAGGCGTTTACTAAAACTACCATGGGGAGTTTCTTAAAAATTTCCGGTACACCAGCAAGTGGATCGCCAGGCTCACTCAGGCGATACATTGCAGGAGTCGCATTAAATACCTGTTTTGAGTCTTGCGTTTGCCCTTTGGTTGACACAATTACTGCGTCATTTGGCAAGAAGGCTGCAGCAACTCCAACCGCGCCTTGTAAGAGGCCGCCACCATTATTGCGAAGATCCAAAATAATGCCTTTCAGCTTAGGGTCTTGTGCTGCTAAGTCGGTAAGCTTCTTGGCAAGATCGGGAACGGTTCGCTCTTGAAAGCTAGTAACCCGAACCCAAGCAATGTCATTATCTAAAATCTTGGCTTTGACCGATTGGACTTTAATTTCCGCACGAGTAATCGTCACTGGAAAAGTACGTTCTTCACTCTTACGATAAATCGTTAGAGTAATTTTAGTGCCGGGTGTGCCGCGCATTGTACGAACTGCTTTATCGAGAGACATGCCGCGAACAGGTTTGTCATCTAGACGCGTAATCAGATCACCAGCCTGAAGTCCAGCGCGCTCGGCGGGGCTTCCTTCAATAGGATTCATGACTTTGACTAAGCCATCTTCAGAGCTGATTTCAATTCCAAGACCGGCAAACTTACCCGTAGTTTGCTCTTGCATTTCTTCAAAATCTTTTTTATCCAAAAATGTGGAATGCGGATCTAAGCTACTAACCATACCCTTCACGGCATCTGTCAATAACTGCTTATCTTCAATTGGCTCAACGTATTCACGTTTGATTTGTGCAAAGACATTTGACAGAGTTCGTAACTCATCCAGTGGCAATGTCGTACTTTGTTGAGCTGTTGCCGATAATTGAATGGTGGCTGCTACTCCTGCAATTAAGCCAATCGCAATGAGGGCAAAGTTCTTAAAAAATTGGCGCATATTTTTCTTCATTAATCTAGGTAGAAATGGCGGATAGGCTTGAGATTGTCATCCAGCTCATATATTAGGGGGATGCCATTAGGAACGTTTACTTCCATAATGGCCTCGTCAGAAAGTTGATCTAAGTATTTGATGAGCGCCCGAATACTATTGCCGTGTGCAACTAGGACAATGCGCTTGCCTGCTTTAAGGGCGGGGGCGATTGACTCATTCCACAGGGGCAGTACTCGCTTTACATTATCTTCAAGACATTCACCAAGAGGCACTTCAGAGTGCTGCAACTTTTCATAGCGTCGATCTTTTTGAGGGTTGCGCTCATCATGCGCCTCCAGTAGAGGCGGACGAACGTCATATGACCTTCTCCAAATATGAACTTGCTCGTCACCATATTTCGCTGCAGTCTCTGCTTTATTTAAACCAGTCAAGGCGCCGTAGTGACGCTCATTTAAGCGCCAACTATGAACTACCGGAATCCACATGAGATCCATGGCATCTTGAACGCCCCATAAGGTTCTGATCGCACGCTTGAGAACAGAGGTGTAGGCAATATCAAATACATAGCCTGCTTTGAGGAGTTTTTCGCCAGCGGTATGCGCTTGTTTTGCCCCATTTGGGGTTAAATCAACGTCGGCCCAGCCGGTGAAGCGATTTTCAAGATTCCAAGCGGATTCGCCGTGACGAATAAGAACAAGTTGTTTCATAGAGCCATTCTATAATCTGGTGATGAACTTTTTCACTCAAATTGACAATTTAGCGCTGATTGCCTTACTGCTGGTTTCAGGCATCGCACTCTTCCTACCCACATTATCTACGCTTATTAGTGGAAAGGGCCTGTCTCCAACCGAGGCGACGATTTGGATCAATCGTCGTAAAGCCTATGTTTTCGACTTACGTGCTGAAGACGCCTTTAAAGCAGGTCATTTGCCAGGAGCGAAATTCGCTGCTGCCACTGCCCTAGAGGCCGAGATCGGCAAGCTCAAGCTTGATCGCAAGCACCCCGTAGTCTTGATTTGTGAGAACGGCAATGATTCCCGTAAGGCGGTAGCAGCGGTTAAAACGCTGGGATTTGCTGAGGTAGCCGCTTTGGACGGTGGCATTGCGGCCTGGAAAGCTGCTGCTTTGCCCTTGGTGAAGTAGAAAAATATGCCACAGGTAATGATGTATAGCACCCAAGTTTGCCCATACTGCGTGATGGCTGAAAAGCTATTACAGAAAAAAGGGGTAAGTAATTTAGAGAAGATCTTGATCGACAAAGATCCAGCCCAGCGTGAAATCATGATGACAAAAACGGGTCGCAGAACAGTTCCGCAAATCTATATTGGTGATACTCATGTCGGCGGATACGATGATCTCGTTGCATTGGATCGCGCTGGACAGTTAGATCTTCTTTTGGCATAAATATTCAATAGAGAGAATTTTCATGAACGATAAAACGACTTCAACTCAAGACAGCTCGAATGACGATAAAGCGCCGGGCTTTCGAATTCAGCGCGTTTATCTCAAAGATCTTTCTTTAGAGCAGCCCAATGCCCCTGAAATTTTATTGATTGCTAAAGAGCCTCAAGTGCAAGTGGAGGCTGATGTTTCAGTGACGCGTCTGTCTGAAGAGCTATTTGAAGTTTGTGTCATCGCTACTGTGACTGCTCGCATCGATAGCAAAGTGCTATTTTTGATTGAAGCCAATCAAGCGGGTATTTTTGAGTTCACTAATATTCCTCCAGAGCAGATTGACCCCATGTTGGGTATTGCTTGCCCAACTATTTTGTATCCTTATCTACGTTCTAATATTGCGGACACCATTAGCCGTGCAGGATTCCAGCCAATTCATTTAAACGAAATGAATTTCCATGGAATGTATGAGCATCGTTTAATGCAGGCTCAACAGGCTGGTGCGGGCTCAGAAGATAGCTCCGCTGAAGAAAGCAAAATCATTCTTCCTAATTAAGTAGATTCCATAGGCCAACAGATCATGAAAGTGACGCTGCTTGGAGCTGGAGCATGGGGAACAGCGATGGCTGTTCAGGCCGCCCGATCTCTTGAGCATGACAAAGTCTGCTTATGGTCGCGCTCGCTAGAGCAAATTGAGCATATTCAGAAGCAGGGTGAGAACAGCACCTACTTACCAGGTTTTACATTGCCCAAGAGTCTTTGTCTTGAAAGCAACTTCTCTGTAGCAATCGATCGACTGGACTCACATGATCTATTAGTGATTGCAACACCGATGTCTGGTTTAGCGCAGACTCTAGCTCAAGTATTACAAACAGCAAAACATTCTTTAAATATTGTGTGGCTGTGTAAAGGCTTGGAACCCAGCTCAGCACTTTTGCCGCATCAAGTCGTCGAGCGAGAAGATCGCTTACATAATAAGGGCATCAAACATACCTATGGTGTTTTGTCTGGCCCAAGTTTTGCTAAAGAGGTGGCAAATGGAATGCCTTGCGCTTTAACGGTGGCAAGCCATTCAGATGAACTTTGTTCAATTGTGCAAACTGCTTTTCATCACGGCAATATGCGAATCTATGCAAGTGATGATTTGATTGGCGTTGAGTTAGGTGGTGCAATTAAAAATGTACTAGCCATCGTAGCGGGTATTAGTGATGGCTTAAATCTGGGCCTAAATGCACGTGCAGCAGTTCTGACCAGGGGCTTGGCAGAAATGATGCGCTTGGTAAAGGCTGCTGGCGGACGCTCTGAAACCTGCATGGGGCTAACGGGTGTTGGCGATTTGATCTTGACGGCAACTGGCGATCTATCCCGAAATCGGCAAGTTGGCTTAGCGCTTGCTGCAGGTCAACCGCTACAAAAAATATTGGATGGACTGGGACATGTAGCCGAAGGTGTTCTGTGTGCTGCCGCAGTGAGTAATCTAGCAGCCCGTTTGGGAGTAGAAATGCCGATTACCAAGGCTATGACTGAGGTCTTATCCGGTCATGTTGGCGCGCAAGAGGCTTTACAGAAATTAATGGGCCGAGATCCCACAACAGAGGCCTGATTCAGCTGATTTCTTAGCTGCCACCTTGAAGACCATTTTGGCGCCAGGCCTCATAGACAACGATTGCAACTGTATTGGAAAGATTGAGGCTGCGACTGCTTTCCTGCATGGCTAGACGCATCCGGTTTTGAGTGGGAATGGCATCCCTCACTTCATCAGTAATGCCCTTGGTCTCGGAGCCAAAGACAAAGTAATCATTGGGCTGATATTGACCTGCATGAAATTGCCCAGAACCTTTGGTCGTTAAAGCAAAAACCCGATTCATATTAGGCTGTTCGGTCCTTAAAAAAGCTTGCCAGTTTTGATGCACTTTGACGCTGGCAAACTCGTGATAATCCAATCCTGCTCTGCGAAGCTTTGCATCTTCCATCGGAAAACCCAGGGGTTCGATTAAATGAAGTGAGGTCCCAGTATTTGCACACAAGCGGATGATGTTTCCGGTATTGGGCGGGATTTCTGGTTCGAATAAAACAATATTAAACATGCTGTAATCTTTTGATCTTATGTCTTGGGGTTCTCAGTAATACCCAATTCGTAATGCGTGAAGCTCCATTGTCCTTCAGAACGCAAGCAACTTCATTCAATGTCGCCTTACTCGTCATTACATCATCAAAAATCACGACATTCCGGCCTTCGACTAGTCTCTGATAGTGAGGGTTGATATAAAACATTCCTTTGATCATTTGTGTTCGAGAGCTGCCTCCAATGTCTACAAGGTTCTGTGGCGCATGATGTCTTTGTAAGACAAACATTTGCTTTTGAATGGTGCTTGGTATTTGTATGCGACGTAAAATTTCCCAGCTTTGATTAAATCCTCTCTCGCATAACTTGATTTGGCTCAGCGGTACAGGCAGCGCCAAGTCAATCTCAAGATAATTTAATCTAGAAGATAAAACGTCATTCCACAAACTTGCTAAACCATGCGCAACGCTAATCCGTTTTGCATACTTCAAATCATGCAGTGCTTTCTGTAGGCAGCTGTCGTAGGAAGCAAGACAGTAGCTTTCATCAAAGTGTGGAGGCTCTGCTTGACATTCATCGCAACGCCCTACCTCCATTTCGTTTGCAGTTAAGCAAATCCCGCACTGTGTGCAGCACTCATAATTCCAAAGTGCATCATTGGACAGTTTTTTCAAGCAAGCTAGGCAAACTAGATCATCCTGAAAAGACTCACAAATAATGCAGGCGCTGGGTAATAGTTTTGCTAATGAAAACATGGGGCGCTGAGTATACTGAGCACATGACCCAACCCTTAAGATGGCTTCAATCCGAAATTGCAAACCGGATGATACAAAAGTTAGAGATCGTTAACTTAGATGTAAACGAGCTACTAGTGATTCCGGATTTTCCGGGAAAGCATGCCGCTCTTTTGAGCAAGCGATTCCCAGGTGTGAGAATGCATAGTGCTTCAGAGTCGAACATGAGTGCATGGGATTTGCGATGCTTACAGCTATCACGAAAATTACGCGCAGTTGTGCATGGTGGTAGTGAGTTTTCCTTAGACGGTTATCGCCAAACTGGACGCATCGACCTTCCGAATGATTCAGTAGATTTGGTTTTCAGTGACTTGTTGCTTCAAGATCTTCCTGACCCAAAACATTTTTTACAAGAATGTTGGCGCGTCCTACGAGAAGGAGGGCTTCTCACTTTTGCCTATCTAGGCCCAGATACCGGTAAAGAGTTGATTGGTATTCCAGAGTTAGAGGGCGGTCTGAAAAAGTTGGCGAGCCCATGGGATATGCACGATATGGGCGATGCCGTTCTTTCAGAGGGTTTTTCGGAGCCAGTAATGGACATGGAGTATCTCTATTTGGAGTACGAATCGGATACCCTTTTGATCGCAGATTCAATTGCCTTGCAATTAATGAATGAGGGTGCTCAGAAAGAAGGGGCTACTCAACATTTGCCGCCAAAAATGACCCTTGAAGTGGTCTATGGGCATGCCTGGGCAATTGGCAAACACCTCACTAGAACGAAGGATCAGCTTGCCTATATCGATCCAGCACAAATTCAGCGCAAGACGAGGCATGATTCTAATTAAATGTAAGTGCTTACTATCATTAGGAGCCATTAAGAATGCTTTTGTACTCCGAAGAATCCAAATGTCAAAGCAGATTATTCGCCCTATAATTGCGACTGGATGTATTGGGTAGATACCGCTTTTTGAGCATCCCAAGCGAGATTGTGCAATTTGCTCGGGACAATAAACAGAGAATAAGATGAATTTATTTGGAAAAGTCACTAAGGCTTCGCTAACACTTTTAGCGAGTTTGGGCATTACGCTTGCAAACGCTACTGAAAACATGCCTGGCGGCCCTGCCGTAAATCAAATCAATTTTGCTGCACCTGCAACAAAAATCATGGAGCAAATTCATGGTTTGCACATCATGATGTTGATTATTTGCGCAGTGATTTTTATCGGTGTATTCGGCGTGATGTTTTATGCCATTCTCAAACACCGTAAATCACTCGGACACAAAGCAGCCTCCTTCCATGAAAGTACCACTGTTGAAATCATCTGGACTGTAGTTCCACTGTTAATTGTGATTGGCATGGCTTTGCCTGCAACCAAAACAGTAGTAGCGATGAAAGATACTACCAATTCAGATATCACCATTAAGGTAACTGGCTATCAATGGAAATGGGGCTACGACTACATTAAGGGTGAGGGTGAAGGCATTAATTTCCTATCTACACTATCTACTTCACGTGAAGCGATTAATAATCTCGCTCCAAAATCCAATACCTATTTGATGGAAGTCGACAATGAGATGGTGGTGCCGGTTGGCAAAAAGATTCGTCTGATTACAACTGCAAACGACGTTATCCATTCTTGGACCATTCCTGCATTCGGTGTGAAACAAGACGCGATCCCTGGATTTGTGCGT
>Ga0208252_100084_pt1 | contig 14856 bp, 16 predicted proteins | sample CryBogCBE21Jun07_FD_184564 | JGI IMG/M metagenome (GOLD analysis project Ga0208252, IMG submission 184564) | Freshwater microbial communities from Crystal Bog, Wisconsin, USA - CBE21Jun07 (SPAdes) | ecosystem: Environmental > Aquatic > Freshwater > Lake | place: Crystal Bog, Wisconsin, USA... | reverse complement strand
AAATGGCTCATTACTGTTGCGGTCATCATAGTTTTTGGACTAGTAATTATTGGAATTCTTATTCCGATAGACCGCCTGCAGATTAAAAGGCACGCACCGAAACCTTAGAGAATGTCAGGATCTATCTGCGCTTGCTTGATTTTCAGGGCAAAGTCGGTTGGGGCAGGTTCAACCGCTCTTTGAACATTTCCTGCAATCTCATCAAGGTTTTTTGCAATAAATCTGCGTGGATTTAAATCAGTGACGTCAAGGTTTTCAAATTCTGGACCAAGTTGCTCTTTAAATTCAGATAAGGCGCGACTACTAAGTCCACGCATTCTTTGAAGAAAGCGCGCAGCATCAACTGCAAGCTTGGGCAATCTCTCGGGACCGGCTAAGAATGCGCCAAGAATTGCTAGAAATAGCACCTTCTCCACGCTTAAACCGAACATAAAGGAACGATACTGCTGGGTGTATAGTTAGGCAACGTGCGTTTCTTAAGCAACCCGACCCATGATCTGACTTACGACGATGTATTCATGGTTCCCAGCTACACCCAAGTAGCAAGTCGTATGGATGTAGACCTCACAACACAAGATGGAACTGGAACAACAATTCCTATTGTCGTTGCCAATATGACCGCTATTGCAGGACGCAGAATGGCTGAAACAGTGGCCCGCCGCGGTGGGCTAGTTGTTATCCCCCAAGATATTCCCCAGGACATCGTTGCAAACGTTATTTCTTGGGTAAAAGCCCGCCACACATTCTTTGAAACACCTGTCACGCTTGAAGCACATGAGACTGCTGCAGAAGCGCTGGAGCTTATTCATAAGCGCGCTCACGGCGTACTTCTCGTTATTGAGAAATCAAAGCCCATTGGACTTGTTACTCAGGGAGATCTTGAGCGAGTTGATCGCTTTACTCAGCTCGGCGCGATCATGCAGACAGACTTCATCACTTTGCCCGATTCTGTTGAACCTCGAGATGCTTTTGATCAATTAGAAAAGGGACGCAGAAAGTTTGCAGCGGTACTGGATAAATCTGGGAATTTAGTCGGTGTACTCACTCGCGCTGGGGCACTACGCGCAACCCTTTACAAGCCTGCTGTAGATTCAAGTGGAAAACTTCGCATTGCAGCGGCTATTGGAATTAACGGAGATGTCGTTTCTAAGGCAAAGGCGCTCATCACGGCTGGAGCAGATGTGCTTGTTATTGATACCGCTCATGGTCACCAGACAAAGATGATTGAGGCAATCAAGGCAGTTCGTGCCTTGGATTCAAAGATCATTATCGCTGCTGGCAATATCGTGACAGCAGCAGGAACAAAAGAACTCATTGAAGCTGGCGCTGACATCGTTAAAGTTGGTGTTGGACCCGGAGCAATGTGCACAACACGTATGCAAACTGGTGTTGGTCGCCCACAATTTTCAGCCGTGTATGAATGCGCGCAGATGGCGCGTTCCCTAGGTAAGCATGTATGGGCAGATGGTGGAGTTCGCCATCCTCGCGATGTTGCTTTGGCACTTGCAGCTGGCGCATCGCAAGTAATGATTGGCTCATGGTTTGCTGGAACCCTTGAATCTCCTGGAGATTTGATTCGCGATACTGATGGAAAGCTTTATAAAGAATCATTTGGCATGGCATCAGCAAGAGCAGTGTCTGCTCGCACATCGACCGAAAGTCCTTTTGAGCGTGCGCGCAAAGCACTCTTTGAAGAAGGAATTTCATCATCTCGTATGTATATCGATCCTGCCCGCCCGGGTGTTGAGGATCTTCTTGATCAGATTATTGCTGGGGTTCGCTCTTCATTTACCTATGCAGGAGCTGCATCAATCAATGAATTCGCTGAAAAAGCGGTAGTTGGTATTCAATCTGCATCTGGTTATGCAGAGGGACGTCCTCTTCATACTTCTTGGTAATTAATTAAGTAAAATTGAAATTTCTAAGCCAGGATTTGATTCACTAAATCTCTTCTGACCGCCCAGACCCTCAATCTCCATTAAAACTGCTACTGAATCCACAATACCGCCGCTTCGCGCAATGAGCTTTGTTGCAGCGCCGAGTGTTCCTCCTGTGGCAAGGACATCATCGATCAACATAACTCTTTCACCACTTTTTACCGCATCTTGGTGGATTTGTAAGACACTCTCGCCATATTCCAGTGCATAACTTTCGGAGAAGCTTATTGCTGGAAGCTTTCCGCTCTTACGGATAGGAATAAAACCTTTACCAGTTATCTTGGCAACCGCTGCGGCAAAAATAAATCCCCGTGCTTCAACTCCTGCTACAAGATCAAACTTATTGCTTACTTGAGAAAACTCTGATACTGCAAGGCTAAATGCTTCTGCATCACGCAAAAGCGGAGTTATATCTTTAAATAAAATACCTGGGGTTGGAAAGTCTGGTACATCACGAATCAGGCCCCGAAGAAAATCCTTCGGAGCCTGATCGTTGTTTAGTGATGTATTAATTACTTTGCAGTCCAAATGTTAATTGGAGATTGCAAGAAGTAGATAAGGAATAGACCAGAGGCAACATAAAGAAGTGCATGCACTTCCTTTGCGCGGCCTTGGACTACTCGTACTAGTACGTGTGAAACGAAACCAGCACCAATACCTACTGAGATGCTATATGTGAAAGGCATCAAAATGATTGTAAGGAATGCAGGAATTGCAATTCCATAATCTTGCCAATCAATATTCTTAATTTGAGACATCATCAAGAATCCGACGATGATCAAGGCTGGTGTTGCAGCTTCGTAAGGAATAACGGCGACAAGCGGTGCCAAGAATGTTGTGAGCAAGAATAAAATTCCTGTAACAACAGAGGCAAGACCGGTACGAGCACCTTCACCCACACCAGAAGCAGATTCGATATAGCTGGTGTTAGATGAAATATTTCCAACTCCGCCGCCGATAGCTGCAATTCCATCAATCAACAAGATTCGATCGATATTTGGAATATTTCCTTGGCTGTCAATCAAACCACCTTCTGTTGCGATTGCTGTAACAGTTCCCACGTTGTCGAAGAAGTCTGAAAGTAGCAATGAGAAGATAAGAAGGATTGCTGAAACTACAGTTACGCGGTTAAACGCACCTGTGAGATCAATATGTCCGAAGAGACTGAAGTCAGGCTTTGCAAATACCTTTGAAGGTACTGCTGGAACGTTGAGTCCCCAACCCTTTGGATTGACATTCTTTCCGTCAAAGTTAGGACCAATTTTGAAAGCCTTTTCAACAATTACAGCAAGAACTGTTGTTGTAATGATTCCGATGAGGAGCGCGCCCTTAACTTTTCTTACGACAAGAGCGATCATCAAGAAGAGACCAAATGCGAATACAACGATTGGCCATCCGACAAGGCTTCCGTTATCGCCAAGTTGAACAGGAACTGGTCCTGCTCCGGTACGGCGTACGAATCCTGAATCTACCAAACCAATGAGAGTAATGAATAAGCCAATTCCCACTGCGATCGCAATCTTGAGTTGAGCTGGCACAGCACGGAACATCGCAGCCCGAACACCAGTGACGACGAGAATCACAATGATGATTCCCTCAATAATGACAAGACCCATTGCATCGGCCCATGTCATCTTTGAAGCAATACCAACAGCAACGAAGGTATTGAGACCAAGACCGGTTGCCAAAGCAAGTGGGAAGTTAGCCACTGTGCCCATCAAAATGGTCAAGATGCCGGCCATAAGAGCCGTCATGGCTGCAACCAAAGCTAGGTTTGGATGATCACCACTCCCACCTAGGAATTTTCCATCGCCATCTTTTGCTAGGCCGATGATGAGCGGATTAAGTGCAACGATGTATGCCATTGTGAAGAATGTGACGAAACCACCACGAACTTCTTTAGCTACCGTTGAACCACGCTCGCTGATTTTAAAGAACGAATCGAGCATGAATTAGCCTTCCTAATTTTGTTATCGGGGGTGTTTGCGACCCCGTATGAAATGACGGCTCACAGACCGAGGGAATGGCTAAACGTTATAGGTATGCGCCCCATTTTTGGGTCCTAACACACGGCCAAATACCTCTCAAAAGGGGTGAAAACGAGCCTAGGGTGAGGCAAATATGGTTGATTCCTATAGGTTCCCTGGAGGTCTAACAATCTAACTTTTTTGGGTCAATAGGATGTGCCTACTTAATAGTGCCGGGCAACTAACGACATCGGGGTTAGAAGATGGAAGATGTACTCAAGAACTCCTCAGTGCAAAGAATTATTGCGCAAATGACGAGCAGGGGCATGAGCGGTGAAGTGAAGATACTTTCTGATAGCGCTCGGTCTGCGGCAGAAGCTGCGGCTGCTCTTGGAATACAACCGGGGCAAATTGCATCTTCTATCGTCTTTAAATTACCCAGTGGAGACCCCTTACTTGTGATTACTTCTGGGGCGCATCGAGTCAATACTGAACTCGTTGCAAAGAATTTAGGTCTTGAAAAATTACATCGAGCGGACGCTGATTTTGTTAAGGCAGCATCAGGAATAAGTATCGGTGGAGTATCGCCTATTGGTTGGGCACCAGATGCTGGGATTAATCAACCGGTCATTGTCATTGATAAGGCTCTGGATGCTTTTGATGTCGTCTGGGCTGCCGCAGGGCATGCACATGCTGTTTTTCCAACTACGTATTCTGAATTACTAGAGCAAACCAAAGCAATTCCTATGATCGTTGGAGATTAGGCGAGTAAAGAATTAATTTGCTCAATGATCCATGAGCGCAATAGGTATGCAGCTTCCACATATTTACCCTGATTAAAAAATCCGTGAATTTGGCCTTCAAAATCTTTATAAATAACTTTATTTCCCGCTGCCTCTAGGCGCGCAGCATAGGAAATTCCATCATCTCGTAAAACGTCGTACTCAGCCGTTGGGATAATTGCTGGTGCCAAACCTTTATGGTCGGGGGCGATGTCGGGCACAGCATAAGGACTATTTTTATCCCCAGCATTTAAGTATTGATCCCAGAACCACATCATTCCTTTGCGGCGAAGACCATACCCATCAGCATTATTTAGGTAGGAGTCTGTATCAAAATCTAATTTCGTTGCTGGGTATATGAGTAATTGATAGGCAAGTTGAACTTTTTCATCACGCGCTCGAAGTGAAATACCGGCTGCTAAATTTCCACCTGCGCTGTCGCCTCCAACACCAATTTTATTTTTATCAATATTTAATTCTGCTGCGTTTTCTATCATCCACTTTAGCGCGGCGTAGCAGTCATCATGAGGTATCGGAAATTTATGTTCTGGTGATTTTTGATAATTAATTGAAAGGACCACGGAATCAGTTTTCTCTGCAATCTCTACCAGCTGTGCTTCATAGCGATCAATGTGGTTAAGCACCCATCCGCCGCCGTGGAAGTAAACAAATCCCCGATACGGGCCAGGTTTTTTAGGGGTGTATATCCGAACAGGAAGATCAGCAGTAGGTGTTGTAATAAAGCGATGAGCAATAGTTGCTCCATCTCCTACTGGTCCAGCAACATCAACTTCAGCGTGGCCTCCATATCTCGCAGCAGTACCTATCTCTGAAATATCAGGGAGGTTAAGTGCAGCTTCTCTAGCAAGAAAGGCTTCTGCTTGTGGATCTAGAGGCATTAAATTGCCCCCAAAATTGAGATCTCTTCACTAGCAACAAATTTCGGTGCATCTTTTTGCCACACCTTGCTGTGCTCAATAACCATGTGAGCATCCCAAGCAGGACGATCGCGCCAGACTTCCCACACACAGATTGTGTTTTCATGTTGCGTGTCTTCAAGCAAAGTCAGTAATTCACAACCATCTTCTGCACGCATCAACTCCATGTGAGACTTGATTCGTTTAAGGAATCCATCCATTTTTCCTGGCTTGATGTGGATTACGACGTGAAGGAATACTTTGTTTTTTGCGCTCATTGTGGAAGTTTAACTCCATCTATCATTGTTTGGAAGAGTAATTGGAGGCATAATTCTTGTTGAAGCATTTCATTTATAGGAGCCTTACATGCCACAAGTAAAAACGGGACAACACAGATCAGCAATGGTAACTGGGGCTTCTCGAGGCATTGGTCGAGCAATTGCGATGCGCCTTGCCGAAGATGGCCTTGATGTCTCCGTGACTGATCTGCCAAATGCAAAGAATGAACTTGAGGAAACCTCGAAAGCGATTTCAAACCTTGGAGTAAAAAGCTGCGCAATATTGATGGATGTTTCCAGCCAAGAAGATGTCGAGCGAGCTGTTGCCGAGCATGTAAAGGCACTAGGTGGCATCGATGTCATGGTCGCCAACGCTGGAATTGCAGTAACGGCTCCGCTCGTTGAGACCACTTCAGAACAACTAACCCGAACTTTGGATATTAATCTCAAAGGCGTCTACTTCTGCTACAAAGCAGCCGCAAAAGAAATGATCACGCAAGGACGAGGGGGGCGTTTGATTGCGGCAGCATCTGTTTCATCACATCGGGGTGGAAAATGGCAGAGCGCGTATGCCGCATCAAAATTTGCTGTACGCGGAATGAGTCAATCAATTTCTCAAGAGCTTGCCGAGTACGGGATTACTGTAAATGTTTACAGCCCTGGCGTCATTAATACGCAAATGTGGGATGCAATTGATGAAAATATGAGTGAGCGTAGAGGACAAGCGAAGGGCTCTACCTTTAACGGGATGCTAGACGTAATACCCCTTGGAAGGCACGGCTTACCTGATGATGTTGCTGGTGTTGTTTCTTTTCTAGCATCTGTTGATTCGAATTACATTACAGGCCAATCCATCGTTGTCGATGGTGGAATGTGGTTCTCCTAAATCACCAAGCTATATATCCGCCATCTACAAGCAAATCAGCGCCAGTCATATAGTCAGAGACCGAAGAGGCAAGGAAGACTACGGCGCCTTGCAGATCCGTCACTTCAGCCATCTTGCCTTGGGGAATTCTAGATTTCCATACGGGCCAAACCTTTTGTCCAACTTCCGTCTGGAGTAAATCTTCAACAAGTGCTGTGCGGGTGTATCCAGGCGAAATACTGTTTACTCGCACACCACGATCAGCCCACTCAGTTGCGAGGTTTCGAGTGAGAGAAAGGACTCCGCCTTTTGAAATGTTATACGCCGACTGATTTTGTGGGTAATTGGTTATGTGTGCTGACATTGAAGCAGTATTGATAATTTTTCCGTAACCCCTACCAAGCATGTAATTTGCCTCGGCTTGAGAGCATAAAAAAACTGAATCCAGATTAATTTTCATAAGTTTTTGAAAGTCTGCATACTCCATTGCCTCCGAATCTACCCACTGACTTGTACCTGCGTTATTACATGCGATCGTCAGATCACCAAGTTTTTCAACGACAAGTTCAACCATAGATTTAACTTGGCTTTCAATCGTCACATCTATTTTTAACGCAATCGCATTAACCTTTGGATTACGGGCCTTGATTTCCTTAACTACACCCTCAGCAGTATCAATGTTCAGATCAACTACGGCCACATCTGCGCCAGCATCAGCAAGTGCATGGGCAAATCCACGACCAATCCCTTGCCCGCCACCAGTCACTAATGCAACTTTTCCTTTAAGGGAGAAGCGTTCCAATATATTTTTGCTTTGAATTACTTTGTCATCAGTCATGTCATTACTCCCCTGTGACTAAATACTTGATGTCGCCTTGGCCTGGCTTATTGCTTAAGAATTCAGGCAACTGGTCCAAAGAGATGGTTTTTGAAATTAGCGGATCTAGCTGTAATTTCCCACTAGCAATGAGTTCAACGGCGCGTCCTTGTGTATATGGATTGATGTAAGAGCCAATAATTCGAAGTCCCCTAATCACAACGTCATAGACACTAAGCGCTGCTCTTTCGTGAGAAGGAGCAACTCCAAGCACCAGAACTGTTCCGCCTGAGCGGGTGATAGCAACTGCTTGATTAAAGGTTTCAAGAACACCTGCCGCTTCGAACGTCACATCCATGTCAACGAGTTCTTTTGTCACATCTTGGGCTACGGGATCGATCGTACGAGTCGCCCCAATTTTTCCGGCAACTTCTCTGCGTTCCTTTTGTCTTGTCACAAGAACTATTTCAGATGCGCCAGCGAGTTTGCATAATTGGACGATCAGCATTCCCATTGATCCTCCGCCCAAAACTGCGACTCGTTCACCACCTTTAAGCTCAGCAAGGTCCATTCCTCTAATGCAGCATGCCAAAGGCTCAACAAGACCAAGATGGAGTGGATTGGTTGTCTTCGGCACTAAATATGCCTGACTTTTTGGAAGTACTACATACTCCGCAAAACCACCATTAATGGTTACACCTAATGCGATGAGATTGCGACAGTGTGCTGACCTTTCTGCCTTGCAGTGATCACAGGTACCACAAATAATATTTGGGTCAACTGAAACTAAATCACCAATTTTAAAATCAACACCTTCACCAACTGCGGTAACTGTTCCGCCAAATTCATGCCCGAGCACAAGTGGCATCTTCGCTGGATGCTCGCCAACCAAGATATGTCGGTCAGTTCCACAAATTCCACACGCAAGCATTTTGATAACCAGTTCACCAGGACCAGGTGTTGGTGTAGGAATTTCGGTAACTACTAATTCATTGACCGCATTTAAAAGAACGGCTTTCATTGTCAGTTACCTCTTCCTAGAAATCTAGAGTGTAAATATCAACATTGAGACACTATAGGTATTTCCACATGAAGGCAATAGGTCTATTCTTTTACCCAGACCTCCCGACTCTTTAAACATTGGAGCAAAAGATGCCAGCAAATAAGCCACTGGAATTTGGCGGACATTCATTAGTCTGGACAGGAGATTGGTCTCCCGAGAACGCACGCAAGTCTGCATCGAGCGCGCATAAAGCCGGCTATGACTATATAGAAATGCTCATGATCGAGCCTTGGAAAATTGATACAGCAATGACAAATGACTTGCTGGCTGAATTTAATTTGAAAGCAACTGCGTCACTTGGCCTCTCTTCTGAAAATGATGTCACAAGTACAAACCCTTCTATTGTGAAAAAGGGTGACGAACTACTTCGCCAGGTTGTCGACAAGCTTCATTCAATCGGGTCCACAGAACTCTGCGGTGTCATTTATTGCAGCCTCCAGAAATATCCGGGACCAGCATCTGAGGAAAATCGATCAAACTCTGTGAAGGCGATGCAAAGACTCGCAGACTATGCGGCAGATAAGGGAATCAACATCAATTTTGAAGTTGTAAATCGATATGAAACAAACATTATGAACACGGGTAAAGAGGGATTAAAGTTCTTAGAGGCAGTCAATCGACCAAATGCCTATCTACATCTTGATACCTATCACATGAATATTGAGGAAGATGGAATGGCTGCTGCTGTTCTAGAAGCAGGAGACAGACTCGGATATGTACATGTCGGAGAAAGTCACCGTGGCTATCTAGGCACAGGCAATGTTGATTTTGATACTTTCTTTGGCGCGTTAAAGAAAATCAATTACTCAGGCCCAATTACTTTTGAGTCATTCTCCTCAGTAGTAGTGGATCCTGCACTTTCTAATGCACTATGCATTTGGCGCAATTTGTGGAGTGATTCAGATGATCTGGCTTCACATGCGCTTAAATATATGAAGGCCAGGTACTAATAAGGAAAGCTTATTCCCAAGTTGAAGCAAGCTCGCTGCCTGCTTGAATTAAGTACTTTCTACTATTTAAGATTGAGTCCTGTAGATCACTAGCTACATCAATGAGAAAAAATGACAAACTTACTTCCTTTGGCAAATCTGTCGCCCGCGAGCCGCAAACCATGGCGACTGGCTTACGTAATTCTCGGCCGAGATTTAGTATGAACCCGGTTGCTTTTCCATTTGAAGACTCGGTATCAAATTTTCCCTCTCCTGTAATAACGAGATCACTCAACTCGACTTTTTCTGTGAGTTTAACCAATTCAGCCATCGCTTCAGATCCTGAACGAATTTTTGCCTTCAAATAGTTGCCCAAAGAATAAGCCGTCCCACCAGCAGCACCCGCGCCAGGAAAATCCTCTCCTTGAGCAATTTGATGAAATTTTGTGAGCGCTTCGTATAATTCAGCGATTTGCCAATCGGAAGCACCTTTTTGTTTTGCAAAAATTTGCGCTGTCCCGTTTTCACCCAACATTTCTATAAATACATCTACCCAAACCTCAACTCCATTCTTTGGCATTTTTACACCTATTGGGGTCTCAATTTTTGCTAAATTTTTGAAGCCTCTCACATCATCCGATATCACTAAATTATTTTGATCTTTAAAGATATATCCAAGCGCCTGGAGAAGTCCTGTCCCACCATCCGTACTTGCTGATCCACCTAGCGTCACAATTAATTTGGTAATTTTTGGGTGGTTTAGTGCATCAAAAATTAACTCTCCAAGAGGAAAAGTTGTTGCAGTTGTCGGAGATAAATTTCTATATTTTGAAATGCCGCAGGCTTCAGCTAATTCTACAATTGCCGTTCCATCAGGGAGTAAGAGCCAAAATGAATCTCTTGTGCCCCCATTCACGTCACGAATCCTCTTGGGAATAACGTCAACATTTACGACTTGGCTTTGGATAGCTTCTAAAGTTCCTTCACCACCATCGGAAAATGGTACGACTACTATCTCATCTAGTGGCCTAACTATTTGCCAACCAGACATAATTGAAGTTCCAGCATCCGTACTTGAAATACTTTGTTTAAATGAATCAAGACATATTAAAATTTTGCTCATGTTTAAGCCACCGGGCTGAAAGCGGCTCTGAAACGCTCTAACGCGAGTTCCGAACTCTCTTTGGCCCACGACTCGAGTCCTACTGTTCCTGAGTAACCAATTTCAGTTAAAACTTTGGCAATCGCAGGAAAAAATATTTCACCAGTGCCCGGTTCACACCTTCCGGGTACATCAGCAACTTGTATCTCGCCGATGACATCTATAGAGCCTCTTACCAGACTGATCAGATTTCCTTCTCCAATTTGCGCGTGATAAAGATCCAGCATGACTTTTAGATGTGGGCTGTTTACTTGTCGCACCAGCGTGATCACATCTTTAGCGCTTGCGAAGGGAACTCCAGGGTGATCAACTTCAAGATTAAGATTCTCTAGAACAAAAATTACTCCTTCTCGCTCTCCTAATTTAGCAATCTGAGAAAGGGTTTTTTCTGCTTGATTCCACATTTGGCTTGTAACCGTATGTACTGGTTGTATGGGTAAACCTCGATCATTGAGACCAGTTCCGTGTAAATTCAATAAAGGGTTGCCTAACTTACGAGCAAATTCAATTGAAAGCTCTGCTGTGCGAAGTAACTCTTCTCCTCCAGCTTCGTCTGTCAAACTCCCAGTAACATAACCCGTCATTGACGTAAAGTGTGCTCCTGTTTCACGTAACTCTACAGCGCTCTTCTTAGTCCAATCCCAAATCTCAACTGCGAATCCCAATTCGTGAATCCTTCGAACGCGCTCGATATGAGGTAAGTCCAAAAACACCATCTCAGAAGAAACTGCCAGTTTGTATGGGGTGCTCATATGGAAATCTTACTGACATTTTTGAGACCACAATTTGGTATATCCCCTATGCTTTGTTTATGTCATCGGCATTGAAGTTCGCAGTAATTGGAGCAGGAAGAATCGGCTTGGTTCACTCAGGAAGTGTCACTGATACAAGCGGGGCCACACTTGAATACGTTGTTGACCCAATTCAAGCCTCGGCAGAAAGAGTCGCGACACAATTTGGATGTAAATTTTCAATCGATCCACTGAAAGTGATTAATTCAGGAGAAATTGACGCCATAATTATTGGATCTCCAACTCCAACACACCTGCCACTTATGGAGGCTGCGATTGATGCAGGATTGCACGTACTCTGTGAAAAGCCGATAGATCTAGAAATAAAAAATGTTGATCGGCTTCGAGAGAAAATTAACAAGGCAAAGACGAGAGTGGCTATCGGTTTCAACAGGCGCCTTGACCCAGAGTTTTATGCTGTTAAAGAACGAGTTAATAAGGGTGACGTTGGGAAAGTGGAGCAAGTTTTAATTATTAGTCGAGACCCAGGTCCAGCCCCACAAGCCTATATCGCAGTCTCTGGAGGAATATTTCGTGACATGACTATTCATGATTTTGACATGGCTCGTAATTTTGTCCCAGATATTGTTGAGGTGTCAGCAACAGGAACAAATTCTTTTTGCGACTACATAAAAGAAGAAAATGATTTTGATAACATCTCGGTAACTATGAAGGGTTCAAGTGGTGAAATCGTGACGATAATTAACAGTCGTCATAGTGCTTTTGGATATGATCAAAGAATTGAAGTATTTGGTGACAAAGGAATGTTGCAAACTTCGAACCTAACACCTACAACAGTGAAGTACTCAACAAAAGGCTTTACTTCAAGCCAAGAACCTGCTTTAGAACTTTTCTTAGACCGATACGCAACTTCTTATCGCAGAGAGCTTGAGCTTTTCATTAAAGGAATTAATGATGGTGGTGTCTATAATTCAACATATGACGATGGCCGTGCAGCATTAATATTGGCTGACGCGGCACATGAATCAAGTCGAACAGGAAAGATAGTTTCAATCCAATTGAAGTAATTTAATTTAGGCCACAAGCCCAACGGTAGCTTTTGCCTCATTAGCGGCAACAACGCCAAGACGCTTGTCAACAAGAGTCAAATCGTATGAAAGTATGTGCTTAACTCCATGATAATCAACCGTTACTAGCTGACTAAAGCCACTTTTTGTCACTTTGCATGATCCAAAACCAAAGCCATCATTAAAGACTAAAAAAACATATTGACTTTTAATAGTTTCTTTAAATACTTCAAGTGGAACTGCTTTTTGAAATGAAAGAGCCGAGTAACTGTAGGCACTCTTCCAATCAGATTTTGCCAGGGCATTAATCTGACCCGTGATATGACTTTGAATCAGTGATTTTTGCTTCACGCTACAAACACTTGTTTTCCCTTGGGCGCTTGGAGAAACAAAGCTAAAACTTACGGCCAGCGCAAAAACTAGAGTCATGAGGTGAGTTCTTTTTTTCACTTGGAAAGCATAACGAGATTAGACAAGTAAGCATGTTGATCCCAGAGTTTGTGCGCTTGAAGGGATTCGAACCCCTAACCTTCTGATCCGTAGTCTGAGACCACTAGTTTCTTACTGATTCTGGTGGTCTCTGGCTGTATCAATTTAGGCTCAGTTAATACTTTTAAGTCTGTGGAAGTATCCCCAAATGCCCCTTGGTTTTACGAGGGTGTTAGCAAATTGTTAGCAAAAAATAACTTAAAGTTATGACTAATATTATTGTTTTCCAGCTTATAGGTAGATTCTTAATTATTGGAAATGGAACTTGAAAATATAACAAGTGCCTGTGCTGAAGTAAGTACTTAATTATGCGAGTACTCATCCCATAAGATCTTGGCAATTGTTGGTTGTGCGGATTCCCAACTCGTACCAAAGATTGATTGAAATGCTTGATCATAAGACTTTCCTTGTGCCATCAGGTTATCTAATTGAGTAAAAATCGTTGGACCTTTTAATGCGACGAGCATTTCTGAAATACGAGTTCCTAATTTGTAACCAACTTGATTCATTAAGTAGTTACTTCGCCATTTGGTATCCGCATTTGAAATATCTAAAAACTTGTTGATCCATGTAATGTTGAAATTTGTTCCATATGCAGAAGCAATCCCATTCATATTTGATGAAATATCTTGTGCCTGATTCCATAGATCCCGACCAACATCATTACGATAATTTGAGTAACTATTGGCTTCGGTAGCAATAATATTAACAAAATTTTCACCACTGACACCAAGCCACTGAGGGAGATTGTTGATAGCGCTCAAAGCATCTTGGCCATTAGTGGTACTAGTTGCAAATTGTAAAGAATTGTTTTGGACATATGGATTTAGAATCAAAGAGTGGTAATACTCCACTGCTGCAATTGACATACCATTTCCTTTGTTGTTATACGGCTGATCTGGAACTCCCAAACCTAAGAAAGCTTGGCCATCACTTGTTACCCACGCGTCTCCCGCATCGCAATTTAATTGTCCGTTGGTAATGCAGTGAATTAGCGGAACTCCCCTGGGGTTGGCATTTGGCTCTGCCAAAAATTGCCTTTGAACCTCGTTATCGCCCATCAATTTGCGAGCGAGATCAGTTGCCCATTGCATGTCAGTTGGATCAAAGTAAATAATTGTTATCTTCTTGAATACTCCTGGACCTGCAAAAAGATTATTAATTAAATTCAATTCCTGAGTTGTTGGATCTTGAGGATGCGTATTGGGCCCAACTTCTAGGTCAACGGGAGGTAGTGCGCTCGGTTGTGTTGCAATTTTTCTGAATGATGAATTCAGGCGAGACCATGAGGAGCAAGAAATTTGTGCCCTTTTTGCATATAAATCAGAAAAACTTGTGGGGAAATTGTTTCCAAAATTCTTACTTTGAGGATTACAAGTCGGGTCTACTGTCGAAGGTACAGGCTGAGTAGAAGATTTTGAATTTGATTGATCTTTCCCTGCGCTTGAAAAGACAATCCATTGATTAAGGTGTTGATTAATATTTTTACAGATTAGTTGTGTGCCCGATTGGTTAACTTTTTGATTGGGAGTAATGCAGCTATTTCCAACTTTAATTGGGGCAGGTGTTCCGGCCCAACTATTTAGATTATTACCAAAAAATGTTGCGAAACTAAGTGTAATGACTAAAAGAAGCTTCAATTTGCGCATCCGTATATTTTAGGGACGAAATTATATTAACTGTAGAGTTTTTGATCGAAAAATCTTAATTTTTTGGTATTGAAGTATAGTTTGTGCGCTTGAAGGGATTCGAACCCCTAACCTTCTGATCCGTAGTCAGATGCTCTATCCGTTGAGCTACAAGCGCTAGTTGTGGTGCTGGTGAATACTAC
>Ga0208252_100074_pt1 | contig 16595 bp, 34 predicted proteins | sample CryBogCBE21Jun07_FD_184564 | JGI IMG/M metagenome (GOLD analysis project Ga0208252, IMG submission 184564) | Freshwater microbial communities from Crystal Bog, Wisconsin, USA - CBE21Jun07 (SPAdes) | ecosystem: Environmental > Aquatic > Freshwater > Lake | place: Crystal Bog, Wisconsin, USA... | reverse complement strand
GGCTTGATGCCGGTGAGGGTCTGGAACCGGGTGCAGATTACGTCGCAGAACTTTGGGTCGAGTTCCATAAGGTTGGCTCGTCGGCTCTGGGCGTGGGCGGCGATGAGCGTGCTACCGGATCCTCCGAAGAGGTCGAGCACTAGCCAGCCGGGCTTCGAGCTCCAGTTAATCATTCGCTCCACCAGTGCAACCGGCTTCATCGTTGGGTGCAATTCGCTCTTGGTTGGGCGGTCGTGTCTGATGATTGTGGTGTGTCCGGCGAGTTCCCGGGCCAGTTCCACCAGTTGGTCTTTGGTCATCTTGGCAAGGTCGGTCTCGTCGTCGATCACGGTTGTTCGGGTGAAGTCGCCACAGAAGTAGTGACCTGCTCCCTCTTTCCAGCCGTAGAGGATTGGTTCGTGCTGCCAGTTGAAGTCCTGCCGGCTTAGGGTGGCGTGGCCTTTGACCCAGATGAGCACCTCTGCCAGTTTGAACCCGGCGTCGGTCATGCAGTCTGTGAATGTGGCTCGCTCGGATTCGCCGTGGCTTAGGTAGATGACGGCTCCGGGGCGCATGGCTTGTTGGAACGAGGCGTAGAAGCCCTGTACGAAAGTTCGGAACGCTCCCGAGTCCATGTCGTCGTTCAAGATGGTGCCGGCTGCGCCGTCCACTGCGACGTTGTAGGGGGGATCTGTCCAGACCATGTCTGCGAGCTCGCCGTTCATTAGCGTGGCAACGTCGGTCGGGCTTGTGCTGTCTCCACACATGAGGCGGTGGTCGCCTAGGAGCCATACGTCGCCCGGGACGGTTTTGGCTGGTGCGTAGTTTGGAATCTCGTCGGGGTCGCCCAGCAGGTCGGGCTTTGGTGTCTCCCCGAGCTTCTCGAGCAGGTCGTCGAGGTCAGTCTTGTAGAACCCGGTTCCCTCGAGTTGCTTCTCGGTGTCGAGCAGTTCCCGGAGGATGTTTCCCAGCCCGGATTCGTCGTAGCTGGCAACGTCGTTTGCTCGGTTATCTACTAGCAGGATACGCAGCGCCTCCTCGTCATCCACGTCCACGTAGGTGACGGCGATGTCTGCCCAACTCAGGCTTTGTGCGGCTTTCCACGTGTGGTTGCCGGCGAGGATGTAGTTCGTGCTCTTTTGCACCACGATCGGACGGTATTGGCCGTGGGTCTTAAGGCTCTCGGCGATGAGGTCGACGTTGCCCTGTCGGACGTTGCGTGGGTGCGTTTGTAGCTGGCTGACCGGAACTTGTTCGGTGCGGAGTTTCATGTTTCCCCTGTTTGGTTCATGGCGCTAGACAGCCCACTCTACTGTTTAATCATAACAGATTGGTGACGTTCGTGCAGGGCTTGGACGGTCAGGTGGTGACGTTTATCTCCACCATGGTGCATCCGCTTACCCACACTTCTATGAATGGTTCGTTTTGTGTGTACATGGTGTGTTTGCGAATTGTCCGGGCTTTGGCAAGCTGCTCGGCGGTGGTGATGAGCAGGTGGCTCCGCTCGTCGTTGAGCGTGATGAACCGCACCTCTCGCTTGGTGTCCAGAAACTTTTGCTTGCGTGCGGAGAAGTGCAACGTCGGGAATGGGAAGCGATCGCCTGTCCAGTTGTGCTTCACCTCGACCTCGAATGCCAGTTCTCGGCCTTTTCCCTCGGCGAGTATATCTATGCCGTACTGGTCGGGGTTGACCCATGCCTCGTAGCCTGTCTGGCGTATCCAGTCGATTACTAGGTGCTTGGCGTTGTCGTCGGCTTCGTAGTGCTCCGGGCTGAATATCTTAAAGGGTTGCAATGCGGAATGGGCCTCTCACGTTGGTAGTGAATGCGGCGCTGGCTTCTAGTGCCATCATCAAGCTCCCCTCGTCGTCGTGCGTGACGTAGAGCGCACCGAGAGCTGCTGTTGCTCCGGATCCTATGGCGCCGTAGGCGTATCCGTTTTCGCTTCTCATCTCGATCGTGGCTAAATCCTCGTCCACCTCGTAAATTTTGCCGTTCTCAATAAAGAGGAAGTTCCACTCTTTGAGGTCGGTCTGGTAGTTCTCGAGGAGCTGGGTCATGGTGGGCTGGTTCGCCTTGCGTGCCATGTCGAACATAATTTGCCCGGCTTTCCAGTTGCCCGAGAAGCCAATGAGCAGGTTGCCGAACTTTCCACACTTGGGCGAGGCTGTGGTGGTGCTGATGTCCTCGTCGGCGGCAAGGCTGTCTGATCCCATCCAGCAGCCGTCGGGCGTCACGATTGCGGCCACGACAGTCATCGGGCTCTCCGAGCGTAGTCGAGGTAGACCAGAATGACGGCGATTGCGAACAGGGTGACGCCGGTCATCGGTTTCTTATCTCTGCCACGATGCGAAGTGCTTCAGCGAAGCCGTTGGCGAAGCCTGCTTCGTAGGCGTCTCCTCGGGTCTGGCTGAGCTTGGTGTGGTGCCGAGTCTCGTTTTGGATCCTAACGAACGCTTCATTTAGTTTGGCTCCCATTATTTTCCTCCCTGCCAGTTGATGCTTGGTGGCATTGGTTCCACTAGGTCGAGGTAGTCCAACAGTTGGGTGGCGTCGCATGGCGCTGGTGTTTCGCATTGGACACAGTTGTCTCCCCAGCTGCGGTGCTTGGTTCGCAGTGCTTTTCGATCGGCGTAATTCATTCCGGCCTCCTGATTGCCATCACTGCCAGCGCCCAGATGACCAAGATGATGATGATGATGGGGTTCATTGATTTTCCTCCGGGAACATTCGACTCCAGCAGTCCGAGTCTATTCCGGTCTGGAGTAGTTCTCGCTGGTCGGTGGTGAGCTCGAGGAATGCTTTTTGGATGTTGCGGCCGTTGCGCCAGTGGTTGAATGCTCCTCGATTCAGCGTCAACGTCGTCGTCTTGCCGCAGAGCGGGCAACGTGCCTCGTATTCGAACGTGGTCATCGCTGATCCGGTCGGAGTCGGAATGGTCGGGTTGGCCCGGGTGGCTCGATTCGTTTTCCGCAGTCCGGGCAGAATATCCGGAACCATGGCCTTTCGATTATCTCGCCGTTGATTGTCTCAATGAGCTGGACGTGCTTGCACTCCTCGGTCATTTTTTGTCTCCATCTAGTTCGCCGCAGTGGTTGCAGGGCTGGCTTAGGTCGGGTCGGAACTCATTGCAGGTCGGACACCTGTGTAGTTCAGCATACGCTCTGTCCGAAAACTGCCAGCAGGATTCTTGTGGCTTGCGCTTTATCGTCGTTGACGGTTCGGCGCATGTTTCGGCGAGGCACCGGTGTAGTTCGAGTTCGGTGTGTATCCACAGCCCGGGCTCCATCTCATGGATGTCCTCTCCGCAGTGTTGGCAGACTCCGGTCTTTAACTCTGCCATTTTGAGTCCTCTCTGAGGTCGGTCAGTTCCCCTCCCGAGGCCAGTGCGTTACCGATCACCGTTGCAAGTTGCTCGTAGGCTCGCTTCATGGTTGGAAACGTGCCACACGTCATCGGCCCGGCGAACACCGTCCACCTGTCCTCTTTGACCCGGTCGACGCCAAATGCCATTGTTGTCCGTGTCTGCTCGAAGTAGATGTACTCTCTGTAGATGTTTGCCATTACGCCTCCTCTTTGGTGCGGAGGACTCGGTACCCGGGCTTTGGCTTGGTGTACTTGGCTGCAAGCTCTGGGTGGTCTGCCATGAGCGCCTTGGTGTCGATTGTGGTTCCCGGTGCCGTCGCCTTGTAGGTGAACAGCGTGCGGCCGTCGTAGGCGACTGCTTCTGCTGCGCCAATCATGAGCTCCAGTTGCGCCTTAATTAGTTTCACCTTGGCTTCAGCCTCGTCGGCGATTGCCTTGGCTTGCAGGAATTCCTTGTAGAGGTCGAGTCCGAATTCGTCGGTCTCTACGACCACGTCGGGTTCGTGAGTTGGGAACTGCGCCTTGAGTGTGGTGAAGTCCGAGTCGTACCCGGTCATGTCTGGTGGTGTCTGTGACTGCACGCCGTTCCAGAACTCCTCCTCGATGCGGTTGAGGTAGTCGAGCTGCTCTTGGTTGTACTCACGCTCTCGGATGACCAATCCCTCGCCGCCGACTAGGCAGGCGTAGACGACCTTTGTGATCCCGGTCACGCTGGCGTAGTGGCGTCCTTGCAGTTCGTATGCTTCAGGCACTTGTCCGTAGTGCCAGCCCTTGGCGTTTCCTCGGCTGGCGATTCCGGTGGTCTTGATTTCAAGGATGGCCTCTGGTTCGGGCAGTCGGCTGAACCACAGTGAGCTCGCTTCAACGTCGGTCACGTACCCGGCTGGGTAGGCGTTGTTGTAGTCGTGGCGCATGATGAAGAAGTCCACGTTGGCTTGCTGCCACGTGCGCTCGAGGCTGGCAAGGATTGCCGGAAAGCAGACCACCGAGCTGTTCGTCTCTCGGGCGTACTGCTCTGCGACGACACGCTCGAGGTTGTGACCCCACTCGGTTGCCTTGTTGCCTTTGAACTCGGACTCAACGATTCCGGCCTTTTCAGCCCACAGTGCGTATGGGCTCTTGTACTCGTTGATGCCAGCGACGATGCTGGCGTCGGATCCTCCGAGGCCTTGGCGTCGGTACTCGAGCCACTCCTCGTTGGTGATTTCAGTCGCATTGACTACGACCTTGCAGTGCTTGTTCATTTGTTGCTCCTCTTTTTGGGCTGGTTGTCCAGCGTTTTAACCGTACTCGGTGCCTGTGACACCAAGCAAGGACTGTTTAGCCTCCGGCTGCTCGGACGGTCACCATTAGCGATCGCCAGCCGTCAAGGCGACTCTGGGCGGCTCTGAGCGCCTCCCGGGCGGTCGTCATGCGGTTGCTCGCAATCAGGTGGGCTAGATGTTGGTCGGCGCAGTCCACGGTGGCTGCGGCCTCTACGAAATCGACGGTGGGTTTGCCGTGTAGTGCTCGGATTGAGAGCCGGGACTGGGCGTAGGCGGTTTTGTATGCCACTTCAGCTCGAGCTGCTTCATCGCCGGCTTCACGCATCTCCTCGACGAGCTCCTCGAGGATTTTCATCTCTCGGCCGATTCCGGTTTGGATCCTATCGACGGTCAGCATTAGCGGTTCCCCTGACTCGGGTGCTCTGCTTGGGTCTGCTCTCGGTAAAGGCAAAGTGCGATTGTGGTGTAGGCGATGAGGTCGATGAACGAGTCCTCAATTCCCTCGTTGGTCAGCGTGCCGCCTTGTGCGACCAGTGACAGCCGACCCATCTTGTCCTGCGCTCTTATCATTGCGGCGACCCAGTCGTCGAGCCCGGCGAACTCTGCGCCTTGGCGCACGTTGTGGAACGGATCACCCGGGCGACCGTAGTCTCGTTGCTTGGCGGCGTGGAGTTCTTTCACCTGATCGAGGATTTTGTCGAACTGGTTCATTGATTTTTAATCCTGTCCTGCTCGACCAGCCGGGCCATGACCCACTCGACGACCGGCACTGCTACTGCGTTTCCCATCTGCTTGTATCGGTGGCTGTCGGCTTGGCCCTCTGTCCAGTTGTCGGGGAAGCCTTGAAGCCTCTCGCACTCGACTGGTGTTAGGCGTCGCACCGTGGCTGTCTCTGCCACGCCATGCACGTCGGTTTTGGTCAGTGTGAACATTGGGTCGTCTACGTCTCCCCATCCTTTGCCACCCGGGCCGTTTTGCGGCTCTCGGTTTATTGCGTTGCCTTGTATCGGGTGTGTCACCATTGGTGTGTTGTTTCCTCCAGTACCCATTCGGGCTTGTAGTGTCGGGACGACTGAGTCCGAGATTCTGATGCCGTCACCGTGCGATCCGGTGTCAAAGACTAGGACGGTAGCTCTGCTGTCGCCGGTGTTGTCAAATATGTTGAGTGTTGGCACTACGACCTTTTCTGTCCATACTTCGGCTGGCAAGTTGCCGTCGGCATCCCTTGCTCCCGACCTAGTTGTTTTCACGAACCACGACATTTTCTGTTGCCCTTTTGTGAGACGTTGCTTGTAGAGGTGTCAGTTGACCCTCGGTGTACTTCGAGAACCCGGTCTGGCCGAATGCGGTCAGTCGTTGATTTGCGATCGGAGAGCTCTGTCCAGCATCTCCGGCAGTTTCTTGCCTCGGCGCTCTGCTCTGCGTATGATCCCCTCGCAGGCTTTCGCTGAGAGCGAGTATTTCGCTAGATGCGGCCCCGTTGTCTCCAGCACATCCGACAATGAAGACTCGACGGCGTCGCTGGGGGACTCCGAAGTTTTGAGCGTCAAGCACACGCCATGAGACGCCGTACCGCCGGTCAACCAGCGCACCGATGACGGCTCCCATGTCTCGTCCTCCGTTTGACGTAAGAAGCCCGGGAACGTTTTCGAGGACAATGTAGGCAGGTGCCAGCTCGTCCACGAGTCTAATAATCTCCCAATATAAGCCGGAGCGTTTTCCGGCAAGACCGGCACGTTTGCCAGCCACCGAGAGGTCTTGGCAGGGGAAGCCACCGGTGATGATGCCTCGCTCTGGTACGAATCCTGCTTGTTTAAGTTGTTCACCTGTTACCTCCGTAACGTCGTTGAATAATTTTGTGTTTGGAAATTGCTTTTCGAGTACGCCTCTGGCGTGCTTGTCAATCTCAACGGCAGCGACGACGTTGATGCCGTTGCGCTCCATGGCGAGGTCAAATCCGCCCACGCCTGCGAACAGGCTGACGGCTGTGAGTTGTGTCATGTTTCCCTTTCTTTCTTTGTTTACTCTACCAAGAAGCGCAGGTGCCGTTTTGGTCGGGTGCTGGCAGTCCGTGTTGGATCCTGACCGCTATCAGCACTTGTTGCGCTGGGGTTGCTTGCCATGCGTGCGGTGCGTAGCTGGTTCCGCCGTAGTGGCGCCAGTTCCATGCAAGGATGCCCAGTCCACCCTCGTACATCGCACCTTGGTGTTTCCAGTTGCTGTTCGTCTCGCACCAAGCCACCTTGGCCCACGTTGCCATGACTCCCGGGCTGACCAATGTGGTGGTCGTCGTGGGTGCCGTGGTCGTCGTAGTGACCGGTGTTGGCTTGTTGCCGTGTCCTGCTATCAGCATCGAGGCTGACAGCACGATCGAGGCGATGGCTTTACTCATGTTGTCCAATGTTCGTGGGCTTCACCGCTACCCAGACCTGCGCTTGGCGGCCTGATGCGGTCGGTTTGGTGCCGGTGCTCTCAACCAGTCCGGCTTGGACTAGTTCGATTCGGCGTGGTCGGGCAGTGGATCCCGAGAGGTTGAGCCGGGTGGCTATCTCCTCGTCGGTCAGTGCCTCGGACTGGAGCAGGGTTAGAACCTTGGCTCGCAGTGTGCCTGCCGTGGGGCGGATCTGCTCGGCAGCTTGCTTGCTGGTGGTGCTGTGCGCCTGATATGGCGGTGGTGCATCCCAGAGGGTTGGTGCATTCATGGTGGGCTCCTCTTGCCTGTATCCAGTTTAACCGATGTCGGTTCCGCAGATGTAGCAGGGGACTGTGTCGCCGTTTCCGTCGATCAGGCGGCCTACCTCTTGCTCCGGCTCGAATTCGCATTCGTCGAAGCATTGGCAGCAGACGTTGACCGACCCGAGTCCGTCCTCGTTCACCACCATGTGACCTGTGTGACCTGCTCCGGGGTTCTTTTCGAGTTCCACGAGCTGGGCTTGGAGGTCGAGCAGTTCTGCTGGGGTCTCGAGCTCAGACTCCTCAAACCACGTGACCTCTGGGTTGATGAGGTCACGCAGTCTGAGTACTTGGTCGTCGGTCAGCAGCAGGGTTTTCTTTTGGCAGTTTTGCATTAGTAGCTCGCCGAGATTGAGAACTTCCACAGGTGAGTTTGGAACTCTCTGATTGCGTCCTCGTCGTAGGTGCTCATTGCGGTTTCGAGTTCAGCGTTGAGCGCCTTGTTGAGTGCTCGCAGCATGTCCTCGATGGTTTGTGTTGCTTGGTTCATTTGTTGCTCCTCTGTCTGGGGCTCTCGCCCGGTAACAACAACGTACCGTTTTATTCTTGGACAGTGCAACATTTGCGACCCTCAAAAGCGTTGCAATTGCTGGGTTTTACAAGTTTTTTTGAGTTTCTTGCCGGAATGTCTGGCGATATGGGCGTCCTTTGCGCAGCCACCGGTGGTAGCAGGCTTCGCAGTATCCCGATCTGATGCGGTCTTTCGGTGTGCCGGCGACTTCTCGATCGCACGCTTCGCAGTGGTGAATTTGAAGTTGACGTGGCTTGTGCTCGCTGGTGAGGTAGGCGACTCGAGCGTCGATTGACCGAGCGAGCCGGGCCATGTCGTTGAGTGCTTCAGCTATCTGTTTGCACGTATCCCAGACCGGATCCTGTACGCCTTTGCCCGACATGATTTTGACGACTGCGTTCAGCGTGGGATCAGACACAGAACCCTTGGCTTTGATTCCGTCACCGGACGTGGCGTCGCTGGTGGCCCGGATGCCGGCTCGCTTGGCGAGTGCCGTCAGGACTGCGTCGTTCACCACCGCCAGTGTGCGTCTCACTTGATTGGCGTCGTTAATCATTCGCTGGGCGTTTTTGCTCATGGCTTCTCTTTTGCAATTCTAACGATGTCATTCCAGTCGCTCGGGCGCCAGAGGTACGTCTCTGCGATCTCGGCGAGCTCCGCCAGCACGATTTTTTGTGCTTCGCTCACTCGACCTTTTTCACGTTTCAGCTCGCAGAACATGATTCGCTTTTGCTTCGGGTGCCAGCAGGTGAGGTCGGGGTATCCGGCAAGCGACGCCCGGCGTGAGTCAGCAATGGCGTAGACCCTCCAGCCGTTGAAGCGCAGTTGCTGGGCCACTCGGTCTTGGAAGTCCTTTTCGAGTTCAGTGTCTTTCCACTTGCCGGCGTCGAAGAGCTGACTAGAAGTCATAGTCCTCGTTCTCGTCGCTCTCGAGGATGACAGCCGTGTTTGTGTTGTAGGTGAATTTGAACCGGGCTCGTTGCGCTGCTCGCATGTCGGCTTCGGTCGCCCAGCTGTGAACCACAAATCCTGTCTCGACGGCCCACCCGGGGTTCTCGGTGATGAATACGTGACAGCTGCGGCATAGGGCCAGCACGTTGTGCTCGTCGATTATGGATCCACCTCGGGCCCGAGTCTTAATCTCATGCACGTCAGTCGGCATCATGGTGCAACCTCTTATCCGGGCTTCGCACGCCATGCGTTCCTCGAGGATTCGCTTGCGGAACGATGCTCTGATTGGGTTCAGCTTGGCTCGCTTGGCGCTCACCGGGTTTATTCTCGATCGCTTCACTTCTCTCCCTCGTACCACGTCGCCTCGGGCCAGCCTTGGCGGTTGAATATCTGGATTGCTTTGTCTCTGCACCATGGGCACAAATGAGCGTGGGATCCGTAGGGGAGCTCGATGCGCTGCAGGTGCCATTCGCCACACGAGTCGCAGACGCCCGGGAGCCAGTGCTGAAGCTTCTCCCAGTGGTCGAATAGGGTCAGGGCTATCTCTTGGTCTGGCGCTGGGTAGATGAAGAGCTCTTTGCGTGCCGTGTTTGAGTTCACCGAGAGTTGGCTCGACCAGATTTTGAGCAGGAGCTTGAGAAAGCCGTCGTTGTCGTCCTTGTAGTCCTCGGTGCTCGGTTTCATCACTTCGAGGCTAATTCATCTTTGCCTTTTGAGCGTTTGTTTTGGTTTTAGCCGGGTTTTGTGCTTTGGCTGGTTTTGCCTTGAGCCGGCGTCGCTGTTGGTTTGTTTGCTTGATTCCGGGAGCGGCGTCGGGTAGATGATTTACTCAGGCCGCTCTGTCTGTCCGTCTCGTTTTTACGGAGAGTTCTACTACATATCCGAGTGGCTTCGCAAGTCGTCTTGTTTTGGTAGAATTGATGCTCCTATGGCTGACCTTTTTGAAATTGATTTCACCAACGGATCCGTGGCTACGACCCGGGCCTTTACTGCCGAGGAGTCGCTTGCGTGCTCTTTGGAGAATCCTGAGTACTGCGAGGCCTGCCAGTGATCGGCGTCCTTGCGTTCATCCCCTTGTTGGCTCTTGTGGGAGTTGCTTACTTCACCATGGGCGTGCTGCTCGAGGAGCAGGAATAACTAATTTTTCCTGCTTAACACTCCCGAAAGTGTAGCCTTAACGTTCCAGAAAATGTAGCGTTAACTGGGCCGAATCTGCATGGCTTACGGTCTAATCTGAATCAGTGACTCCGGTGGCTTCACCTTGATGTTGAGTTTCTTGCGCCATCTGATCCGGTGGCGCCTTGTCATGCCTCCGAACACGCCGTCGAGCTCGTAGTGCAGTCCGTAGTGGGCGCATGAAACCCGAACCGGACACCCGACGCATATGTCGAGTGCCCGGTAGGCCTGTTCTGCGGTCTCTGGGAAGAACCAGTCGGTTACTTTGCCCTTGCAGCTCGCTTGCGATCGCCACGCTTGGTTGTCCAGTGCCGGGTTGGGTAGGCCACCCAGATGCAGGTGGCTGTGAACAGTGCCAACCCACCGATCCACGCTAATGAACTGACGACGGCGTGCTGTGGGGTTTGGTGGAGTTGGAACACTCGTCCAACGAAGTTGAGTGCTCCTATCGTCAGTGCTGGAATCCATATGGCTGCTCTCTTGTGCTTGAACTTCATTTTGTTGCTCCTCTGTTTGGCGCTTTGTTGCGCTGTCACGAAACTACCGGCTGGGCGTGGTGATGTCAAGGATTTTCCCCGGGAAAGAACGAACCGCCCGAGTGCGGAGTCTCGGGCGGTTCTGATCGCTGGGGGGCAGCGATTATTTGGGCAGGTGGAGTTTCTTGTCTATCTTGCGCCTTGCCTCCCGGTTGGGATTCTGGGTGCTGATGACCTGCTCGATGTACGTGATTATCTCGTCACGTTGGCTGTAGGCGTCGATCAGGGCGAACTGAAGCAGTTGGGTCTGCGTCAGCTCCTCGAGCTTGGCTGCTTTGGATCCGTTCCAAATCACCTTGGCCGCCTCGGCGTCGAACGTCCTCTCGGCGTGCTTGGTTTTCAAGTACGTCAGGATTGACTCGACCGCTAGTGACACCTTTGCCGCAGCCATTAGAACACGTCCTCAAACTCTGGACTGACGGTCTTTGGCTTGGCTGCGTGCTGGGTGGAGATGGTCACCGTGTTGAAGCGGAGCTCGGCGCCACAAGCCTCAACCTGCAGTTCCCAAATCTCGCCCTTGGTGCCGTCCTCTTTCTCCCACGTGCGTTGTTCCATGCGCCCGGTCACCACTACTCGGTTGCCCTTGTTGAGTGAGTTGGCGACGTTCTCTGCAATCGTGCCGATTGCGGAGCAGTTGACGAACGACGTGTGGTCTGGCTTGTCGTTGTATCCCTTGCGAGTTACTGCGACTGAGAAGCGAACTGCTGGGGTGCCATTGGCGACCCACTTCAGCTCGGGATCCCGGGTCAGGTTGCCCACGATGGTGTATGTGTTGCTCATGATTATTCCTTATCTGTCTTGATTTGTAATGCGTCGAGCACCAGCCGTGTCTCCTCGTCGGAGAGGCTGCTGATTCCCTTAACGTCGTTGCGTCCTACCGTTGCCTCGATAAAGGCTTTACGGTCTGCCGCAAGTTCGAATTTAGCACGGAGAATGTCCGTGATTTGCTTGATGGCTGGGTTGGCTTCAGCCCGGGCCACCTTTTCCATCTCCTGTCGTGTGGCACGCTGGCGCTTGCCCGATCGGGTCGTGGCGAAGTTCAGGTTGCTTGTGGCTCGCCCGATTGCCGAGGTTTCGGCGTTCTCCAGAGCTGCGGTGAGGTTGGCTCCGGATCCGCCGAGGCTCTCCTCTGCCAGCCCGGTGGCGAGCAGCTCGTTGCCGTCGTAAAGGCTTGCCTGCACGATGAACTGGGTCTGCTTGCCGTTCCAGCCTGCCACGTTGAGCAGGTTGGTGATTATTTTGCCGTTGGGGTAGCGGTCGTAGAACTCCTCGATGCGCTCTGCCACGTCGACGTAGTCGTCAAGATTAAATCTTGCCATGGTTATTTGTTCCCTTTCTTTTTGGTTGGTTTTACTTTACTGCGGCCTTGTGACATGAGCCAAAGGTACACAGAACTCTTGGAGATGGTGATTCCGGTCTCCTCCTCGATCACTTCGGCGACCTCTCGCAGGGAGAGCCCGGCCTTGACGTGCTGGTCGATGAACTTCACCACGTCGGCCTCCAGCTTGATGGAGAGCAGTGCTTGCAGGTTGGTATCGGTCATTGTGGATCCTTTGCCCATGTGATTGTGTGGCCGTCGGCGTTGCGAATTAGCGCCAAGTCCAGTTCGTGTGTTAGTTGGTCGAGGTGGCTCACGGCGTTCTCGTTCTCGCTGTCGTTCCACCACGTGAACGTGATGGTGAACGTGCCGGTCTCTTTAGTCCATCTCATTTGGTCTCCTCTTTCTTTTTTGTGTTGCGGATGTAGTCCTCTGGTAGTGGGAGGTGATCCTCCGGGCGGTGCTCGAGGACGAGCTCCTCTATCCACGCTGCGCTGGCGCAGGGGTCGCAGATGAACGTGGCTACGTCGAGTTGGTACCCGGTTTCGTAGTCACCGCAGGTGGTGCAGATGCCTTTCATCATGCACCCACCTTGCGACCGGTAACCATCAGCTCGCCGATGCCGTTGCAATCCTGAACCGTGTATCCGGCAACCTCGAGCGCCCAGCGCAGGTCTTGCATGAACCGAGTGCGGATGTCGAACTCCTCGATGCTCAGGTACATTGTCGAGATGTTGCCCTTGTTGTAGGTGACCAGTGTTCCCCAGTCGTACTGCTTGGTGGTGAATCCACGGTTTTGGATTTTCTGGCCACCGTTGTAGGTGGTCTCTTGCTTTGGCAACCCGGACGCCTTGAGGGTCTTGGTCACTACTGCTGCGTTTGCTTTCACTACTGTGTTCATTGTTGCTCCTCTGTTTGTGGGCTTGCGCCCTTGTGTCACCAGCGTACCGTCTTTTTGTTGGACAACGCAACTTTTAACGACCCTCAAAAGTCTTGGGAACATTGGGAAGTAGAAAGTTTTTGTTTTATTTTTGGACAGTCGGGCAAGAATAAATCCCCGGTACCGTGCTCGGTCACCGGGGATCCATTCGTGAGCTGAGGAGCAACACGTTCCTCTTGCGAGGCGTTTCTAAATGTTAGCAGGTTCGAGCGCAGCCCATAACTGGCTCGGGGTCACGGTGTAGATGTCTCCCCATGGTTGGAGCCAACCGGCGTAGCGAAGTGCCTCTGCGGTGACCGCACTGCAAATCCAAGTGTCGTCTCTCCGGATGGCTGGGAACCATTCCGGCGTCAGGATATCAATCATGATTGAGACGATGGAGAGCAGTCCGTACTTCGAGCCGACCTGCTTGTTGGTGAACTCGAGCACCTTGGCCCGGTCGCATGGCGGTTCGAGCAACGTGTACTCGCCGACGCTGCCGAGCAGTGCCTCGTTGACTCCACGAATATCAGCTTGGATGACGTAGGCGACGCCCTTGTTGTCGACCCGGCTAACTATGCAGGCGTGGTTCCAGTGGGATCCTTTGCGCCAGCGAAGTCGCTCGGCGAAGCGAATTGCTCGACCGACGATTCCGTTGCTGTGCGCAAAGACAATGTCGCCCGGGACTGGTTGTTTCACTACCGGCATTAGGCCTGTGGTGTTACTGGTGCGACGGCGGCTTCGACGTGTGCTTCAGCCTTGACTGGTAATGCGCCGAGGAGCCACGAGAGCTTTGGAAACTTGTTTTCGGCGGTACGAATTGCGGAGTAGTAGATGGTCGTTGCAACTGGAAACACCACTGCGGTCTCTGCAGGTGTGAGGTGGGCGCTTGCCTTTGTGATCCACGAAGCGACGGCGCCTACGACGGCTGGCACTGCGGTGCGGATGATGTTGCGAATGGTTGAGTTCATGTTTGCCTTTCGGTTGGTTCACCTGACCCTCGACCCTCGTTTCCCAACGATGGTGCGGTGGCTCGGTGCATAAGTTTCGAGTGCCAACGTCGGGCGGTTTGCCGTCTGCCGGGTCACTAGAGGCTCTAATTCTACAGTATGAGGAGGTCTGACCACCGGCGTGTGAATTCTTGACCTATCAGCATGCTGACCATGCCGGCTTCGGAGCTCGCTCCACTGGTGGCTGTGAACCAGCGTGAGCCGCCGTCCATGGCCGGCACTTGTATGACGGTTCGTCCGGTGCTCTCGCTCACAATGAAATGGTGCAAATGCCCAGACAGGAGTATTTCAGCGTCGGCGACTTGTGTGCGTCCGAGGGCTTGCCCTTTCCACCAGCTTTCGAGCTTGGCTTGGCTGTTTGCTCCCGATCGGAACTGATGGCCGTGGGCGAATGCCGTCGGCACTCCTCCAATGTCCAGCACCATGGTCAGGTCGTCATTGTTAATGATTTGGGTGGGGATGTGGACGTTGCGGTATCGCTCCGGGTTGGCGGCGGTGATTTCTGCGACCGTCTCGAATGCTGCGTAGTCACGATTGTCCAAAAGATTCGTGTACGCCTTGCCATTTTTGCGGTTTTCACCATGGTTGCCCGGGACGCCCATGGCGACGACCGTGGCTCCAATGTCGACGTAGGAGTCGATCGCTTTTAGGATCAGGCGCCGAGCCAGCTTGTCTTGCTCCCGGTCGGTCAGGTCGCTTACGAATGTCTGCATGTCGTAGTGGCCCGAGCAGGCCTCAACTAAATCACCAAGGCCTATCAGGTAGACCACTCCCGGGTTGCGCCCGATGCGGACTAGTTCTTTGTAGCGCCGGACGCTTGCTTCGAGTGCGTTCAGGATGCGCTCTGTCGTCTCTGGCGTGCCTCCTCCAACCTCTTGGCTCTTGCCTAGCTGCCAGTCGCTTAGGACAACAAGGAAGCCTTGCTCGGTGGTCGGGCGGTCTGGCGCCTTGGCTGGTTTGCGTCTCTCAACCTTTTCGCACAGGGCGTCAACGTCGGCTCTGTCGTGGTGATCGGTACGTGGGGCGATTGTGGCTCGGTAATACTTGAGCCGGCGCAGTCCTCCGGTCTCGGGGTCTGGTGCATCCCACGCTCGGATCTGAAGCGAGCCGTCGACCACTTGGGTTCGGGCTGGGTCTAATCCCCAGTCGGCAATCAGCACATCCCAGACGGCTTGGTCGGGCTCGTCGGGGAGCTCTGCCGTGATGGATCCGGTGCGCCCATCCCATTGGATTCCGGGCTCGAAGCCTCGGGGGTGGGTTAGGCGGTGCCGTGGCTTGCGCTCGAATTCGCTGAGGTCAGTCACAGTTGCATCCGCCTGTGCGGTGGAGGCGTAGCGTGCTCTGGTGGGTGCGCTGCCCGGTCTTAATCTCGAGCCACGTGGTGATTGCCAGCGACGTTATGTCCTTGGCTTCGAGTGCAGCTTGAAACTTCTCTGCGTCCTCTTTGCTCAGCTTTTCAACAAGTTTGCCGATTTTGCACGCTTTGGGGCCACGTGCGCTTCGGAACTCTGATAGGTCAATTGTCATGTTGTCTCCTCTGGGGTTCGGTTCCCAAGGGAAATACTAACGCATTTTTATTACGCTGTCATGTCATTTGCTAATACGGTCACCACTCCCTCGACGGCGACGGCCGTGTGGGTTGTGTCGAGACCGCTTGGCCCGGGCTTGCCTGCCCAGCGCCATGTCCAGTTACCAGCCAGTCCGGTGGTGTCGACGTTGGCGTAGTAGTTGCCGGTGCTCACTCGCACGATTGTGTGGGTGGGATCCCCTGAGCCGTTCGTGTACGTGAAGCTCACCGGCGAGGTGTTTGGCAGGACGTACTGGAAAGTAACTATGTCGGGGTCGACCACGGTGCCGCTGATGGACGTGAATGGGGTCGAAGTGTAGAACCTGATGGTGGTTCCCTCATTGACGGTCTGTGTGGCCATTATGGTGCCTCCTGAAGTATTTCTAGTTTAACGACCAGTTGCCCGGTCTCGGTGTCTGCGGTGAGCTGCGCTGTTTCAATCGCTCCGGCAAGGCTGGCGGTTTCAAAGTCTGACTCCAGCGTTGCGGTTTGTATCTGGGCCCAGACGGTCGCCGTCTCGATTGCGCCTTGGACGGTGCCGGGCTCGTAGATGTATGTGACGGTGCCTTTTGCCTTGGAGACGAACGCTCCGGTGGCTACTCCGGTTCCCTGCGTGACGATTGTGACCGTTCCGGTGGCTCTGGAGCTGAACGTTGCCGAGACGGTTCCATGTGCGGCGTAGTTGGCGGTGCCGTGGGCCGTGGCTCCGTAGGTCGCCGAAACGGATCCGAACGAGGGGAATATTTGAATAACGGTGCCATTAGCGTTGGCGTCGAAGTTGTAGTCACCTCGGGCGCTCCCGGGCTCGTCTACCAGCCCATTGGCGGTGGTTTCGAAGTCGGCGCTGGTGGCTCCGGTGGCGCTGACTGGTGGCGTGCTGGTTCCGGTGGCACTTGCCTCAAAGTCGGCCGAAGTTGAGCCAGTTTCTGATATCACCACTGATCCGGTCGAGTTTGCCGTGAACGTTGCGCTGGTGGCTCCGGTGGCTGGTTCGATCACGGTTGCCGAGCTGGTGGCGCTGTACGTAGCGGTCAGGGCTCCAGTTGGCGTGTAGACGAGGACTACTGTGCCTGCTCCGGTTGCTCCGAACGTGGCGTTGAGGTTCGCTGTTGACGGCTCGACCGACGTGCCAGTTGCGCTGGCATTGAACGAGGTAATCAATGACCCAGTGCCGGCAATTGGTGCGGTGCTTGTGCCTGCGCCGGTGGAGGTGAACGTAGCAGTTGTTGACCCGGTTGCTGGGACTAGGGGTAGTCCAGTAGCACT
>Ga0208252_100069_pt1 | contig 16999 bp, 16 predicted proteins | sample CryBogCBE21Jun07_FD_184564 | JGI IMG/M metagenome (GOLD analysis project Ga0208252, IMG submission 184564) | Freshwater microbial communities from Crystal Bog, Wisconsin, USA - CBE21Jun07 (SPAdes) | ecosystem: Environmental > Aquatic > Freshwater > Lake | place: Crystal Bog, Wisconsin, USA... | reverse complement strand
CTTCATCGCATCTTCGCTTGACTCTATTCGTCTTGGAGTAACTAATACGATCACATTTTCTGAATAAAGTGAATTTTGTTTTTGATTGAAGAAATACTGAATAATCGGAATGTCTTGTAGAACAGGCACTCCATCTGAGCTGCCAGATATCTGACGAGAAGCTAGACCATCTAGAATCAATGTTTCGCCATATTTAATTCTGACGTTCGCTGTAACCGCATGTTGGTCGCTCGAAATGCCCGCATTAAATCCACCTTGCGCCTTTGTGCCAGAAATATATGAACGGGAAACTTTCACAGCTAACATCATGGATTCTTCGTCAACGAAGGTTGGCGTCACCGAGAGACTAACACCAGTTGGGATGTTGGTTACTTGCGCCCCGGATACTCCACCACCATTCAATCCAGCAGTAATGACAGAGCCTGAGTAGAAGGTTGAAGGAATTCGATCTAACGCAGTTAATGTTGGTCGCGCGATTACCTGAGAATTGGTAGTTGTTGAATTGGCAATATTCAAACTGTAACTAACCAAACCGGAGACGCTATTAATTGCTGCACTCGTTGCTGTACCAATACCAAAAACACTATTTTGGACGACCCCGCTAACGCTTGCTCCACCGGATGAGCCTGTTGTACTAAAACTTTGCGCACCGGCGAAAGCCGTGAGGCCGCTAAGCAAATTGATTCCATACGAGCTACCTTGAGAATCAACGGTCCGTATTAATACAGCATCAATCGTTGCCATTTGAGGTGGTTTTTTATTAGTACAGGGACTTGGTAACGGCTCTAAGTAGAGAGTTTGATCACCACTGGTGCCGCCCACCGGAACCCCATAGCTACCACCGGGCGCCTTTCCTAGTCCAGGCTTGGTGTCACAATCAAACCAACGTTGCTGCTGATTTTGCATTGAAACTGCTGAGTAGGTACCACCTCCACCACCTGAGGTGGTGGAGGATTTGGCAGTTTGTGTTGAGCCAGTAGCTACCCCTGAGGATCCCGAAGTTCCCGATGATCCTCCCGATGAAGTATCTCCAGAAGAGTCATCGCTACTATTTTGACTGGCATTGTAGGCCCCAGCAAAACCAGCATCTCTACTGGAGGTTTGTCCTGAAGATGAAGTTGAGGAGCCATCGTTGCGCCCGCTATTGTTGGCTGCCCCAGTATTTCTATTCGCCCCACCCCTATTATCCGAATTAGGTCCACCAGCAACCTTGATCATCTTTCCCTGCTCTTTTTTTGTGGGCCCCAGACTTGCTGGATTCTGATCTGAATCTAGATTCGCCGATTTGAGGCTACTTAACTGGGTGCTGATATAAGCTACTTGCTGCTTTAATTGCGTAATCTCTTTAGGATTATCGGCATTCACTTTGGCGTATGCTGATAAGGCCTGATCTGCCTCGGAAGACTTTCCAACGGCGGCATACATCAAAACCATCAGTCGTAACTTATCTGCATCAGTTGTGTTCAGTTTTTTTAAACTGTCCCCAGCCCACAGAGCGGTCTTAAAATCTTTTTGCCATAAAGAGGACTGCAAAAGACCAAAGAGCGCATCCTGATTTGATGGGCTAATCGAATAAGCACGAATAAAATCTCTACTAGCTTTAGCGTACTCTCCAGAATCGATATGAAGACGACCCATTTGAATAATAGGCAAGGTGTCAGATCTATCTAGAGACTCAGAGAGTGAGTAAGCAGTTTCAGCAAGTTCCTTGCTATCAGGCGTGTTATTTAAATACTGCAGGTGATAAGTAATCCCATTCAATAAGTGCAAAGTAGAACTATTGGGGCTTACCTTGACAGCAGCGCTGAATACTTTTTGAGCATTTTCATAATTCCCCTCTCGTAAGTACTCAATCCCCTGCTTTACTAATTCATGAGTGACATTCTGCTTAGGAGGTGCAATTTTTTGATCGAGCGAGCTTGAACCAAACCCGCCAGCTGTATTCGTGCGACTAGTCCCCGTTCCTGCGCAACCCGCAAGGATTAGCAAGGTCAATGCCAACGAGGATATTTTTAATATTTTCAAATCTGGGATCGAATTAGGCTTAAAAAACAGGGGTGTAGCTGATGAAGCCTCCCAATATTAGAGGGTATTTATTAAAAAGCAAAGTATTTTGCTACTCTAAAGTGCTAAAAAACCGGTTTTGCGTATGCATAAGCTAAAAATTGAGCCTTATCAATCCAATCTATACTCTGCCTGTTGCAATAACTCCAAATAACAATACCAATGACTATTTTTAAGACGATCTTCCTTGTGGCGGTCTTTATTAGCACTAGCCTTTTTTTGAGTGCTGCCCAAGCCCAAACTTCCGGGGGCGCCCCAACTACTGAGCAAATTATCCAGAGTCTCGAAAAATCTGGCGCCTTGGATCGGGCTATTGATAGAGGAATTGAGCGATACAGACAAAAACAACTGAATGCTGCAAAAGTTAGACAAGAAAAAGAGGATGCTGAAAAAGCAGCTTTGGCAAAAAATGCTCGGGCTGTAGACATAAAGAATGACTTCATTTATGGCAAGCCAGACGCCATCATCTCCATCATTGAATACTCCGACTTTGAATGCCCATTTTGTAAACAGTTTGGGGATATCCCGATGCAAGTCGTTGATGCTATGCCTAACCAAGTGAATTTAGTCTGGCGCAATTTCCCCCTACCCTTTCATGACCCAGTAGCAAGCAAAGAAGCAATAGCTGCAGTTTGTGCGGCACAACAAGGTGGTAATGACGCATTCTGGAAATTTGCTAGAAGTATTTTCGAAAGCACGCGCTCAAATGGCCAAGGCATGCCAGCTGAAAAAGGATCTGATGCTATTGAGACCCTTGCTAAGAAACAGGGAATGCAAATGGAGCAATTTAATACTTGTATTAATTCTGAGGCTGTTAAGAAACAAGTTCAAGCAGATTTGGAAGATGGCGCCAATGCGGGCATCAACGGAACACCAGGCATTATTTTAATCAATCACAAAACTGGTAGATTTAATGTTCTAGCTGGAGCCGTACCAGCTGAAGTCCTAAAACAAGAAGTGAGCAATCTACTAAGAAATAAGCAATAGCGCTCAGGTTGATGTCACCACCTACCGGGAATGGTGACATTGAAGTTTTTGAGACGCATCTCTCCGTGCTGATAGTTAACTGCCATTTGCCCGCCAGCGCCAAAGCGTGTGTCTGTAATCTGATTGCTCACCCCATTTAAGGTAACAGATATTTTTGAACCAATTGCACTAACTTGTATGTGATTCCACTGATTGGTCACTCTCGTTGGGCTTACTTTATTAATAGTAACAATTGAACCTGCACCTTGATTGGCTTGGTTTGATAATGCAATTTCAAATGCTGTCTCTGAATTAATTACATTAGGATTTGAGCATCGAATAAATATGGATGCCTGGCTATTCTCTGAAACCCAGTAATCAAAATCAATCTGGTAGTCAGGCTGGGCAAGCTTACTGACTAACATGCCACTCCCCTGGTTCACTGTAATTTGATTATTGCTGACTTGCCAAGCAGCATTGCCCATTTGAGTCCATGCTGATAAATCTGCACCATTGAACATCGGAAAAGATGAGCCAATTTTGGTCAAAATAGCCTGGGAAAAGGATGGCGAGCACAAGCCAAGCAGTATGCCCAAGGCACATAACTGGATGAATTGAAGTCTTATTTTCCACATGATGAATTTATTATTAACTAAATTTGTCGGTTTACCCGACAAAATTACTGTTGACACAGTTGCTGATAGTTTGGGGGATCGACCCGCGCCCTACCCAAGGTCATCCATGCGCTACTCAAGCTAGTCCATGATTGAGACAATAGATCACAACCAAACAAGTTCAAGCAACATTTACAGTAGGAAAGTGGCCTGCCCATGTGGATTCGAACCACAGACCTACGCCTTAGAAGGGCGTTGCTCTATCCAGCTGAGCTATAGGCAGATTGCTGGTATTAGTTTAGGACTAAATAGAGAAAGTGGTCGGAGTACAAGGATTCGAACCTTGGACCCCCTGCTCCCAAAGCAGGTGCGCTACCAGGCTGCGCTACACTCCGACGGAACCGCTATTTTACACGGATATCGATAATGCAGGCAATTTCCTGGGTTTTAGTAAACCTCAGGGACGTACATCTCCGGAGGTACTGGGCCACGCAGGTAGTCAGGATTGTGAACCCGCTCAGGTAAATGAATCTCTGGATGCGGGATTTCTTCGTAAGGAATCTGGGACAGCAAGTGTGTGATGCAGTTCAAGCGTGCTTTTTTCTTGTCATTTGCAGCTACCACCCACCATGGTGCCTCAGGAATATGGGTTCTCTCCAACATGGTTTCTTTAGCCTTGGTATAGGCTTCCCACAGGCGACGTGACTCCAAGTCCATTGGACTGAGTTTCCACTGCTTGAGTGGATCATGAATGCGCATCATGAAGCGGTTGTACTGCTCTTCATCTGAGATTGAGAACCAGTACTTAATCAAAATGGTTCCCGAGTTAATGATCATGCGCTCAAGATCAGGAACCGTTCTTAAGAAGTCTTCATACTCTGCATCAGTACAAAATCCCATCACATGCTCAACACCAGCGCGGTTATACCAACTGCGATCAAAGAGCACGATTTCTCCACCGGCTGGAAGTTGTGAGATGTAGCGCTGAAAATACCATTGGGTTTTCTCACGCTCGTTCGGTGCTGGCAATGCAACAACTCGGCACACACGTGGATTGAGTCTTTGGGTAATACGCTTAATCGCGCCACCCTTACCTGCTGAATCACGACCTTCAAACAGAATCGCAACTTTGAGCTTATGGGCTACAACATAGTCTTGGAGTTTAACGAGTTCGCCCTGTAGACGAAAAAGTTCTTTGAAGTAAGTTTGTCTTGAAACTGAGGAGGTGGTTCCAGAGTCGGCTGACAGACGATCATCGTCCAGCTCCATCTCGAGCTCTTCATCCATGCTATCAAGAATCTCTTCTTGAGCACGTTGATACCACTCTGCCATTTCTTGATGTTTTGCACTCATGTTTGCCCTTTATCCTCCGTGTTTTTTATCTGAGGAACGTGTCAATATTGTTACATACCGCATTTGTATGGTTTATATGGCGGCAGAGATGGCCTGATAGCTATGCTGACAGAGTAACTTTCGGTCCAAGTCTTGGCCTGATTCGGGTTTTAAGGGTGGCAAGAAATGGAGTGTTACGCCCAGATCGGGGCTTTTCAGAATCATGGCCATGGATTCCACTAAACCCATATCCCCAATAAAGGCGGTAGCCAGACTACGCTCACCAGTCTTACGAGAGTGATAGGAAATCGCCAAGGACCACACGGGGGTGTGGGAGATGGCAGCGGGCTCAAATAGGTTTGGCTTGAAGGGCAACACTGTCTCACCAGAGGATGAAGTCCCTTCGGGGAAGATGCAGACCGATTCGGTTTTTAGAACCTCGGCCATTTGGTCTACCACCTGCCTGGCATGTCTTGCGCTATCGCGCCTAATAAAGACTGTGCCTAATTGTTTAGCCATCCAACCGAAGATCGGCCATGAGGCTACTTCAGACTTGGCCACAAAACGCACTGGCTTAAAGGAGTTGATCACATGGATATCAATCCACGAGATGTGATTCGAAACTAATAAATAAGGTGTGCTTGGGAGGAGCTCAGCACCCTGCACCGTCAAATGCAAACCAAAGATCTTTAAGAGTCTTTGGCACCAACGTTGGATATGGTGATCTTTTTGTTGCCGATCGAGAAATGGAAATAAGACCGAAAGGGTTAACACACCCCGAATCGTATGAAGAATGATGAGGAGCCATAATCCAAAGCGGATCAAATACGGGGTTTGCATTGCGTTATTCATTGGAAACATCAATATAAAGCAAGTCACAAAAGTGACATGAAACTGTCATGATCCTTACATTTATAGCGGGCTTAATACAACCTCATGATGCATTACCGCGCTATCTGGATTTCAGACGTGCACCTCGGAACATCAGGGTGTCAAGCTAACTACCTCCTCGATTTCTTAAAACACAACGAAGCAGACCAGTTTTACCTCGTTGGCGACATTATCGACGGCTGGCGCCTCAAAAAATCATTCTACTGGCCCCAAGCCCACAACGACGTGGTTCAGAAGCTATTGCGTAAAGCCCGTAAAGGCGCTGAAGTAATCTACGTACCGGGCAATCACGACGAAAGTGCACGCCAGTTCTTTGGCCTATCTTTTGGCGATGTCAAAGTTGTTGAAGAGGTCATCCACACTACCCTCGATGGTAGAAAACTTTGGGTAACCCATGGCGACTTATTTGATGGTGTGATGCAGTACGCTAAATGGTTGGCTTATGTTGGCGATACCCTGTACTCCTTCATTCTGTATGTGAATCGCTATTTCAATATGATTCGGGTCAAGATGGGTCTGCAGTATTGGTCCCTCTCCCAATACTTAAAACACCAAGTCAAGAATGCAGTCAGCTATATCGCTGACTTTGAACACATCATGGCCCGTGAAGCCCGCTTACGCGGTTGCGATGGCGTGGTGTGTGGTCATATCCATAAAGCAGAGATTCGGGAAATCGACGGACTTCTGTATTGCAATGATGGTGATTGGGTCGAAAGCCTCACGGCTCTGGTAGAGACACACGAAGGCGAACTCAAGATTGTGCACTGGCCCTTTATTAAAGGTGAGCCTGTAGAAAGTGCTGCTGAAACTGTTAATGAACCCGCTTTGGGTCAACTGATTCCTAACTTTGCAAAAGAGGCAACACTATGAAAATCATGATCATCACCGATGCATGGGATCCGCAGGTTAATGGCGTTGTCAGAACCCTCAAACAAACTCGAGCCGAACTCATTGGCATGGGTCACGAAGTCGAAATGATCACCCCCAATGATTTCAAGACCATCCCTTGCCCTACTTACCCAGACATCTCTTTGTCTTTGTTCCCAGGCAAGACTGTAGCCAAAAAGATTAAAGAGTTCGCACCCGATGCGATGCATATTGCAACCGAAGGTCCTTTAGGTTTATCGGCTCGTGCTTATGCAGTCAAAAACAAATTGCCCCTCTCTACTGCGTATCACACCCGCTTCCCAGAATATGTAAAGGCCCGAACTGGTATTCCGCTTGGTCTCACTTATGCGTTCTTGCGCTGGTTCCACAAGCCTTCTATGGCAGTGATGGCGCCAACGGTTGTGGTCAAGCAGGATTTAGAAAAGTATGGCTTTACCAATGTGGTGCTCTGGTCTAGAGGTGTAGATCTAGATATCTTCAAGATGCAAGACTCCAAAAAGCTCAATAGTGCCCACCCGATCTTTTTATATGTTGGTCGTGTAGCTGTTGAGAAGAATATCAATGCCTTCTTAGAAATCGATCTACCCGGCTCTAAATGGGTGGTTGGTGATGGCCCTGCCATGGAGGGCATCAAGCAAAAGTATCCTGAAGTGAACTACCTCGGCGTTCTCAATCAATATGAATTGGCTGAAGTCTATGCAGCAGCGGATGTATTTGTTTTCCCTAGCAAGACGGATACCTTCGGCTTGGTGTTGCTAGAAGCCATGGCTTGTGGCACTCCAGTGGCAGCCTATCCCGTTACTGGCCCAATTGATGTGTTGGGCGACTCACCAGCTGGCGCGATGAATGAAGACTTGCGTGAGGCTTGTATGCAAGCTTTAACTATTCCTCGTGAAGTAGCGCGTGCCCATGCCGAGAAGTTCTCATGGCGGGCTGCTTCTGAGCAATTTGCACGTCACCTCAAACCCGTGCCTTCAACCGAAGTGCATGTGACTGCGCTTGCTTGAGTGGATCACTCGCCAGCGTTTTCACTCTCTATTTTTAAGGGTTTGCTTTGAGTAACTATCACATCGATCAAAACCCCCACAAGGGCAATAAAGGTCTCACCAGAGCTTGGCATGCTGCCAAGAACTCCTGGTGTGGCGTGGTTTATGCCTTCAAAGAAGAAAGTGCTTTTAGACAAGAGTTAACGCTGTTGATTATTTGCGCTCCAATCGCCCTCTTTTTAGATGTCAGCATTCTGGAAAAAGTAGCTCTGATCTGCTCCATCATCATGGTCTTGGTTGTTGAATTACTCAATTCCAGTGTTGAAGCAGCAATTGATCGGATTTCCTTTGAACACCACGATTTATCCAAAAGAGCGAAGGATTTTGGGTCAGCAGCAGTCATGCTAGCCCTTTTAGTCGCTGTTTTGATCTGGATAGCGGTCTGCGGTCCTCTTGTAGCAAAACTGTAATAAAACCGTAATACGATTTCATTTACTAATCGATCAAGGTCTACCCCATGTCAGACATCCCAAACCCTCTCGCGGCCTTTGATATCTTCAACTCCCGTTTTGAAGATATGCCTAAGAAATTCAGTAAGTTACGCCCCTTAAAGAAACTGTTTTCTAAGAAGATTGCCAAGAAACTCTTTGGCAAGAAGTTCGCTCTCAAGCCCCGTGCTTTGACCCCAGTGACTCAAGATCATGTTGTTGCCAAGCCTGCTAGTAAGCCTAAGCGCCCTGCTTTCCAGATCACTTGGGCAAGTACCCCAAATGAAGTCAAAGAAGCTCAAAGATTGCGTTTCAAGGTATTTGCTGATGAGATGGGTGCAAACCTAGCTCAGAACAATGAAGGTCTTGATGTCGATGAATTCGATGCCTATTGCGACCATTTATTGATCCGCGACCAAGAGACTTTAAAAGTGGTTGGCACCTATCGCGTTTTGCCTCCCCATAAAGCCCAAGAAATTGGTCGCCTGTATTCCGATTCTGAGTTTGACCTGACTCGCCTGAACCACTTACGTCCAAAGATGGTTGAATTGGGTCGCTCTTGTGTTCATGCTGACTATCGCTCTGGCGCTGTCATCATGGCCCTGTGGAGTGGTCTCGCCCAGTACATGCAAAAGCACAACTATGAAATCATGCTCGGTTGCGCCAGTATCCCGATGGCCGATGGTGGTCACTTTGCAGCCAGCTTATACAACTCGCTCTCGGAAGAGCAAATGGCTCCAACTGAGAACCATGCTTTCCCACGCCTACCTTTGCCTTTAGACAAACTAAATGGTGGCCTAGACGTTGAACCACCTCCACTGATCAAAGGTTATTTGAAGTTAGGTGCGAAGATTTGTAGCGCTCCAGCTTGGGATCCTGATTTCAATACCGCTGACCTCTTAACAATGTTGCGTCTCTCCGAAATCAATCCGCGTTACGCAAAGCATTTCTTGAACGTTTAGTTCTTTTAGTAAAGAGTAGGTCTTACTTCAGGCCTACTTTATATGTGCGGCCGATGCGTTCCCATTCGGCCGCTTCTTTTTGTAAGCTAAATTCAGTCAAGGGATGTGCATCCGCCCATTCTCTAGACAAGCTCACTAAATATGAACCATCATCTTCCGAGACTTTTACCTTAGGGAGATTGGCATCACTTCTACCCCGACAAAGTACTTGGGCTAAGCGCAAACAAAACAGCATGCGCCAATCCTGAAAGCCTGCATTGGTAGCCAGCTTGCCTAACTTACCAGCATGACCGATGAGTAAAGCAGCTAAGCGCGCCTGATCATTCTTTGAGAAACCAGGCATATCGGCATTACCTGCGATGTAGGCAGAATGCTTGTGATAGCCGTTATGCGAGATTGATAAACCAATCTCATGTAAATTGGCTGCCCACTGTAAGAGTGCAATATTTTCTGCACGACTCTCTGAATCTGGTTTAGGTAACTGGTCTAAAAATTCTGCAGCTAGGTTACCAACCCGATTTGCCTGGTCTCGATCAACGGTATAGCGTTGCATAAACTGCTCTACCGTGACATAGCGCATATCGTGATGTTGTGAGCGACCTAGTAAGTCATAGAGAACGCCTACTCTCAGTGCCGCATCGGTGACTTCCATCGACTCAATGCCCAACTCATCAAAGACGGCCAACATAATCGCCAGACCACCAGGCCAGACTCCGCGGCGCTCATCCTTAAGACCACCCAGCTGAATATCATTTACATGCTCATATTTGAGCAAATGTTTTTTCATGGCACGCAAACCTTCACGCGTGATTAAGCCGCTGCCAGTATTGACTCGACCCATGGTCAAACCATCACCCTGCCCATTGAAATTATTCTCGGCAATGATGTCGGCCAAAGCACGAGCAGTACCTGATGACCCAATCACTTGTTTCCAACCACTTTTTAGATAGTTTCCAGAAATGACTTGGATTTCACGGCGAGCTGCAAGCTCAGCTTCTTTAAAAGCGTGTGCATCAATATTGCCTCTAGGAAAAAAGCGCATGCTGTGTGATACACAGCCAATGTACAAACTCTCCATCAGCTTGGGTTCATACCCTTTGCCCACGATCAATTCGGTTGAGCCGCCACCGATATCAACGACTAAACGATTACCCTGGACTGCAGAGACCTCATGTGCAGCGCCGATATAAATGAGACGTGCTTCTTCAACACCGGCAATAACCTCAATAGGGAAACCCAATGCATCTTGGGCATCATTGACAAAGTTTTGGGCGTTTTTAGCAACGCGCAAAGTATTCGTGGCAACTGCCCTTACCTTGCTGGGATCAAAACCCCGAATGCGCTCACCAAAGCGCCGAATTGCGGAAAGGCCGCGTTGATAGGCATCGTTACCTAATAATTTATTTTCAGTAAGACCCGCCGCTAAACGCACAGTCTCGCGCAAAGTATCAATCGGTCTAAGTTGAGTACCCGAGGGGGTGTTTACAACCTGGGCTACTAGCATCCGAAAACTATTCGAGCCTAAGTCAACCGCCGCAACGAGATCGTTTGCGCCGGGGGTTAGCTCGACTGGGTTAGCTGCCAAAGGTGTTCCTTAAAGAAATAACCTAACTGAATGTGTCTATTTTATGTAAAAACAATGACATATTCATGAAATTACCGCAAAGTCTACTGCATCAGGACTAGGCGGCGAGGTTTTTCTCGGAACTACTGCAGTCGGTATTGCCAAAGCTACAGAAGATGCAGCAATCCCCTGATTTAGGCTTGAGGATGGTACTGCAGGCTTTGCAACGATAAAGATGCATCGAGCCCTCAGGGATCTCTACGGCCTCATGGGCTAAACAGCTAGGACAAGTAATGACAGATACAGTTGGGTCTATTAAGGTATTCACGCATGCAATTCTGACCATCAAATATTGCAGGAATAAGACAGCTACTTTATTTAGATTTACTCGCCTTAGCTTCTGGTTTGGCTACCTCTAAACGCCCTGATTTAACCGCCTTACAAAACAGCTCATAGTCTGCTTGATTCTGTTTTGAGTAGGCCTTAGCAAACCGATACAAAGCTTCGTCCAGCTTCTTGGATTGCCCACAGTAGCCAGAGATTACTGCTGAATCACCTGAGCGCGCATGTCCCAATGCCAAAGCCCAGCCAAATAGGCGCGCGTAATCAGGAAAGTTTTTCAAAGAAACGCCGCCTGGGCCAAACACAATACCGCCCTTCATGTCTCGCAGCTGACGTAAGTAGAAACCTTGCCTACTACCGATTTCATATTCAAGGTCGCCATAGTTCAAAAAGATATCCGGGGCACCTTGTAAAAGTCGCTGGCCAGATACAACCCGTCGACCCATATTTTTGTAAGTTGATTGACCAAGGTACGGCGTGAGTACTGAATGTTGCGCTTCTTTGTACTGCAAAAACAAAGGATCGTTTGGGCCATCACCTTCGAAATAGATCACCATACAATTGGTACCCACGCTACCAACCCCTACCACCTTGCGTGCAAAGTCTTTTAATGAATAACGCTCAAACAATACTTTCTTATCAGCCAGTAAGGTACTGGAATAATTCATCAGGGCGTTATTCACTAAATCAATAACTGGGCGACCTTTAAAGAGAGGAGAAAAGTGCTGAATCAAGGGTGGCTGATTAATAATCTTGCGATCCTTGCCAACCAAAGTAGTTAACTTTTGTAGCACTTCAATTTTGGTTTGCCCTTTCACTTGTTTTAAAAAAGCATCCAACATTTTTTGATGCGATTTACTGAAATGCTTACGAATATCTTTCTCGCCGATAAATTGCTGAGCAATTTGGATATAAGGCATTTGGGCATATTCAGCCATCCGCTTTTGATACTCAGAAGTAATTCTTTGCACGAGTAGCTTGCTGGTTTTTTCGTCACCACCCAGAGTTTCGCAAGCAATCACCGCGCTAGCTACAAGACGCTTGATATCGTACTCCCAGCTTCCAGGAAGCGTTTCATCAAAATCATTGATGCCAAATACCAGTCGATGCTCTGTGGTCGCAAATAAACCGAAGTTAGAAACATGCATATCACCGCAAAGTTGTACGGTTACATTCGTGGTGGGTTGGTTTGCTAAATCCTGCGCCATAATCGCAGCACCACCGCGATAAAAGGCAAATGGTGACTGCAGCATGCGCTGGTATCGAATCGGAATCAATTCTTTAATACGGCTTTTTGCTTGTCGCTCAAGAATGATGATGGGGTCAAGTCGATGCTTTGGCGGGGTATAAATACCCTGCTGCTCAAAGCTCACCTTTTTACGTAAAGCTTTGCCATCAGAGATGCGTTTTTTAATCGATGGTCGCGGATTTTTGAACGACTCAATCGAATTGAGAATAGCTATCTTGGTTTGGGGGACTTGCTCACTAGCCTTCTTCACCACTGACATGCGGACTCCAATAGATGGGTTTTGCCCATCATACTGCTAATTCAGTAGCCTAGAACAGTCTTATTGGAATTGCTGATGAATGCGATGCAGGTGATCTTTGATCTCGAGATGATCGAGCTTATCGACTGGTAAGTTAATCAAATGCTCAATCCGGTTACGCAAACCCATCTCGACTTTCCTGAAGACTTCTAACTGGGCATCGTGACCCTCCACTTTTGAGGGGTCAGGAAAACCCCAATGCGCTGTAGAAGGATGACCAGGCCAATAAGGGCACTCTTCACCAGCAGCTTCATCACACACTGTGATGATGAAATCCATGTGAGGGGCACCCTCTCTACCAAATTCATCCCAACTTTTACTACGCAATAGATTGAGGGGATAGCCCATTTCTTTGACTAGCTGAAGCGCAATCGGATTCACGGTTCCCATCGGCTTTGAGCCAGCAGAATAGCCAATGAATTGGCCATGGCTGAGAGTAGTTACTAGGGCCTCACCCAAGATAGAGCGGGCTGAGTTACCGGTGCATAAAAACAGGACGTTGTAATTTTTCATAGACTGTAATGATTAAATGATTTCGTCAAGCTTCAAAGCATAACGGCTGTCTACTAAAAAAGAAACGAGTTTTTCTTTAAGTAATTGGGAGCGAGCCTGGAGCATTTGTTCTTTAACATCTTGGCTAGAAACACCCAAAATCGCCTCGTGTTTTTCAAGGCCTGAATTGAGATTGGGAGTGCTTGATTGATCCATGATGCCCTCTTTTTTATCGATTCTCTGGATCGTACAAAGGGCATATTTCAGATTAATTACAGGCTAACTGCCCGAGGGTATCTTTCTTGCGGGAAAAATTAGTCGCCATAGCTTCAAAGCGACTGCGGATATTGTTTTTAATAAAGTATTGCGCTACGAAGGATGGGATTAAGGTGTCAATCGCAAACTCGCTTTGGTACTGTAATCTTGCCCCACCCTCCTCGGGCTGAATCTTCCACGTGCCTCGGTAGTACTCCACATCCCCTGAGATCTGGTGAAAGGTCAGTAAATTTGTGGGGGTCTCTTCGTACTCCACAATCGAATGCAGATTAATTGGGAAAAACAGGATTCGCTCTTTTACATCTCGCTCAACCCTAACTTTGTTAGCCTCACGGCTAATCACAAGGGATTTTTTAATACCCGGGATCTTGGCTGCACTTTCGTAGTCTGTCAGCATGGTGTAGGTTTGGCATTCAGTAGCGGGTATCAGAAAGCTTGCGTTAACTTGGAAGGCATCGCCCGCCTTTTGAACAGATACCTTCAAATCAAAGTCGGGTGGAGTAGTTTGTGCTGTAGCAACTTGAGACCACCCCAGGGCAATCAAAGTCGATGCAATTAATAATTCATACAACAAACGTTTCATTCAGCCACTTTACGATTCAACAGATTAAAAAAATGCCCAGATTTCTCTGGGCAAAATTGCATAGGAACAAGCATGTGCCGAGCAGCCGACTGCCCGACCATTTCAATGTAAATGCCTAGCGTGACAGTTACATGACAAGTAAGACAATTACTGCAAAAGCCCTGAGATTGCATTATGGTAACGCTATATCTTGAATAGGATTTCTCTATGCGCACTAGCCTTTCCAAAATCATCCTTCTACCCCTGCTGGTTTTAGCTTTTGGAGCCCATGCAGAATCCACTCGCTTTATTGCGCTTGGTGATATGCCCTATTCCCTACCCAAGGACTTGCTTCGCTATGAACGACTAATCAAGGCTATTAATACCGAAAAGCCTGCGTTCAGTATTTTTGTGGGCGACACTAAGTCTGGCGACACGCCTTGCAGTGATGAGTTCATGGAGAAAACTACACGCTACTTCAACTCCTTTGATGCCCCGCTGATTTATAGCATCGGTGATAACGAGTGGACCGATTGCCATCGCACCTTAGCAGGTAGCTATGACCCCATCGAGCGACTCGAACGTATCCGTAAAACACAATTTGTTGATCAAAATAGTTTTGGTAAACGTCGTATCAGCCTGACCCGCCAAGCAGATGTCATGCCCCAGTTCGCCAAGTTTGTAGAGAACTCACTTTGGGTGAAGGGAAAATTTGTATTCGTGAGCCTGCATATTCCCGGCTCAAACAATAATTATGAGAGAACCCCTGCATCAACCCAGGAGTACCTTGAGCGCAACACTGCAAATTTAGCCTGGATTGAATATGCTTTTCAGTTAGCGCAAAAGAAAAATTCTGCAGGTATTGTGTTTGCATTTCAGGCGGATATGTTTTACTCACCGCCAGGTGAAGTCAACAGCATGAACAGTGGCTTTGTAGATACGCTCAACCAATTTCGATCTTTTGCCGAGAAAACGACTCTACCCATTCTGTTGATCCATGGAGATAGCCATCGCCTCAAAATTGATCAACCGCTTCTCGATAGTAAGAGACGAGTGCTCGAGAATGTCTATCGCCTCGAAGTCATGGGGGCCGATGAAGTACAGGCTGTCGAAGTTACAGTCGACGACAGCAAATCAAGCCCCTTTAGCTTTAGACCCCTATTGATTCTGGATAATCTAAACCCGTAATTTGAGAGCTTAACTACCTAAACGATGCTGTAAAAAACGGTTGGCGTAATTAATGCGGGCCTCGTACCAAGCTTGCCAGTACTTCAAGATCATTTTTTTCATCACAATCTCCTGATGGGTTGAACTGATACCGAGTCTGACCACTTCCCATGACATGGGCATGGCAATTTGATGACTCGACTGTCTTAATCAGCAAAGTCAGCAATTAACTTAGGCTAAACTCAATTTGAGTGGTATTTAATCGACACCTTGGGTTAGGAAGAAAATGGCACATTGGGATTTTTCTTGGGATTATGTTCTTCGCTTAGGTCTAGCCTTAATCGTGGGGAGCGTACTAGGACTCAATCGCTGGATGCATCACAAATCAGCTGGCATGCGCACGCATGCTCTGGTTTCTATCGGCGCAGCCACTGCCATCATCCTCATAACGGCACTGCCCAATTTTGATAGCCAAGGTGTTAGTCGCGTACTGCAGGGTTTAATTACCGGCCTCGGGTTTTTGGGAGCCGGGGTCATCATCCAAGGCGGTAGCTCTGGCAAGATTCATGGTCTCACCACCGCAGCCAGTATTTGGTCTTGTGCATTGATTGGCGCGACCTTTGGGGCAGGTCAATTTGCCATAGGCTTATTAGCCTTAGGCGCAATTTTGATCGCCCTCCTCTTGGGAGGCCCTTTCGAAAGACTAACCAGCCGCCTAACGGGCATCAAACGAAGCTCCGAAATTACGGTAGATAAAGACGATGATTTACCTAAAAACCCCGATTTTTAGGCTTTCCAGGGCAAAAATTGGGTTTTTGTCATATTAGTTTGATAGGATCATCACATCCTTAATTAAGACAGCTTTTTGCTTATCCAATTTATGAGCCAATATAAGTACGAAGACGCAGTAAGACAGCTGCAAGAATCTGGTGCCATCAGCCTAGTAGATTTCAAGCAACTGTCCTATGAGGACTTAGTTGAATTACTTGAGGAAATCAAAGTCTGGTGTCTTTACGCTAATGGCAAGCCAGAGAAGCTTGCAAAAGAATCTAAGAAAAAGAAGAAAAAGAAGAAGGACTAAGCCTGAGATCAGGCTTGAATTGCTGAGAACAAATCTGTTTCAGTATTAGCTACCCGGTCCTTAGGGAAGCGCAAAGTAAAAGTACTGCCCTTGCCTGGTGTACTCTCAATTAAAAGCTGTGCTTGATGTCGGTTAGCAATATGCTTCACAATCGCTAAGCCCAATCCCGTACCGCCAGTATCACGCGAACGACTGCGATCTACTCGATAGAAACGCTCGGTTAATCGCGGCAAATGTTCTGAAGCAATGCCGGGGCCTGTATCCGTTACTGAAAACTCGCCCTGTCCCTGTTCATTTAATCCCCACTGTACAGTAATTGAACCGCCATTGGGTGTGTAACGAATAGCATTTGATACCAGGTTACTAAATGCAGAGAGTAATTCACGCTCATCACCAAAGAGATTTTGAGTGGTCTTTTGCTCAAAGCCAAAACTATGGTTTCCTTGCGAGAGCGCTTCAGCATCATTCTTAATCAATGCCATCAAGGTATTGAGTTGCACCACTTGTGTCGATGCCGGAATGGCATTGGCCTCAAGATTAGCCAGAGTTAAGAGATCTTCTACTAAACTCTTCATGCGCTGGGCCTGCAGCATCATCAAATCAAAATAGTGATCTTGTTGTGGCTTGTCGAGCTCAATCGATTGAACTGTTTCTAGAAAGCCCATCAATACCGTAATCGGTGTTCTCATCTCATGCGACACGTTAGCAACGAAGTCACGTCGCATCGCATCTGCTTTTTGTAAATCGGTTACATCTTGGATGAGTAGCAGATGTCGC
>Ga0208252_100045_pt1 | contig 20250 bp, 22 predicted proteins | sample CryBogCBE21Jun07_FD_184564 | JGI IMG/M metagenome (GOLD analysis project Ga0208252, IMG submission 184564) | Freshwater microbial communities from Crystal Bog, Wisconsin, USA - CBE21Jun07 (SPAdes) | ecosystem: Environmental > Aquatic > Freshwater > Lake | place: Crystal Bog, Wisconsin, USA... | reverse complement strand
CACTTGCTAGATCGTCTTCGGAGATCCAAACACCATGGCGCGCTAGCGCTCTAGGCACTTCAGACTGAGCGTTGAATGGGGTCGCCTCCCAAACTTGCTCTAAGAAGCGATCTGAATCTTGGACCCAATCGGGCACGGGAAGTCGATCCTTCGTAAGATGATGCTCGACAATTCCCGCAAGTGCGGCGTCAAACCTTTGGTCTCCGCAAGGAGCTGGGGGACTGACACAAAGCGCTACCCGTATTGCTTTGGATGCGTTTGTTAGGTCATCGCTCACTCCAATGAGGGCCCGAAACGCCACGCGCTCGCTTGCTCTCTTGGACTGCAACTCGCGGTAGATTACGTCGGCCCAAATCGACACAGGCGAACTTGAGGTTGGAATCGCACACAATCGGTAGCCGGTGACTTCCAGCAGGCGCTCGAGTGAGCCAAGGCCGGGGTCGTGAGCCGACCGTTCTACATCAGCGACGAGAGAGCCACTGGTTTTGGCGTGGTCGGTGAGCGTACGTTGGCTCCACCCTCGGCTTCGTCGCGAACTCCTGAGGAGCTGGGCTGCACTTTTCGTCATTGATTACCCTCTTGCTATGGTATTTCATAGCATACTCAAATTGCTCACTTTCGACAACCATCCGGCAATTTCTCATATCTGAACCAGAAATTGGGATTGTTGACTAAGTTTTGAGTGATGAATATTGGTGCGCACGTAAAAGGTGGCGGAAACATGATTCCCGCCCTAGAAGCGGGAGCGGCCATTGGTGCTACTTCCATTCAGATTTTCAACCAGATCCCACGTCAGTGGCGTCTGATGAGTTACTCCGATGAGGTCATGGCGAACTTCCGCGAGGCCAACGCTAACCACCCAACGGTCAACGAAGTCTTCTGCCACGCGCAATACTTAATCAATATGGGCACCCCGGACAAAGAGTTGTTGGCGAAGTCCATCGCTTCGCTCAGTCAGAACATCACCGTTGGTCGGGCGATGGGTGCTGCCGGAGTGGTTGTCCACACTGGATCGCACATGGGCGAGGGATTCGAAAAACAACTCAAGCAAGTTGCCCAAGGGTACGTAAAGGCCCTCGACAAGGCCAAGAAGGGGCCCGCCGGAGTGGCCGACTGCCCACTTTTGATTGAGAACACCGCCGGCGCCGGTGGAACAATTGGTCGCAGCTTCGAAGAGATTGGCGCAATCATCGACGCGACCGGTGGTGATGAGCGCATCGGAGTTTGCATCGACACCCAGCACCTCTGGGCGAGTGGCTTTGACTTCTCAAGCGTGGAGGGCGCGAACCGCTTGGTTAAGGAAATCGATAAGGCCATTGGTCTCAAGCGACTGAAGTGTTTCCACCTCAATGACTCGATTCCCGCACTCGGTGCGAATCGTGACCGACACGCCAACATTGACGAGGGCACCATTGGCGCCAAGGGCCTTTCGGCCCTCATGGGTCATCCAGCCATGCGCGACCTGCCAATGATTCTGGAGGTTCCCGGTGACGGCGATGGCCCTCGTGAAAGCGATGTGAAAGATGCCATCAAGACTTGGAAGAAGGGTCTTGGCATGTACGACAAGGCTCCCGCCAAGAAGCCGGCGCCGGCTAAAAAGACTGCAGTAAAGAAAACCCCAACTAAAAAGTAGGAATAATGTCCAAGTTCCGTATTGAATCCGACACGATGGGCACCATTGAGGTTCCCGCCAATCAGTACTGGGGAGCGCAGACACAGCGTTCGCTCCACCACTTTGCAATCAGCGACGAGACTATGCCCATCGCTCTCATTAGAGCTTTTGGTGTACTCAAGCAGGCTTCGGCTCAAGTGAATGCAGCGCTTGGGAAGCTGCCCGCCGAGAAGGCCGAACTCATTGAACGTGCCGCTCAAGAGGTCATGGACGACAAACTGCTCGCAGAATTTCCGTTGCGAATTTGGCAGACCGGTTCGGGCACCCAGACCAACATGAACGTGAATGAGGTCATTTCTAACCGCGCCATTGAAATGGCTGGGGGAGAGATGGGTTCCAAGAAGCCCATTCACCCGAATGACGACGTAAATATGTCGCAGTCCTCGAATGACACCTTTCCAACCGCCATGCACATTGCGGCGGTGGTGGAGATTACCGATCGACTCATTCCAGCCGTCAAGCGTCTCCGTGACGCCCTTAATGCGAAGGCCGAGGCCTACGTTGATGTTGTCAAGATTGGCCGTACCCACTTGATGGACGCAACTCCGTTGACCCTCGGACAAGAGTTTTCGGGATATGTCGCGCAGCTAGACGCCGACCTTGACCGCTTACACCTGGTCTTGCCGGGGCTCTACGAATTAGCAGCCGGTGGCACCGCGGTCGGTACCGGTCTTAACACTCACCCTGAATTTGGGGAAAGGGTCGCAGCAGCTATTGCCTCGATTACCGGCAAGCCATTCGTCACTGCACCTAACAAGTTCGCAGCTCTGGCAGCTCACGATGCCCTGGTCTTCGCCCACGGTGCAATCAAGACCTTGGCCGCAAGCATGTTCAAAATCGCCGATGACTTGCGTTGGCTCGGTTCAGGTCCTCGGTCCGGCCTAGGAGAACTTCGCCTTCCCGAGAATGAGCCTGGCTCATCGATGATGCCGGGCAAGGTGAACCCCACACAAAGTGAAGCGGTCATTATGGTCGCAATTCAGGTTTATGGAAACGATGCGGCTGTTGCGATGGCCGGATCGCGTGGGAATCTAGAACTGAATGTCTGCAAGCCAGTATTGATTCACAACTTCTGTAATTCCATTGACTTGCTCACCGATGCCTGTGACCGGTTCCGCGAGTTCTGTGTTGAAGGACTTGAGCCCGACTACGAGCAGATTGAGCATCACCTCAACAACTCTTTGATGTTGGTGACGGCCCTGAATCCGCTTATCGGATACGACAAGGCTGCTCAGGTTGCCAAGAAGGCTCACAAGGAGCGCACGACTCTCAAAGAAGCTTGCTTAGCTCTAGGTTTTCTGACTCCAGAAGAGTTCGACGCGGCGATTGTTCCCGCTGAAATGACTCACCCGTAGGAATTAGTTAACAGGTAGGTCCCACAGGGCCATCCAGCGGCTGAGGTCTTTCTCCATGGGAATCTCTGTCTCAAGGAATGCCTTGATTCGCAGCTCGAGTTCGTTGTTTCGTTGTTCCTTGCCTGTTGGGGCGAAGGGGTACCAAGTTCCCTGCTTGAGTAGGTAAACCATCCGAATGTCACCCTCGCTCGGTGGGGTCTTGTCAACAAAGCCAAAGACTGCGCAGAGGAGACGTGGACCGAGGCCGTTCTCGGTCAAGGTGGTGTTGGCCCCGTGAATGTGGGTCACCAAGCTCGAGAGATCCGGGTCTTTTATGACTAGCCACTTGAAGCCAAGGTCGTCGGTAGTGAGCGAAACGTCTTCGGAATTCAAATCGAAGTTAAGGAGACTCAAAATGTCAGCATCGGCGGTTATCGAATCGGCACCGGAACCGGCCTTAAACAAAAGGCCAGCTTGTCCGGAAGGAATCAGGTCTAAAGCCGTCTCGAGAGTGATCGCCGCCTGAGGCAGTGCGAAGAGATTGTCTAGCTTGGGCTGCACCTGTTTGGTGCGCCCCGCCAGTATGTCGCGTAAACCCACTTAGCCGTTGAGTTCGCGCTCGAGCTTGTTAAGAGCATCGAGGCGAACTTGCAGTGATGGGTGAGTTGAGAACAAGGTTGCGCCTGTTCCACCGGCCAAGGCCGGAACAAAGAAAAAGGCGTTGCCGTTCTCCGCCTTGCGAAGGTCAGTGCGAGGGATGCGACCCATGTCACCAGTAATTGTCACCAGTGCTGAAGCGAGCGCCGAAGGTTTTCCAATCAAGATTGCCCCGGAGCGGTCAGCGGAGAGCTCGCGGTAGCGCGATAGGGCCATCGTCAAGATGAAGGCGATGAAGTAGATGACAATTGAAACCAACCAAGCCGCAATCTCGGCAACGCCAGAGTTGTTGTTGCGGTCGTTGCCACCGCCCGAGAACATTGCACCCCACATGGCCATGCGCGAGACGAGGCCAGCCAACATGCCAACGCCCGAGGCGATGGTCATGACCGCTACGTCACGGTGTGCCACGTGGCTGAGTTCGTGGGCGAGCACGGCTTCGAGTTGCTCGTCGTCCAGACGGCTCATGATTCCTCGGGTGGCACAAACTACGGCCGCCTTGGGGTTTCGGCCGGTAGCAAAGGCGTTGGGAATGTCCATCTCGGCAATGCCCACCTTGGGCTTGGGCATATCAGCCATTAAGCAGAGGCGGTCAACAATGGCGTGGAGACGGGGCTCTTCTTCGGGGCTCACCTCGTGAGCGCGCATTGAGAACATCGCAATGGGACCTGAGAAGTAGTACTGGGCGGCCAGGAGTATGGCGCCAAAGCCAATGACCATCGGCATCCCGACACCCATGCGAAGGGCAACGCCACCCAAAATTGCGTACAGCAACACCAGTCCGAGTCCAACGAGGAACATGCGGAAGGTGAGTCCGTGATCTACTTCAATCTTTGAACGAGCCATAGTTAGTTTCCTTCACTTTTTGGCAACTCGGGCGAAGTTCCGCTGGCGAGTTGCGCCTTCATTTGAGCCAGTTGAGCGTCGATGGCAGCCTTAGATCCAACCTTGTCGAGTTGGGCCTGGATGTCATCGGTAGTTGAGGTGAGATCAGTGAGCGCTCCAGAGGCGAGCAATTCGTCGAGTGCGCCAGAACGAGCCTGCATGGCAGCGACCTTGTCCTGAGCACGCTGGAGAGCAGCCCCAGCATCGGCCATATTGGTTGAGATTCCAGAGACCGCTTCGGCGACATGCGAACTTGCTTCGGCTGCGGTGTAGCTGGCCTTCATTGTTTCCTTCTTGGTTCGGAAGGCTTCAATTTGAGTCTGCAACTTGGTCGCGGTGTCTTCGAGCTTCTGCTCTTGTTCGGCAATTGAGGCGTGTTGGGTGGAGAGATCGGTTAGTTGACCCACAATGGCTTCACGGCGGGTGAGTGCTTCGCGCGCAAGTTCCTCATTACCCTGTGCCAGCGCGGCCTTGGCCTGTCCGGCGAGCTTGTCGCCCTGGGTGGTGAGTTGCTCAGCCTGGAGCTCCACACGCTTTCTGGCGGTGGCGACATCAGCCAAGGCCCGACGAACCTTGGTCAGATTGTCCAGCTGTTGCTGATAGGCCAAGTCCAGGGTTTGCCGTGGATCCTCTAACTTGTCCAGGGCAGCATTGGATTTGGCCTGGAAGAGGTTCGTAAGTCGTTTCATGACGCCCATTGGCGGTCTCCTTGAGTCGTTCGCTATCTAGATTAGGACCCAGTTGTTGCTTGACAGTCGCTCGACTGGGCAGGGCGGCCAAAAAATGGGCGAATTTGATGCAAAATACTTAAAAATTGTAACTGCTCCTCGGTTATGCTGTTGCAGCGCCAAAGAGTACCGTGGTGCTTGAACCCCCAAAAAATAACCAGGAGTCTCATGTCGGCCGCAGCATCACTTCTCAGCCTTGCGCTATTCATTGCCTTTGCTGGATCTGCCATCCAAAAGTTTGTCTTTTCCTCGTTAACTGCCTCATCGGCTGAACACTTGGGATTCACCAAGTCCGCCTTTCAGCGAATCGGCGTTCTCGAGCTGCTTGGTGCCCTTGGTCTTATCTCTGGGCTCAGCGCCAAGACCGGGATTTGGGCCGTTCTAAACGAGATTGCCGCTGGAGGATTGGCTGTCGTGATGATCGGAGCCATTGTTTACCACCGTCGAGCGGGAGACAAGTTCAAGGGCTTCGCCCCTGCGCTGATCTTGGGACTCGCCTGCGTGGTCGAGCTCGTACTGCGCCTGAACGCCTAGTTAGCGCGGCACCCTGGTGTGCTTGAACTCATTGAGTGCGCTTTGAGCACTCATTAAGGTCACCAGAGACTTAATCAATTCAGCCGACTTTTCGGGTGACTCTGGGCCATCCATGTATCGAACAAAAGTGGCGTCTCCGTTTACGACGAACGTCGGCACGCCGAAGGCTTCGTAGCCATTGAACTCTCCGAAGGTCTCACCAATTATCTGGTGTGGTCGGCGCGAGGCCACATCTGCCTTCACCATGTCGATATCAACACCGACGCTCATCAAAATTGGTTCAATGTCGTTCCAGGAGACCAGGCGAATCCCTTGTTCGTGGCGAGCTCGAAAGAAGGCCTCGTGCAGGTCGAGGAAGAACTGCGGCTGCTGGTCGCGAACTGAAGTCGAAACGGCCAAGGACAACAATTCCGAGTCCTTGCTTTCGTCATTCCAAACGTCAGGTGCGCCCTCGGCGCGGTAGTTCTGGCTCATGGTCCAGGGGGAGAACTCGATCTCTAAGTCAGCGCCACCCTTTAGTGCGGTCACGGCGTGCAGGTGAATGTTCTTGGCGAATGGGCAGCGGTAGTCGTAGGAGAGTTTGAAGGAATTCATGCCCACAGCCTAGGACGAGACTGGAACCTTTACGCCGCTCTCACGGCATTGTGCGGTGTAGGGACACCAACGACAGGAGCTCGATGGGCGCGCCTCAAAATTGCCCTCTTGGTAGAACCGATTAATTAAGCGCCACGCCGCCGAAGCTCGTCCGATTTGATGGTTCACGTCTTCGCCCACGACATCTTTTTCGTCTGATTGCCCAGCCTCAACGTAGATGAGTCGAAGCTTCACGGGACGGACCTTGTGGGTCTCTTTAAAGAGGGCAGCGTAGATTTCCATGTTCTCGAACCGCTTGTCGTAGAACTGGCCACGCGGAAACCTTCCGGTCTTGTAGTCAACGATGGTCAAGGAGCCGTCCTCGGCTTCGTCGAGACGGTCGAGTATTCCAAAGAGAGGGGTTTCAGCGATTGTTGCCTTCATCTGGAATTCAGCCTGCTTGGCGTTAACTTCGGCGGGAGATTCGATCTTGAAGTAACCCTCAATCGAGGACCTAATTTCTCGATCGAGGACTGCTTCTAGGGCTTCGTCGTAACCAAGGTCCTCTTTAGTTTGATCTGTCAGTTCAGATTCTTTGGCCCCGTCAATGAAGGTGCGAGCGGCCTCAATTGTGCGTTCGGCCCCTTGTAACCCGAAGAGCTTTTCGAGAATTGCGTGAACTATTCGGCCCTTTACCAGTGGATAGGCGGCCTTGCTCGGAATTCGGTCGATTGCGCCGTATTGGTACTTCCGGTAGCACGTGCTGAAGTCATTCAGTTTTGAAGGTGAGAGATACTCCGGCAGTGGATTGTCAAAAGGCATTTACCCAATGTAGAGGTGGGGTGTAAGTATTGAAGAGATACTCAGCAACCTACGAAAACGAGGTTGATCGTGTGTTCAGGCAGAGGCATTACGGCTGTCCAAAGCGGCAAAGAAAAACTATGAGTGTTTCCAGCCAAAACGTTCCTCCGTTCGGCATTGGGCAATAGGCTGGCACTGAGGGGGATTGCTATTGCGCGACCACATGAACAGCACATCACCTGAAAACAACGAAAACTCCGAAGAAATCGAGACGACAGATTTACGTGTCGACCCAATGGAGTTCGAAGTCGAGTACCGCACCGATCCCGTTACGGGTAACCGGACCGCGACCAGTGCGTACGACACAATGCAGCTGGCGGCGCTCTCTGATCCAGTAACCGTAACCGTTGCGCGTACCGCTACGCCAGGGCATGAGTTGGAGCTCGCGAAGGGTCTCGAGGCGCTGGCCGAGTTAGCCAAGAAAGCTCCGGGATGTTTGGGGGCGGGGGTCTTTGCGCCAGGTACCAGCGTTGGTCCCTATCAATTAGTTGTTCGCTTTGAGAACGCGGGCTACTTGCGAGAGTGGGAGGACTCACCCCAACGCAATGAAGTTCTTAGCGCCATTGACCACACAATTGGAGACATCGCCGTTGCGGCCACCGCTACACCCGACGCCTTCTTCGAAGCGCAGGCGTCACACGAGCCAGAACGTCCCGTGCGCCAAATCGTGGCGGACACGATGTGGTTCTTGCCGATTTCCCTGGCGATCGTGTTGCTTCTCATTCCTGTGGTCCACAGGGTTCCGCTTTTTCCGCGTTTGCTAATCACCGGTCTAACCGCTTCCGTTGCTTCGTTTATTGGGGTGCGTCCTATCCGGAATGCCTGGCGTCGTCATCGAGCAAAGAAAAACCCACTGGGTTAGCCCAGACTAAGGAGCATCATGAAAAACCTCACTAAGGGCGTTCTCGCCCCAGTGCTTTCCATCATTGTCGTGATTGGGGTGGCGGGCGTCTTTCTTGCTCTGCGCACTCAAGCTCCGAGTGCGCCGACAGGTGCTTTTTGGCCTCTTGCTACAACCGGCACCACCTTTACTAGTCCGACTTCGGCGGCGTACTCCCTGGCTACGAAGTATGCCGGCATGAAGAATGTCGTTATTGACAGTTCGCTCCAGAGCTCTGAAGAAACCTGGACGGTCGTCTTACAGAGCGGACAAACCGGCCCCCACACGACGGTGACCTTGGTAAAGGATCCGTCTACAAAGACATGGTGGGTGACCTATGCCGTCGCGCAAGACATCACCTTGGAGTCCCCTCACTGGAATCAAGTGGTCAGTAGTCCGATTCACTTGTCGGGACAAAGCACAGCCTACGAGGCCTTGATTAACGGAGCGATTCGACTGCGCGCGACGGCTAAGTCCGAGAGTTACTTCTACGCCATGGGCGGAGCTAACGGGATACTGGGCACCTTCAGCAAGACCATCTCACTGGTTCGGTCCGCTGGCCATCCACTCGTCATTTTCCTAAAAGAACTTTCGGCGAAGGACGGGGGCGTCCTTGAATTTTCGGCGGTTCCAATTTTTGGTTAACGGTGGAGTGACGCCACTGTGAGTTGAGATGCTGAGAGCAACTTTGCTCACCGACCATTTGCCTTCGGAGAGCGGGTGACGGGAATCGAACCCGCATGGCCAGCTTGGAAGGCTGGAGCTCTACCATTGAGCTACACCCGCAATAAAACTGCAGAGTAGTCATTCTAGAGCAGGGAACTAGCGTGTGAGTGTGGAACAAACCATGTACGAAGCCCTAGGCGGAGACGCCTTTTTCGTCGACCTCGTCGAAGGGTTCTACCAAGGGGTCGAAAATAATGAAATTTTGCGCCCCATGTACCCCGAGGATTTGACCGACGCCAAGCGCCACTTGGTCTTATTCCTAGTCCAGTACTGGGGAGGCCCGCGCACCTATTTAGAGGAGCGAGGCCACCCCAGGTTGCGAATGCGCCACGCCCCCTTCAAGATCACCAAACGGGCCCGTGAGGCCTGGATGACCGCGATGATGAGCTCGCTGGATGCTCTCAAGAGCCGCATGACCGATGAGCAATATCAAGAATTCAGTGAATATTTTGCAATGGCGGCCATGCAACTTCGAAATGCTTAGCGCTTTTGACCAGACTCTTAATCAAAATTTCTTTACGCTAGAGAGATGAAGAAATCCGATTGGCTCGATGACGAAGTTCACATCGTCTCAGTTAATCCGGTGCCCTTTGGTCTCGCGGGACCGGTTTTGAGCTTCGCCGCTTTCGTCTCGCTCTTAGTTGCGGGGTACGAGGCATTTGGTCCAGTCCGCCAACACATTGTTCCCGTAGCGCTTGTCGTGCTTGGTCCAACCGCACTCGTAATTGCCACGAGGACTTGGCGCTGGCAATCCCATCGCGTTACGGTTACCAGTCACCGAATTGTCATTTCTCGTGGCACGATTCGACGGCGCGACGAGTTCGTGCCTTTGGAATTCTTGGTTGGAGTGCACACCCAGCGCCGGTTGCGTGATCGACTCGCTCGTCGAGGTGGAGTAACGATTGAGACTCATCAGGGGCCTCTTTTCTTGGGATACTTCCGACACCCCGATTCCTTGGTGCGAGTTATTCAACATCAGCGTGATGCATTCGCGCGGGATTCAATTCCACTCGACACCTCGTTTGACTTTGAAATGCCTCAGCCATATTCTCCCCGCATTGTGCGTCGCCGTTCACACCGAAGAGACCTCGATGAGTAGCGCCGGAACGCCCCGAAGTTTCGACCCACCTCGTCGGCGACCAGTCCCGGATTCCTTCGACGCGCTTGACGGAACGGGCCAAGTAGTACGGATAGAAGTAGAAAGCCCCTCCTTGATTGTGGTGGTAAAGGACAACTGCCAAGGGTGTGGCGATTTTGTTTCAAACCAAGGTGTAATTCCAATCAGTTTGCTGGTGGTGACTGAATCCCAGTCAGCGAGCAAGGCCTATGACGCCCTCTACGCGCCTGATTTCATAGGCCAAATCGATGCCCGATTTGCCCCGGTGTACCTACTTGCTGCGGGCAGCCCGCTGGAAGTTGTGGCCGAGGGAACTGTCTTTAGCGCCGATCAGGTTCTCGCCGAGATCGCCCCGCTCCTGTCTTTGTGATGTGACACCCCTTTGCAAGGGTTGAAACAGAAGAAAGGAATTACATGCGGCATGAAATTGAAGTTTCCATTAGTTGCAACGATTGCGTACGTCGCGATACTCCTGACTGCCAAGGTTGCTTGGTGAGTTTTGTTGTTGGGGGAGCGCCCGATTCACTCGAGCTCACCTCGAGCGAGGCGGCCATGGTCGAATTGCTCGCTCAGGAGCAAATGATTCCGCGTTTGCGATTTCAATCAGTAAATTCCGAGGCGTAAGTACCCTCGATTAGATTGGTGTCTGTGACCCGGCACCTTCTAATCACTAATGATTACTTGCCAAAAACCGGTGGCATTCAGGTCTATCTGCATGAGCTGTGGCGACGCCTGCCAAGTGGTGAGGCCGCTATTCTTACCGCCAATTCGGATCCTGGTGCCAAAGAATTCGATGCAAAATCCGAAGTGGTGATTGAACGTATTCCAGAAGGAACGCTATTTCTACCAACGCGCAAGATCCGCAAATACATTGAAGAGGCCATTGCTAGGCACGATCCCGAGTTGGTAATTCTTGATCCCGCCTGGCCACTCGGCCTGCTGGGGCCAAAACTTTCTCGCCCGTATGGAGTGATACTTCACGGTGCGGAAGTCACAATTCCGGGCCGACTTCCCTTTACTGGCGCCTCGTTGCGCTACATCTTGCGAAATGCAGAACTCGCGATCTGTGCTGGGACCTATCCAGAGGCCGAGGCCAGACGAAACGCCGCTGAATTTATGCCAGCGGTAGTCCAAGTTCCACCTGGCGTCGATCTTGAGCGCTTTGTGCCTTTGACTAAGGCTCAGCGTGAAAAGACCCGTGCAGAGCTGGATATTCCCGAAGGGGCACTCGTTGTTGCTTCTTACTCGCGCCTTGTTCCGCGCAAGGGAATGGATGTTCTCATTGAGGCCAGCGTTCAACTCAAAAATGAATTCCCAAACCTTCTGGTAATGATTGGGGGTAAGGGAAGGGACGCGAAAAGGCTCAATAACTTGGCAACCAAGTTGAATGCCCCCGTACGATTCCTCGGGCGAGTCAGTGACGATCTTCTTCCTGCCTGGCTTGGGGCGAGTGACATTTTCGTTATGGCGTGTCAAAGCCGGTGGTTTGGCCTCGAACAAGAAGGCTTCGGGATGGTCTTTGGCGAAGCTGCGGCTGCAGGGATTCCACAAGTCGCCGGGCGCTCTGGTGGATCGCACGAGGTTGTCCGTCACGGCCAAACAGGTCTCATTGTTGAGCGTCCAAAGTCGGTAACTCAACTTGCTGATGCAATGCGCCAATTATTGGCGGACTCAGAGTTGCGAGAATCGATGGGAGCAGAGTCTCGAAAGATGGCTGAAGAGAACTATTCGTGGGACGCGTTAGCCGCAGTACTTGCGAATGGCCTCGCACCCTATGAGGGTGGGACACAGTGAAGGTCGGGATAGTCCTCCCATCCTTCAGCGCAGATGCAGAAGCGGCTTTTGCAATTGCCGCTCAGGCGGATCGAGCCGGCATCGACGGAGTCTTCGCCTACGACCACATTTGGCCGATGGGATCACCCGGCAGACCAGCAATTTCGCCATTCCCACTGCTCGCCGCGATTGCCACGCGTCACCCGAAGTTGATTGTCGCTCCTTTGGTTGCGCGGGTTAGTTTGGCCGAGCCCGAACGACTCGCCCAACGCTTTGCGACTCTCGAGAAGATTGCCCCCGGAAGGGTTATTGCCGCACTGGGAACGGGTGACTCGATGAGCCTCGATGAAGAGATCGCCCTGGGACTGCCCGTCTTAAGCGCCAAGGAGCGTCGGGAGAAATTGCGCGACGTGGTTCGGCTCCTACCTAAATCAATGGAGAAATGGTGTGGTGGCGGTGGAGAAGAGACCAACCAAATCGCTCGTGAGTTTGAGATGGTCTTAAATCTTTGGGACAGCACGGCCCAAGAACTAAAACAGGCATCCCTCGAAGGTCCAGTTTGTTGGGCTGGCCCCAAGCCCGGAAACATGTCTGAGGCGGTTAGGGGATACGAAGAGGCTGGTGCCACCTGGGCGGTCGTCGCAGGAAATGTGAACCTCGAGGTTCTAGCGAGCCTTAAGGGATAGAGGTCGGCGGCGCCTTCACAGTAATCCGAGGAGGATTGCCGTCAATGGTGTCCCACTCGAGGTAACCGGCATAGGACTTCATGTGATCAGGGAGTTGGTTCGCGACTCCAAAGATTGGACCCGAGTTCCCCGCAATGAGATCGCCCATCATGTCGGCACTTTGAATAGTGACGTTCATGAAGGTCGCGCCCGTTAAGTCATTGATAATGAACATTGAAGCGGTCAAATTAACATTGACAAAGATTGCTCCGCGAAAATCACAGTGCGAAATGTTGGCGTTCGAAAAATTGGCGCCAGTGAGATTCGCTCCAGCAAAACTTACGTTGTCGATTGACGCGTTGTCGAAGTTCACACCGGCGAGATTGGCGCCAGCGAAACTGTCATTTTGGAAACTGACTGACTGAAGGCTTGCGCCGTGGAAGTCGGTGTTGTTGAAACTGCTGTAGTACGCCTGCGCAGTCTTAAAATCGCCGCCCGCAAATGAACAGTTAGAGAAGTCAGAATTTTGGTAGTTCGTACCACTAACGAATTGCTGGCCGTGGCAGGTCGGAATGGTGGTCGTTGGATCGGTCGTCGTGCTCGAGGTGTCCGCCACGGTAGTAGTAGTGGTCTCAACTGTGGAGGTTGTCGTGGAGCTGTCGGCGTTCACGATGGTGGTAGCTCCCAATAGCGCGCATGTCGCTCCAAAAGCCAGTAATGAAATTGCCTTGACCAATGGTGTCGCTTTGATTCTGCTCATGACCTAATGCTAGGCAAACGTAGTGACAGTTCCTCAACTCAATTTCAAGAGCGAAATCGGAAGTAAAAAGCCCCGAATATCAGGACAATTCCAATGTTTGCCACTAGGCGTTCCAACGTCCATCGGCTCTGACGAAAAAAGAGAATGTCTACGGTGACGATGGCGGCGACCATTATCAGGATCAAGAGGGCCCGAAATGTAGTGCTGCTCACACCCTCAGCGTAGTTGTGTCACACCCGTGGCCTAGTATTTCTTCCGTTACATCAAGAGGAGTTGAGGGACCTAGCCCTTTGAAGCTCCGCCAACCGACCTTCGGGCACGGTGGCAATGCTGGGATCGATGAGGAGAAGAATGAAAAAAGTTATTGTTGCTCGCCGTGCGGCCTTAAGTACAGTTCAGCACTGGAGCTCACTCGAACAAGTTGCTGCGGCACTTTCGTTAATTGACGGAGGCCTGCGCATTGTTTACGTGGAGCGCCTGGGTAAGAAGTATCGATGGAGCTTTGCCCACTCGGGCGGGCCCTACGCACTGTTTAGAACCGTTGAGGCCTATCTGGGCGTTGAACGCGGACGCCTGTTCGGTGGATTTCGCACCTTAAAAGACGGAACAACTATTCAGTGTGAGAATCCAGAAGACTTCGACAAGCCAGATAATTGGGTTGTGGTTCCTGGGGACTCTGACTTAAGTGCCGAGAATCTCGAGGAACTCTTGAAGGGCAGTCGTTCTAGTGGGGGGACCAAGTCCAAGTTTGGGTTTTTGAAGTCACCATGGAATTTGGGTTCGTAGTCGTTGCCTCAACAATCCAATTCGTTCCCTTGTTGAATAGCCAAACGGGATTGGGCGAGGTGTAGACCAAGGTGACCGTCGAGCGAGCTGGGACAATTGGATTCGGCGTGGACCAAAACCCGACTGGGTGAGATCCAGAAACCAATACCAAAACGTGCGGCTCGACCGGCTGAGAGGTCGAATTCGTGATGGTCAATTTCAGGTTATTGATTTGCTGCCCGCCGGCGAGGACCTCGTAACCAACTACGCGAAGTGAAAGACCTGAAGGCAAGAAGGCCAGAAGGAGACCCAAGGCGACGAAGCCCGCACCAAGCCCACGCATGATGCGAAGGCCTAGCGATGACCTGGAAAGGTTGTGCTCGCCGTGGCGCACGGTAAGTGCGGCCGCAATGCCGGCGGGAACGAAGTCAATGTAATAAGCGGTGAGAGAGCGTGCGGCTATGAAGAAAACGAGAGGCAGCAGGAACAGCCACGCCTTGGACCAGCGAAGTGGGTGAGACCAAATAGCGACTGCCAGAAGGAGCAAGACTCCGAGTCCCGCGACGCTGAGCCACAGCGGACTCACGCTATTGAGCAAGCCGTGTTGAACGACCGAAACGAGGCCCTGACCATCGGGAATGAGTGGCTGGGTAAGAGGAATCAGCACGCCATGCCACCAGGCGCGAGCATTCCAAATTATGAAAGGCAAATTCAAGAACGCGAAAGGAGCAATTGCGAGACCTACGTAGCTGGCCCCAATTTTCCACAGTGAACGGTCGAGATCGCGCGCTTCCGCCAAGACCACGAGGAGGAGCAGCGGAGCCGCAAACCACGGGGTTTGCTTGATGGAACATGCGAGTCCGAGCGCGAGTGGGCCAATCCAGCGCTGCCAGCGTGGAGCGAGGGCGTCGACAAATACTGTGGCCCGCCACGCGGCGAGAGTTAAGAAGGGTACGAAGAGGGCGTCGGTGCCGCCGTGGGTGAAGATGTAGGTGAACACCGAAGTCACGAGCAGCATTGGCGCAATCCACCGGTATTTCGGAGTCGCAGTGAAATAGATGATCAGTCCTGTAGCGAGCCACGCCGCTAGGTCCAAGTAATCAGAGGTGAGGTGCGTAAAGCCGAGCCACTGGAATGGCGCCTGGAGCAAGAATGCCCCGGCGGGGTAGGAGACTTGATCGATGTGTCCACCGCTGAGGGTGTAGGTCCAGAAATTTGACGCATTCGAAAGCGCTAAGTGAACTGGGTTGAAGTGTGCCGCGTAAGGGTTAATGCCCTTAAGAATCAAACTCGTGGCCCGCTGATTAAAAGCAGCTGAGTCGGTCATGAAATAGTTACTGCCGTGGATTGTTCCGAATCCAGCGAGGCCCACACTAAAAATTGCGGTGCCGATGCCAATTGGGTTGAGGTGCTCGTGCCACCATTCGCTCTCTAACCAAGTGAAAGTTAAGCCCACTAGGCCAATGAGAACAATCAGAGGCGCGAGCCAGTTAAACCCAACCCACTGGCCCCACGAAGCCCATTCATTGCAGCCAGTCGCAACTAGAGCAAAGAAGTAGATAGTCCAGATAAGACGGCGCTGAGTTTGGCCGCTGGTGTCGAGGTGGTTGGTCACGGAAATATCGCAGGTGAAGAGAAGTTGTTAATGGTAAGGATAACGAGCAAAATCGCAGAAATTGTGACCAAGCGTCGATATTTGTCACCTTCGTACCGCAGAGCAAGGGCCATCACGATTGGGAAGGTGATTTCCCAAAAACGAGGTCGGAATCCGACCGGGTGCGAGGTAACGAAGAGCGCAATGAAGGCCACTCCGAGGATTCGGAGCTCGAGAATCAACTTGGACTTCCAAATGAGCCAAACGGCTACACCGGCAAAAATTGTGCACCAAAACAGCATGTGCCACTGAAGCGTGGGGCGAATGGGGTCAAACAGAAAGTTGGCGAGAACGTGCAAGGGGAATCGAAGCGAAGCGTATGCGGTCCAGCCGTCTCGTTCGGTTCTGTTCCACGCAAGCAGTTGACCGGTTTGGTGCCACAAGAACCCCAAAAATCCAACAAAGCCCACCGGTACTAGTGCGGTCGGCAGTAGGGGGCGCCAGTTTTTCTCGCGCAGTTCACGTAGCGCAACAAAGAGAAAGGGCGCCAGTAGGGGAAGTGCGGCAGGGGAGGTAAGAGTTGCTAGTGCTCCAGCGAGACCAGCTCGCCACCAACGCTTTTCCAATAGCGCCATCATCGCCAGCACCGTCAGGGAGATGAGTAAACCTTCGCAGTAGATCATCGAGAAAATGAATGCTCCCGGCGATAAAACAAAAAGCATGGCGGCGCGCTCGGCGGTTTGCCGGCTACTGATTCGCTCGGTGAGTTTTGCTACACAAATTGTGGCGAGAAGACCTGTCGCCGCGCTCAGAATGAGGCCAATCACAATTGGATTGCTAAAAGTTATCCACGATACGTATCTAACTAACATTGGCCAAAGAGGCGAGAAGGCGCTCGTGTTTTGTTGAACCAGTCCGTTCACGGTTGGTAAGACATGGGGATACCCATGGAGGGCAATCAGGGTGTACCACTTGCCATCCCAGGAGCGCAGAACGTAAAGCGGGCTGTGACCACCGATGAGCGCGCCGATGGAGACGAAGAATGCGGTCGCAATGCGTATTGCGAGGTAGATTTCGACGGCCTTGGCGTACGGCTTGGTACGCAATTCTTTAACTGTGATCATCAGCAAAACCTTGTTCAAAAAGTGCTCGGGCGCGACCGGAACGAATGAAGTAAGCCAATCCGATCAGCAGAAGCGGGCCCGTGACATAAAAACTATTTCCACCAAGCATCGGCGAGCCGCCCGCTCCAGCTAAGAAAGTTGCTCCACCTGCGAGTACCGCTAGAACGGGCCAGCGTTGGAGGTGAGTCGCAGCCAAGATTGCGATTGCCCACAGGTAATACCAAGGCCAGAGCGAAGGGCTGAGCAACGAAATACCCAGGAGGGCTAATCCGGCCACGAATAGGTAATCGTGACGCTCAAGCTTCTTCAGCAAATAGATCACCAGGCCTACAGCCACCAGTCCAAAGAGCGCTTCAAGATAACTCACGAGGGAGTGTCGAGATACCGGCACTTGAAGTGCCCGCAGGCATTGAGCGAGGAAAGATCCAACCGCAATGCTCGGGGTAATGACCGTGCGGATTGAAGTTGGAATTTTAAAAGCAGCGGGCGACGCCCAAAACCAACCGAAGCCTGCGAGGAGCGTCGCCACAACGATTGAAATAACGGAGACCAGTCCTGCTTCAATTACTAGCCACGCCCGCTTTGCTCGAGGTGAGCGAACTACTTCGTGAATCAAGATGAATCCGATCACCGCAAAGGCTGGAGCCTTGATTGTCGCGGCAAGTGCCAAGGCACAGTAGGCACTCCGACGATGCCCTCGGTCGGCGAGTAGGACTCCACTAATAACCAATGCGAGCATGTAGACATCGTTGTGGGCGGTCGAAACTACCGAGATTAGAAAGAGGGGCGAAAGCGTGACTAGCCAAAGGGCACGAACGGGGTCAACGCCTCGACGCTTGGCCAGCGGGATGAGTGCAAGCGAAAGAGCAACCGCCGCCAAGACGGCGAACCCGCGGTACACAAGGATTTGGGCAATGAGTGAATGGTCGTCTAGGTAGCTGAGCAGGTGGCCATGCATGGTGAGAAGTGGCCCATAGGGCGAGGGAGTGTTGCGCCACACTTCGGCGATGGACTGAAGAACATTGGTATTGCCAAGTGACAGAGGCGTTGACACGTAGGGATTGAGTCCGTGGCGAACGAGTTCGCCTTGGGCGACGTAGCTGTAGATATCGCGGGAGAAAATTGACACACCGAGAAAAAATGGTGTCGCCCAGAGAGCGAAGGTCTGCCACACCTTTTTTATGTTCAGCCACCCTGATTCAACCGATGCTCCTAGGGCCCACCACGCGAGCACGAAGGCGGCAATTGAGAGATAGAGGTAAATGTGGGCTGCAATCCCCGTGCCAACGTTCAGGTAGAAGAACCAACGATAGGAATGAGGTCTAGGAATTGCACCAAGTTGAGAGCTGCTGAGAACGATTCCGACTCCAGCAAAAAATCCCAAGAAAATTGACTTCCAGCCTGAAAGTCCCTCGCGAAGTCGTTTGATTTGGAGTTTCACATCAAGCCCCTGCAATTCGTCTCTAAAGCAGAGACTGGTGGAATCATCCTACAGAAGAGGCGATGCCGTCCTGGCTTGGCGTGAGATTACGCCGTAGGCGCAACAGGAGAGCTCCACCCACAAGAGCCGTTAGCGCAGTTGCGAAGGGCCAAATATTTGAGTTACCAGTCTCAAAGTATGCGGAGGTAATGACTGGTGCGAGCGTGCCAGCGATTCCCCAAACGAACCCTTGCGCGGAGTTGTATCGGCCCCTTAGGTGTTCGGGAGCCAATTCATTTACTAGCGCACCACCAATTGGTTGGAACAATGTTTCTCCAACCGCGAATACCATCATCGAGATCACGAGCATCACGAGGGCTACTCCAAGGGGGAGTCCTCGAACTGAACCCAAGACGACCCAGAAGAAGGCCCACAGCACGGCGACGCTCGCTAGGACCATCATTCGAGAACGACCCTCAATCTTGTTGATGACCACTAGCTGTGCACCGACAATGGTCATGGTGTTGAAAAACAAGATGAGCCCGATGTAGTGAAGACTCATGTGCAAGTTGTTGACCACGTACAGGCTGTAACCCGACTCTTGTGAACCGTATCCACCAATCATCAAGAGCACGCCACAGAGAAGAAACCACCGAAAGGTCTTGTCCTGCCATACCTCTCGCCAACCTTCACCTGCGGTTTCGGGATTGTGAATCTCGGCAACGGGCTTACCGTATTGACGGATGGTTAGGAAAATCGAGCTGGAGACCAAGCCCACGCACGCGTTAGTGAGGTAGAGAACGGTGAAGCTAAAAGGATGGTGGATGTCAACAATCAGGGCTGCGATGAGCGAACCCACTCCGATACCGAGATTTACGAACATGAAGTTAATTCCGAATGCTCGTTGACGGTGCTCTTCGGGTACGAGTCGAGATAACAACGTGGCTCCCGGGCCCCAGCCACCGCCGGCGAAGAGGGCCAGAAAGAGCGCAGAGAAGGTGAGTTGGGTAACGCTCTTCGAAAATGCCAAGAAGGTGAGTCCAATAGAGCCCATGATTCCTGAGGTGAGGATCATTACCCCGGGCCCAAATCGATCGGTGAAGGTGCCCGAAATTGGATTAATCAGAATGCCAATTACCGCTCCGGCGGCCATGAGACCAGTGGCGAATGCCACCGAGTGGTGTCGGACATTATGTACGTAAACGATGGTCATCGACAGGGTGAGACCCATCCCAATGCAGCCGGTAAAGACCATGGCGTAAAAACGCTTAATTTGAGGAGTCATCGCCTGGCGAAACTCAGCTGGAATCAGTTCGAGGCGCTTAGACACGGAGAGTAATCGTACTCGGGCTTGTGCGCATAATTCACAAGTTTTGGGTCTATTTTGGCTTTCTAGCGTTAGGGTTGAGTGTCTGTTGTATTGCACGAAAGGCCGTCAGATGACTATCGCACCAGCCAGAAGTGTTGACCTGCTTCAAGAACTCAGCGGTGAAGCTGAGCGTCTCTACAACCGCCACCTCGAGGCACCTCGCCTCTGGTTCCCTCACGAACAAATCGACTGGGGTTCTGGCGAAGACTTTAAAGAAAAGCCCTGGGAACCCACTGACTATGTCCTTTCCGACGGTGTGCGCTCGGCCATCTATACCAACCTCCTAACCGAAGACAACTTGCCTTACTACACCGAGTCAATCATGGCTCACGCTCCTAAAGACCATCCGCTGAACGCCTGGACTCGCCAATGGACAATGGAGGAGAACAGACACTCAATGGTCATGCGTGACTGGGTGCACATTTCTCGCTGCATCAATCCAACCAACCTCGAAGAAGGCCGTGTTGTTCAGATGAGTACGGGTATGGTGCCACGCTTCGAAAATCTGGGCGACTTGATTGCCTACGTTGCGATGCAAGAGCGGGCCACCCAAATCGCGCACCGTAATACCGGAGCGAAGTTGCCAAAAGAGGACAAGCAGGGTCGCAACGTCTTGGCACTCATTGCCGGAGACGAAACCAAGCACTACATGTTCTACCGAGACTTAACGAAGGCCGCCTTCGATCTGGACCCTTCAACGATGATGGAAGCCGTTAACCGCCAAGTCGAGCACTTTGCCATGCCAGGCGTGGGAATTCCAAACTTCACCAAGCACGCTGTTCGCATTGCCAAAGAAGGCATCTACGGTGTTCA
>Ga0208252_100042_pt1 | contig 20779 bp, 15 predicted proteins | sample CryBogCBE21Jun07_FD_184564 | JGI IMG/M metagenome (GOLD analysis project Ga0208252, IMG submission 184564) | Freshwater microbial communities from Crystal Bog, Wisconsin, USA - CBE21Jun07 (SPAdes) | ecosystem: Environmental > Aquatic > Freshwater > Lake | place: Crystal Bog, Wisconsin, USA... | reverse complement strand
CCATGCCAGATTTAATCCTCCTGCGTCACGGACGCTCCGACTGGAACGACCGCAACCTCTTTACTGGATGGCATGACGTCGATCTCGCCCCCCAGGGAATTGAAGAAGCCGTTGCCGCTGGCCACTTGCTCGCCGCGGAAAAGGACTTGGACCTACGAATCCTGCACACCTCAGTACTGACCCGCGCCATCCGCACTGCCGACCTGGCATTGCACGCGGCCGGTCGCAGCTGGCTACCCGTGCGTCGCAGTTGGCGTCTGAATGAGCGCCACTACGGTGACTTGACCGGCAAGGACAAGAAGGAAACAGCCGAGAAGTTTGGCATGGACCAGCTAAAGCTCTGGCGTCGTAGTTATGACGTACCGCCACCCCCACTCGAAGATGGCAGCGAATATCTAAGCGAACTCGACCCCCGCTACCGTGACGTGCCACGGGAGTTGCTCCCCCGCACCGAATGTCTGAAGGACGTCGTTGCGCGCATGACCCCCTATTTTCGAGACTCTATTGCTGAGGACTTACGCCTCGAAGGTCCGCGCGGTGGTGCAGTCATTGTTGTCGCACACGGTAACTCACTGCGCGCACTTCGCATGTTGCTCGAAAATATATCGGAAGAAGAGATTGCGGAACTAGAGATCCCCACCGGTATTCCCTACCGTATGCGTCTGGATGATCACCTCGACTTCCTCGATGGTGAATACCTCGGTGACCCGGAAGCGGCGAAGAAGGCTGCTGAGTCAGTCGCGCGCCAGGCTGGATAACTCCCGCAACGCCTGATTGCAATCGTCGAGCAGTTTCGTCTATCGATCACGAGTAATCACCCTTGAAAAACGTTGCCCCCACTAACGTTGCACTCATGCCTTTTCTCGGTCGGTGGTGGAACAGGTTTTTCACTCGGGTCAATGTCACCATCTTTGTTTTGCTGGGGCTCACCTATCTGTCGGTGAATCAATACTTCGCTGGAAGAGCCAAGTGGACTCACGGGCCACTGGACGTTGGTGACTGGTTAATTAACTACCAAGGTGGCTTTGTCCGTCGCGGTTTGACTGGGCAAATCTTTTACTGGCTCACATCGAACGCCCACCGAGACGTAGGACTTCTGGTCATGGAGTTTGACGCCCTAGTCCTGATTCTTCTGGCGGTGACGGTGAGTTACCTCGTGCTCGGCACGAAGAATTCTTGGGTGTCCTGGATTGTCTTGAGCCCCGTCGCCTTTGCCTTTTCCACCTATGACACGCCCGGCGGATTCAGAAAAGAGAACCTGCTCTTCTTAGGACTCGCCCTCGCCGCAGTGGCGACTCGAACTAAACCACTGTTCTCCCATCTCTGGTTGGGTGTTGCCACCTTGGTATTTGTCTTGGCGCTTTTTTCTTGGGAGCCTTCGGCATTTTCTTTACCGGTGGCCTGGTGGATTATCGGTCAGACCCCACTCTCTTCAGCTTCGGTCCGAAATTGGCGCATTGCCTGGCTGGGAATTGGGTTCGTTGGTTTCGGTCTGGCGGTTGCCTTTCACGGCTCACCTCAAGTTTCGAGTGCCATTTGTCACTCAATACTCTCCGCCCACATCTCAACTCCCGCCATTTGCACCGGTGGCATTACCTACCTTTCGCGACCGGTTTCTGAGGAATTTCGACTTCTCGCCTGTTCTTTTCCTCGACACCTCTGGTACATCGGTTGGTACCTTTTGGCGCTTCTACCTGTCGTGCTTTCAGGTTGGTTGAAGCGTTATCGAAAGATCGCGGCTTGCGTGGCGGTGTTCAACTTGGTGCTCTTCGCCGTTGGCACGGACTATGGACGCTGGATCCATATCTTGGCTTTGTCCTTCGCACTCATTTGGCTCACGTCGCCAGAGCGACTCATCATCACACGTCAACCCAATTGGGGCGAGCGTATTGGACTCATAGCGTGGATTTCTCTATGGAGCGCACCGTGGGCGGGTAACCCCCTCTTGTGGCGGGGACTCGCCGATACGGCCTATCTAAATCTTTCCCACCCCATCGGCTTTTATTACCCTTGGTTTTATAACTGGCTCGCGGCGAAAGTGCACCATCTAATTCACTAGGTGAATTAGACCGACTCGCTCTTTAGAGATAGTTCGATGACTTGTGAGATGTCCATCACGGTCACCTCTTCACCCTGAGTCTTCACCGCGTCATCCAACATGATGATGCAGTAAGGACAAGCGGTAGCGACCACATTGGCGCCGGTCGCAATGGCTTCATTGGCTCGGTTCAGGTTCACTCGCGTGCCGATGTTCTCTTCCATCCACATGCGCGCGCCACCCGCACCACAGCAGAAGCTCTTTTCCTTGCTGCGTTCCATCTCAGTGACCTCGAGCCCAGAAATGCCCGAAATTGCACTGCGGGGCTCTTCGAATACTCGGTTGTGGCGACCCAAATAACAGGGGTCGTGGTAGGTGACCTTGCCCGAGAGATTGTCACCGGTAACGAGTTTTCCGCTGCTTACGAGGTGCGACAAGAGTTCGGAGTGGTGGATCATTTCGAAGTTCCCACCTAAGTCGGGGTACTCATTCTTCATCGTGTTAAAGCAGTGAGCACAGGAGGCGATGATCTTCTTCGCTCCCACTTCATTCAAAGTCGCAATGGTGTTCTTCGCTAGTTCCTGGAAGAGGTACTCGTTACCCATGCGACGAGCGGGGTCACCGGTGCATGATTCGCGTTTACCCAACATCGCAAACTTCACCCCCGCACGGTGTAGCAGTCGGGCCGTGGAGATGGCCTGGCCCTTGCCGCGCTCGTCGAGCGATCCCGCACAACCAATCCAGTAGAGGTACTCAACATCCTCGGGGATTGTTCCCTCAACCAGCGGTACTTCAAAGTCCAGTGCGCTCATCCACTCTTCACGCTTGGTTGAACCCAGTCCCCACGGATCGCCCTGGTTCTCTAGGTTGCGCAAGAGCAATTGTGCTTCACTCGGGAAGCGCGACTCCATCAGAACTTCGTAGCGACGCATGTCGATAATCGCGTCTACGTGTTCAATGTCAACTGGACACTCCTCCACACACGCACCACAGGTCGTGCAACTCCACAAGACGTCGGGGTCAATCGTTGTTGGCACGAGTGTTGGGCTGTCGGTCTTCTCGCCACTTAAGAGTCGGTCGGCCGAGGCGAACATGTTCTCGCGAAGCCCCATGATGAGAAGCTTCGGGCTCAGGGGCTTGCCGGTATTCCACGCGGGACAGACCGACTGGCAACGACCACACTCGGTACAGGTCGAAAAGTCCAGCATCTGTTTCCAGGTGAAGTCCTCCATGTGACCAACACCGAAGACGGTGTCTTCGGTGACCTGTTCCATGTCCATGGACGGGGTCTTGTCGAGTCCACCGAGGGCCCGAGGGCGTCTCGAGGTACCAATGTTGATTGGCGCCAAGAAGATGTGCTGGTGCTTGGAGTAGGCCAAAAAGACCATAAATCCGGCAATTACCGCCACATTCAACAAGAGGAATACCGCTTCAAGAACAGAGTTAATACCTGTGCCGAGCGGCGCCAAGAGGCTCGCTACGAACTTGGTCGCAAAGGCCCAAGAGGAGTGGTGGAAGGGGAAGTGCCCCGTGTTGTACTGCGCGGCTCGGTAGACGAGCAAGGTAACGATGACGAGCTTGATCATCACGAGCACTGCCCAGGCAGCACCGAGGTGCGAACCGTAGAAACGTGAGTTGCGGTCCTTGCGTGATGGGGCGTTCTTAATTCGAATCACGCCAAAGACAACGAGTGAAATCAGAACCGCAACCGAGAAGAAGTCTTCGACGAAAGCCAACCAGTTGCTCTGTCCGATAAGAGGGATGTGATAGTCACGATTGAAGAGCGCGCCGTATGCTTCGATGATTGTCGTGAGCAAAACGGTAAAGCCCCACATCGTGAAGAAGTGCGCAAGTCCCGGCACCGTCCACTTAAGAAGTTTGGCTTGCCCCGCGACCTCTACAACTTCCGCTTCACTAACTTTGCGAAACCCTTGCCAACGGCGAGGTGCGGGTTGACCAGACTTAATTAATTTTGTGGTCCAGATAAAACGACGCGCAGCAATTGCCCCGCCGATCAGGGTGATGGCTAATCCAATAAGAATGCGTGCGAGCATCGAGTATTACTTTTTGAAGTTCTCCGAGTAACGACTCGGGGTCGGGCCACGCTGCCCGCGGTACTTCGAACCAAGTCCGCTGGCGCCGTAGGGGCGATCCGCTTCAGTGGTCATCTGGAAGAAACTGATTTGACCGATTTTCATACCGGTGTAGAGGGTAATTGGCAGGTTGGCCATGTTGGAAAGTTCCAGGGTGATGTGCCCATCCCAGCCCGCGTCAATAAAACCGGCGGTCGAGTGGATAACCAGACCCAAACGTCCCAACGAACTCTTGCCGTCGAGGCGGCCAACGAGGTCATTTCCGATAGCCACCCGCTCCAAGGTCGAACCCAACATGAATTCGCCGGGGTGCAAGATCATGGGCTTATCGAGGCCCACGTCAATTAGCTCGGTGAGGTCCTCTTGGGCCTCTTTGACGTCGATGACGCGCTCGGAATGATTGCGGAAAACTCGGTAAAACTGGTCAATGTGCAGGTCCACCGAGCTGGGCTGAATGCAGTCCTCGCCGAGCGGGTCGATTTCTATCCGGCCATTGGCCAGAGCTTCTTTGATTGAACGATCGGAGAGCACCATAACCCTGAAAACGATAGTTCTTTTCTGAGGTTTAGGGGGCTAGAAAACCGAGAGATACCATCTCAGGTTCTTATCTAATAATGAGATGACCCCAAAATCGATTTGTAAATAGGGATATTCAGAACTATCCTCAATTCATCGCCGTTAACAAGGTGAAACACTAGTTCCAAGCAACCGCTTGGACGAGAGGGGAAACATGATTAAGAAACACCGTGCCGGAATGCGCGCTGGTTTCAGCTTGGTCATGGGAATGACTCTGATGGGTTTGGTTGCTCCAGCGGTTCCTGCTGTTGCTGCAACTCCTAAGACGGCATTCTCATGGACAGTGAACCTGTCGACTTTCCAGCCATCTGCACCTAACTACCTGTACCCATACATGGACGGATCGCACTTCACGCAGTCCAACTCCGTGATGCAGTTGCAGATGTACCGTCCTCTTTACTGGTTCGGTACCTCAACTGGTTTGGTAGCTCCTAACTACGCTGAGTCGGTCGCCAACATTCCGGTCCTCTCGAACGGCAACAAGACTGCAACAATCACCTTGAAGCCAAACCTGGTTTGGTCAAACGGTGCTTCTGTTCAGGCTAACGACGTTATCGAGTGGCTGAACATCATGGCTTCAGACCCTGGTATCTGGGGTAACTACTCTCCACCTGTTAACGGAACCGCTACGACTGTTCCAGACATCTTGAAGACCGTAACGCGCGTTTCCAAGTTCGTCTTGAAGTTGGACTTCAACAACCCAGTCAACTTGACCTGGCTCGTTATGAACCCACTGTCGAACATCACCCCATTGCCACAGGCTTGGGACGTGAACGCCGCTGCATGGTCCGCTAACGGAACTACTTCACACCTGACCAACGGAACCTCTAAGTACTACGCTTCCAGCCACGGCGGAACGCTGGCTACGGTTCCCGCTGGATGTTGGGGCCCTAACTACATCGGTAACGGTGCAAACGGCCCAGGATCAACTGGCCACACCGCAATCGTTGACGCCTACGGCGAGCCAACGGTTGTTGCTGACGCCAACGCAGTTCAGGCCATTAAGTGCCAAGAAGTCTGGTACACCATGCGTTCATTCGCATTGGACACCCAGAACTGGGCTGACACCACTACTGACACCGGCAAGATCTGGGCAGTGACCGACGGAGCCTTCAAGTTGAAGAGCTTCGACGCGAACACCTCAGCTCGTGTCATGGTTAAGTCAGCTACCTACAAGGGACCACGCGCTGCGAACTCCCCAACCAAGCTGAACTACCAGCCTTGCTTCAACGTAACTGGTGACTGCCAGACCTTGTTGCAGACTGGTGCAGTTGACATTGCTGGCGTTCCTTCGTCAGCCATGGCTTCAATTACCAGCTTGAGCAAGGCCGCAACCGCCAAGATCAACATTTCTGTTCCATCAGGAATGAAGCGCACGGTTTCGTACTCATGGTCAGTTGGATACTCCTGGATGAACTGGGCTTCAACCAACCAGAACGCTGGTGACAGTGGCACCATGAACGGTGACATCTTGAAGCAGCAGTACATCCGCTTGGTCATGAACGACTCGTACCCAACAGCTTCGATTGTTAAGAATGCTTTCCGTGGTTACGCGTACTCAACCTTCGGCCCAATTCCACCATTCCCCGCTAACAACTACACCACTGTAAAGGTCACCCCTTTCAAGGCTTCGTTGATTAACGGTCTGATGACTTCACACGGCTGGGCTAAGCAGTCAGGCGTTTGGACTTGCACCTCCCCAGGAACCGGTTCCGGTCACTGTGGTGCAAACATTGGAAACGGTGCAACCATGGTGTTTGGCATGGACTCAGCTTCAGCTGGTTCAACCATCTCCGAGCAGGCCGACCAGGCTTGGGTCGGTGCTGCTGCTGCTCAGGGTATTACCTTGAACATCAACATCGAGACCTTCAACACCGTTATCGGTAACGACGTCGCCGGCGCAACTGGCTGGGACATCTCAACCGGTTCGGGTTGGATCTACGCCCCAGGATTCTTGCCAACTGGTGAGCCTTTGTTCCTGACCGGTGCTGGTTCCAACGCTGGTAGCTACTCGGTTGCCTCGATGGACACCGACATCCTCGGAACTCTTAACGGACACGTCACTCTCGACAAGTACGAGAAGGACTTCCTGCTGAACCCACCAACCGTGGGTAACACATGGACCGTTGGTGTGATCTTGTACAGCAAGCACATCGGTGGCTACCTGCCACAGGCTTCGGGCTACATGTGCCCAGAGCTCTGGCACTACGTCGCCTAAGTTCCTAAGAACTAAGTAGTTCAAAAAGCCCCGGTCGCAAGACCGGGGCTTTTTGCATCTCTGATAACCTTTTTCAATGCTTGCGTATCTGATTCGTCGAATATTTCAGGGATTTATCGTCCTAGTTTTGGTGATTTTGTTCACCTTCATTCTCGAACACATGGTGCCTGGTGGGCCTGCCGTTGTCGCTCTCGGCCACCGCGCCACCAAGGTCACGATCGCCCAGTTCAATAAAGAGAACGGCCTCGATCGACCAATCATCGTCCAGTTCTGGTCATATTTGACCCAAGTTCTTCGTCTGAACCTCGGTTATTCACTCGAAAAGTCCGCTGCGGTCTGGTTCTTGATTAAGTCCGCCCTCGCCCACACCTCAATGCTGGTTGCGGTCTCAATTGTCTTCCAGTTCATCGTGGCAATCCCCTTGGGCGCAATGCAGGCCCGGCGTCGCAACACTCAATTTGACTATTTTGCGACCGGAATTACCTTCGTTCTCTACGCAATTCCGGTGTTCTTGATTGGTGAATTCTTAATCTCGCTCTTCACCATCAAGCTAAACCTTTTGCCTGGCCACGTATCCTCAACCGATGGTGCGTTCTCCATCTTTACTAACCCCGTTGAGTACATCTTGCCGATTTTGACCCTATCCTTGGTTGGAATCGGAGGCTTGAGCCGTTTCCAACGTTCATCAGTCGTTGACACCTACGCTCAGGACTACATCCGCACCGCCAGGGCTAAGGGATTGAGCGAAAAGCTCGTACTTCGCCGTCACGCACTGCGTAACTCAATTTTGCCAATCATCACCATCATTGGTCTTTCCCTTCCCGCACTGGTGGGTGGTGCGCTGATTACCGAGAGCCTTTTCGGAATCCCAGGAATGGGTGAACTCACCTTGACCGCCGCGAACAGCCAAGACATGCCCCTCGTAGTGGGGACCACCATTGTGGCCACCATCATGACCATCGTTGGTTCACTCGTAGCCGACCTCTTGTATGCCGTGGCCGACCCTCGTATTCGTATAGAAAGTCGATAGATCATGTCTGTAACTGACTTAGAAGTAACTGAAGCCACCGCCGACGCTGGTGAGTCCGGCAACATTGGTGGTGTCTACACGCTCGTCTGGCGGACCTTCAAAGAAAACCGCCTGGCCGTGATCAGCCTCGGCGTGCTTGTCTTCTTCCTGCTGTTCTCGTTCGTTGGTCCTTACATCTACCCGACCAACCAGACCAACGGCTACTTGGCCCAACAGGTGTACATTCACGGCGTATCCGCTGTTAACTACCCGTGGTTCAAGTCTTGGAGCTTCCCACTCGGTGGCGACAACTCTGGGTACAACATGGTCGGACGCCTCATGGTTGGTGGACGTACCGCTCTCTCAGTAGGAATCTTGGCCGGTCTTATTTCGACCCTGGTGGGGTCTGCCTGGGGTGCCATTGCCGGATTCCGTGGTCGCTATACCGACTCAGTGATGATGCGTTTCGTTGACATTGGTCTTTCGGTTCCCGGAATCTTCTTGTTGATCGTTATCGTTGTTCTCTTCGGTGCTAGCTCAACCACGATTACCCTCACCTTGGGACTCACCTCCTGGTTCGGTTCAGCTCGTCTGATTCGTGGTCAGACCCTTGGTCTTAAGTCACGCGAGTTTGTCTCAGCAGTTCGCGTCCTTGGTGGATCGGGTACTCGAATCATCTTCAAGCACATCTTGCCCAACACAATTGGCACGATGGTAGTTATCGCGACCTTCGCCGTAGCCGACTCGATTCTGGCTCTCGCTGGTCTTGGCTTCATTGGTCTCGGTATTCCGCTCCCCAACACCGACTGGGGTTCAATGTTGCAAAACGCCACCATCTACGCTCCCGATGGCTACTGGTGGGACATTGTTCCCGCCGCTGTCTGCATCATCCTCGTCGTAATGTCACTGAACTACATCGGTGACGCACTTCGTGACGGCTTCGAAGTTCGTCTCCAGAAGCGCTAAAGACTCAAACAAAAAGCCCCCTCCGCAAGGAGGGGGCTTTTTTATTTAGATTCTCTCGTTAGCGAATGCTCACTGGCTGACGCAGTGGGAAGTGGCACGCCGCACGGTGGCCCGGGAAGAACTCGCGCATAGCTGGCTCTTCGTTGGCACAGATGTCCTGAGCCAATGGGCAACGGGTGCGGAACCGGCATCCCGATGGTGGGTTAACCGGTGAAGGCAGTTCTCCAACAATCGCTGAAGCCTTGGACTTGTGGTTCGCTGCCGAAGGCACCGCGTCCAGCAGGCCACGGGTGTAGGGGTGAATTGGTTCGCGGTAGATCTCGTCCGATGGACCCTCTTCGACCAACTTGCCCAAGTACATGACACCAACGGTGTCGGACATGTAACGAATAACGCCAAGGTCGTGGCTAATCATTACCAACGAAAGTCCGAGGTCTGCCTGGAGGTCTTTGATCAGGTTCAGAATCTGAGCCTGGATTGATACGTCCAGTGCCGAAACGGGCTCGTCGGCAATTAAGAGTTTGGGCTTGAGAGCCAAAGCACGAGCGAGACCAATGCGCTGGCGTTGTCCACCCGAGAACTCGTGTGGGTAGCGCAGCGAGGCCGAAGGTGAGATACCGACCTGGTCGAGCAAGTCAGCGACCTTCTTCTTGCGCTCAGCAGAGGTGCCTTCGTTTTGAATCTTGAAGGGCTCTTCGAGAATCGAACCAACGGTCTGGCGTGGGTCGAGTGATGAGTAGGGGTCCTGGAACATCATCTGAACGTTGCGGCGAGCCAAGCGGCGCTCGTCACCCTTCAGTGAGTTGAGAACCGAACCCTCGAACTTGATTTCACCCGAGGTGGGACGCTCGAGGCCGGTGATGAGCTTTCCGGTCGTGGTCTTGCCACAACCAGATTCACCCACGAGGCCGTAGGACTCACCCTCAACAATCGAGAGCGAGACGTCCGAAATTGCGTTTACGTTGCCCACCTTGCGACGAATAACACTGCCACCGCGCACTGGGTAGAGCTTGACCAGGTTGGTGATCTCCAACAGGGGCTTAGCCTCTTTGATGTCACGAGAGGCATTCTTGACCTTGACGCGGTCGTCCTTGCCAATTCCCTTTACGGGGTGGAAGCAGGCGTACTCGTGATCGTTCTTGCCCTCGATGTCTGGCTCGGTAGAGCGGCACTTGTCGGTGGCGAACTCGCAACGAGGAGCGAAGCGACAGCCCACAATTTCCATCGAAAGGTCTGGTGGGAGTCCAGGAATGGACTGAAGGCGGAAACTCACGTCCTCGAGCTTGGGTACAGCGTTCATGAGCGCCTGGGTGTAGGGGTGGCGCATCTCCGCGAAGATCTCCTTCGTGGATGCAGACTCGGCCTTCTTACCGGCGTACATGACAACGACACGGTCTGTTCGACCAGCAATCACACCCATGTCGTGAGTAATTAACAAAACGGCCATCTTGAGCTCTTTGCGCAAGCGGTCAATCAAGTCCAAAATCTGAGCCTGAATCGTCACGTCCAGTGCCGTAGTGGGCTCGTCAGCGATCAGCACCTTAGGCTCACAAACGAGGGCCATGGCGATAATTACGCGCTGGCGAAGTCCACCAGAAAGTTCGTGGGGGTACTGATTAATACGCTCTTCGGGGCGAGGCATTTCGACGAGTTTGAGAACCTCAATCGCGCGCTGGATGCCCTCTTCATGTGAAACACCCTTGTGTAGCTCGTAACCTTCAGCGATTTGGCGACCGATAGTCATCGTTGGGTTGAGCGAAGTCATTGGGTCTTGCGGAATGAAGGCGATTCGGTTTCCCCGAACCTTCTGCATCTCGGCCTCAGGCAGTGAGGCCAAATCAACACCTTCAAGTTCGACGCTGCCGCCAATAATGTGACCCGTATTGGGTAGCAGGCGCATGATCGAGGTGCCAATGGTGGTCTTACCGCAACCGGACTCTCCCACCAGGCCGACGCACTCTCCGGCGGCGATATCGAAACTCACACCGTCGACGGCGACCACATTTGCGGTCCGCATACGGAATTCAGTACGTAAATTCTTGACTGACAAGACAGTAGACATAGGGAAAATCCTACTACCCCTTGAGGTTTCGACTGTCCTTAGGAAAAATCGGGGTTCTGGCCCGATGGTTCCGGTCTAGCGGGCTCGGCGACGGGCGCGTGAAACCTCACCCATCAAGAACAGGCCCGAGGTGACAAACAGCGCTGAAGCGACGAGCAGCGTCCCCGAGCTAAAGCCGGTGTGAGCGAGGGTCCTCGAGTCAATCGTGGTCGGTACCGGTCCCGAAGTTGTGGTGTCCGGCGGCAGGGTGGTCGATGGCGTGGTGGACCCGTCGTAGGTCGTCAACTGGAAGATTGACTCCACACTCGCGGTCGCCGAGTCCGTCGCGGCGAGGAAGATCTGAGATCCCACGATGGAAAGTCCCTGGGTTCCTCCGTTACCGGTATCGGTCACCGGGTTCAAATAAGTCGTATAGGTGGTGGATTCCGCGGGAACTACAAAAATCCGATTGCCGTAGTCGGCAATGAAAACGTTGCCACTCGAATCGACCGCAATGTCGACGGGCGCATTCGAAGGGTCATTCGACATATCGACCCATACCGGTGGTGAGGTGTAAGGGCCCGCGGTCGTGTCCAAGTTATAAATACCCGAAGCGGGGTAGTTATCATCGGCAACCAAGAGGTTGTTGCCCGAAGCCGTCATCCCTTGCACGCCGGGGGCTGCCAGACCAGTGGCGAAGGTGCTGAGGTTGGTGGCTGGTAATCCAGAACTCAAGCTGGTTGACACGGTGTAGATGGTGCCGGTGTCATAGCGAGCGGCGTACAAATTGGTACCGACTACCGCCAAAGTGGTCGCTGCACCCGGTGATGGCAACGAGGCGTAGTCGACGGCATTGGTATTCGCTGCTTGACCCGAGGTGAACTCGTAGATCTCGTTGTCGCTGGCGTAGACGAAGATATTGTCCGAGCTATCGATAGCAATCGTCTCGGGAGTTGCTCCGTTGAAATTGGCCGCGGTCGCGTACACGGTAGGAGCCGAAGATCCATCGATTGGTGTCTGAACAATCTCTCCCGTGCCATTTGAAGAACCCACAACGTACAAATTGCCTTGACTGTCCGAAGCCATGACGTTGGTGTAACCAGCCTGGAAGCCGCCGGTCACCGCTGAGCCGTCTAAGAAAAGGGAAACGTTGGGGCTCGCCGTTGCGACCGTACTGGTGACGAGGAGAATGGTCGAAACGACCAGGCCTAGTCCAGCGACCTTAATGCGGGGACCTTGACTCATACTGATGATTCTCCAACTGCAAATACTTCGGAATAGAAGTTAGGCAATTCTAATGGGCTTTAGCAACAGCCTCAAATTGGAGAATTATTTGGTCCGGCGTCGGACTCTTGAAACCTCTTGAATCATTACAAGCCCCGACGACACCAATAGGCCTGATGCGAGCAGTATTTTGCCAGAGCTAAATCCCGTGTGGGCCAGCGTCCCGGACGCTTCAGTCGTAGGGGTGAGCATCGAAGTCGTGGTGGGTAGCTCGCCGCCGGTGGTCGTCGTGGTTGGGTCTGGATTCGTCGTAGTTGGTTCAGGGGTTGTCGTGGTTGGGGCGCCCGTAGTTGTGGTGGCCGCGTCAGTTGTCGTGGTCGTACTAGCCACTCCCGAGCCGTCGTACGGAGTTACTAAGTAAACAGCCTGATCATTGCCGCCCGACGAATCCGAACCAGTTATGTAGAAGTGGCCTCCGATAAAGCACATGCCCCAAATGCCACCTTGACCAGTGTCGGTCACGGGACTCAGGTAGGTGCTCACAGATCCCCCCGATGGAATCGAAAGAAGCCTGTTGTTGTAGTCCGCTACAAATACGTTTCCCGAGCTGTCAGCCGCAACATCAACCGGCACAATCGTAGGATCGCTCGAGGTGTCAACCCAGAATGAGGGGTTTGTGTAGGGGCCAGCACTGGTATCAAGGCGGTAAATACCCGACACGCTGCCGCCATTGAAGTTGGCGTCATCAGCTGCCAGCAGATACGAGCCATCGTGCGACAGGCCCTGAAGCCCGGGAGCGGCGAGCCCAGTGGCGAAGGTGGTCATGTTTGTTGCTGCGTTAGACCAGCCGCCCGAGAGTGGGATTGAATAAATCGTTCCGGTGAAAAAAGAAGCCACGTACACCGTTGAACCAATAACCGTCATGAACCGATTGTTTCCGGTGTTACCAAGATCTTGACCGGGGGTGCCTACGCCAAATCCTGCCGCAAAGCCATAGACGTGACCGTTATCACCAAGAACAAAAAGGTCGCCTGAGTTATCTGATGAAATCGAGAACGGAGTAGCACCATTCATGTTGGCCGAAGTTGAAACAACCGTTGGTGGCCCCCCTGGAGTGAATGAGGTCTGAATGATGGTCCCCACGCCGCTTACCGTGCCGGCAACGTAGAGGGTCCCAAATGGTCCCGGAGCAATTGCGTTGTTATTCCCGGAAACGAATCCCGTTAGGTCGCTGCCGGTTAGGTAGGGCGTCACGTTGGCGCTTGCCGAGGCAGTCAGTGAAGAGGCGAGCAACAACGCGCTCGCTACGCCGCAGATGGCGGCCAACTTCAATCGAATGTTCTTGACCACCTAGATCCTGCCTAATAAAAAGGTTGCGAAGCACTCTCGATATTAGGGGAAGGGCCAACCCCCTACCAGCCTTCAGAGCCAGCAGGGGGTTGGCGGTTGTTGCGATTACGAGCGCGAAGCGTTGTCGGCGTCGGACTGCTTGATGTTCTCGAAAAACTCGCCCTTTTCGATTCGCTGGCCCAAGCTGCGCTTCAGGCGCGACTTAGACGTGCTCAGCGAAAGATCCTCGAAGGCCAGTGATGTGCCACGAGCGTCGGCGCGGAAGTTGGACGTCGAGTCAGATTCGAATCCGCCCTGGCGGCCGACAGCGTAGGCGTCTTGATTGGCACCCATGTAGACAAAGGTCCAGCCCTCGTTGTCCTGCTTGCGCTGGACTAATTCAAAGATGGTCTGCTGGGTGTACTCACGACTCTGATTTTCCTCGCCATCGGTGAAGGTGATGAAGATCACTTCGGGCTTGAACTTACCTTCCGACTGAGTCTGCTCGACCCAGATGTTCGCGTCCGTGACAAGGTGGCCCATGGCGTCGTACAACGGAGTGCCGCCACGTGGCTGGTAAGTCTGTCGGGTGAGTGCAGGTACTTCGGCCATCTTGGTGTTGGCGAAGATGACCTGGTGTGGCTCCTGGGAGTCGAACTGCACCAAGGTCATTCGTGCTTCATCTGGTCCGTCGATCTGACTTTGGACGTAGGAGTTAAAGCCGCCGATGACGTCGTCGGTAATGGCCTCCATAGATCCCGACCGGTCAAGGAGGAAGAAGATCTGGGTGGTGGTAGGTAGTTGGGTGGTTTCGGTACTCATTATTTATTTCCTTTCTGTGGGGCACGTAGTCCCCGGGCTAGAACTAAGCGAATGGTGTCGCTCATCGATAGGCCCTGTTCGTTGCCAATTTCGGCTAGTTGCTCCAACAGTTCGGGCGCAAGGCGCAAACTAATGAGCTCGGAACCTGATCCAGATACTTTCCGGCTGGCTTGTTTGAATCGCTGTGACGGGGTTGAAATGCTCTTTTCACTCATGTCTTACATTGTATTACATTTGTAATACAGTTGTCAAGAGGGACTTCTCTTTCCGCTATTTAATTGTCCCAGTGAGGTGTGACATGGCGACTCGGCCAAGTACGGGACTAACCTTGGAGCCTCTGGCGGGCGTAGTTCAGCGGCAGAACATCAGCTTCCCAAGCTGAGAACGCGAGTTCGATTCTCGTCGCCCGCTCCACTGAGTGCCCTTTTAGGCCCAAGGACTTGGCGGCAACGAGTCGACAATTACACTTGCTCAATGACTAAAGAGACCAAGCAAAACCGCCACGCCGCCGACTGGATCATCCTTACTATTGCCTGCGTTGCACAGTTCATGGTGGTCCTTGACGTATCGATTGTCAACGTGGCACTCCCAAAAATGGGTGCCGATCTGCACTTCACCCAGAGCAGCGCCCAATGGGTGGTCAACGCCTATGTTTTGACCTTCGCCGGATTCCTCTTGCTCGGTGGTCGCGCCGCTGACTTCTTTGGTCGCCGTCACGTATACCTAACTGGTCTGGCCGTTTTCACCATCGCCAGTGTCGGAGCGGGATTCGCCGCGACCGGAAGTCAGATGATTGCCGTTCGCGCACTGCAGGGTCTCGGTGGTGCAATTCTCTCCCCCGCAACTCTGACCATCATCGTCACCACCTTCCAGGGCCCACGACTCGCCAAAGCAATTGGTGCTTGGAGTGCGGTTGCGGGTGCGGGTGGCGCCGTCGGCGCTCTCGCTGGTGGACTCCTAACCGGTTGGGCCTCTTGGCGTTGGGTCTTTTTCATTAACGTGCCCTTCGGCTTGTTGGCCGGTGTGGCGGCGCTTACCTACTTGCGCGAGATGCGCAACAAGGACGCCACCGTCAAGCTCGACATCTTTGGTTCCGTTCTCGTTACTTCGGGACTCGCCGCCCTTATTTATGGGATCGTAAATACGACCACTCCTGGCAACTCCTGGACATCACAATCCACTTTGGGCTGGGTCATCAGTGGTGTGGCGCTGCTCATCGCTTTCTTGTTCTGGGAGTCGAAGGTTGCTTCCCACCCTTTGGTGCCCTTCCGTATCTTTAAGGCGCGTTCACTCAGCACCGCCAACGTCATCATGTTGTTAGTGGGTGGAGCGTTCTTCGCCATGTGGTACTTCTTGACCTATTACTTCCAGGAGATCTTGCACTTCAGCGTGGTTCGAACTGGCGTGGCCTTTGTGCCAATGGCGGTAGCAATCATTATCGGTGCCCAAGTTTCATCTCGCCTCTTGGGTAAGACCGGCGCTCGCCCCATCCTCTTGGTTGGTGGGTCCTTCGCCACGCTTGGCTTCTACTGGCTAACTCTGATTCAACCAACCAGCCACTATTTCCCCAGCGTCATCGCACCAGCCGTTTTGTGCGCACTCGCCATGGGTCTCTTGTTCGCTCCTCTCGCCACCGCCGCCACCTCGGGAGTTGACCGCGCTGACGCCGGTCTAGCTTCTGGAGTGCTCAACACGTCACGTCAGGTTGGTGGTTCAATTGGACTCGCCGCTCTGGGTACCGTGGCAACCGACCGCACAATTTCGGCGATGCACTCAGTGTCACCCGCGCAGGCCTACGTCGATGGATACCACAGTGCGTTCTTTATCTCAGCACTGGTTGGTGTTGTGGTGACCATCATTGCCTTCACTTTGCCAGCTGCTACCGGCAAGAATGCGAAGCACTAAGCGCGATTTAGAAGAGCTGTAACTTGGTCGTGCGGTAGCGCTGGACTGAAATGTCCGTTGCGGCCGGTCATGTCCTGATTAGCGATTAATGCGTTAAGGGTGCTCTCCTCAACGCATTGGACCACCGCTTCGAAGAACGGGTCGATGTAGCCCCAGGGAACAAACGAGGCGCTCTTTAGTGACGCCTCGTCCGGTGCGACGTCGGGAAAGTGCGAGTCCAATGCACCGGGGTTGGCCGTAGAGAACGCCAGGAAGATGTCGCCAGAGAAGTGGCTACCCGAAGTTCCGGTTCTCGCTAGCCCAAAGGGGACTCGGCGCGCGAGTGCCTTGAGTTGCCCTGGAAGTAACGGAGCGTCCGTTGCGACAATCGCAATGACCGAACCAGCTCCGGGTGGAACACGCCGATCATCTTCGAACCAGTCGCCCTGATCAATTTGGCACGGGGCGTCGACTTCCTTGCCGAAGGCTACGCCATTCCACTTGAGTTCGGCCCGAGAACCAAAGTTGCATTGCAGCAACGTTGCGACGGTGTATTGCTGACCGCCGAATGAAACTAGACGGGACGCAGTTCCGGTACCACCTTTAAATCCGTAGCAGTTCATTCCCGTGCCACCACCCACGCTGCCCTCGGCGGGCTGATTCGAAGTAGCGGTGTCGATAGCTCGACGAACGTGCTCGGGCTTTACGTGATTGCCGTTGATGTCATTCAAGAATCCATCCCACGTTTCAGCCACAACCGGCAATTGCCATTGGGCCGCCACCGAAGGATCGCTCTCGGATATCCAATCCACCAGAGCTCGGTGCACGGTACCCACAGCGTGGGTGTTGGTAATCGCAATTGGCGTAGAGAGTGAACCTGATTCTTCAATCCAGTGGGCTCCAGTCAATTCACCATTACCGTTGGAAGAAAACACGCCCGCGGCGCACGAAACCCCGTTGTCCTTTCGGCCCCTAGGAAAAAGTACTGTCACCCCAGTACGCACCGGTCCTTTGTTCAGGACATGCTGACCTTCGCCTTCGATAATTGTGGTCATGCCAACTTCGACACCAGATACATCAGTAATCGCGTTCTTCGCACCTGGTGTCCCATCAAAGGTGAAACCGAGTTCACGAGCACGGCGTAGTCCCTCCGGCGTTTGAGCCCACTCATTTGAACCGTTGCTCACCGCTCCCCCTCGCCGCTGTAGTTGAGTCGATACTATCTCTCGTATTTGCAAGTTTCCCGAGAGTCAAGATTTCAGTTTTCCGAAATGTATTGAAGTTACTTCTGAGTTATCGAAGAACCGAAATTCAAATTTGACCATTGCTAGCATCGCCTTAGGACCCCGACCTCTCGGTTGGAGTCCTTTAAAGGGGGAATTATGTCAAACGAGTCGAATCTTGAATCTGCAGGTCGCGCCTTTGGATCCAAAGGCCCAGGGCTAGAGCCGAGTGCGGGAAAGTATTCCCAGCAACTATCTCGCTCACTGACATTCAGGGAAAACGTGTTGATCACACTTTCTTCTGTAACCCCGGCCTCGAGCGTTTTCATCATCTTGCCCACAGTGATTGCCGCCGTTGGTGGCGCATCCGCAACTGTCTTTGCAGTTGCCGCCCTAATTGGAATTCTGGTTGCCTTCTCCTATGCGGAACTGTCGAGCGCCTTCCCAATTACCGGTGGGGAGTACGCATTTGTGGCTCGCACCTTAGGCAAGTCCTGGGGTTTTGGCCTATTCCTTCTGAGTCTGGTTAGTGGAATTTGCATTATCGGAGTTATCGCCTTTGGCGCTGGCGCCTACCTGGGATCGGTTTGGCCAGTGATGGCCAGTAGTTGGACCGGCGTTGGGGTTATCTTGGCCTCGGGACTCATTGGTTGCCTCCAGATCCGCACCAACGCTTGGGTCACTGGAATATTCCTAGCTATTGAGCTCTCGGCATTGGCTGTGCTTACCGTTCTTGGATTTGCTCACACCAATCGCTCAGTATCGACTCTGTGGCACGCAACGTCAGTTACGAGCACTGGCACGCTAACTACGGCTTCACTCGGAATCATTGTCGCAATGATTGCGGTGGCGCTCTTCTCCTACAACGGTTACGGAACCGCGGTCTACTACGCCGAAGAAACCAAGCAAGCCACAAAGACCATAGGCAAGGCAATCATGTGGTCACTCGCAATTACTGTCGCCGCCGAACTCATTCCACTGGTCGCCGTTCTCCTCGGTGCACCTTCGATGGAGAAACTTCAGAGCTCTAGTTCGCCGATGAACTACTTTTTGTTGAGTCGAAGCGGCACAACTCTTAACAACATCGTGTCGATTGCAATCGCGGTGGCAATCATCAATGCGGTACTCGCCATCATTTTGCAGATTGCCCGGTTGCTCTTCTCGGCTGCTCGAGACGGATCATGGCCAGATGCGATTAACAAGCCACTGGCATCGGTCAGCCCTCGTTTTAAGACCCCAGTCGTCGCAACGCTGATTACCGGGGTTGGCGCTGCGGCAATCTTCAAGTTTGTGCCCTTTGCCACCTTGTTAATCATTACCGCTTCGGGTCTCTTGATCACTTACTTCCTCGTGGCCTTCGCGGCACTCGTTGGTCGTCGCAGTGGGGCCACCGCTCACGCGAACTACAAGATGAAGCTGTTCCCCGCAGTACCAATTCTCTTGACGTTGGCAATGGTTGTCGTGGCCTACGAGAGCAGCAAGGGCGACTGGGTGCCACCAACCGTGGCCATTGGGGTCTTCGTGCTTGGAGTCATTTACTTCTACGGCTACCTAAAGTCACGCGGGGACCGCTGGACGTTGCCCGCGGCAGCTGACGAAGAAATCGAGTAGTTAGTTCTCAGGACTCGCCTTCACGGGAACAAATGTTCCTAAGCAGGTCTATTCAGTCTTCATGCTCTTCGCAACTGGCGGACTATTCCTCGCCTTAGTCAGGCGCCGGATTCTCCGGGGCCACTAGTCGCTAACTAATAGCCCCCACCAATAACTGTGGTGGGGGCTATTTTCTTTGTGCGTAACATTTAGTTATGAACAAGTCTCCGGTTCCTAAGGGTCTTACCCCACCGCAACTAATCGAGTATCGAATCAAGGAGCTCGGAGATTGGCGCGGAGAATTACTGGCTGAGATTCGTGCCCTGATTAAGACTGCCGATCCCGGTGTAACGGAAGATTGGAAGTGGAATATTCCCGTGTGGAGTCACGATGGTCTGATTTGCACCGGAGAAACATACAAAAACCACGTCAAGGTCACTTTCGCCAAGGGCGCCAAATTAGATGACCCGAAGAGTGTCTTTAATGCGAGTTTGGAGGGCAACGCCCGCCGTGCGCTCGACCTTTACGAGGGCGACAAAATCCCCAAAGTTGCCTTCAAGGCGCTCATCAAGGCTGCGGTGAAACTCAATCAAGAAAAGCCAGTCAAGCGCAAGGCTTAAGTCAAAGTCACACCTTCTCCTTACACTGAGCATCATCAGAGCCCTAAGGAGGAGTAGTGCCAACACCCCAGCCCTCGCTTGATCGCGAGATTCGAGATGCCATCTCTCACATATCAGTGGCGCAGTGGCGAAACTACCTTGAGATATTTCAGACAGCTCTCGACTTGGTTCCTGAAGAGCTGCGAGGAGATTATTTTCCCGGTAAGTCAACGAAAGTGTTTGAGTACTACAACACCTCGAAGGAACTGAGTGCGCTCAATACAATGAACTACGAAATTGGACTGATTGTTTCCCACCCTTGGTCGGATTGGCTCAATGGGCGCAACCTGGAAGATATCCCAATCTCTACTTACTTCGACGCCGTAAAGGTGCTGTGCGCGACTTCACGAATGGATCACTTCGCCGAAGGGACTCTTGGTGATGCGATGTGCAATGGGGTCATGAGAAAGATTTTTGAAACTTTTAGCCGCGAATTTAGCTTCGTAGATTTTCTTCCCGGTGAGATGCCCGTTCTTCCATCTGACGAGATTGACTTAGATGAGATAAAGAGGAAAGCCCTCGCTGAGATGCCCGAAGACCAAAAACAATTCGCTGAGGCCCTATGGCAAGCGGCACTCGACATAATTTAGGGAAAGAAAATGGGCGCCGGGTTTCCCTGGCGCCCATTCACTGACAGTCTTTTATTAGAACAGGTCGAAGCGGTCCAGAGTCATGACCTTGTCCCAGGCATTCACGAAGTCGCGAACGAACTTTTCCTTAGCGTCGTCCATGGCGTAGACCTCTGCCAAGGCACGCAACTGCGAGTTCGAACCGAAGATGAGGTCGACGCGAGTACCGCGCCACTTAACGGCACCGGTCTTGCGGTCCTTGCCCTCGAAAGTCGACTCTGCAGCGTCAGCCGCCGACCAGGTAACCGACAGGTCCAAGAGGTTCTTGAAGTAGTCGTTAGTCAAGGCCTCTGGGTTCGAGGTGAAGACTCCGAGCTCTGAGTGGTCGAAGTTCGCGCTCAGGGCACGAAGACCACCGACCAAAACGGTCATTTCAGGTGCAGTCAAGGTGAGCTTCTCTGCACGGTCCAACAGCAACTCTTCGGCTGACTGGCGGTGACCAGCGGCGAGGTAGTTACGGAAGCCGTCGTAGGTTGGC
>Ga0208252_100026_pt1 | contig 24509 bp, 27 predicted proteins | sample CryBogCBE21Jun07_FD_184564 | JGI IMG/M metagenome (GOLD analysis project Ga0208252, IMG submission 184564) | Freshwater microbial communities from Crystal Bog, Wisconsin, USA - CBE21Jun07 (SPAdes) | ecosystem: Environmental > Aquatic > Freshwater > Lake | place: Crystal Bog, Wisconsin, USA... | reverse complement strand
CTATGTTTATGGCTCTCTTTGGCTATTACCCTGCATTGCTATTCAGTTATTCCTTGATCTGCATCGCTGGCAGATTATTGAAATGCTATTTTTTGTAGCCCTCTTCTTGTGGCCTCTGAGCATCTATTTGGATCGTGTGAATCCAGATATGCGCCAAGGGATACCCGATCGATTGGCAGGAACACGTCAGGTGATCTTGCCATCCAATCGGGTGAAGTTAGCGTAAATCTCTTTTTGGCTTATTGCCCAATAGGCTTAGGCAACTTAGCAGCATATTGGTTGAGTTGAACTTCATAGAGCTTCAAAATTTCTGCTAAGGCTTCTTGTTCACCCTGCACCAAGGCAGCGGGAGTATTGTTGGCCAATGCGACACGCTTGGTGTAGCGATTGCTTCCAATCAAAGGCTTTTCAATTCCGGCAGTGGTAACCGTTAAGAAGAACTCAACTGTCACTACAGCTTCAGGCCGCACGCGGTAATCACCATAGAACTCTTCAACACTGGCTTGTAGAGTATAGAAAGGGAAAAAACTGGTGCTCTGCCCTACCGTCATCGAGAAAATATTCGCTTGATTCATCCACTGACGGGTGGCATTAGAGACCATCTCATTGGGTAAGGCTGCATAAACGTTATAAAAATCTTTTTCATAACGGTTATCACCCAATCGATAGACCAAGGACTTGCCATCAAATGGTGTCGTTACCGATACCGCCCCCATGCGCAACCAAATGTCCGTGCGAGGCTGACGTGCTGGTCCAGTTCTCGTTGGTGAAACTAGCCAACTCGAAGTCTCGATTGGTGGACGACTTGGCAAACCACAAGCCAATAGGGTGCAGACCGATGCACTACACAGGATGAGTTTAAGCAAACTACTTTTCTTTAGTGGAATCAATCTCATTTTTGTTCTCCTGCTGCGCTATTGCCTTGCGTGCCATTCATGGGCAGAATAATTTTGGGAGGTGGTTCACCCCAAATCAAACTAGAAGGTGAACGGCTAGCAATACGGGTCAGCTCATTAAGCTGTTCACTAGCCTGTTTAATATTTTCAACCGTGATTTCAGTATTACCCTGCACGCTCGTGAGAGTCTGGCGTAATGACACCATTGCCCCAATCAGCTCACGCGTCAGAATTTCTAGCTCGCCCTTATCGGTAACCTTAGCAATTCTGGCTAAGAGAACGTTTAACTCTTGAACAGATTGCACCACCCCTTGATTGCCCTTACCATCGCCCGCCATCAAGACGTTCAGATTAGTCAGTAAAGCATCAAATTTTTTCTGGGTGCCCTGCAAGTCCGCATCACTGAGCGAAGCCACGATCTTTTGTAATCCTGAAATAATTTGGTCGGCCTGATTTGGCAAGGACGGTACAACGGGATAATCTGGATCCCAGTCATATTTAAGGGGTGGAAAGGCAGCCGTATCAGCAGGAGAGTCAAAGTCAAACTCAACATAGCTTACGCCCGTAATTCCAGAAGACTTAATACGGGCCCGCAGATTTTCTTTAATAAACGTATCTAGAGCCTTGCCATCAATTTTTTCACCAAAGATCTTCATTCTGATCACAACGTATTCGTTGCGATCGGTCATCTTGGTTCTCTTTTCGTAGATATCGCCTGATAAACCAATCAAAGTGACCTGTCCAAGTCTTACACCCCGAAAGCGTACAGGCGCACCCACATCTAAACCAGTAACAGATTGTTTGACGTAGGTTTCAACCGTGAACGAGGGCTTGAAAAAGCGCCCTCCTCCAAAAATCAAAATGATCGCGATTAATACGCCGATGGCGGACAGAACAAATACGCCTAAACGGAAATAATTGGGATTAGCATTTTTAATCATGCGACTTCCTTGCTCATGATGCGGTTAAAAAATTGATGCACTCTGGGGTCCTTGCTGGTATCTCGTAAAACTTTTGGGTCACCTTCAGCAATAATGCTTTTAGTTTGCTTATCTAACATGATGACCTTATCAGCAATCGCGTAAATACTGGCCAGCTCGTGTGACACTACTACAAAGGTAAAGCCCAGATTTTTAGAGAGGTCCAAGATCGTACTATCCAAATCGGCCGAAGTAATGGGATCAAGACCAGCAGAAGGTTCATCTAAAAAGAGAATTTTGGGATCCAAAGCCATCGCCCGCGCGATTGCAGCCCGCTTTTGCATACCACCACTAATTTCGTTGGGCATATAGCTTTCGTAAGGCAGTAGGCCCACTAGGTCTAATTTACAGCGGGCCAACAACTGCATTTGGGCTTGCGTTAGCTGGGTATATTCCTCCATAAAGAGGGTTACGTTATCGAGCAGATTCATGGAACCAAATAAAGCGCCCTGCTGATACATCATGCCAAAACTAGTCATGATTTTTTGGCGCTCTGCCCCAACTGCAGTGGTGATATTTTGACCCTCGATCAACACATCACCTGCTAGAGGCTGGTGCAAACCATTTAAGTTGGTGAGAAGGCTGGACTTACCACAACCAGAGCCTCCCAGAATCACGAAGATTTCTCCGCTATTAACGGTGAAATTGAGATTCTGCAAAAGGACATTTGAGCCATAGCCTACTGTCAGATTTTTTACCTCGATAGCTGGTGTCGTTGTCATCAGAAGCCCGTCTTATAGGAAATAAAGGCAAAGATACCGTCTACCAAGACGATCAGCACAATACTGCTCACGACTGCGCGGGTGGCAGAAATCCCCACGGCTGCAGCGCCAGTGCCAGTTTGCATGCCACGCAAGCAACCCACAGCAGAAACGACGACACCAAAAAGCGTGGCCTTGACTAATCCAGACATGACATCTTCGATTGCAACTACCTGAACCATACCGTTATAGAAGTTCACCATGGGAACGCCATAAATAATGAGGGTCAGTGCAGAAGAAAATACGCTCACAATGTCTGCAAAGAGAGTCAAAATCGGGGTTACTAAAATGCCAGCTAGTACACGCGGCACAATTAAGAAACGAATCGGGCTCAAGCCGCCAGTTACCAGAGCGTCTACTTCGTTGTTGACAGTCATAGTGCCAATCTCTGCAGCAAAGGCGGCCGAGGATCGGCCCGCTAATAAGATTGCTGTAATCAATGGACCCAGTTCACGAAAAATCCCCAGGGAGACCAAAGGGCCAACAAACGAAATTGCGCCAAATTGCTGCATGCCGATCGCAGATTGAAAGGATAAAATCACGCCGATCAAGAAAGCGACTAAACCCACAATTGGTAAAGCTGCAATACCAGCCTGGACAGCAGCATTGACGAAATCGCCCCAGCGCACATGAGCTGGATTACGGAGCGACCAAAATAAGTCTGCCGAAAGATGGCCAGTGAAAGAGATCAGGCCGGCTGCATCATCTAAAAAGTTTTGGGTTGCCATTCCAGTACTGACCACAAAACTTCTTTTGGGTTTTACAACTGGAGCTGGGAATAAATTGGTAATCGGATCGAATTCTTTTAGGAGCGGTTCATAACGGGGATCCAATCCTGTAACTGCAAACTGCCCGCCCGCCGTTTTTTGTGCTTCCTCAACATCAATCAGAAAAGCAAAACCTGATCCATCCAAAGAAGTGACTTCACTCGCATCAAATGTAAGGATGGGATTTTTACCTTTGGACTGCAACAGCCAAGCATCTTGTTGTTCGCGAACCTGAGTCCAAGTATGGGCTAAGGTATAGACATTCACCTTGCCCTTTAATGCCACTTTGGCATGCAACGAATCGAGCACAATCCACTCCGCCACCGGGGAGTTTGGACTTGCTTTGGCCATGGGGGATATTGCTTGAGAAACGCTCATGGCCTTACTATAAGGGATCTATATGAAAGTCATAAAGAAAAGGGCCCAGTTTTTACACTAGGCCCTTGATATTTTGGTGCGGCTGGCAGGAATTGAACCCACGACCCCTTGGTTCGTAGCCAAGTACTCTATCCAGCTGAGCTACAGCCGCAACAGCCATAATTATGCCATGGAAGAGAAGAACTACATCACCCCCACCGGTCACGAGCGCATTAAAACTGAGCTTTTGCAGCTTTTAGACGTAGAACGTCCTGAAATTGTGAAGGTTGTCCATTGGGCTGCGTCCAATGGTGATCGCTCTGAGAATGGTGACTACATCTATGGCAAAAAACGCTTACGAGAGATTGATCGCCGCATTCGCTTTCTTAATCAACGCCTAGAATTTGCAGTAGTGGTTGACAATGCAGCCCGTAAATCAGGTGAAGCCGATACCGAGCAGATCTTCTTTGGTGCCACCGTTACCTATGCCGCACTGGAAGGCAAAGATACCGGCAAAGAAACACGCATCACCATTGTTGGAGTAGATGAAGTCGATCTTGAGAAGGGATATGTGAGTTGGGTCTCACCGATTGCCAAAGCACTCATCAAAGCCAGATTAGGTGACTGCGTCAAAATACAAACACCCACAGGACCTGCGGAGATTGAAATTCTGGATGTGCAGTATCTGTAGCGCTGCAGATCTACTCTGATCGAGTACGCGTCACGCGCATCACGTCATGATTAGAGCGCAAGTTGCGTATCACTTTAGATAAGTGCAAACGATCAGAGACTTGGATCGTAAACCGAATCACTACCGAGTCTTCTTTGTAGCGATCATCCATCGAGACATTCAAAATATTGGTATCAGCTGAGGTGATGCTACTTGCAACTCTAGCGAGTACGCCCTTGCCTTGACGGGTATCGATTGCCAGATCCACCTCAAATTCGCGATTGATCTCTTTGCCCCACTCTACTTCGACCCATTTATCACCGTCTTTAGAGAGCATACGCAAGGCATGAGGGCAATCATTAGTATGAATATGTAAACCTTCACCTTTGCCGAGATAACCAATAATATTGTCGCCTGGAATGGGGTGGCAACAGCTTTGGAAACTGATTGAGTTACCTTCGCGACCGTCCACAATAATGGCTTGGCGTTGATGAGAATAGGTAGGCTCAATCTGCGTTGCGACCCAATCTGCAGAATCTAAACGCATTTGATCGCCACCACCCTCTTCATCTAGCAGAATCTTCAAGCGAATCGCAAGTTCTTGGGGAGAGCGACGACCCAAAGCAATATTGACGCAGGCTTCTTCTCGGGTTTTATCCCCCGTCCAATGCAGTAGCTTCTCCCAAACCTCGGTAGTCAACAAAGCCGCATCAACCCCCTGCTGCCGCAATGCACTCATCAAGAGACGCTCGCCAAGTTGCAAAGATTCTGAATAATGTTTGGTCTTTAAGGAGTGTCGAATCGCAGCGCGAGCTTTGCCAGTTCGCACAAAGGCTAACCAACCTGGGTTAGGTTGTGAGCTCGCTGAAGTAACCACCTCAATAATGTCGCCATTTTTGAGCTCACTACGGAGTGGTAATTGCAGACCATTGATTTTGACGGCTACACAAGTATTACCGAGATCGCTATGGATTGAGTAAGCAAAGTCGAGTGCAGTAGCACCACGGGGCAAGGCGCGAATATGGCCTTTAGGTGTGAAGACATAAACCGCGTCTGGGAATAAATCAATCTTGACGTGTTCTAAGAACTCTTGGGGATCACCACTGCTATCCTGGATATCAATCAGGGATTGCAGCCACTGGTGAGCTCGGTTTTGTACCTCACTCATATCGGGGGCGCCATCTTTATATGCCCAGTGAGCTGCAACACCCGCTTCGGCTACCGCGTGCATATCACTCGTACGAATCTGAAACTCTACTGGTACTCCAGATGGACCAATCAGAGTGGTATGTAAAGATTGATAGCCGTTCAGTTTGGGAATTGCGATGTAATCCTTAAACTTACCAGGCATAGGCTTAAAGAGTGCGTGCAAAATTCCTAAGGCGCGATAACACTCATCAATCGAACTGACCGTCACGCGGAATGCATAGACATCGAGCACTTGAGAAAAGTTCACGTGCTTGGCCCGCATTTTGGAGTAAATACTAAAAAGGGTTTTTTCACGTCCTTGCAGGTCTACTACCAGATCCGATTTTGCAAAGGCCATGCGGGCAGATTGCAAAATCTTTTCTACCATCTCCTTACGATTGCCACGCGCCCGCTTGACGGCTTGCTCAATGACCCGAAAGCGCATCGGCATTGAGTAGCGGAAACTGAGATCTTGTAATTCTCGATAAATCAGATTGAGACCTAGTCGATGGGCAATTGGCGCATAGATTTCAATTGTCTCGGCAGCTACGCGCCGGCGCTTTTCCATTGGGACAGCATCTAAGGTCCGCATATTGTGCGTACGGTCAGCTAACTTCACCAAAATGACGCGCACATCTCTGGCCATTGCCATGAACATTTTGCGGAAACTCTCTGCCTGCGCTTCAGCATGACTTTGAAACTCGAGCTTGTCGAGCTTAGTCAAACCTTCAACGAGTTCAGCAACTTTTGTTCCAAAACGCTCGACCAGTTCCGCTTTAGTGGAACCGGTATCTTCAATCACATCATGCATTAGAGCAGCCATGATGGAGGCTGCATCCAGTTTCCAGGTTGCGCACAGTTCAGCTACAGCAACAGGATGGGTGATATAAGGTTCGCCGCTATGACGGTATTGGCCTAAGTGGGCAGTATCAGAGTACTGAAATGCCTTTTTGATCTGGCTGATCTCATCAGGCTTGAGATAGCTCAGCTTACTGAGTAAACCTTCAATCGATACAACTTGATGCTTGAGGGGAAGTATTGGCGCTGAGGTAGGACCGAAAAGATGTCGACTCGATTGCGCCAACAAGGTTGCAATGATCGATTTCTTACCTGCCTGAACTTCAGATGAATTTGGGGAATCAAGCAGATCTGCTTGCCCAGAAACTACGCTCGAGGATTCCGATGCGCTTGTGGCCCTACTGTTGATACTGAGAGGGAGCTCCACACCGGAACTCCTAATTTATAAAGGGACTTTGGTCAACATGTCACGGTCGGTAACACCAGCAGCAACTTCGCGCAAGGCAACTACAGTTGCTTTATCTCTGGACTCAACGCGTGGAGAGTGACCTTGAACCAATTGGCGAGCACGATAAGTGGCAGCCAAAACCAGTTCAAAACGGTTAGGGATAGTTTTAAGACAATCTTCTACAGTAATACGGGCCATGCTGAACTCACTTCGTTTTTAGCTTCAATACCTATAGGATAACTGATTACACCCCAAGACGCTTTAAAAGCACGGGGTTACGCGCCATAACGGGGCCTGAGCGCAGGCGGCTCGCTGCCAGAATATGGCGTAAATCTGCCAAGGCTTGATCAAAGGCATCATTAATCACAATGAAATTGGCCTCATGGGCATGCTGTAGCTCGATATGGGCAGCGGCTAGGCGTCTTTCAATCGTCGCCTCATCATCCTGTCCTCTTTTACGTAAACGCTCTTCAAGTGCTTCAATCGAGGGTGGAAAGATGAAGATCCACTGTACTGCCGGAATCAGTTTACGAATCTGCTGAGCGCCTTGCCAGTCGATTTCTAAAATCACATCACTGCCAGCTTGCATTTGCTGCTCAATCCAAGTTTTGGACGTGCCATAAAAATGGCCATGTACCTCAGCCCACTCCAAGAACTGTCCTTGCTCCCGTTCCTGCTTAAATACTTCAGGAGTAACAAAGCGATAGTCCTTACCATCCACCTCTCCTGGTCGAGGCGAGCGAGTCGTTGTTGAAAGCGAAATAGTTAGGCCAGGCTCACTCTGCAACAAGGCATTCACCAAGGAGGATTTACCGGCACCTGAGGGGGCCACAATCATCAGCATGCTGCCTTGGTAAGTGTTAGTAATGGTCATGGCTTGATTGTATGCAAAGGTTTTGCTTACTCTAAATTTTGTACTTGCTCGCGCATTTGCTCAATCAGTAGCTTGAGCTCCAATGCCGCTTGAGTACATTCTTCGGCAACTGATTTGGAGCTCAGGGTATTAGCCTCACGATTGAGTTCTTGCATTAAAAAATCGAGGCGCTTACCAACAGGTCCCTTTCCTGCTAAAGCCAAATCCACTGCTTGAAGATGTGTTTTCAGGCGCGCAAACTCCTCGGCCACATCAATGCGTACAGCGTATAAGACTACTTCCTGACGAATGCGCTCCATCAGCTCAGCACCACTTTTAGCTTGTGCTTGAGCAGCTAAGGCTTCCGATAAACGTTCTGTCAGCTTTTCTTGATACTGAGCCACATAGCCTGGAATGAGAGGTTCTACTTTGGCAACAATATCGCGCATCTTTTGTGTGATGTTGAGGAGGACTTTTACTAATGCTTGACCTTCGGCGGCTCGGCTCTCCATCAGAGCATTCAACGCAGCTCGACCTGCTTCAACAGTAGCAGCCAACCAGCCGTCTTCGTCACCGCGCGGCTCGGATAGAACGCCTGACCAACGCAGAATCTCGCTCACGCTCATTGGCTCAGCCTGCGGAAAGCCTGCTTGGACTTTTTCTTGCAGGGCGTAGAGAGCATCTACAGCGTCTTGATTGAGGGCACCCAAAGGATGTGGATTGGCTTTGCTGGCAGCCGCGCCATTGGAATTAATGCGCCATGCTGCCCTAAACTCCACTTTGCCTCGACCCAGGCTTTGGGTCACCATCTCCCGCAGAGCTGGCTCGGCAGCCCGACACTCGTCTGGCAAACGAAATCCGAGGTCTAAAAAACGGCTATTGACCGCTCGACACTCCATTTGCAGATCAGCAACTGCGCCCGCCCCTAGGGAGACTTGGCGAGAAGCGCTGCCATAACCGGTCATGCTCGATATCATATGGACATTGTAGATTGATCCACCCTTCAGGACTAAAGAATATGAACAGCCAAAACCAGACCCCCGTAAGTCGCCCCAGCGGTCGTGCACCCAAGCAATTGCGTGAGGTATCGATTAGTCGTTCCTTTACAAAGCATGCAGAGGGCTCTGTCCTCATTGCCTTTGGCGATACCAAAGTCTTATGCACTGCCAGCGTCTTAGAAAGAGTACCACCCCATAAAAAAGGGTCTGGCGAGGGTTGGGTTACTGCTGAATATGGCATGCTACCCCGCTCTACCCATACCCGCAGTGATCGAGAGGCTGCTAGGGGCAAACAAACCGGTCGTACCCAAGAGATTCAACGCTTGATCGGTCGTGCCATGCGCAGTGTTTTCAATTTAGAGATTTTGGGTGAACGCACCATCCATTTAGATTGCGATGTACTACAAGCCGATGGCGGTACTCGCACTGCAGCGATCACGGGTTCCTATGTTGCAGCCCGTGATGCCATCAACCATCTTCTGAAAACAGGGGTTCTCAAGCAAGATCCCATCATCGATAGTGTCGCGGCGATTTCAGTCGGCATTTATCAAGGCCAGCCCGTGCTGGATCTTGACTATCCCGAAGACTCCTCCTGCGATACCGATATGAATGTCGTGATGACAGGCAAAGGCGGCATGATTGAGATTCAGGGAACCGCTGAGGGAGCTGCATTCTCGCGCATTGAATTAGTTGCATTGTTAGACCTAGCAGAGCAAGGCATCGCCGAGTTGAGCAAACTGCAAACTCAGGCTTTGGCATAAGCAAGCGGTAATGCAAAAACTGGTTCTGGCCTCAAATAATGCTGGGAAGCTTAAAGAGTTTTCAGAGCTACTGGCGCCTTTTGAGTTTGAGGTCATTCCACAGAGTCAATTCGATATTCCTGCTGCAGACGAACCTTTCGATACCTTCCTCGAAAATGCTTTAGCGAAAGCCAAACACGCCAGTCAACTGAGCGGACTACCTGCTTTAGCAGATGACTCTGGGATTTGCGTCAACGCACTAGGCGGTAAACCTGGGGTACGCTCTGCACGCTATGCGGGTGATCATGCCAATGATGCAGACAATAACCAAAAATTACTTCAGGATCTAGCACATGAAACGGATCGCAGTGCTTATTACATCTGCGCACTTGTCATGATAAAAAGTGCTGATGACCAAAATCCCATTACCGTGAAGGCGCGTTGGAATGGAGAATTCATCGACATGCCCAGGGGTGATAATGGTTTTGGCTACGACCCCTTCTTCTACATTCCTGAGTTAGGCAAAACGGCGGCTGAACTCTCGTCTGCCGAGAAAAATGCATTTAGTCACCGCGGTCAAGCATTGCGTATCCTCATTGCTGAGTTACTTAAGCTGAATCAGCGTGTCTAGTTCAATTTTGTTGCGCCCGCAGTTCACAGCGCTTCCACCTCTCGCTTTATATATTCACTTTCCTTGGTGTGAGCGTAAGTGTCCCTACTGTGATTTCAACTCCCATCAGATTAAAGACGGGAAAAGTGGATTTGATGAAGCACGTTATCTCAAAGCCCTGATTGCAGATTTAGAAACAGAGTTACCCCGCATATGGGGCAGACAAGTCCACAGTATCTTTATTGGCGGCGGCACTCCCAGCCTGCTCTCTGGTTCCGGAATGCAAGAACTGCTCTCAGCAGTGCGCGCCCGCATCAATCTTGAGCCCGATGCTGAAATCACGATGGAAGCGAATCCAGGTTCCGTGGAAACAGAAAAGTTTGCTACTTTTGCTAAGGCCGGTATCAACCGCGTTTCCTTGGGCATTCAAAGCTTTCAGGATGAACAACTCAAAGCCCTAGGTCGTATTCATAATGGGAAAGAAGCGCGTGCAGCGATTGCGATTGCACTTGAGCACTTCAAGTCTGTCAATATAGATTTGATGTATGGACTGCCCAAACAAACCCTAGAGCAAGCACGCGACGATATCGAAACGGCACTCTCTTTTAATACACCCCATCTATCTCTTTACAACCTTACGCTTGAACCCAATACCTACTTTGCCAGTTTTCCACCCCAGCTACCGAACGAAGAAACGATTGATGCGATCTTTGAACAGAACTTGGCTTTACTGAGTAAGGCGGGATATCAACGCTATGAAGTTTCAGCATATGCCAAAAAAGGTCAAGAGTGCAAACACAATCTGAACTATTGGCGCTTTGGCGATTACATCGGAATTGGTGCTGGCGCCCATGGGAAGATTTCTTTCCCAGATAAAGTCACGCGTCAATTAAGGGAAAAGCATCCTGAGCAATATATGCAGGCGATGGAGACCCAAGGTCATGCTCTAGTAGAGGCTCGCGATGTTACCGCACAGGATCTACCTTTTGAATTCATGCTCAATGTTTTGCGTTTGAGCGAAGGCGTACAAACCATTACCTTCAGTGAACGCACTGGCCTGCCGCTCAGTATGATTTCTAAAGAACTGAGTGAGGCAAGTAATAAAGGCTTACTCGATTCCAATCCTACTGTCCTCAAAGCTAGCGAACAAGGCTTTCGCTATCTCAATAATCTCCAAGAGATCTTTCTAGCTTAATTACCTGACCAGACTGGCGGCTCACCAGCGATGAAGGATTTCACGCCATTCTGAAAGTCTTTACTGCCGTAACATTCTTTGATCAGATCATCACAATGAGGAAGATTATTTCTGATCAAGCGTGCCAAAGTGAGTTTACTCACCTTCTGGGTGATTGGCGCCAAACTGCTGAGACGTTTTGCTAACTCGAGTGCTGCACTCTCTAATTGATCTGCCTCATGGGTTTGTAAAAGATAACCGTGTTGCAGTAACTCTGGAGCGGTAATCATTTCTGAGAGGAGCAACATTCTCTTCACCAGATGAATTCCCAAATGGGTGCTGAGCCAAGCAATATTGCCTGGAGATAGGCAATTACCCAGGGTTCTGGCGATCGGCACCCCGAAGCGGGCATCGGGCGTCGAAATTCGGAAATCACAGCAACTGGCAATCGCTAAGCCACCACCGACTGCCATGCCATCAATGACGGCAATCGTTGGAATTGGCAACATGATTAAGGGCGTAAAGTAGCGCTCAATATTTTGCTCGTAGACTACGCCTTCTTCACCATTCCGAAAATCCGCAAACTGGCTAATATCACTTCCTGATACGAAGGACTTGCCACCTGCCCCTCTAAAGATAGCCACCCGAATACTGGGAGTCTTTGCAATCTCTTCACAAATGGATTGCAAAGATTGATACATCGAAATCGTCATAGCGTTACGGGCTTTGACATGATCAAAAGTGATATGCGCTATGGCATCGCGCACCTCAAAATGAACTTGAGCAATATCGGCCATCGTGTTTATTCAGCTTTGATGTTTAAGCTTTTAACTAAACGCTGATACTTAAGTAACTCAGCATTGAGAAATAATGCAAAGGCAGCCGGCGTAGCAGGCCCCTCGGGCTGTAAGCCTTGTGAGTCTAATGTCTTCTTAATTTGCGGATCATTGACCGCAGCCTTCACTGCCTGATCAATCTTATTCACTACCGCAGGATCCATTCCCTTAGGCCCCATGATGGAATACCAGTTTGTGACATCAAAGCCAACAATGCCGACTTCATTAAAGGTGGGTACATTGGGCAGAATCGCCAAACGTTTCGGGGTGGAGATTGCTAAGGCTTTAAGACTGCCATCTTTAATTTGCTGGAGGTTTGGTGGCAAGGTATCAAAGTTCATAGTGATCTGACCGCCGAGTAAATCAATGATGGCTTGACCACTGCCTTTATAGGGGACGTGATTCATAGAGATACCGGCAATCTTGGCAAACAATGCCCCTGCCAAATGCTGGGTGCTACCAATACCAGAAGAGCCGTAAGTCATCTGACCTGGGTTGGATTTTGCCAAGGCAATGAGTTGTGCAACTGAGTTCACTGGCAGAGAGGCATTCACTACCAATACATTGGGTACATAACCTAAATAGGTAATGGGTGTGAAATCCTTTGCAGCGTTGTACTGAACATTAGGCAATACAAACGGAGCGATCGCATTGGAATTGGAGTGTCCTACTAAAAGGGTATAACCATCGGGGCTTGACTTAGCAACCATATCAGCGCCAATCGTTCCCGCTGCGCCTGAGCGATTTTCTACTATCACGCTAGTGCCTAAGATTTCACCAAGTTTGGGGGCAATCGCACGCGCCACAATGTCAGTGCCGCCACCAGGTGCAAAGCCAACAATCAGGCGAATGGGCTTGGAGGGATAGACTGATTCAGCACCTGCTGTAAAAGGCGCAAACACCAGGCCAATTAAGGCGCAGTAGCCGAAAGTCTGAAGTAATTTTTGCAGGATGAATTTAAGGCGCATGCCGTCTCCGTGGATTTAATCTCTTTTGTGGTTATGATTACTCAAGTCATTCTATACAAATAAAAACATCTGAGACAGTAATGCAAACACCTACAAATCAGCCCCTCCCCCTTGCCGGCGTCCGAGTTCTTGATGTCAGCCAAGTGATGGCTGGTCCCTACTGCTGCATGCTCTTGGCCGACTTAGGGGCCGATGTCATCAAAATTGAGCCCCCTGGCACCGGTGATCAAACGCGGGGCTCGATGGGCTTCAAAATGAAGGGTTCAGACAGCATGGGCTTTCTGAATATGAACCGCAATAAGCGTAGCGTCACTCTCAATCTCAAAACGGAAGCTGGTAAAGAAATCTTCTTTCGCTTAGTAAAGACTGCCGATATCTTGGTAGAAAACTATCGCCCCGGTGTGATGAAGAAATTGGGTGTGGATTACCCAACCCTTAAGAAGATCAATCCCGGCTTGGTCTATGCCAGTATCTCTGGATTTGGCCAAACCGGTCCATGGGCTGATCGACCTGGTTTTGATTTAATGGCCCAAGCCATGTCTGGAGTCATGAGTGTGACCGGCTATCCCGATGGCCCACCTGTAAAAGCTGGAGTGCCGGTTGCTGATATCGGTTGCGCTCTCTTTGCTGCTTATGGAATTTTGTCTGCCTACATCGGTAAAACAAAATCTGGTGAGGGTCAATTTATTGACGCCTCTTTATTTGATTCTGCTTTGGCATTCTCGATTTGGGATACCTCGCAGTACTGGGGTACTGGAGTAGAACCCTACAAACTGGGCACTGCCAATCATATGAGCGCACCCTACCAAGCCATGCAAGCATCAGATGGTTATTTTGTCATGGGTGCCACCAATCAAAAACTATGGTCACTGCTGTGCGAGAAGATCGGCAGGCCAGAACTCATTGAAGATGAACGCTTCAAGACTAATCCTTTACGCCTAGCCAATCGCTTGATCTTAGTGAAAGAACTTGAGAAAACTTTCATCACTAAAACTGCTGCGGAATGGGTCGACCAATTACTAGCCGAAGGTATTCCTGCTGGACCCATCAATACCTATCCGCAAGCCTTTGATAGCGAGCATGGCAAACATCGACAAATGCGGATTGAGATTGATCACCCGGTTGAAGGCAGTATTCCGAATATTGGGTTTGCGGTCAAACTTTCTGAAACACCACAACAAGTCAGCAGGCACCCCCCACTCTTGGGTGAGCATACTGCAGAGCTACTAAAAGAATTGGGGATTGAGAAAGAGGAGCTTGCTAAGCTTACCCAGGGCGGTGCATTTAAAGCTTAAAAGCTCTTGGTAATCTGCGGAGTTGCGGGAGTGTTGTTGCCATCACCATCGAGGATTTCAGCTTCCTGCTCGCCAGACGACTGTGTACTCGACTTCATTGGACTCTTCATGCGGGAATTACGGGTTGGGCCAGTTTGCGTCCCATCCAATTCAGGCACTGAAATCTTGGGCGACAAAGGTTGAGAATTGAACTGCTTTAATTCTTCAGCCGACAAAGCTGGCATTACCGTATTTTGAGCGTAAGCCTTGACCACAATAAACAGTGCTGGGACAAGGAATAAAGCTGCTTTGTAAATACGCATGGATATCTCATTCTGATCAAAAGGTAGGCACTTTTCAGTGGGGCTACATCAAGCTTTTGATTTTAACTCAGGCGTAAATACTATCTTGCTGATGGTGCTCATAAGGATGCATCCAACCAAGGCCAGCCACGGTATTTTTTAGCGGCTTGTATTCGCAGCCAATCCATCCCTTGTAGCCGATCTTATCCAAGAAACTAAATAAATATTCATAGTTGATTTCACCGGTGCCTGGCTCATTACGCCCCGGGTTATCAGCTAATTGGATATGGGCAATGCGGGGTAAAAATTTTTGTATCGTACTAGCAATTTCACCCTCCATACGCTGCGCATGGTAGATGTCATATTGCAGATATAAATTATCTGAGCCAACCTCGTCCATGATCTCGATTGCCTGTTGGGTTCGGGATAGATAAAACCCAGGTATATCAAAAGTGTTGATAGGCTCAATGAGTAATCTAATATTTACCTTCTTTAATTGATCAGCCGCATATTTCAAATTACCTATGAATGTATCGCGCAGTACCTTGGCATCAACTCCGGCCGGTGCCTTACCAGCTAAGCAATTTACCTGACCCACATTCAGATAAGTAGCATATTTAATTGCCTTAGCAACGCCTGAACGAAACTCTTCAACACGATCTGGATGACAAGCAATGCCTCGCTCGCCTGCATCCCAATCGCCTGCGGGCAGATTATGCAAAACCAATTTTAAGGCGTTGTTATCTAAAGCAGATTTGATTTCGCTAGCTTCAAAAGCATAAGGAAATAGAAATTCGACGGCTTTGAAACCTCCAATCTTGGCCAGCGCAAAGCGCTCCAAAAATGGTTGTTCATTAAACAACATTGTGAGGTTAGCTGCAAACTTGGGCATTTCGATTCCTTAATAGCTAGTTCAATTCAAAGACATGCATCGATTACTCAAGAAGGCCAGCGGCTACTAAGCCCTCTGTACCAGCAGGATGTCGACAATCAATATCTTCAAATTCATTAATGTTGTTAATTTCGGTGCCCATCGCAATATTGGTGACTTTTTCTAGAATCACTTCCACCACTACTGGTACACGATGCTCTTTAGCCATCTTTTGCGCTTCAATCAAGGCATCATTGATCTTATTTGGATCGGACACTCTAATAGCTCTACAACCCAGCCCTTCAACGACTTTAACGTGGTCCACTCCGTAGCCTTTGAGGTTTTGATCATCAACGTTGATGTTGTCAAAAGCCAATTGCACGCAATAATCCATTTCAAAGCCGCGTTGCGCTTGACGGATCAAACCTAGATAACTGTTATTCACTAAGACCATGACTAGTGGTAGATTAAATTGCGCACCAACTGCCAATTCCTCAATCAAAAATTGGAAGTCGTAATCACCTGCAAGTCCAACGACGGTTTTGGTTGGATCGGATGCCAATACTCCTAGGGCAGCTGGAATTGTCCAACCAAGGGGGCCTGCTTGGCCGCAGTTAATCCATTGACGTGCACCATAGACATGTAAGAATTGTCCGCCAGCAATTTGCGATAGGCCAATGGTAGATACATAAACGGTATCGCGCGCAAATACTGAATTCATCTCTTGATAAACACGTTGCGGCTTGATAGGTACATTATCAAAGTTTGTTTTACGGTGCATCAAGCTCTTACGCTCTTGGCAGCGCTCAACCCACTCACTGTAATTAGTGAGCTTGCCTTTTGCTTTCCATTCTTTAGCAACCTCAACAAATAACTCTAGGGCCGCTTTTGCGTCTGAAACAATGCCATAGTCGGGATTAAATACGCGACCAATTTGGGTTGGCTCGATATCCACGTGAATAAACTTGCGATCTTTGCAATACACATCGATAGATCCTGTGTGGCGGTTAGCCCAGCGGTTACCAATACCCAAAACAAGATCACTAGCTAGCATGGTGGCATTGCCATAGCGATGTGAGGTCTGAAGACCAACCATGCCTGCCATGAGTGGATGATCATCTGGAATGGTGCCCCAGCCCATCAAGGTCGGAATCACTGGAATGCCAGTCAATTCTGCAAATTCCACTAACAGTGCATCTGCGTCAGCATTGATGATTCCACCGCCAGCAACAATTAATGGTTTTTTAGCCGACATCAACATTGTCATTGCTTTTTCTATCTGCTTACGACTTGCTGCTGGTTTATATACCGGCAGTGGCTCATAAGTATCGATATCAAATTCAATTTCAGCTAATTGAACATCGATTGGCAAATCAATTAATACAGGTCCTGGACGGCCTGAACGCATCACATGAAATGCCTGCTGGAAAACACGTGGTACCAAGCCAGGCTCGCGAACCGTTACGGACATCTTTGTAACTGGTTTAGAAATCGTCTCGATATCAACAGCCTGGAAGTCTTCTTTATAAAGACGAGCACGTGGAGCTTGTCCAGTAATACAGAGAATAGGAATAGAGTCAGCGCTTGCGGAATAGAGTCCCGTCATCATGTCTGTACCTGCTGGGCCAGAGGTACCAATACAAACTCCAATATTGCCTGCCTTAGCTCTTGTATAACCTTCGGCCATGTGTGAAGCACCTTCAACATGGCGGGCTAGGATGTGCGTGATTGACTGACGTTCGCGCAATTGTGCGTAGAGTGGATTAATAGCAGCGCCAGGAACACCAAATGCAGTGGTGACGCCCTCTTTTTCCATTACCAGAACTGCTGCCATTGCTGCCTTCATCTTTGCCATGACTTATCTCCTAAATTAGTTATGGACGAATCATCTTCAAATTAGGGTTGCTTGAGAACCTCATCAAATCTATATCTAGTATTCCGTGGTGGAATAGTGTAAAAAGTCTTCATTCCAATCAAAAAGTCAGAACATGGATCGCGTACAAGGTATCTCGCTCTTTATTCGAGTTGTTGAGACAGGCTCATTTAGCAAGGCTGCAGAGGACTTTGGCATTACTCAGCCGACCGCAACTAAATTTGTTGCCAGCATGGAAAAGCGCTTGGGCACACTTTTGCTGCACCGCAGTACAAGAGGTGTCACGCCAACGGAAATCGGAAAGATTTACTACGAAAAGTGCAAAGGGATAGCAAGAGAGATTGAAGAAGCCGATGACTTGGCGTCCCTCATGCAATCAAAGGTGCGCGGCAAACTGACAGTGAGCTCTTCAGTTGCATTTGGACGACGTGTCCTCATGCCGTCCATTCTGAAATTTATGGAGCACCACCCCGATCTTGAAGTCAACCTCAATATGGATGACCGCTATATCAATCTAGTCGAGCAAGGGGTTGATTTAGCTATCCGCATGCGCCGTTTGCCAGACTCCTCACTCGGCTCGCGGTTCTTGGGTTTAAACCCCTGGGTCCTAGTAGCAAACCCAAAATACCTTAAAGAACATCCCGCACCAAAACATCCTGAGGATATTCGTAATCATCAAGCTTTAATCTATACAACGGTTCAAGGCGATCACCGATGGAGCTTTACAAAGGAAGCAGATGAAAACGAGACTATTGAAGTCAAAGGCCCATTCACTTCCAATAACCTATCCTCGATTCTGGCTGCAGCCAGAGCTGGCATGGGCTTAGCAGTGGTTCCTTGGTATATGGCCCACCAATCAGTAAAAGATAAGGTGCTTAAACCTGTCATGGAAGACTGGTCACTACCCGCTCAAGAAATGCATGCAGTATTTTCATCACCAAAACACGTTCCAACTAAAGTTAGTCAATGCATTGATTGGCTACAGGGCCAATTTAAGGGCGAATGGTGGAAGGGAATTGAGACAGGCAAGTCTGAATAAAAAACCACCCCACAGAATGGCTTTGGTAACAAGAGTGCTGCATCCCCATATACCCTTGTAATACCTATTGAATTGGCGGAAGAGGTGAGATTCGAACTCACGGAGGACTTTCATCCTCGCCAGTTTTCAAGACTGGTGCATTCAACCGCTCTGCCACTCTTCCTTTGCAGTGAAGTGGCAAATTATAAAGAACTTTTGCTCAATCCTGCCTAAATCCCCGTCTTTTCAGGCATTTAGAGCTTTGTCACCCTCTATTGATAAAATCGACATATGCCCTCTAAACCCGCTGTAAATCCCACCCATACTGCTGTAGACGTCATTCTAGACACAGCCTATCAAGGCATTGATACCAAGGCTTGGGAAAGTCTGTTTGCTCAGGCGCGCGAATCTGGATTAGAGCAATTTATTGCCGATCTCTTTGCGGGCAAACATGTCAATGCCAGCGAGAATCGGGCTGCCCTTCACTCTGCTCTGCGTAATTTATCTAAAACTCCTGTGCTATTAGATGGTGAAGATGTCATGCCGGCAGTCAGAGATGTTTGGCGCCGGATTGATTCACTCTGTAATCAATGGGTCGGCGTTACCGATGTGATTCATATTGGGATTGGAGGCTCTGACTTTGGTCCGCGCTTAGCAATAGAAGCCCTGTCGCATGTTTCTGGACTTCAGAGTCGTGGCATGCGTATGCACTTTTTATCTAATATTGACACCGCAGAATTGGCTCGTATTTTGCAACGCGCTCAACCTAATAGCACTCGCGTCATTATTGTTTCAAAGTCCTTCACTACTCTAGAAACCACCATGAATGCCAAGGCAGTGGTGAACTGGCTCAAAGATAACGATTGCACCAGCGGACAAATTGCACGCTCTTTATTTGCGGTTACTGCCAATATTCCCGCGGCAAAAGCTTTTGGTATTGAAGAAGATAATATTTACCCCTTCTGGGATTGGGTTGGTGGTCGCTACTCCGTTTGGTCTGCGGTGGGCCTGCCAATTGCTCTGCAGTATGGCTTTAAGACTTTCCAAGACTTCTTGGCTGGTGCACATGCAATGGATTTGCATTTTAAGAGCGCGCCCTTAGAGGAGAATCTTCCAATCATCATGGCCTTAGCACTTTTATATCAGCAACAGACCCATGACATTAAATCTTTTGCAGTAATTCCGTATGCTGATGCGCTAGATGGGTTCCCAAAATGGTTACAGCAACTCGATATGGAAAGTAATGGCAAGCGTGTTGGTCGTGACGGCAAGCCCGTGAAGTTTTCTTCACCAGTTGTATTTGGTAGCTCTGGTAGTAATGCGCAGCATTCCTACTTCCAGCTCTTTCATCAGGGCACCGAGACCATCCCAATTGACTTCATTGCCGTGCGTAAGCCGATGAGTGATCGACCTGAAGCGGCTGCCCATCATCGCATTCTGCTATCCAATTGTTTGGCGCAAGCCCAGGCTCTGGCTCATGGTAAAGATGCTCAGAACCCCAATGAGGTCTACCCCGGCAAGCGCCCAAGTAATCTCTTATTACTACCTGAGCTCAACGCCTTCTATCTTGGCGCCCTACTTGCCCTCTATGAAAACCGCACCGTCACTCTCGGTGCCCTCTGGAATATCAATAGCTTTGATCAGCCTGGCGTTGAGCTTGGAAAAGTTCTAGCCAAACCCATTGAACAGGCACTTGCTGGTGGCTCAGACGCCTTGACAGCAGGCGATAGTATTGATTCCGTGACTACGGCACGTATTCATTTTCTGAATTCTTAAGTCTAGTGGGTCAGATACCCAATCGCATTGACTTTCGAATTGACTTTATTCATGCTATTGTTTAAACTTGTATAAACATTATTGAGGGAATAAGTATGGCTCCAGTTCTCAAAGTTGAGCAAACAGTGCAGGAATGGGGAAATGGCTTAGGAGTTAGGATTACCTCCCCAGTGGCTAAAGCAGCTCATTTTTCCCAAGGTGTCCCAATTTCCGTAGAGGTGGTCAAGAACGGAGTGTTACTTCGTATTGTTGGCAAACCTAAACTCAGCCTCAGTCAAAAGCTCAAAGCGTTTGACCCTGAGCAACATGGCGGCGAGGTAATGGCATCAAAATCCATAGGGAAAGAAATCATTTAATGGTAGAAAAATTAAAGGCTTGGGTGCCTGAACGCAGAGACATGATTTGGATTAACTTTAATCCACAATCAGGCAAGGAAATGAAAGAAGAGCACCCAATGCTAGTTATTTCACCAAAAGCATTTAATGAAAAAACTGGGATTGTTATTGGCCTACCGATGACGCATGCAAAATCCAATGAAACGAATCCGTTTGCCATTAAGTATTCTGTTGGCCGCGGCGAGCCAGTCTATATTTTGACACATCAACCTAAATCCTTTGATTGGCGCCAACGCTCCGCAAGACCTCACCCTTGGAAAACTCTACCACCTGCCCTTTTTCAAGAGGCTTGTGAAGGACTCAATTCGATCATTGAGATCTCCCACTAATATCACTAGGAAATCAAGTGCAACTCTCTCCTTCCATCTTCAAAGCCTATGACATTCGCGGCATTATTGATCAGACTCTAGATCCATCAATTGCAAAACTGATTGGCCAAGCACTCGGGACTGAGATGCGCGAACTTGGCGAGACTGAAGTCGTGATTGGTCGCGATGGTCGTCTGTCTGGCCCCAGTTTGATTTCTGCCTTAACGGAAGGCCTGCTATCGACCGGCATGAATGTCATTGACCTCGGAATGGTGGCTACACCAATGGTCTACTTTGCCGCCAACCAGACGCTCAATGGCAAGAAACCTAAGTCAGGCGTGATGATTACCGGTAGTCATAACCCACCAAATTACAACGGCTTCAAGATGGTTCTGGGTGGCGCTGCGATTTACGGTGAGCAGATTCAGAAACTGCGCAAGCGCATTGAGAGCCAACAATTTGTGACTGGCCAAGGTACTCGCAGTGAGTTTGATATTTTTCCAATGTACCTCGAGCGCATTACCAGCGATGTCAAACTCGCGCGTCCCATGAAAATTGCTGTGGATTGCGGCAACGGTGTGGGCGGTGCATTTGCAGGTCAACTCTTCAGAGCTTTAGGCTGTGAAGTCCAAGAACTCTTTTGTGAGGTTGATGGGAAGTTTCCCAACCACCATCCCGATCCTGCTCATATTGAGAATCTGCAAGACCTCATTCGGAATCTACAAACTACTGACAATGAACTTGGTCTTGCCTTTGATGGTGACGCCGACCGCTTAGGCGTCGTTACAAAAGATGGTCAAGTCATTTTCCCTGACCGCCAGATGATGCTATTTGCTAAAGATGTCCTCTCCAGAAATCCGGGTGCTCAGATTATTTATGATGTCAAATGCACTCGCAATTTAGGCAAGTGGGTCAAAGAGCATGGTGGCGAGCCATTGATGTGGAAAACGGGTCACTCTTTAGTGAAAGCCAAACTCAAAGAAACAGGTGCCCCACTGGCTGGTGAGATGAGTGGTCATATTTTCTTCAAAGATCGTTGGTTTGGATTTGATGACGGCCTCTATACTGGAGCTCGTCTACTGGAGATTCTGTCCAAAGAAAAAGATCCCAATAAGACATTGAATGATCTCCCTAACGCAATTTGCACCCCTGAGTTGCAATTGGCTTGTGCCGAAGGTGAGCCATTTGAATTGCTCGAGATCATCAAAGCGAATGCTAAGTTCCCCACCTCAGAATCCATCAATACTATTGATGGCGTCAGAGTTGAATACGCTGATGGCTTTGGTCTTGCTAGACCATCAAACACCACCCCTGTAGTGGTGATGCGGTTTGAGGCAGATACCGAGGAGGCGATTACCCGTATTCAGGGGGAGTTTAAGGCTGTGCTCTTGGCCGCTAAACCTGATGCCAAGCTGCCTTTTTAAGCATCCTTTAAATACCCCTATCATTTATGCGCATATTAATTGTGTATAAATTATGCATATAATAGAGCCATGATCACTCAAAACTCTATCCATACCCAGCGCCGCACAGCTAAAAAAGCGACCAACCTCACTCTGAATGTTGAAGTTCTGGCTGAAGCAAAAAAGCTGGGCATCAATATTTCCAAGGCTTGCGATGTATTCTTAGAATCTCTGGTGAAACAAGAAAAAGAGCGCCGCTGGAACGCAGAGAATATCGAGTTTATTAATGAATACAATCAAATAACTGAATCTGAGGGTCTGCCACTTGAGAAGTGGAGAACTTTCTAATGGCAAGATTTAGTATTTACGAAAACTCTGAAGATCACACTAAAACAACGCCATTCGTTCTGGATGTTCAAACAGACTTACTTAGCGGCCTCAATACTCGAGTAGTGATTCCTCTTCGAAAAGGCGGGGTTTATAAAAATATAAGGTCTACTCAGGATCTAATGCCTAGCTTCTTCATTAAAGGCAAGGAATTCACGCTGGATACCCCACGAATGGCTGCCGTACCAACGAAATTTCTTAAAAAAGAAGTTGGCACACTAAAGGATCAGCAACACATCGTAATCAATGCCATTGATCGTTTATTTCATGGCTTTTAGGAATTGTTAGTGCATTAAGGGCTTATTGGCCTTTGGAGCATCTGTTTCGGCGTTTGAGCCCGAGATTGCTACGTCTACCACCTGCGGTACTTCACCCCATGAGGCATGCTCACGTAGTTGATTGAGCAACACACACATCGCTTGAAGGCTTGGGCCTGCCAATTTGAGATTGATATTGGCGCCACCTGGCAGTACTAAATCCATGGAGAGCAGATCCTCAAGACCTTGCTTCTCTAGAGTGCACTTCACATCCATGACTAGCAAAGGATCTGCACCAAGGGGATATTTACCACCTGGCTGGTATTGGTCATTTGATGTGTCTTGACCCTCTACTCCAGCGCCTGCCTTACTCACCTGGACAGCCTCTTTTTCAAAATCGGCAATGGCTTTGGCCGCTTCTGGTGAATGCGTTTGCTCGAGGTTTTTCACAATCAGATGAGAGGTGGCCGCCAGAATAAAAAGTGTTACACGGCGTGTCAGCCAAAAGCGAAACTCGGTATCTTCCAGTGTATTAAACCGGAAAAGTAGCCGATCATCTGGCGCTAGATAGGTGGCATTAAATTGCTTGATGCTCATAGGGTGATGTCTTTAAAGCCAGGACGATTCTGGGGAACCATTTGTTGATTGGGGACTGGCTGCATTTTCTTCCTAGCGGCCTCATCAATTGCTTTCTGAATGGCAGGCAACGCGCCTTGCAAACTAAAGCGGGTTACTGAGAATGCTCCACCCTGCAGCGCAACTGCAAAGCCAATACTGTCGCCAGTCTTCAAGGCATTGAGCACTACATCAAAGGGATCGAGAATCTGGAAATAGTATTGACCGATCTGGGTACATTGCATACCCAGAGCGGCCGAGGTAATGCCGGTATTCATGAGTACGGAGTTCTTAGTATTGGGTACGCAGTTCAGATTGGGCTTGAGATAGAACACGCAAGTAGTCCCGCCACAGAACAAACCAAAGGTTGAAGCAGATTCGTTAGCAGTATATGCCTCGGTAGTCTCAGGGCCAATCTCAACTGCCCAGTTTTGATAGGCGATTTTGTCGTTGGCATAGGCAACAGAGAGCCCTATCAATAGGACAGTGGCAATTAATGATCGAATGACTATTAAATACAAGGCGAGCCTTTATTTTTGAATGTTACTTCTCTTCTACCACTTGAATTTTTACTACACCACCCACAATTTTTTGAGGTAACAATATTGCCTTCATTCTATATCCATTATTCCTATAAAAAATCTCAATGGCATGACATGCATTTTGCAGATTTTGAAAATCAACTGTGGTACCTAGCCAAGGTTTAAGTTGGGCCTGTATCTCTGAGTCAGGAAGAGTCTTTGCCCCCTCTAGAACGAATGCCTTAATAACTGCTTGCGAATACGCCATCGGCGATTGCCTTGGAATAACCCCTTCATCTTTTCTGACACTGGGCAAAGGTAAAGAAGAAGATGGAGGTAGCTGTTGTTCTAGGCTTTGTTGAAGTGCGCCAGCATCAATTTGAGCAAATATAGGACGTGAAAATAAAACACATATGGCTAGCACCACAAGCCCTAATTGTTTGAATTTTATTGCCATAGGTAAAT
>Ga0208252_100019_pt1 | contig 28211 bp, 27 predicted proteins | sample CryBogCBE21Jun07_FD_184564 | JGI IMG/M metagenome (GOLD analysis project Ga0208252, IMG submission 184564) | Freshwater microbial communities from Crystal Bog, Wisconsin, USA - CBE21Jun07 (SPAdes) | ecosystem: Environmental > Aquatic > Freshwater > Lake | place: Crystal Bog, Wisconsin, USA... | reverse complement strand
TAGCATGGTGTGGTTTTGGAGTCCTTCTGACTTTTCCATTGCGTTGTACTGAGAAATAGCACCGCAAATTACGAAACGTCCATGCATTGCAATGTTCGCGAGTGCATCGTCAAGAATGATTCCTCCGACGTTGTCAAAGAAGAGGTCAATTCCCTTAGGACAGACTTCGTGGAGCTTCTTGCGAAGTCCTGGCTCGCGGTAGTCGAGGCAAACATCAAAGCCGTATTTCTCAACGACCTCGGCACACTTCTCAGGGCCACCTGCGATACCTACTACTTTGCTAGCCCCACGAGCCTTGGCAATCTGTCCAACCACTGATCCAGTAGCTCCCGCAGCACCAGAAACAACAACTACATCGCCTTCTTTAAATTCTCCAACTTCCAAAAGTCCGAAGTATGCAGTCAGGCCTGTTACTCCGAGCACGTTCATTGTTGTTGCTAAGTCAATGCCCATTCCAGCTGGAATAACTTGGAACTTATTTTCTTCATCCGCAATGACGTATTCCTGCCAGTTCGTAGAACCAAAAACAATGTCACCAACGTTGTAGCGAGGAGTTTTTGACTCAACAACCACTCCAGTTCCACTTGAGCGGATGACTGCACCAATTTCAATTGGAGGCAAATACCCAGGCGCGTCGTTCATCCATGTGCGAATTGTTGGATCAATAGAAAGCATGGCCACTTTGATGAGCGCTTCTCCGTCTTTACAGACAGGAATTTCAGACTCAATCAACTTGGTAGTTGTTGGCGTAATCATTCCGACTGGACGCTCTGCGAGGGTTACTTGACGATTGGTCATGGGAAATCTCCTTGTGTGTTTGTGCAACCTTAGAGGCTTATGATGGCCCTGTAGAAAGCCCTCAAAAAGTAAGGATTTACTATGGCTCGCAAAAGAAGTCTTCGTTCCCAGCTCTACCGTGACGCACGAATCCTCGGCAACATCGAAGCTGCTGCTCAAGGACCTGGTGCTTATGCCAAGCGAACTGTTCGTCGCAAGGTCTACAAGCAGACCAACAAAATCACTCGAAGCATTCTTCGGGGTTTCGGCCTTAGCCGTTAGGCCAGCGCGCAGTTCCGACCGTGAAGTAGCTCCAAGGCTTGGGGCCCTTGGCGTAACGCTGTCTAATAACTTCAACTTCGCAACCAGCATCTCGTAAAAGTGCAAGTGGGTCGCGAGTCAAGTTGCAGCCTCCAGCAATTTTTTGTTCGAAGCCATTAAGCCGATGTTGCCACTTAGCGACACTGGCGTCAGGTGAGATTCCGTGTTCTAGAAAGTGGAATGATGCACCAGGCTTAAGTACTCGTCGTATTTCACTGAGAACTTTCACTGGATCAGAAACGGTGCAGAGCGTAAATGTGCAGAGTGCTCCATCGCAAGAATTGTCGCTGAGTGGCAAGTCTTCGCCAACAAGTCCAACGCGCTCAATTTGAACATTGCTACCTGAAATTCGTTCCTTAGCCATTGTCGAAGCTTTTTCAGAAGGTTCAACCGCAAAGACTTTCTGCAGCTCTGGTGGATACAGTTCAACGTTGCGACCTGAACCAAAGCCAATTTCGACGATTTCGCCGTGCAGGCCAGCAACAGCCTTCTCGCGCCAGCGATTCATGTTCTTCGAACCACACGCCAAGTCCACAAGCTTCGGAACTACATTTTTTTCATACCAACCCATAGCCCGACACTAGTCACTGCGCCTTGAAGAAGAGGGTTGAAGATTTATTTTTACTTAATGGTGTTACGTTCTAATCATGAAACGCTTCCTAACTTCAGTAATTTCATTACTAACTTTCAGTGTCGCGCTGTCCTCATGTGCAGCTAGCGCTATGGGTTCAGGCAACAAATATGTTGATGCCCAGACAGGACTTACCTACTCGCTCTACAAACCCGTCAATACACTCGGACTAACTCAGAACAAGTTCCAACTACTGGTTTGCGGTGGAGGTGGCGAAGAGTGGGTCTACGTCAACTTTGTTAAGGGCACTAAGAAAATAGAAACAATGCAAACAATGTCAGGTGCACATTGTTCGAATCCTGGGCTGTCAGTCAAAATGCCAAGCGTGAAGGTAAATGGAATGAGTGCTTCAGTTTTTGTTTACTGTGATCCAACGAAGCCCAACGCGGCAAAGAATTGCAAAACGTCCGACATTGCAAAAGTTGGTGGTTATCTCATGATGACCCTGCCTGGGTATTACAAGATGAAGCCAACAACTATGCAGGTGCAAGTTTCAGCTGGGCTTACCTACGCTGACCTGCTGAGCGTCGCAAAGTCCATGACGCCGGCTTCAACGAAGCCCTCAAACTAGAAAAGTGCTTTCCAATCACTTTTTACGGTGATTGAAAAGCACTTCACTTGGTGGGCGCTGAGGGACTCGAACCCCCGACCTGCTGAGTGTAAATCAGCTGCTCTAGCCAACTGAGCTAAGCGCCCAAGGTGTACCAGCCTAGATGATTCCAGCACCCGTCGTAATCGCCAGTAATTCTGGTGTGGCACAAAAGATTGGATGGCGAACCGCCATTTCAGAAATGACTAATTCTTCGTTGTAATAATCTGCGTCCACCGCTCCCGCTTCACGAGCAATAAGTAGTCCCGCCAAATAGTCCCAAGGATTAAGTCCAGATTTTCCAGCGACACCAAAAATGTCGAGCGAACCGTCAGCGACGAGACAGATTTCAAGTGCCGCAGCTCCCAGCGCACGGTTCTGTGCCCATCCAAGATTTCTTGACGGAAATCCAGAAAAAGCAGCAATCGATTCTGACATCTCGGTCTGTCCACTTGGATGAATGGCAACGCCGTCACGAAATGCGCCGCCTCCCTTTTCTGCTTCGAAGAATGTTCCTGTTGCTTGATTCATTACGAGTCCGGCGACGAGTTCGTTACCTCTAAGAACCGCGAGGCTCGTAGCGAAGAATGGAACGCCGCGGTCACAGTTCGTAGAGCCGTCAATCGGGTCCACGACAACGGTCAGTTCACCGCTTCCTGTTACCCCAGACTCTTCGCTGACTACCCGGTACCCGGCACCAGTTAAGACTCGGACGGCAACTTCGTCGGCGGCAAGGTCGAGGTGATACTGCGTCTCTCTCAGTCCGGAATATCCTCGTCCACGGTGCGATTTGATTGCTTCGTTAATCTCTAACGAACACTGGCGAAGGGGTCCAAAAATTTCACTGGTCACACGTCCACGCTAGCGGTGAAGCCCACTAACCTGAGTGTCAATGGCCGCTATTGACGTTGCAGGATTCGTTGCAGATCTAAAGGACCATGCCGTTACTCATGGCTTCCACGTTCATGATGAGCGTCACTTCGTAGAGACCTATTCCCTCCGCCAGGCATGGGAAGTTGACCTGCACCCTGAAGAAGGCTGCGGTGGGCCAATCGACCTACACGTCGAGCTGGATGTCGATCCAAGGACTTTGCTCGCTTTTGAAGATGCAGTACTAGGCCTTCCAGAAGAACTTGACCCACCTGACGAATTTCATTTTCCACTAATGCTCACCTGGACGCTTCCTCCAATGCCTCAGAGCCCTGACCTCTTGCGTCTAGCTATTGACCTGGCTCCCGTCGGCGGTATGGACATGCCCCTTGAAGTGTCAGCGTCAGACTCATTCGCATCTCCCACAGAAACCAGTGAGCGACGAATTTCGATCATTGCCCACCGTGCTATTTCACTGAGCCAAGTTGCCAAAGGCGAAGATCCACTTTGCGAAATCTTTGAGAAGAGTCGAGGAATCAGCGACTTTCTCCTGCAGGCAGCCGACTCATGGCTCAGTTGAAATCAATTTCGCTGGCTAGCGCGATTCTCGTTGCGGGTTTAACACTCAGTGCATGTGGCTCAGGTGCAGCAGTTGCCAATGCCAGGCTCGCCTGCAAGCAAGTAGCTGTTGCTCTGGCGACGCAAAAGAAGAGTGAAGTACCGGGGCTTAGCACCGCTCAAGTAGATACCCTGCAGTCTCTGGCGCTAGCGCAACTTCAAAAAGCTTCATCATTTGCTGCAACGGCAACAACGTCTGATGGAAGTTGGAACACGCTGCAAACCGCAATCAATGAATCGAATCGAGTGCCGCTCAAATATCTGACGGCATCCCTGACAAGACTTTGTCAAGTTGCTAATTCAGATACACCGTATCTTTAGCTACGAGGGAAACGCTCGTACAACCACTCGAGTGAGTTTTCTTCGAGCATTGCATCTTCCCAGCCGTCGAGTTTGTCCTCGAGTGCTGCGAGTGAAGAGACTTTTCCAATAACAACAACTGTGAGGTCCTTGACCTCAGACTTAGAAACTAAAAAGTCCCCGAAGATGTCTTCTGAGATAAAGGCGTCGGGTTCAACCAGCAAATACAACTCGCCCGTTGCTTCTACCCACGAAAGTTCATATTCATTGTCAGCGGCGTCTGACCACTCAATACCGAATTCAAACTCTGCGCTTTCACGCCTCGCTTCGTTCTCTTCATAGAAGTCATCAATGTCCATAGCCACAGCCTAGAGCGAACTATGTGCGTTGTACAGGGCGCCTTAGTAGTTGTGACAAATGTCGTCTTACCAAGCGCTCCAAGCATTGCTGATCAGTGCGCGCATGGCTCTCAACTGTCTACATGCCCATACAAAATGATTTATTAGGTCAACTGCGACGTGAATGGCGACGTTTAGGCAGATCAACAGCTTCATGTTTGGCACTTTGTCAACTAAAGGAACGTCATCCTGATGCCGGATTTGGCGACCTGCATGATTTATGCGACGTCGTTGATGCTTTAGACATGAAGTCGCGTCTTTCAGTTATCGAGCGAGCTGAGATTCTTCGAATTTTGCTGGAAGACGCTCATGATCCGCTCATTTGTCGCACATTGCTACAAACCCTCATTCCTGGAATCGTCAGTGTTTGTCGGCAGCTGAAGTTTGGAGAGGGAATCATCAGTGAGCCAAGCGAAGTGCTCGCCACTGCTCTTTCGTTCACCAATGAACTTCTCGTCAAATGGGCTGGCGAATCACGTCAGTACAGCGCTCCAGATATTTTGTCGGCTCTAAAGGGACGAATGCGTCGCTGGATCAGCAAAGAGCGAGAAGCATTAAAAGTGGTGTCTAATTTTGACCAAGGTGACCCACCTGACACCGCAGCTTCACCACTCCTATCTCGACTTAACAGTTATTACGGCAGTCGCTACGAAAGGGTTGCTCGAATTACGTACTTACGAGTCTTTGAAGGGAGATCGCTTCGCGACCTCGCCAGAGCTGATCACTCCTCGTATGGCTCGCTGCAGGCGGAACTGAAGAACTTCGCAATCAAGTTCCTTCTATGAGCAACAACCCGCCGGTGAATACCAATCAGAGTGCTCCACAGTTACGTTGGAATAACGATGATGCGCAAACTAACTTCTCTGCGAGGAGCCCATTTAGTCCTGTGGTCGAGCCCTCTTCTTCTGCTCATTCTGGTCTTTACGCTCAGCTCACAAAATCAGTCTCACCCTCAACCAAGCGTCATCGAAACAACAAGTACAACAATGACGCAGTTGCCAACAACGATTCCGACGACAACTTTTCCAAGGCACGTAGTCGTAACAACCGTGCCGAGATACTCAGCGCCGACAACGACGACCATGGCGGTTCATACCCCACCAACTGGAGCACTCAATGGGGTGCTTACTTCCGGCGAAAGTTCACTCAACGTTCCAGTGCACGGCCCCGGGACGTGGGTGTTCAGCGCGAGTCTCCCGACCAGCGTGGTGCTGGTCTGCGCAGAAGTAACGACGCCCGTGGTGAGCAAAGTAGTACTAACGACGAATCAAGAATGCCAGTTGGAACTCAGCTCACAAGGGAGTTCAGTATGGCAACTGCTACCCACTCAGTAAAAAGATTCGCCAAGGGCCCACTGCACGGGACCGCCTTGGCGCTGTATTTCTTTCTACTCCCCTATGTCGTAGTTTCGCGCTGGAGTTACTCTCAACATCAATCACACGCGCGCCTCGTTCACTTCTTTCTAATAGTGCTCGGCATCTTTTGGGTTGTGTTTCTGATGCAACTTTTGTACAACATTGTGCAACTGAGAAATGGTCGAAGAACACAGAAAGATGGCAGTGCTTGGCTCGCAGGACTGGTATTGGTGTTGATGCCTTTTCTAGTCAGCACAAGCACTAGTGCAGCGACATTGATCGCCCCTGTTCCCGTGAGCACTAGCTACGAAGCGCCGCTGGCTAAGCCACTTAAGCACGAAGACTCATCAAGTGCCCTGTCCCTACTTAGCTCAGTTCCTATAGCCCTGGCGGCAAAGAAGCGAAAGGACTCTCTGCGGTCCCAGCAGTTTGTGGGCGACTTCGAAGACGTTGACGAAGCAATCTCGCTTATGAGAGCAAACAGTCCTGAGTTGCTTAGCTCATTAATCGAGCGCATTGGCAACCAAGTTCACGGGACCCTAGATGTCACCGAGAAAGTAGTTCCAGGAGAAATCAATCTTCAGTGCGCCCCACTGGTTGTCTGTGTGCTGAGCGAATCCGAGAACTCAACGAGAATTTCATTTTCCCACGCTGGAGGAACGCTCCTGGTTGGTCCGCCTTGGGGCAGCGAAGAAATAATAGAGAACTGTGTTGCGCTCCAGAGCGGAGGGCGCATTGAATACGCGCATAACGAAACACAACTCTTGACATTGCTTGCCAAAAGGCTTCCAACAACGATTGTTTTATATCTAGGCCCAGAACTCTCAGACCTCGACCTCAATAATTTTTGTGTACGCATCAACAAAAATGGTTCCTCGGTTTTAGAGCCACAAGAAATCAGGGTTCAATTGCTACGAGCTGCGCCAAACGTCCAAGGTCTCGTAGAACCATTCGCTCCTGCACTTAGAAGACGCTGTGTTGAGATGACTTCTTACCTGGCACTTCATCGTCACGAGCCAGTAACTGGTGATCGGCTGAGGACCAGAGTTCTCTCTCACGAAGAGATTGATGCTTCACTTCGAACTCTTTCAAATACTGCGAGTGCAGTGCGAAAAAGCTTGGGCGTAGGAGGACATGGCCCGCGACTACGCCCCGTCTCATCTTCTGGGCTGTATGAAACGAGTGAAGTGACGAGTGATGTAGAGATTTTTCACGAAATTATCTCTAGAGCCAGGAAGCTCTCTACCGAAGAGGGTGCCCCACTAGCGAGAAGTGCTCTCCAATTAGTAACTGGTGAACCACTTGCCAGTGTCCTGCGTGGCTATGAATGGTTCCTCGCTGAAGGCCACCAAGCCAAACTCCTTAGAGATGGTGAGTGGGCTGCTCTTTGTTTGCATCACGATGCACTCGAGCGTGGAGACTTCGAAGAAGCATTTTGGGCTCTAGAAAAAGGACGACTCATTGACCCCTACAGTGACGCACTTAGCGAAGCGTTAAACGCTGTCCCTCGATTACGCGAGTTTCGAAGCGATGCTCGAAGCACTTCGAAGGACCAGTCCATCAGCGCCAGCGGCGCTGTAGCGATGAGCCGGACGCTCACGAGCTTCAGCAATCAAGTCACTGAGTAGCTGAGAAAAAGGCAGTAGCGGATCAACGAACAGATGTTTCGAGAGCGAACCAGGAATTGTGTTGATTTCGTTTACGTAGAGCTCATTTTCATTCGCTAGAAAGTCAATTCGCGCGACGCCACGAACAGAAGCAACGTCTGCGATCGTCCTGGCGAACTTTTCAATTGTCTCTTGCTGGCCCGCAGAAAGCTTGGCTGGAAGTTCACGAGGTGCAGAAACCATTCCTTCGCCACCTACGTACTTATCGCGGTAATCAAGAATCTCTGCATTAGTAGAGCGACGAATTGGCTTTTCAATTTGTGAAAGTTGCAACGTTGGATAGGTTCGAAGTGCAATTTGCAGATCATAGAGATCTTCCCTAAATGGCTCAACGACACATCCGAGTGCGAAGTGTGGGTTCGCACCGAGGCGGGCCTTAGCGGTAGCGAAATCTGCAACCACGTCAATACCAATTGATGAGCCACCAAATCGTGGTTTCAAAATGTAGGGACCATCAAATGGGAGCGACTGCGTTTCATTCGTGAGCAGCACTCTTGGAAGTGTTGAAAGTCCGGCAGCGCTTACGACAGAACCAAAGGCCCACTTGTCCATTCCGAGTGCAGCCCCCGCAACGCTTGGACCGCTGTAGGCAACTCCGGCAAGGTCAAGCACGCCTTGGATAGTCCCGTCTTCTCCTGGGCCACCGTGCAAGCAGACCACAACCGCATCGAGTTCAATGAGTCGTTCTTTGCGACCAGTTTCGTAGAAGCCCCCCTTGTCACCAACACGAAGTGTTATTTCGCTTGAGCTTCTCGGCACACCATCGAGAAATGATTCCGCCTCAACGCCAGCAGGAACAGAGAAGAAGGAGCCGGTCTTGGTCCAGTAAATGCCGACAACATCTTTCGAGGTTTTTTCTAGCTCTCGAAGTGCGAGAAGCCCTGTCAAAATTGAGATGTCGTGTTCAGGCGTTGGCCCACCGAAGATCACACCAATAGTCACGTAACACCCTCTAACAATGTTTCTTGGTTATTAAGGGTAGTGGTCTGGCAAGTCGTTGAGGTACAACACCCCGTCACCAGCAATAAGTACCTCTCGAACCCACGCCACCGCTTGATCCCTGGTGTCAAAACGCTTGGGAAACTTTTCGTATCCAGCCGTCAGCGACCGCACATTGGTTCTGCCCACCACAACAAGCTCTGCGTTCATGTCCGCAACTTTTTTCGCAAGTTTGGCGTTCTCTTTGAACTGGTCGTCGCCGAGCTCAATCATTCCTGGCGTAATTACGACCTTGCGACCACTCAGCGAAAGTGACTCAAGCACTTGGAGCGACGCTGCTGCACTGGCTGGGTTGGCGTTAAAGGTGTCATCGATCACCATTACGCCAGATGGCGCCGTGATGACATTTGCACGATTAGCAACAGGTTGCACCAGAGAAACGCGCTCTTTAAGTTGCTCGAGGCTGCAGCCAAGCTCTAGCGCGCCAGCAATCGCACAGGCAAGGTTTGTTGGTTGCACGCCGCTGAGTGGACTGAGCGTCATTAACTCCGAGCCATCAATCACTATTCGCCACGTTGCTCCTTCGACAATGACTCGCACGGATGCATCAGGGTCACTAGAACCAGCAGTCCTAACTTTTTTTCCAGTTAGCTTTGCGGGCCAATTCTTTAGTCGCGGATCATCACTGTTAACAATCACAGTCTTTGCCAACTTTGTAATTTCAAACTTCGCGCTTTCAATCACGTCCAGGCTCTTCATGCGCTCTAAGTGCACTGGCCCGATTGCCGTGATGACTGAGATCTCAGGCTCACACCACGAACAAAGTTCTGCTATTTCGCCAGGACCGTAGGTTCCCATTTCAGCAATAAAAATTCTGGTGCCGTCACTCAAGTTTTCATTGATAGCTCTTGAGAGCCCTGCACGATTATTGAAACTGCGAGGCGATGCAACTACTTGTCCGTCGCCAGAAAGCAAGTCAAAGAGGTGGTTCTTTGTCGAAGTTTTTCCATACGAGCCAGTGATTGCAACAACGCGAGGACTAATTCGATGCAGTCTGGTGCTTGCTTGTGCGACGAACTTCTTCGCCTGAGAATTCTCATACGGCGCAAGTAGTCGTGACGAGAGATCCAGCATTACCGGAACAGCCCACAGCATGGCAATGGCGAGCAACCATGGCCTGGTTGAAAAAGCTCCGAGTACACCGACCAACAAACAAATCAGTGTTGAAACAATGGCAGTGAGCTTAAGACGCCTCGTCCATTGCAGCTTGCTAGTTCGCCCCTTCATTGAAAGACCCTGAGGAGAGAAGATGCCATACGAGACACTGACTAGGACCGCCAGAACATCGAGGCGCAAGATCACAGAGATTGCGAGAAGAACAATCAATACTTGACTGAGAGAAATTGGTCGCTTGTCGCTTCGATGCTCTGGAGATTTTGCCCCCGCGACTTGAGGAGAAGACCAGCGAGCTAAGAAACGGCTCATTGAACTCGGCTCATAGTGTTCGCGTTGCAGAACTCGAAGCCATCTCACCATCTGCGCGACAAACCCCCCTGCGATTGCAATTGTTAAGGCTGCTGAGAGAAGTGCGCGTACCATTTTTACTTGAGCGCCTCACTGATTGACGCAGCTAGTTCCTTTGGCGCTTGTGACGGAAGTAAGTGGCCAATGCCGTTTACGACTCGAAGCGAATGCGTGGAAGCAAGTAGTGCGCCAGCTCGTTCAGCAATTGCCACGGGAACATCCATGTCATTACTTCCCCACACCATCACAACTGGTGCCCTAAGTGCTGCGAGCTCTTCTTCATAGCTTTCATTGACGGTTGCCACAAGAACATCTCGAAGAATTCCCGACGCATTTTTATAATCAGTTGATCCGTATCGCTGTCGCGCGCGCTCCATCGTCGCATCACTCACCAGATGACTCTTGTTGAGTGACCTAAGCAACCGGTACATACGTGGAGACTTTGACGTTGTTTGCTTTCTAAGAAGCGGAACGCCCGTCAGCACCAGACTCTTCACGAGTTCTGGTCGACGAGCTCCAAGCACCACAGCAATCCGACCACCAAAAGAATGTCCTACGAATACAAACGGGCCGGCGCCCAGTTCTGCGAGCGCTGGAAGTAATAAATCTGCGTAGTGACGTGCTCCTCCAGCGACCGTTGGGAGTGGCGATGAGCCAAAACCAGGGAGATCAAATGCCACAGAGCCAATGCCCTCCTGGGCGAGCTGGGCTGCGGCGTCGGCGAAATCGTGACCTCGACGCCCCCATCCATGGAGAAAGACCACCCGAACCGGGCTTTTTCCATAAGGCTCACCAAAGAGTTTTCCGTTGCCATAGGCACTCAGCACGTCTTTTAGGTTACTGACGATATGGACCGGCTTTATGCCATGTCACAACTGGCCGGTAGCGTCATAGGGACAATGAGTGATGAAACGACTTTCACGAGCGACCTGCTGGTTGGGCTAACCCCTGAACAGCGAGAGGCCGTGATGTCTGACGCCCCTCGACTCCTTGTTCGTGCCACCGCAGGATCCGGAAAGACACACGTATTAACACTGCGTATTCAACGAAAGATTTCAGAAGGAAAAGTTGACTCGGATCAAGTCCTTGCCATGACCTTTACACGTAAAGCTGGCGACGAACTTAGAAAGCGTCTCTACCGAGCAGGCATTAGAGACATTCGTGCCGGAACGTTTCACCGCATGGCGCTCACGATTGTTAATCAGTACCGTGAGGACCACCACCTCAAACCACTCGTAATTGAATCGAACCGAAAAAAACTTGTCAAGGCCCTCGCGGACCAGATGGAGAAAAACGGTGAAGGGAAATTCGCCGATTACCTCCAAGCTCGTATTGAGGCAGAAATAAGTTGGGCACTTAGCCAAGGTTTCAATGGAGCTTTGTACTCCAAGAACGCTAAAAAGATGAAGCGTGATAGTCCTCTCCCGCCGGCACAGTTCGCAGACGTGCTCGACCGCTACGTAGGACTGTGTCGCAGTCGTGGAGTACTTGACTTCGATCTTCTCTTGAGCGAAGCAACGTCACTACTTCGCGAAGACAAGAACGTCCTGGCATCATTTCGCCACCGCACGAAAGCAATTTTTGTAGACGAAACCCAAGACATGAACCCGCTTCAGTTCATGATGCTCCAAGAAATGGCCGGAGCAGACCCCGATTTGTTCTGCGTGGGTGACCCCAACCAATCGATTTATGGTTTTAATGGTGCTAACCCACAGCTGCTGAATGAAATTATTCGCACGTGGCCAGACACGATTGTGCTCGACCTCACCAGAAACCACCGGTCAACCGCAAACATCATCGAAGTCGCCAACACATTGCTCGAAGATGGGGCCACAGGCATCACACCAGCCAAGCATGATGGGGACATTCCCCTCATTCGCGTTTACGACACCGACGCCGAAGAAGCGAGAAGCGTTGCGCTCTGGCTGAGCACAAAACACAAGCCAGGAACTGCTTGGAGTTCTATGGCGGTGCTCTCTCGTATTAATAGTCAATTAGAGATAATTGCTAAAGCGCTCGACGTCGCAAATATCCCTTACGAAATTCGTGGACCAGAACATTCACCAGCTTCAGACCTCATCACATCACCTGAAATGAACTCCAGGAAAATTGATGAATCGGTGAATGATGCAGTTGCGCTTTCAACGATTCACCGCTCTAAGGGACTTGAATTTCAGTGTGTGGCAGCTGTTGGATGGGCTGAAGGCATTCTTCCCAATTACAACGCGGCAACGCCCGCAGAATTCGCTGAAGAAAGGCGCCTTGCCTACGTGGCACTGAGTCGTGCTGAAAATTCACTGTTCATTTCCTATAGCAAGGCAACTGATGACGAACGTTTCCCAGACCGTCAGCCTTCAAGGTTCTTAGGTCCAGTTGACAGTGCCGTGAAAGAAATTGAACAGCGCAACGCTCCAGTAACTGGTGCTGATCGCAAGGCTCGACTCGCCGCAATTAGAGCGGAACTCGAAGCAGCAGTACAAGAAAACTCTTAAAGAGCAAATTCTCCAACCACGGGTGCGTGGTCCGAAGGCTTCTCCGCTTTTCTCGCTTCTCTATCGACATAACTCGCAGTCGCTTTTTGAAGTAGACCGTCGTCAACGTAGAGCAGGTCAATTCGAAGTCCCCACCCTCTTCGAAAAGAGCCGTTGCGATAATCCCACCAGGAATAGCTTGGATCCTCGGGATGAAGTTTTCTCGTTAAGTCGTTAAGCCCCGTTGCTTCAATTGCACGCAGCGCTTCACGCTCAGGTTCGCTGACGTGCGTTGCGCCTTCAAAAACACTTGGGTCGTAGCAATCAAGGTCGCTGGGCGTCACGTTGAAGTCACCGCCGACGACAATGTGTTGATCTTTGTCTCGGCTAGCAACTAAGTCCTTAAGTTTTGCTAGCCATTCGAGTTTGTACACGTAGTGCGGATTGTCTAGTGCTCGACCATTTGGGATGTAACAGGAGTACACACGAAGTGGTCCACACGTAGCGCCAATAATTCTCGCTTCGGGGTCATCGTCACCAAAGCCTCTGGTGACATCGCTGAGCCCGACTTTGGAAAAGATTGCAACACCATTCCATTGACCTTGGCCGTAGTGAGCAGATTCGTAGCCGAGTTCGCTTAGTTGTGCGAAGGGGAATTTTGCGTCCGTTTGTTTTGTTTCTTGGATTAGCAATACATCAGGCGCAGCGCTTTCAATCCATTCCTCAACTCGAGGCCACCGTGCCGTGAGCGAGTTGACGTTCCAGGTTGCTACTTTCACGACAGATCAGCGAGCACAAACAGCAAGTCAGCTTCCACAGCAACTTCACCATTAACTGTCGCAATGCCGTGACCCTTGCCACCTCGTGCAGAAAGTCTGGTCATTTCAGTTTCCAGCGTCACGGTGTCACCGGGAATCACTTGACGGCGGAAACGTGCGTTCTCAACTCCACCAAACAGAGGCAGCCGTCCGGTGTAACGCGGATCAGCAAGTACTGCAACGCCACCACACTGGGCCAGTGATTCAAGAAGAAGCACTCCTGGAGTTGTCGGCCGACCTGGAAAATGTCCAGGGAAGAACCATTCGTCACCAGTAAGCGTCCACGTTCCCACTGCACGAATACCAGGTTCAATACTGATCATTTTGTCGAGCAACAAAAATGGTGCTCGGTGTGGCAACCAGTCAATCGGATCTAGCGAAAGCTCGCTCATGGTAGAGACAACTCCGCGATGCGGCGCTCACTATCTACGGTAACTAGCTTGAAAAGCTTCTTGTCGCCACGCTTGAGTGCATCACGTGCACGAATCGGAGCGGGATTTCCAAGTGAAGTAGTTGGTGCGTAACACTCGATGAGTTTGCCACCCTTGATTGTCACTTTGATAACAGCTCCATGTGAAGTGAACGCGGTCACTTCGCCTTCTACGCGTGAACCAACTCGGTAGGTTGAGCGAAATACTGAGAAATCTGTTTCAGGATTAACTGGTTGGCGACCGCGACGAAGTGCGACAACCGGTGGTGTCTGCTTTGTGGCTTTCTTCGTTGGCTTAGCTGCAGATTTTTTAGGCGTTGGCTTCTTTGCCGGGACAACTTTTTTGGCTGGAGACTTCTTTGCGGGCTTCGCAACCTTCTTGACTGGTTTCGCTGGTGCCTTCTTGGCCGTCTTTGCGGTCTTAACTGGAGTGATTGTTGTTCCAATTGATGGCTTGGCTCCATTTGGAAGTGCAACGGCGAGTTTCTTCGTCGGCTGTGTGCTCTTGGCTGCGCGAACAGGAATACGTGGTGTAAATACCCAGCCAACAGTTGGAACTGGCTTGCCACCAATGAGTCGCCCCTCATTAAAAAGCCATTTGTACTGCGTCTGAAATTCCTGAAACGAGTCATTGCTAAGGACAACAGCATTGATGCGGTCGGCGATCTTCAAAATGAAGGCGTCTCCCCTGCCAATAGCTCCAGCCGGTGGGGTGACAATTTCGCCAGCGAGTTCAGCATCTTTGAACTTTGAGCGCTCAGAACTAGCTACGCGGTGCTCGAACGAAGCATCAACAACAACGATGACTTCAGCCCCAGGATTCTCATCTTGGAATGCACGAACCGCTTCGTCCAGCTGCGCCAAACTCGGAACCTTTCGATTCTCTGTAGCGAAGTTAGAACCGTCTACTACGACTCGTAGACGAGACTTTGACGTCATCCGATTGCCCGGTCGAGAAGGTCCGATTGCTCAGCGGCGTGGACGAGTCCACTTCCTGTAGCTGGGCTGGCAGATTCTGCACGTGCAACGTGTCGAACTTTCTTGTCACGCATTGAGCTGTGCATTTGTAGATGCACGAATGGCCAGCATCCCATATTCTCTGGCTCTTCTTGCAGCCAAACAACTTCTTCGAGGTTGGGATAGCTATTGACGATTTCTTCAATGCGCTCAGTTGGCCATGGGTAGATCTGCTCTACGCGCACAACAGCAACGCTTGAAGCTTTCGTTTCATCGCGACGAGCAATTGCTTCGTGAGCAACTTTTCCAGTAGCCAACACCACACGCTTGACATTCTTCGCATCAACTGCCTTGTCACCAAGTACTGTCTGGAACGATCCGGATTCGAATTCACTGATAGGTGAACGCGTCTGCACAGCACGAAGCATTGACTTAGGTGTAAAGACAATGAGTGGCTTCTTGTGCTCGCGAAGCACTTGGCTACGTAGCAAGTGGAAGTACTGAGCTGAGGTTGTAGGTTGAGCTACACGAAGGTTGTTTCGCGCACAGAGTGACAAGAACCTCTCAATGCGTCCGCTCGAGTGCTCTGGCCCCTGTCCTTCATAACCGTGTGGCAAAAGCATCACCAGGTTTGCTGTTTGTCCCCACTTGTCTTCAGCGGCAACGAGGAAGTTGTCAATAACAATTTCTGCCCCGTTAACAAAGTCACCGAACTGCGCTTCCCACGCAACGAGCGTGTTCTGTGCTTCAACCGAGTAGCCGTACTCAAATGCGAGTGCAGCGTATTCACTAAGGAATGAGTCACGGACAGTAAAGAATCCCTTTTCTGCGCTCATGCTCGCTAGCGGAACATGTTGTGAGCCGTTCTCGTAGTCAATGAGTGCAGCGTGGCGATGTGAGAACGTGCCACGTCGTGAGTCTTGTCCCATGAGACGAACATTTGAACCCTCGAGAACAAGGGACCCGAAGGCCATTGCTTCTCCAAGCGCCCAGTCAACTTCTCCGGCCTCGACGAGTTGATTGCGCTGTTGGAACTGACGCTCCAGCTTGGGGTGAATGGTGAAACCTTCTGGAGCCGAAACAGTCGCCTTAGCGATCTCAAGAAGTGTCGCTTTCGCCACACCACTTTGTGGATGTGCCGTGTCTGCAGGAATGGCAGCGTGCGGAACGCCCTTCAATTCTGGAACTGGAACAGTTCGCACTTCATCGAGAACACTTTGCAGACGTGTGTTGAAGTCGTCAAGCGCAGCTTCAGCTTCTTCAATTGAAAGATCGCCACGTCGTACGAGTGACTCGGTGTACATCTTTCGAACCGGACGCATCTGATCGATAATCTTGTACATCTGTGGCTGGGTGTAACTCGGGTCGTCGCCTTCGTTGTGGCCGTGGCGGCGGTAACAAACAATGTCAATCACAACGTCGCGGTGGAACTTCTCACGGTAGTCAAATGCCAATCGCGCAACCTGTGCACATGCTTCAGGATCGTCACCATTGACGTGAAAGATCGGCGCTTGAATCATTTTCGCGACGTCAGTTGAATAGAAACTTGAGCGTGCAGAATCAGGTGCAGTAGTAAATCCAACTTGGTTATTGATAACAATGTGGATTGCCCCACCAACGCGGTAGCCAGAGAGCTGAGAAAGATTCAGAGTTTCAGCAACAACGCCTTGACCCGCGAATGCAGCGTCACCATGAATAAGCAGTGAGAGGTATGGATACTGCTTGCTTGACTTAACTTTCTTCGTTCCATCACTCGGGCGAAGGATCAAGTCCTGCTTAGCGCGAACAATTCCTTCAACCACGGGAGCCACTGCTTCGAGGTGCGATGGGTTAGACGCCATTGAAACTTCGATCGTGGCCCCACGTTGATTCTTAAAGACTCCACGTGCACCCTTGTGGTACTTAACGTCACCACTTCCCTGAACGCTTTCAGGGTCAAGGTTGCCTTCGAATTCAGAGAAGATGTCGCTGTAGGACTTTCCGACAATGTTCGCCAATACGTTGAGGCGTCCACGGTGAGCCATTCCAATAACGGCTTCCTTGGTTCCTACGTCTGCTGCTGCGTCAAGAATTGTTTGTAGAGCAACAATTGTTGATTCGCCACCTTCAAGTCCGAAACGCTTTTGGCCCACGTAACGTGAGTGGAGGAAACGCTCAAACACTTCTGCTTCATTGAGCGCTTCAAGAATTCGCTTCTTCTCTTCAACCGTAGAGGTGTTGCTTACGCCTTCAACGCGCTCTTGGATCCAACGCTTTTGGTCGAGGTCCATGATGTGTCCGTACTCAATACCAACTGTTCGACAGTACGAGTCGCGAAGGATTGAGAGAATTTTCTCGAGGGTTGCTTCCTTGAGTCCAGCTAGTCCGTCAACTACAAACGTGCGTTGCAGGTCCCAGATTGAAAGGCCGTACGTTGCAAGGTCAAGCTCTGGGTGAAGGGCTGGTGGTTCAGAGTGAAGTGGATCGAGGTGAGCATTGAGGTGGCCACGAACTCGGTACATGTTGATGAGCTCTTGTACACGAATTTGCTTCAAGATCTTTTCTGAGTCATCGTCAGACGTGCTCGGGTTGATGTCCTTGGCCCAACGTGCAGGCTCATACGGAATTCCGAGTGCTTTAAAGACGTCGTCATAAAAGTTATGACCACCAGTAAGGCATTCTGAAACAAACTTCAAGAACATTCCTGACTCTGCACCTTGAATGATGCGGTGGTCATACGTTGAGGTGAGCGTCATGACTTTTCCAACACCGAGTTCAGAAAGTGCACGTGGGTCAGCTGCTTCAAAACCTGCAGGCCATCCAAGTGCGCCCACTCCAAAAATTGCTCCTTGACCCTGCATCAGTCGTGGAACTGACTGAATTGTGCCAATGGTTCCAGGGTTTGTTAGTGAGCATGTAGCGCCGGCGAAGTCATCAGCGCCGAAGGTTGCGTTGTGAACCTTGCGAACCAATTCTTCGTACGCGAGAAGAAACTCACGAAAGTCCATAATGTCGGCGTTCTTAATTACTGGCACCAAGAGATTTCTTGATCCATCAGCTTTTTCTACGTCAACGGCAAGACCAAGTCCAACGTGCTCGTGTCGGTTAATTCCAGGTGTTCCCTTTTCATCAACTGCTTCAACGAATGAGGCATTCATTGATGGCACTTGCGCGAGTCCCTTAACAATTGCAAACGCAATGAGGTGCGTAAATGAAACTTTTGCACCTGTTGTTCGAGAAAGTGATTCATTTAGGGCTGTCCGGTTGATCTCAAGTAGTCGTGCAGAGACTGAGCGCACGCTCGTCGCGGTCGGAACACCAAGGCTGGCTTCCATGTTTGTGACAATTCGTGCCGCCGCACCACGAAGCGGCGTGGCGCCAGCATCAAAGACGGCGACCTTTGCTGGAGCAGGAGTTGATTGAACAGGTGGTGTAACGCTCTGGATAGTTGTCACAGGTGGAAGTGGTGAACGCTGATAGTCAGCGAAGAATTCCTGCCAACTAGGAGCAACTGAAGATGGGTCCGCTAAGAAGCGGTCGTACATATCGTCAACCAGCCAGGCATTAGGCCCAAAAGAGCCCTTTATTACTTGTGGCGACGTGGAGTCAGGGGGAGTTGTCACGCTCCCAGCCTAGGGCGTTTTATGGGTAATTAGTAAGGACAGGATTTGCTTTCCATCTATTAGGTTTTCAATGTGACTTCGCTCCCCTTTTCGCCCAGTTCACTTGTATTTTCGACTGAATCCATTGTCCCTGGACTGGCTATCGCCGAACAACGCGTAAGCGACCCCCAGGCAACAGTGATCTGTATTCATGGCGGACTCGACCGAGGGGCCTCGTTCGGAAGAATTTCTCGTCGACTCGAAAATTTTGACCTTATTGCTTACGACCGACGTGGGTACCAGAGCTCTCGAGACCTTCAGCCACTCGGCCTCGAAATGCACATCGAGGATTTGACCAAAATCGCGCAGGCGCAAACTGGACCAGTCATTTTGTTCGGACACAGTTACGGTGGCGTAATTGCCCAAGGTGTTGCAATTAAGCATCCTGACCTCATTGACCTTGTGGTCACGTATGAGTCTCCAACACCCTGGGTGCTTCACAGGGAACTTAATCGAGCGCCACTCACTGACGACGCACGCTACGAAGTGGAATATTTTTTCACTCGCATGGTTTCAAGAAAAATCTGGGACCGACTTAGTGAAGAAGAACGAGAATCTCGACTTCTAGACGGCGAGGGCCTACTTTCAGACCTCACTGCACTCAGAACGAATGAAGCACCGTTCGACATCACGAAACTGAAGACTCCTTCTGCTTACATTCACGGAGACGGAATTATTGGTGAGTACTACATCGCTCTTTGTAAGGAACTAAACAGAATTGTTCCATCAATGAAAACTATTGCCATTGAAAAAGCCAATCATGGCGCTCATCTTCAAAATCCGGATCAACTTTCTGATCTGATTACTGAACTGTGGAGGCAAACATGCGCGTAGGAATTACAGGAGCTTCTGGACTCATTGGAACTGAACTTGTTAGTGCCTTAAAAAAACGTGGCGATGAAGTTGTTCTTTTCGTTCGGCCACAAACAGCGAGTTCGTCAAAAGAAATAATTCGCTGGGACCCGAGTAGCGGTCATGTAGATGAGAACGATTTGAAGAATGCTGGACAGCTTGATGCAGTAATTCATCTCGCTGGAGCGGGCATTGGTGACAAGCGGTGGAGCGAGAAGAGAAAGAAGGAAATTCTTTCCTCCAGAACAAACTCAACAAATCTTCTTGTCGCGACGCTTCGCGCAATGCCAGGTGGCGTGCCTCACTTGATCAGCGGATCAGCGATTGGTTTTTACGGCAATCGAGACGATGAAGTTCTCAGCGAATCCTCAAGCCTTGGAAGTGGCTTTCTTTCTGAAGTGTGCAAAGAGTGGGAAGACGCTGCACTGAAACTTGAAGGCGAATCAGGTGTTGCCCTACTTCGAACTGGGATTGTTATGTCACGAGACGGCGGAGCATTGAAGAAGCAGCTCCCCTTGTTCAAACTTGGTCTCGGTGGAAAACTGAGTTCGGGCAAGCAGTGGATTAGTCCCATTTCGCTCAACGATGAAGTCCGCGCAATTCTTTGGATTCTTGATAAAAAATTGAGTGGGCCATTCAACCTTGTTTCGCCTGAACCTGCAACCAACAGCCAATTAACAAGCACTTTGGGCAAAATACTTCGACGCCCAACGTTGTTTTCAGTGCCAAAAATTGCACTAAACGCTGTACTAGGAGCTGAAATGGCTGATCAACTGGTGTTTTCGAGTACTCGAGTTTTGCCGAATCAACTTTTAGACAGTGGGTTCAGCTTTGAGCAAAGTTCCATTTCAGAAATAATCCAGCATTCACTTTTATAAGTACTGGTCAGAGGCTATTTAGTTCAAAGAGTACTTTGATGAACTCAAAGTGAACTCCATGTTTGCTCTCCGTGAACATAAATGTGTAATCTCGCGTATGGGCCAAATGGCACTAGGGATTGATCGAAGATCAACCAGGGGAGAAAAATGATTAAAGCACTTAGCTTAAGAACAAAGCTGAATTTGTTTCTTGCGGGCGCAATTTTGATGATTGGAATTATTGTTCCAGTTGCCAAAGCACACGCAAGCACATTTAGCTGGACAGTAAATGAGCGTCAGCTAACAAGCTCGAAGCCTAACTACCTATATCCATACATGCCGGGTGCCAAGTTCACTCAGTCAAATGGTGGAATCCAAATTGGACTGTACCGTCCTCTTTACTGGTACGGAGATGCAACCGGTGGTGTGAACGTTGACCCACAGTTGTCACTCGCTCAACTTCCAGTTATGTCAAACGGAAACAAGACTGCGACAATCACATTGAAGCCTGGCTACAAGTGGTCTAACGGTGCTCCAGTTCAAGCCAAGGACATCATGGAATGGCTAAACATCATGGCTGCTGACCCTGGTCAGTACGGTAACTACTCCGGAACCGCAAACGGTATTCCGATCACAATCCCAGACATTTTGGCGTCAGTTGTTGTTCCACAATCAGACACGATTGTTATGAACTTCGTTTCTCCAGTTGACCCAACATGGTTGCTTTACAACCCACTTTCAGAAGTGACGCCAATGCCTCAGGCATGGGACATTGTTCCTGCATCATGGGACCCAACTCAGAAGTACACAACCTCAACACTCGCTAGTGGGAACGGTGGAAACATCGCTACGAAGACTGCTGGATGCTGGTCAGGAAAATTCATTGGTGCTGGAACAGCTGCTGGTCCAACATCAACATTCACTGACCCTTACGGTGAGCCAACAATCATTCCTGCTGCGAACATCGACATGGCAAAGACATGCACCGAAGTTCGTAACACAATGAACGCACTTGGCTATGACCCAACACACATTGGCGACCTGACTACAACTGTTGGTCAAGTCTTCAGCGTGATCGACGGACCTTGGAAGATCGGCACATGGAACTACGCAACTGGTGCTTACACCGAAGTGCGCAACCCTCAGTACGCTGGACCACGCAATGCGAAGTCACCTACAGAGATCAACGTCATTCCTTGCCAGTCATCAACTGGTGACTGCCTTAACTTGCTCCTTAGTGGTCAAGTAGACATTGGTGGAGCACCAAGTTCAAGTGCGAACCCAATTACTAACTTGTCACAAGCACCAAAGGCCAAGATTTCAGGAATGGCAAGTGGTTATCACCTCGTGACTTCCTACTCTTGGTCAGTTGGATACGGTCCAATCAACCAGGACTCTGTTAACACCGGTGCCCAAGATGACTCCTCACTTGGTGCTGGCGACAACACACCACGTAAGGCACTCTTCGCTCAGAGCTACATCCGTGTGGCGCTGAACGACTCGTACCCAGGAGCAGCAATCATCAACGGTCCTTACCGTGGATATGGCTACCCAACACCTGGACCACTTCCTCCATTCCCAGTAAGTAAGTACAGCTCACACCAGAAGGTCAGCCCATACAAGACCAGCGACATTGCCCCGGCAATGAAGGCTCACGGATGGGTTCTTGACAGCAGTGGTGTTTGGAGTTGCGCAACACCTTCACTGTGTGGAGCCGGCATCGCAGCTGGAGCCAAGTTCGTAGTCAAGGTTGACACCACAACACTTGGTGACACACAAGGTCAGGCAGCTATGACGCTTTGGCAGTCTTCTGCTAAGGCGAATGGCATTGACCTTGTAATCAACACTCAGTCATTCAACACGACTGTTGGTAACGACGTGAACGGTACAACCAACTGGGACATGTACGAAGGATCAGGTTGGATTTACGCACCTGGATTCCTCCCAACTGGTGAGCCACTATGGCTCACAGGTGCTGCATCTAACTCAGGTGACTTCTCAAATGCTGCAATCGACAAGTTGATCCTTGGAACTATCAATGGATCAGCAACGCTTACTCAGTACGAGACAGCACTTCAGAAGAACCCACCAAACGTTTGGCAGAACTGGACTGTTGGTCTTATCGAAGTTAAGAACAACATCGGTGGCTACGTACCTCAGGCAACTGGATACGGACGCGCTGAACTTTGGTACAAGAAGTAACAAGTTGTAACTTCTAGCTAGTTCTAGAAACAAAAAACCCTCCGGAGCAATCCGGAGGGTTTTTTGCATTTAGTAGTAGTGTTGCAACGTGCTTTCGTACCTAACCAAACGCATCTACCAAGGGTTATTCGTCCTACTTATCGTTGTGACCTTGACGTTTATTTTGGAGCATTTTGTACCTGGAGGACCCGCAGTAGTTGCTCTCGGGAACAGAGCCAACCCACGCTCAATCAGGCAGTTCAACATTGACAATGGACTCGACAAGTCGCTCTTCTATCAGTGGTGGCATTACCTATTGCAGATCGCTCAACTTCACCTCGGGAACTCAATCACCCAAAGTGCCCCTGTGTGGTACCTCATTAAGTCTGCCCTAGGTCACACATTGGTGCTCGTTAGCGTTTCGCTGATCTTTCAATTCTTTTTGGCAATTCCACTTGGAATTTTCCAGGCTCAGCGTCGAAACACAAGAATCGACTACTTCGCAACGCTAATTACGTTCATTCTTTATGCAACACCGGTGTTTTTGATTGGTGAAACGTTAATTTCAATTTTCGCCATCAAGTTTCATATCTTCCCCGTCACGGTTGCTACTAATACTGGTGTCTTTTCGCTGTTCACTTCGCCTCGTCAGTACATACTTCCGGTGCTGACGCTTTCGCTCTTGGGAGTTGGAGGTCTCAGTAGATTCCAGCGCTCTTCAATGCTCGACACCTTGACCCAGGACTACATCAAGACTGCTCGTGCAAAAGGTCTCCCTGAGAAGCTTGTGATTCGTAAACATGCCCTCAGAAACTCAATGCTCCCAATCGTGACAATTATTGGATTGAGTCTTCCAGCTGTGGTTGGTGGAGCACTTATTACTGAAACGCTCTACGACATTCCCGGAATGGGACTACTTACTCTCCGAGCTGCGACGTCACAAGACATGCCAACAGTGGTTGGAACAACAATTATCGCAACCGTGGTTACTGTTCTCGGTTCAATTGTTGCTGACCTCCTTTACGCAGTTGCAGACCCACGAATTCGCATCGGAAGCAAGGGGAACTAAGCAATGAGCGACGTAACTAACAACGCTGACCTGATCCAGGACAAAGATGCTGGAGCTATTGGCGACGAAGGAAGTCTTTTAACACTGATTTGGAGGACCTTCCGTGAGAACAAGCTCGCGGTTGTCTCTCTTTTCGTGCTTGGCTTCATGATTCTGTTCTCATTTGTTGGACCGTTCCTCTACCGCACCAATCAAAGCGACCCTTTCGCAATTTCCTCGACGACGATTAATGGACAGTCTCCATATAACTTCCCCTGGTTCCACTCATTCTCAGCAATTCTTGGAACCGACCCATCAGGATTCGATGTCATCGGACGCTTGATGCTTGGTGGGCGTACCGCACTTACTGTTGGATTCTTAGCGGGTGTTATTTCAGTAACTGTCGGTTCAATTTATGGTGCTGTTGCTGGTTACCGCGGAAAAATTCTCGACAGCTTCATGATGCGCTTCGTAGACGTTGGGCTCTCAGTTCCCGGACTCTTTTTGATCATCGTGATTGTTGTGCTCTTCGGTCAGTCGACCACGATCATCATCTTGACCCTTGGGCTCACCGGATGGTTTGGTTCTGCTCGACTTATTAGAGGTGAGACACTCAGTCTTAAGTCACGTGAGTTTGTCTCTGCAGTTAAAACAATGGGTGGAGGGTCTCGAAGAATTATCCTTCGCCACATCTTGCCAAACACCGTTGGAACAATGGTCGTGATTGCAACATTCTCAGTAGCTGACTCAATCCTCGCGCTTGCGGGACTTGGCTTCATCGGTCTCGGTATTCCACTTCCAAATACCGACTGGGGCTCAATGCTCAATAACGGTGTTCCATTTGCCGCACAGGGCTATTGGTGGGAAATTATTCCACCGGCAGTGTGCATTGTTGTTGTCGTGCTCTCACTTAACTACATTGGTGACGCACTTAGAGACGGATTCGAAGTCCGCCTTCAAAAGCGCTAATTAACGAATACTCACTGGCTGGCGCAGTGGGAAGTGGCACGCTGAGAAGTGGTTCGCTCCGAACTCTTGCATCGGCGGCTCTTCGTTAGTGCAAATGTCCGTTGCCATTGGGCAGCGAGTCCTAAATCTGCATCCTGATGGAGGGTCCACCGGCGATGGCAGTTCGCCCTTGAGCAGCTTCGTAGAGCCTTCCTGTGCCTTCAGGGCGTCCATAGGCTGTGGAACTGCATCGAGCAGTCCACGCGTGTAGTGGTGCACTGGGTTCATGTAAATGCTCTCGGACGGCCCAACTTCAACCAGCTTTCCAAGATACATAACTCCAACCGTGTCAGCCATGTAGCGGATGACACCCAAGTCGTGGCTAATGATGAGAAGCGACAGATCAAGTTCTGACTGAAGGTCTTTGATCAAGTTAAGAATTTGAGCCTGAATCGAAACGTCGAGCGCACTTACAGGTTCGTCGGCAACCAACAATTTTGGATTGAGCGCAATGGCACGAGCCAGACCAATTCGCTGACGCTGTCCACCAGAAAACTCGTGCGAGTAGCGAAGAAGTGCGTTCTTTGAAAGACCAACGAGGTCCAGCAACTTAATGACTTTCTCTCTACGTTCTTTGGCTGTTCCTTCGCCATGAATAATGAAAGGCTCTTCCAGGATTGAGCCAACTGGTTGGCGAGGATTGAGCGAGGCATAAGGATCTTGGAACATCATTTGAACGTTCCTGCGTGCAGCCAGTCTCTCTTTGCCCTTAAGGCTCTCCAAAGCCTTTCCTTCAAAATTCACCGAGCCGCTCGTTGGCGCCTCAAGTCCGGCAATCACCTTGGCGGTCGTAGTTTTACCGCAACCGGATTCTCCCACTAGACCGAAGGTTTCACCTGCGCGCAAGGAGAAAGAAACATCACTAATTGCGTTCACATTCTTTTTGCTGCGAGAAAAAATACCTGAAGAGCGAAGTGGATACAACTTGACCAAGTTCTTTACTTCGAGAAGTGTCGCTGATGTTTCAGCGTTGAACGATGTTTCTACCAGGCGTTGCTGAACTTTGATGCCGAGTCCCTTGACTGGATTGAAGCAAGCAAACTCGTGCTGCCCTTCTTGGCTAAGTGGTGGCTCACTCTGGCGACAGGTATCGGTTGCGAACGTGCAGCGTGGAGCAAAGCGACATCCGACTAGTTCCTTGGAAAGGTCAGGTGGAAGTCCTGAAATTGAAAGGAGGCGACGCTTCTCAGTGGAGCTGATGTCAGGGACAGAACTAAGGAGCGCCTGGGTATAGGGGTGGCGCATCTCGGCAAAGAGATCGCGAGTTACTGCAAGCTCTGCCTTTTTACCGGCGTACATAACAACAACACGGTCAGTGCGTCCAGCAATCACACCCATGTCGTGCGTGATGAGAAGAACTGCCATCTTTAGATCCCGGCGAAGTCGGTCAATCAGGTTCAAGATTTGAGCCTGGATTGTTACGTCAAGCGCGGTCGTTGGTTCATCAGCAATAAGCAGTTTCGGTTCACACACGAGTGCCATGGCAATCATCACGCGCTGGCGAAGTCCACCAGATAGTTCGTGTGGGTACTGATCAAGGCGTTCTTCTGGCTGTGGCATTTCGACCATGCGAAGCACTTCAATCGCCCTTTGGCGACCCTCTTCTTCACTGCACCCACGGTGCCAGATAAAGCCTTCAGCGATTTGTCGACCAATTGTCATGGTCGGGTTTAGAGCGGTCATTGGGTCTTGAGGGATCATGGCGACCTGGTTGCCACGGACCTTTTGCATCTGCGATTCGTCAAACCCGGCAATGTCTTGTCCGAGGAGCTCAATTGAGCCACCAACTACGTGTCCGGTGCCAGGGAGAAGTCCCATGACTGACATTCCAATGGTGGTTTTACCACAGCCAGACTCTCCTACGAGCCCTACGCATTCACCTTCACCAATAGTGAAGCTCACGCCATCAACGGCAACTACGTTGCCGGTTCTCATGTGAAATTCGGTCTTTAAGTCTTTAACAGATAGGACATTGGTCACCTGACAAGTGTAATGCGAATCTTGTGTCACTCCCCAGACATTTGCCTTTGAAAAAGCGAAATGGGGACTATTTTTTTGCCTTGAAACTCAGGCAAATTCCATGACCGCCGGTGAAAGACAGTTGCGCCAAATTCGCTCAACGCGTTTAAGTGTCCAGCAGCACCGTAGCCCTTGTTCCCAGCCCATCCGTAGGCAGGAAATTCTTCACTTAGCTCCGTCATAAATGCATCTCGTGCAACTTTGGCGAGTACCGATGCACCGGCAATCGTCGCGCTCTTTTGATCGCCTTTAACAATGGTGGTGTGAGGAATCTTTGAATAGAGCAATTCCGGTGCTGGTGAACTTCCAAACTTCACGTCAGCCGGAGCGTCGAGCAAGTTAAATGAACCATCGATAAGCGCATGGGTTGGCACCACGTCAAGGCCTTGCACCGCTCTAGTAGCAGCAACAGCAAGCGCCAGGCGAAGTCCCCACTCATCGATTTCTTCTGAGCTAACTGAGCCAAGAGACCATGCACTCGCCCACTGCTTTATTGGTTCTTGCAGCTGCTCGCGACGATTCGCCGTGAGCAGTTTTGAGTCTGTGAGCGCAGAGGGTGGATTGGTTATCTCTGTAATAACAACAGCGCCCACGGTTAATGGACCAGCGAGTGCTCCTCTGCCAACTTCGTCGAGGCCAACGACAATTTCTCCTCGCGCAATAAGCGGCCTTTCAAAGGCAAGTAGATCGTTCGTTTCAAGAGTCATAGGTATCTGGGTACGTAGAGAGTGTCTAGCATTAATCAATGACCTACGACGCGTTCTTGGTGCCTCTAAAGCAGTTTGACCTGGCTAAAGACCGACTTCGTAAAGACACGACTCTCAATGTGAGCAAACTCGCCGAAGAACTTGCTCGTGGCGTGCTGCAAAGTTGTGGCACCAGAAAAGTTCTCGTACTAAGCGAAAGCCCCGAGATAACTTCATTCGCAACGAAACTTGGAATTGAAGTAGTTGAATCTCACTCGAGTGGGCTAAATGAAGCAGTTTCAAATGCGTACGCTGCACTCGGGTCTCGCTACGAACGTTTGCACATAGTCCATGGAGACCTAAAGAACCCAGAGGGCTTGAGTGATTTTTCTCCAACAGCACCAATCGCCATTGTGAGCGATCACCACGGCTCTGGAACCAACGTTCTGAGCCTTCCTACGGGGCTGGACTTTCGCTTTCACTACGGCGTTGGATCAAGGGTCCTTCACGAACAAGAGGCGAAACGCCTAGGCATTGAATGTTCAACGATTCTGGATAGCCCCTGGGGCTACGACGTTGATGAGCCTTCAGATCTGAAGTAACTCTAGAAAGCACTAAACGGGGGCCGAAGCCCCCGTTTAGTTACAAATACCCCTAAGGGTGTTTGACTACTTCTTCTTTGCAGCTGGCTTGCGCTTAGCAGGCTTGCGCTTTGCAGCCTTCTTTGGTGCAGCCTTCTTTGCAGTCTTCTTTGCAGCAGCCTTCTTTGCAGCTGGCTTGCGCTTAGCAGCCTTCTTGGCAGCTGGCTTGCGCTTTGCTGTCTTCTTTGCAGCAGCCTTCTTAGGGGCAGCCTTCTTAGCTGTCTTCTTTGCAGCCTTCTTTGCAGCTGGCTTGCGCTTAGCAGCCTTCTTTGGTGCAGCCTTCTTAGGTGCAGCCTTCTTCTTCGCAGCTGGTGCCACTTTACCCTCCTAGGGTTTATCGTTGATTTACTAGACCACGATCACACCACTGTGGTGTTCACGCTTAACGGAACTAATAAGTCGACATGAACTCGATTGTGTACCACCCAGCCTCACGGCTGTACGGCGACCAAACGCAGTGCACGGTTCTTAAGCAGAAGAGAGAAGTATCTACGAGTTGCTAGCAAGCACCTAGATACTTCTTTGGCCTCCTCCGCAGAAGGACAAAATAAAGTTCACTAGGTTTTCACACCAATGTCAAGCATTTAAGACTTTTTTTCGACAGTTGTATGTC
>Ga0208252_100015_pt1 | contig 31703 bp, 27 predicted proteins | sample CryBogCBE21Jun07_FD_184564 | JGI IMG/M metagenome (GOLD analysis project Ga0208252, IMG submission 184564) | Freshwater microbial communities from Crystal Bog, Wisconsin, USA - CBE21Jun07 (SPAdes) | ecosystem: Environmental > Aquatic > Freshwater > Lake | place: Crystal Bog, Wisconsin, USA... | reverse complement strand
TCTTTCCCCATCCTGTTTAGTGATGTACTTCATTTTGTATTCTGACTTTTCATGGTCTCTAAAAAAGCAATGACATCTTCAATCTCTTGACCCGTTAGTATCGTCTGACCAGCATATTTTGGTGCGACGCGAGTCAGGCCCTCCGTTTGATAATACGCAGGCATGATGGTGTTGGGATTGAAATAGGCAGGATTTACAAGGCGAGCTCTCAGTTGCGCAGAACTATACTGCGCCACACTCGCCCCAAGCTCAGGGGCCAAATTACCCTGAAATTGCTCTTCTGGAAAGGGGCCGTTGTGGCACAAAATACATAGGCCGGTTTGTCGGCTCAATACAATGGCGCGCCCGCGAATAGGATCGCCCGCCTGATCTGATAGAGGTTGGTTAATGGTGCCGTTGGTAATGGTGGCTGCAGCAGTAAACCCAACATGGCCAAAGAAAAAGAGCGTGACTAGTAAACCAAAGACTAGTACACGCCCCGTTCTCATGCGAACTTCTAAAAAATGGCTAAGCTGAATTAAACCAACTTGATACCACTATTTTTCAGAGGCACATCGCGATACCGTTTGCCAGTAGCTCGGTAAATAGCATTCAATACGGCTGGTGCAGCCACCGCAATCGTAGGCTCACCAACACCACCCCACTCAGTACCGCCACCCTGAATCAAGATAGTCTCAACCTTAGGCATTTGACCTAAACGAATCGAGTTAAAGGTATCGAAGTTCTTTTGTACAACTGCGCCATTCTCAATCGTTATTTCTTCTTCGAAGAGCGCGGACAAACCATATACAAATGAACCAGCCACTTGGCGCTCGATCTGAGCAGGATTGACTACATAACTTGGATCAGTTGCTGCAACGATGCGATGAATCTTCACTTCATTGCCATTCTTGACTGAGAGCTCACAGGCTGCAGCGACATAGCTACCGTAGGCCTTAATCTGTGCAATTCCGCGATGCACACCAGGAGCCGCAGGCTTAGTCCAACCAATCCCGTCAGCGGCGGCTTTGAGTACCGCCATATTGCGAGGATACTTTTGCATGTGCTTGAGACGGAACTGAACAGCATCCATACCGACTGCTTCAGCCAGCTCATCCATAAAGGTTTCGATATAGATTGCATTTTGGTTCACGTTCACACCGCGCCAGAAACCAGGAGGCACATGGGTGTTACGCATTGCGTGATCCACATTTAAATGATCGAAGCTATAACCGAAACCATGCTCACCTTGTGGGTCGTAACCTTGGAATACTGCTGGATCTTTTCCTTGGTTGGCTTCCAAAATAAATGGGCGCACAGCATGCAAGATGGATTGACCCGATATACGGATATTGAGAGCGGTAACGTTCTTCTTATCGTCGATCGCCGCTGTCAATTTAGCCATCGTTGCTGGGTGATAGCGACCTTGAGTCATATCTTCTTCACGAGTCCAGATCAATTTGATCGGAGTGCCAGGCATCTGCTTGGCAATCGTTACCGCTTGTACCGCATAGTCCTGGAAGGCGCCACGGCGACCAAAGCCACCACCGATATTGACTTTATAGACTTCACATTTCTCGGCTGGCAGACCAGATGCTGCAATCACAGCAGCCAATGAGGCTTCTCCATCCTGAGTAGGAACCCAAGCTTCACAACGCTCAGGCGTCCACTTCGCAGTGGCATTCATAGGCTCAAGCGTGGCGTGATTTAAGAATGGGTAAGAGTAAGTAGCCTGAATCACTTTACTAGCGCCAGCGATAGCCGCCTTGGTATCGCCATTACTGTTGTGTCTAAAGGTGTCGTCGGCATTGAGGCCCTCTTCAAACATCTTCCGAATCGAGGCACTAGAGACTTTGGTATTGGCTCCGCTATCCCAAACAATATCTACCTTATCCATTGCTGTTTTAGCTTGCCAGAAGGTATCAGCTACTACTGCTACAGCAGAATCCCCGACTGGAACCACTTTCTTTACACCCTTCATACTCAGTGCTTTAGCAGCGTCATAGCTTTTGACCTTGCCACCAAAGACAGGCGATTGTCTGATGTTGGCTACTAACATGCCAGGCATTGTTAAATCGATTGCATAGATCTGTCGACCAGTGACTTTGTCAGCGACGCCATCGATACGATTCATTGGCTTACCAATTAGGGTCCAATCTTTTGGATCTTTTAATGGAATATCAGTAGGCACTGGCAGCTGTGAAGCAGCTACCGAGACTTTACCGAAGCTCGTCTTGCGACCAGATGGGGTATGAGTAATGATGCTGTTTGCAGCAACGCATTCAGAAACGGGGACACCCCACTGATTTGCCGCTGCTTGAGTCAACATCATGCGGGCTGCTGCACCACCCTTACGAACATATTGTTCGGAGGTGCGAATGCCACGGCTACCACCGGTTGAGAAACTGCCCCAGGCTTGTTTGCGACGCAGACTCTCGCTTGGTGATGGATATTCATAGCTAACTTTTTTCCAGTCGCATTGCAATTCTTCTGCAACCATCTGGGCTAAACCAGTGATCGTGCCTTGACCCATCTCGGAGCGGACGATACGCACGACGACATCGTCATTTGGCTTGACCACAACCCAGATACCAATCTCAGGTGCTGCGAGCGGAACCATCGAGGTCATACCAGAACCTTCAGCAGCATTTGCTGAAGCCATGAAATCCAAGTCAAAGCCAATCGCAATACCGCTTGCAATCGCTGCTGAGCCGACAATGAAACTTCTACGGGAAGGGTTTGTTGTATTGATAGTCATCTTTTTCCCCTTAAGCCTTAATCACTGCGTGAATAGCATCACGAACTTGTTGGAAGGTTCCGCAACGGCAAATATTCGATACCGATGCATTGATTTGCTCATCACTCGGATTGGGATTGTTACGCAGCAATGCTGTTGTCGCCATCACCATACCGGACTGACAGTATCCACACTGAGGAACTTGCTTCTCTACCCATGCTTTTTGGATCTTAGACAGCTGACCGCTCTTTTCTAAGCTCTCAATGGTTTCAATCTTTTTGCCTTCTGCAGCAGAGACTGGCAAAGAGCAGCTACGCATTGCTTGGCCTTCATATAAAACTGTACAGGCACCACATGCGCCGATACCGCAACCGTATTTAGTTCCAGTCAGACCTACTTGCTCACGAATCACCCAAAGCAAAGGGGTATCGGGATCAACATCCACCGCATATTTTTTGCCATTGATATTTAAATTAGCCATTCGTTATCTCCTGTGGATTGACCCTAAATGAATACTTTGTTTTTATGAAAGTGCTTCTCTTATTATTCATTAGAAGCCCTACTTTTAGTGGTCTTATCTTAATCAATAAATATGATATTGCGGTGCAACAAGTATCGACCTGTAAGATCTGAGCATGATCTGGGGCCTAGTACAAATTCTGCTATTTCAAGGTATCGGCGAGCTGATTTCGCAGTTCGCCTTGCCCACTTTGCCTGGGCCGGTGATTGGTCTAGTTTTGCTGATCATCTGGCTAGTCTTGCGTAAGGAAATTAATACCGATTTATCGATAGTGGCAGATGGCTTTAGCCAATACTTTGGGCTGCTATTTGTGCCAGCCGCTGTGGGAGTGGTCCTGTTTTTGCCTCAACTCAAGGCCAATGCGCTAGCCATTATTTGTGCCTTAGTGGGCAGTGTCATTCTGACAATTGCCTCTGCAGCTCTTGTCCTTCGCTTTCTGAGCTCAGAGAAATCATCTCATGACTGAGAAACACTCCATCGTCGAGATTTGGGTTTACCTATCGGGCAGCCCCCTCTTTGCTTTATTTATTACTTTGGCCGCCTATCAAATTGGTCTATGGATTTATCACCACTTCAAAAACAATCCTTTAGCCAATCCCGTAGCAATTGCTATTTTATTGGTATGTTGCGTCATTCAGGCAATCGATATGCCTTACTCAAGTTACTTTGAGGGCGCCCAATTTATTCACTTCTTATTAGGTTCGGCAACAGTCTCTCTAGCCATTCCGATATATCGTGGTCTTCATAGCTTAAAAGGAAGATCTTTTCCACTCCTTGCCTCTTTAGTGACTGGCGGACTGGTCTCTATTATCAGTGGGGTTGGCATTGCCAAGTTACTAGGCGCTGGGTCTGATATTGCTGGAGCTATGTATCCCAAGTCTGTCACTGCACCGATTGCGATGGGCATTGCCGAACGTATTGGTGTCTCACCAACCTTAACAGCGATCTTCGCTGTTGCCACTGGAATTTTAGGAGCGATCTTGGCGCCCTTTGTGCTTAATACTTTGGGTATGAAAGCCTGGTGGCAAAGAGGCTTTGCGATTGGGATCGGTGCGCACGGCATTGGTACCTCACGCGCTTTTAGCATTCATCCAGAAGCAGGAACTTATGCCAGCCTGGCAATGGGCATGAATGGCGTGATCAGCGCAATTGCCATTCCGATTTTGTATCACCTACTCAATAAGTAGCGGACTCAGTTACTAAGATAGACAGCTTAGGTAAAAGCGTTTGATTTCTTCATCACAGCTCACATCTTTGGCTTGAATGGGTCTTTGCAGCGTGATACCTTCGATTGATCTGCACCGACTCAGTGCCACGTAGACCTGACCAGAAGCAAAAGTTCCAGACGATAAGTCCACTTTGACTTTATCCAAAGTTTTGCCTTGACTCTTATGAATAGTGACAGCCCATGCCAACATCAGCGGAATTTGTTCATAGGTGCCAATAATCTGAGGAGAAATCTTCCCTGACATCATGTCGTGCTCATAACGATAGGATTCCCATTGGTGGGTCGTGACCTCAACCGTATTGCTATAAGGGCCCTTCTGTACCAGTACCTTCACTTTGTCGGGTAGCAATTCACGCACCACTCCTACCGTGCCATTCACCCAACGTTTTGGAAAAGTAGGATCAGTGGCTGTGAACATGACCCGCGCACCCACCTTTAATCCTAGCTTCGCTGCTGAAGGAAGATTGCGCTCATCCACATTGAACTTACCCGTTGACTTACTTGCATAAGTTTTAACTTCAGTCTCTAGAGCCCTGAGTCCTGCCCCATTAATTTGATCTGCTCGTGCATTGGTGGTCGTCAGCGTAATGGTTTGATCATCGATCTCTTTGGCATTAGTAAAACACTCATGATTGAGAATATCTAAGGCCTCATCAATGTCTTGGTTAATCCGAATACGATTGAGCAATTCAGCAAAGCGTTCATCTTTTTGCCGAAAGATCTTGCTCAATTCAATCATGGTGACATCTTTACGATGGAGGGCCATCGCATAGAAAAAATAAGGACCTTCGTAACCTCGCTGCGAGAGCACTTCCATATCGCCACTGGAGACTACTGGCGGTAACTGAAATAAGTCACCCACAAATAGCACTTGTATGCCGCCAAACGGTTTGCCTTTATGGGGACCGTTTTCTCGCAAGAAGAGATCCATGGCATCTACCACATCAGCCCGCACCATCGAGATCTCATCAATGATGAGTAAACGAATATCTTTATAGAGTCGCTTGTCACGCAGTGGCTTGATATCCTCTTCGGGAAAGATTAAGCGCGGCGGTAGTCTAAAGAAAGAGTGAATCGTGACTCCCTTTACCTGCAAGGCAGCAACACCAGTAGGTGCTACGACAACGACATTGCCCGGAATCTTCTCTCTGAGATAGCCAATCAAGGTAGTCTTGCCGGTGCCGGCTTTACCACTCACAAAGATATAAGGGTCCTGCCGCTCAATCGCATCAATCACGGCCTGGTAGTCAGGGGTGATCTCAATTTCTGAAGAATCTGGAGCGGTGGGTAAGGACATGTCCTATTGTTTCATGGGGGAAAATAAAAAGACTCCTGAGGGGAGTCCGATAGGAAGCATATTGAGTGGGGCGAACGACGGGGCTCGAACCCGCGACAACCAGAATCACAATCTGGGACTCTACCAACTGAGCTACGTCCGCCGTTGTAGAAATGAGATTATAGCTTCTTGCTTAAAGCCTGCCAAATACCCCAAATTACGCGGTTTCCAGCTCAAATGCAGCCCAATCTCCTAGGGTTAGGCTAGCATCTAAGAAGAAATCAGCAATGGCGGCCTTGCTCTGGACTTTAGCCAAGGCGTGGTGATCTGAGAGTCTTTGGCGCCAGTAGCGTGAGCCTGCCCTACCGTGCGCTAAGCCCAAAATATGTCTTGTAAAGGCGCCGATATAGAAAGGCTTTCCTTTTGCTTGGCACTCTTCAAACCAACTTTGCACTTGTTTAACTAAAGCAATCTGAATCCGATGCCATTCAGTTTCACTAAAGAGATAACCTGCAGCCTCACCATGCGTATTGATCAAATCATCCCAACCCAATAGCATCGCTGGAAAATGATAGGCTGCCCTACCCACCATGAAACCATCAAAGTCTTCCCAATGACCAGCAATCTGATCATTCGTTTCTAATCCACCATTAAGAAGTACTTTGAGCTTCGGAAATTGTTTCTGGGCATCAATACGTAACTGTTTAGCCACTTCGTAATGCAAAGGAGGTTTACTACGATTCTCTTTGGGTGATAAACCTTTGAGCACTGCATTACGAGCATGAATAGTGACTTGACTCGCCCCTGCATCGGCGACAGCCAAAATGAAATTGAGGGCAAATTGGTAATCTGCTTGAGAGCTAGATGCATCCATGTGATCTAAACCTAAGCGGTGCTTGACTGAGATCGGAATATTGACTGCATTTCTCATTGCCTTCACACAATCTGCCACTAAATTGGGCTCTGCCATCAAGCATGCACCAAATGCACCACGTTGTACGCGCTCTGATGGACAACCACAATTAAGATCAATCTCATCGTAACCCCACTGCTGGGCCAGTTCTGCTGACTTAGCTAAATCGCTAGGTTCTGATCCACCCAATTGCAACACCACTGGATGCTGATCTTGTGAATAATCTAAATGGCGTGGTACATCACCATGCAATAAAGCACCTGTGGTGACCATCTCGGTATAAAGCACTGCTTCTTTGCTGAGGGTGCGATGAAAAGATCGGCAATGGCGATCTGTCCACTCCATCATGGGTGCAACTGCGAGGCGTTTTTTATTAAAGTCGCTCATCAGTCAAAACTAAAGCGATGCTTTAATGTGCCCGCTGCACCACCTGGCCTGGTGTTGGTGCCGCTGCCACCATTGAGATTTAAGGTATTGGTGTTGGGTGACTTCTTTTGCCTGTCGATATCGTCTAGATTCACATCCTTTGTATTGGACTGATTCTGAGCCGGAGGAGCATAAGGACTCTTTTGGACTGGGAAGGCTTGGTTAGCATTAGCCGTGCCAGTTTGATCAGCATGTGTATTCATGCTGTAGCAAACTACTACAGCGAATAGAGTTGCAAGGAAGATCTGTATCAAGCGCATAAGACTCTATTATAAAGGGGGCTATACAATGTAAGTTAGCCAACCCATTCAAGCTAAGGCGGCAATTTCTGAATGCATGATGTTTGATCTTTCCCTATTTCATCTCTTAGCTCTCGTTCTAGCTGCTTTACTGGCCGGCCTCATTGACTCGATTATGGGTGGCGGCGGAATGATTCAAGTGCCCGCCCTTTTTGCTGTCTTTCCAGGACTGACTCCAGCAACGCTTCTATCGAGTAATAAGATTGCCTCGGTGATTGGCACTATGGGCTCAGCTTTTCAGTACACCCGAGTTAATAAGACCCCTTGGCGTTTAGTCTTCATTTCTTGTACAGCAGCTTTTTTAGCTTCAGTTGGTGGTGCTTATTTAGTAACACAGATACCCAATCAATGGCTACGGAGTGCACTGCCTTTTTTCTTAGCAGCCTTGTTAATCTTTAATCTCAAGTCGAATGCAGGTCTGGTGCATGCACCACGTCATCAACACCATAAACAGAGTGCAATCGCTTCTCTAGGCGCGAGCATCATTGGTTTCTACGATGGCTTCTTGGGGCCCGGAGCTGGCTCCTTCTACAAATTACTCTACACCCGTATTTTGGGTTTTGACTTTATTAATACCGCAGCGCCATCTAAGTTTCTGAATGTTGCTTCTAATCTAGGTGCTTTATGCGTTTTCTTCTACCTGGGATTCTTTGATTGGCGTCTTGGTCTTTTTATGGCTGTAGCCAACTTTATTGGCGGGCAGATTGGAAGCCGTATTGCGCTCAAGTATGGCAATGGCTTCATACGTACAGCCTTCTTTATTTCAGTATCAGCCTTAACTATCAAAACCTTTTATGACGCTTTTTTAACCTAGACTTTGATAATGATCCAAGCTCACACCCCCCACTCTCCAGACTCACATCAATCAGATATGCCAGGCTGGATGGTTTTTCTCTTTGCCTGTGCCTGCGGGCTGATGGTCGCCAATCTCTATTACTCTCAGCCTTTAATTGGTTTGATTGCTCCCGAGATTGGCCTGAGTGATTCAGCAGCTAGCCTGATCGTGACATTGACTCAGATCGGTTATTGTGCGGGTCTCATTTTATTGGTGCCGCTAGGTGACCTGGTTGAAAACCGCAAGCTGGTGATCTTCACAATTTGTGGAGCGATTTTGGCGCTCTTTATCGCAATGCTGGCTCCGAATGCAACCTGGTTTTTACTTGGTTCTTTGTTGGTCGGTATCGGTACCGTCGCTGTGCAGATGCTCATTCCGATTGCTGCCCACATCTCCCCAGAAGAAAAGCGAGGCCGCACGGTTGGTAACATCATGAGCGGATTATTGCTCGGCATCATGTTGTCTCGCCCAATCTCCAGCTTGATTGCACACTCTTTTGGTTGGCGTCCGGTATTTGGTATTTCTGCAGGCTTGCTAATTTTGCTGGCCGTGATCTTGTGGCTACTCTTACCGATTCGTAAACCGAATTCTCATCATCACTATTTTTCTTTGATTGCTTCACTCTGGCCTTTATTGCGCGATACCCCGATCTTGCGTCGTCGTGCGATTTATCAAGCCTGCCTATTTGCCTCTTTCACTTTGTTCTGGACCATCTCTCCAGTCCTGCTAGCGAGTCCGATGTATTCCCTAACCCAACTTGGCATTGCTTTATTTGCTTTAGCTGGTGCAGCAGGCGCTCTCGCAGCGCCAATTGGTGGCTGGTTAGCAGATCATGGTCACACTAAGGTCGCAACTGCGGGCTCTCTGTTGACTGTAGCGGGTGCATTTTTACTCTCCCAACTGGGTGGTTTAGGCTCTTTACCAGCCCTAGTCATCGCTGGCATCTTGCTTGACTTGGGTGTGCAATGTAACGTCGTCTTAGGTCAGCGTGCAATCTACTCATTAGGTGCAGATATACGCAGTCGTTTGAATGCGCTTTATATGGCGATCTTCTTTGCGGGTGGTGCGATTGGCTCGGGCATTGCCAGCCTGGCCTATGTCACTGGCGGTTGGAGTCTTGTTGCTTGGATTGGCTTTGCCTTTCCAATTGGGGCATTTATTTACTATTTGACTGAATAGAAAGTAGCAAAAAGATTAGGCCCACGGATCGAAAATTTTTACCCCTGACTGACTAAAGTCTGAGACATTTCTAGTAACAATCGTCATGCGATGTTCAATTGCAGTTGCAGCAATCATGGCGTCGCGCTCTGACTTTGGATTAGGCACATGAAGGCTGGCACAACGCTGAGCAACAGCCGTATCAATAGGGAGAACTCTTTCAGAAAATGTTCCTAAAACATTTTTGTTTAGCCATTTTCTTAAGACCGAACCCTGCTTCTTATCGCGTCTTTCAATTTGCAAGATCCCCATCTCTAATTCGAATATTGAGATAACAGAAATAAACATTGAATTTGCAGAAGCTCCTTCAGCCCATCGCTCAACTCCCTTGTTAATACTGCCACTACCTGCTTTTCTAAATTCTGATACAACATTTGTATCTAATAAATACATTACAAAGAATCTCCGGTTGGCTTAGAAAAGCTTTGTATTTTCTCAGGCTCGAACTCAATATCGCCTGCGCTCTTCATACCCACAAGATCTAGGATGCTTTTACTTTTTCCTGTAACTCTTTCATACTCAGAAAATGTCATCAAGACATGTGCAGGTCTTCCGCGATCGGTGATTAAGACAGGTCCAGTTTTAGCTGCTTTCTTAGCCCTGCTGGTATCTTGATTAAATTCACGACTTGATAAAGTAGTAATCATTAGCGCAATCCCATGCTTTCTCTTTAATGTAGCAATGTTACTACAAAATTAAGATGGCGCAAAACCCCTATTATTTAAAGGAAAAGGTTGAAAAAAAGCCACCCGAGGGTGGCTTTTGATTGGCGATTACTCGCGTGAGGCTTTCTTGCGCTCATGCTCCTTGAGGTAACGCTTGCGCAGACGAATACTCTTTGGCGTGACTTCAACCAATTCATCATCATCGATAAACTCAACTGCGTACTCGAGATTCATGGCGATTGGAGTTACCAAACGTACAGCCTCATCCGTTCCTGAAGCGCGGACGTTGGTTAATTGCTTACCTTTAATAGGGTTCACAACCAAATCGTTATCACGACTATGGATACCAATGATCATCCCCTCGTATAGTGGGTCGCCAGGACTCACAAACATACGACCACGATCTTGTAGTTTCCATAAAGCGTATGCAACAGCATCGCCATCATCCTGGCTGATTAATACGCCGTTATGGCGCTCACCCAAGATTCCATCTTTAGCCGGTGCATATGCATCAAAGGTATGGCTCATCAAACCATTACCGCGGGTCATGGTCATAAAGTCGCCCTGGAAGCCGATCAAACCACGTGCTGGGATACGGTACTCCAAACGGGTACGGCCTTTACCATCACTCACCATATCCAATAACTCACCTTTACGCTTACCCAAATCTTCCATCACGGCGCCTTGGGTAGTGTCTTCAACGTCAACCGTTAAGTTCTCGTATGGCTCCATCTTGACGCCATTCTCTTCGTGGAACACTACGCGCGGACGTGATACGGCTAACTCATAACCCTCACGACGCATCGTCTCTACCAAAATGGTGAGATGCAATTCACCACGACCTGATACTTCAAATACGGTGTCGTCATCAGTTTCTTTAACGCGCAGCGCCATATTGGATTTCAGTTCGCGATCTAAACGCTCACGAATCTGACGGCTGGTAACAAACTTACCTTCACGACCGGCCAAGGGGCTGGTGTTCACCATAAAGTTCATGGTCAAGGTAGGCTCGTCAATCTTGAGCATTGGCAGTGCTTCAGGAACATCTGGGGCGCAGATCGTCGTACCAATTGCCAAGTCTTCAATACCGTTTACTAGAACAATGTCGCCTGCCATCGCTTCATCAACGATTTCACGCTCGAGGCCGCGGAACTTCAGAACCTGATTAATGCGTCCTTTACGAACAGTACCATCTGGGCCATCCATAAAGACGACATCCATCAAAGGTTTCACAGTACCGCGATTAATACGGCCAACGCCGATCTTGCCGACATAGGTGCTGTACTCAATCGACGTGATCTGCAGTTGCAATGGGCCATCTGGGTTGTCATCACGCACTGGTACGTGCTTGAGAACAGAATCAAAGAGAGGACGCATATCGCCCTCACGGACATCATCAGTCAAGCCAGCAAAACCATTAAGGCCAGACGCGTAGATAATTGGGAAATCTAACTGCTCTTCTGTAGCGCCGAGCTTATCAAACAACTCAAAGGTAGCGTTGATGACATAGTCAGGACGTGCACCAGGGCGGTCAATCTTATTGACGACCACAATAGGCTTTAATCCCAAAGCCAAAGCTTTCTTAGTCACGAAACGGGTCTGAGGCATTGGGCCTTCAACCGCATCAACCAAGAGCAATACACCATCGACCATCGAGAGCACCCGCTCTACTTCACCACCGAAGTCGGCGTGTCCTGGGGTATCAACAATATTTATATGAGTGCCGTCATATTCCACTGCACAGTTCTTCGAGAGAATGGTAATGCCACGCTCTTTTTCGAGATCATTAGAGTCCATGACGCGTTCGGTCATTTTTTCATTGGAACGGAAGGTGCCAGATTGACGCAAAAGCTGGTCAACCAAAGTGGTTTTGCCGTGGTCAACGTGAGCGATGATGGCAATGTTACGGAGTGCGCGTTTAGTCATGTGAAGCTTCTAAAGTTAAGGTAAAAGTGAAATCAGGTTAATGAACAAATAAGTCAAAATGGTTTAATGGGCCTGAGAAATCAAGCGCTTGGGATGCAAAACCCCAGAACGCCAATCTGCAGTTCCAATGAAATTATGGGGAGCCGCAGTAGCGCGGTAAATGCGCACCAAGGCTTCAATCGAAGGCAGGTTCAGCGGGACTCTTTGTCCCATCTCTAAACGTTTTGCCTGCTGCTCGTCCACCGTTAAGTGGGGCAAGGTTTGCAATAAGGCATCCACTGGGAGAATATAAGTCGAGCTCTCTTGCAAGCTTTTTTGGATTGACTCCAAAGTAAAGGATTGCTCAAGATTGAGGTGTCCTACTTCGGTACGGCGTAAACCGACCAAATGGGCACCACAGTTCAGTGCCGTGCCAATATCTTCGGCGAGAACACGGATATAAGTCCCCTTGCTGCAGCTCACTTCTAAAGTGGCTTGCGGCCACTGGACATCAGTCCAACGAATGCGATGAATGATGATCTCTCTAGGTGTTCGTTCTAGCTCTACACCAGCACGAGCGTATTCATATAAAGGTTTCCCGTCGCGCTTAAGTGCAGAATACATTGGCGGTACTTGTTTAATGGCGCCAGTAAATTGGCTAATCACTTGGTCAAGCGCTTTTTGCATTACTGCTGGATCCGCAAACTGGGGTAGTTCAAAGGTTTCTACTACTTGGCCTTCAGCATCACCAGTATCGGTTCTGCTGCCAAATTGAACTTTAGCAATATAGGTCTTGTCAGCGTCAAGCAAATCTTGGGAGTACTTAGTAGCTTCGCCTAGACAGATCGGCAATAAACCAGTAGCCATCGGATCTAGAGTACCGGTATGGCCGGCTTTATCGGCATTAAAGGCGCGCTTGACAGCAGTAACGGCTCCCTGGGAACTCATTCCAGCGGGCTTGTCTAACAACACGACTCCGTCGATCCGTACTGACATGGGATTACTTGTTTTCGTCCCGATGATCACTATCTACTGCTTGATCAATCAGTTTAGACATCTCAATGCCATGCTCGACAGAATTGTCGTAATGAAAATGCAAAGTAGGTACGGTGTGGATATGCAAGCGCTTAAATAACAGAGAATGTAAATAACCTGCTTTTTCTTGCAAAGCTTGTAAAACGTGATTAGGCTCAGCGCCTAAGACAGTGAAGAAAACCTTAGCGTGGGCTAAATCAGGGGAGAGCTCAATACTTTGCAAGGTAATTAAACCTAGGCTGGGATTACGCAACTCTCTTGGGATCAACTCAGCCAGATCTCGCTGAATTTGATCAGCAAGACGCTGGTTACGATGAGGGCTAGCTTTATGCATGAGGACTTGGTGATTAACTTAGAGGCTTCTAGCGACTTCAGTCACTTCGAATACCTCTAGCTGATCGCCTTCCTTAATGTCGTTGTAGCCCTTTAATGACAAGCCACACTCAACACCGGCACGCACTTCTTTAGCATCATCCTTGAAGCGCTTGAGCGAATCCAATTCACCTGTCCAGACGACGACGTTATCGCGCAGCAGGCGAACGCTAGAGTTACGCTTCACTACGCCATCTAAGACCAAGCAACCAGCAATCGCGCCAACTTTAGAAACTAAGAAGACCTGGCGAATCTCAACCATACCAGTGATCTCTTCCTTCTTATCTGGTGTCAACATGCCACTCAGAGCAGCTTTGACTTCATCAACCGCGTCATAAATAATGTTGTGATAACGAATATCTACGCCATTGTTCTCTGCCAACTTGCGAGCCGCAGCATCTGCGCGGGAGTTAAAGCCAATAATTACGGCCTTCGAGGCTACAGCCAAGTTCACATCCGTTTCAGTAATACCACCCACGCCAGCGTGAACGATTTGAACCTTCACCTCAGGAGTAGAGAGCTTCTGTAAAGACTGTGAGAGCGCTTCTTGTGAACCTTGTACGTCAGCCTTAATAATCAATGGTAAGAGCTTCGCTTCAACCGCACCCTCTTCCATATTTTCCATCATGGTTTCGAGCTTGACAGCTTGCTGTTTAGCCAACTTCACATCACGGAACTTACCTTGACGGAAGAGTGCGATCTCACGAGCTTTACGCTCATCAGGTACTACTTGAACAGACTCGCCAGCCGCAGGAACTTCAGATAAGCCTTGGATCTCCACCGGAATTGATGGGCCTGCCTCATTACACGGTTTACCGTTCTCATCCAACATCGCGCGTACGCGACCAAAACTTGAACCTGCCAAGAGCATGTCGCCTCGCTTGAGGGTACCTGACTGAACCAAAATAGTTGCGACTGGTCCTTTACCTTTATCTAAGCGGGCTTCAATGACGAGACCTTGAGCTGGGGCATCTTTAGGTGCTTTGAGTTCTAGCACTTCTGCCTGGAGAAGAACGTTCTCTAGGAGCTCATCGATACCAACACCAGTTTTTGCGGAGACCGGAATAAACGGTACATCACCGCCGTACTCTTCTGGTACAACCTGCTCAGCGACCAATTCAGTTTTGACGCGCTCTGGATTGGCTTCTGGTTTATCAATCTTATTAATCGCTACAACAATGGGGACGCCAGCAGCGATTGCATGGTGAATCGCTTCTTTAGTTTGCGGCATCACACCGTCATCAGCTGCAACTACCAGAATCACAATGTCAGTTGCTTTTGCACCGCGGGCACGCATCGCCGTAAAGGCTTCGTGACCTGGGGTATCCAAGAATGTAATCATGCCGCGTGGGGTTTCCACATGGTAGGCGCCAATGTGTTGAGTAATTCCGCCTGCTTCACCAGAGGCTACTTTTGCTAAACGAATTTTGTCGAGCAAAGAAGTTTTACCGTGGTCAACGTGGCCCATCACCGTAACAACTGGTGGGCGTGGCAATAACTCAGCATCGTGGGGTTCAGCACCGATATCCAAATCAGGATCATCGAGCTTAGCAGCATGAGCTGTATGACCCATCTCTTCGACAATGATCATTGCAGTATCTTGATCGAGCACTTGATTGATGGTGACCATCTGGCCCATACCCATTAATAGCTTGATCACTTCAGCGCTCTTAACGGCCATTGCGTGCGCTAGTTCAGCGACGGTAATGGTTTCAGGAACATGTACATCACGCACCACTGGCTCGGTAGGAACCTGGAAATTAGTATCAACATTAGCTTCAGCAATTTGACGTTGCTTCTTGCGACCACCGCCTGAGCGCCAACCACCAACACCACCCGAAGTATCGCCCCGGGTCTTTAGACCACCAGGACGCTTAGCACCCTCTTCTTGCCATGTGGATGAGGTCTCTGAGGACTTAATAGTCTTACCACCAACCTTAACGGCTTTTTTCTTATCCTCAGCACCTTCAACTTTAGCGGGCTTGTGGAGTGTTCCTTTTTTAGCTTCTTCTGCAGCAGTTTCGCTTGGCGCTTTGAGAACACGCGCCGGGGCACTCATCATGTCGCGAATCGCTAATGCTTCCGCTTCAGCAGCAGCACGACGAACCCGAATTTCAGCGAGTTCTTTTTCTTTAGTAGCAGCTAAATCTTTTGCGGCTTTCTCAGTCGTACGCTTCTTTTCAACAGCGGCTTCATCATCAGTTTTGGGTACGGATTCAAGAGAGGCTGCTTCCTTCTGACGCGCCTCTTCAGCTGCATTCATCTCCGCTTCTTGGCGAGCCAAGAGTTCGGCTTGACGAGTTGCTTCAGCAGCGCGTTTTTCTAATTCTGCCTCTGACAGAATTGGCTTAGCGGCTGCAGTTGATTTAGCAGGCTTTACTACTTCCGCTTCGGGAGCAGCAGCGGCTTCACCACCCTTAACCAGCACACGCTTTTTACGGACTTCCACTTGAACGGTACGAGTACGCCCTGCAGAGTCTGCCTGACGAATCTCAGAGTTCTCGCGCTTGATCAGGGTAATCTTCTTACGGCTCCCTGCATCGGCATTACCGTGCTCTTTTTGCAAATGCTCAAGCAGGACTTTTTTGTCCTTCTCGGTAATGCTGTCGTCTTCAGAACCCTTTTCGATCCCCGCCGCCTTTAATTGCTCCAAAAGGTCAGTCGAGGTCCGTTTAAGTTCCTTAGCGAGTACTTTTACTGTTGTTGCCATTCACTGCTTCCTCTTATGAAGTAAACCAATGTTCACGCGCTTTCATGATGAGCGCTTTCGCAGTTTCTTCGTCAATTTGTGTCGCCTCAACCAGCTCATCAACAGCTAATTCAGCAAGGTCGTCACGGGTATGTACTTGATTGTCAGCAAGCTTCGCAATCAACTCAGTAGTCATGCCGTCCAAAGAACGCAAGTCTTGGGAAACTTCACCAATACGCTCTTCTTTAGCCAACTCCATAGTCAATAAAGAGTCACGGGCACGAGTACGTAACTCGTTCACAGTATCTTCATCGAATGAGTCGATTTCCAACATCTCAGAAAGAGGAACATAAGCAACCTCTTCCAAAGTATTAAAGCCTTCTTCAATCAAAATATCAGCTACTTCTTGGTCAACGTCTAATTTGTCCATAAACAATTGACGAACTGAAGAAGCTTCTTTTTCTGTTTTCTCAGCAGACTCTTCTGGAGTCATGATGTTGATTTGCCAACCCGTCAAATCACTAGCCAAACGCACGTTCTGTCCGCTGCGGCCAATTGCAATTGCCAAGTTCTCTTCATCAACTACCACGTCCATAGCGTGACGCTCTTCATCAACCACGATAGAGGAGACTTGAGCTGGTGCTAAGGCACCAATCACAAACTGTGCTGGATCTTCTGACCACAACACGATGTCAACTGCCTCACCAGCCACTTCATTACGAACGGCAGTGACGCGAGTACCGCGTACACCAACGCAAGTACCGATTGGATCGATCCGCTTGTCATAGGTAACAACGGCAATCTTCGCGCGGATACCAGGATCACGAGCGGCGCCCTTAATCTCTAATAAGCCTTGCTCCATCTCAGGAACTTCGTTCTCAAACAACTTGATCAAGAAATCAGGGCAAGTACGGGATAACTCGATCTGTGGACCACGCGCTTCGCGGTCCACTTTGAGGATGTAAGCACGAACCCGGTCACCAGAACGGAGGTTCTCCTTAGGAATCATTTGATCCCGACGTAGCAATGCTTCTACTCGGCCAGACTCAATAATCAGACCATTTTTATCTGCACGCTTGACGGTACCGGTCATGACTTTTTCGCCACGCTCGAGGTAATCATTCAGAATCTGCTCGCGCTCAGCATCACGGATTCGTTGCAAGATCACTTGCTTAGCTGCTTGAGCTCCGATGCGTCCAAACGCTAAGGATTCAATTTGCTCTTCGATGTAGTCACCGACTTCCATATCAGCCAATTGCTCCTGCGCTTCGAATTGCAGAATTTCTTTATCCGGCTCTTGCAAACCAGCTTCATTGGGGACGACCAACCAACGCCGGAAGGTTTCATATTCACCAGACTCACGGTCGATGGAAACACGAATATCCACATCCTCGTTTGGATAGCGCTTCTTAGTGGCCGATGCCAACGCCATTTCTAGCGCCTCGAACACAATAGCTTGATCAACGTTCTTTTCACGCGCTAGGGCGTCTGCCAACATGAGAACTTCTCGGCTCATGACTTTCTTCCTTTGAAATCAATTACAGGGACCAACCGAGTCTTATCGACCTCGGCTAATGAAAACTCCAATTGCGACTCAGCACCATCAGTGCCTTCAAACATCAAACCAAATTTGGCATCGGGCGCATGAATATCGCCACTCAGCAAACCTTGCAACACACCACGAAAATTCTTACGACTACCTACAGCAACACGTAACTTCAAATCCACTTCCATGCCAGCAAAGCGAACAAAATCTTCAGCCGACTTCACGGGACGATCAAGGCCTGGAGAGGAAATCTCCAAGCGCTCATAAGGAATGTTTTCAACTGGCAAGGTGTAGCTCAGCTGATGACTTACCTTTTCGCAATCCTCGACCGTAATCAAACGTTCGTAATCCGGGTTTTCAATCGTGACGCGTAGCAACCCTCCGGCTTCGCGCTCAATATCGACTAACGCGTAACCCAGGTTTTGCAACTCTGCAGAAATAATCTGCTGATCTCTCACATCACTCCTTCATACCGAATCGGCAAAAAAAAATGGGCTTCAAAGCCCATATTCTCGAATTCAGAACAGGCCGGCTTACGTTGATCGCAACATCAGCCGGGAAATACGTACTACTTAGATCCAACCAAAAACAGCGATAATCCGCTGTAAGAACAAAATTATAGCCGAATTTACAGAAAACTGATAGAAATCAGAAGCTTTCGCTCGGATTACGGGGCTTTCTGGGGCCTTTGTTAAAGGGCTTACGACCTTTAGGGGCACTGCGTTTGGGCCCATTTCCAGGACTTTGCGGATTACCAGTCACAAATGCAGACTGCCCATGATGGACTTTTTTAGCCTTGTTGCGATTTTGACCCTGGCCACCTTGCCCGCCTTGGCCTGGTCTACCGCCCTGCGTGCGGCCACGGAATGGACCACGACCTTCGCCGCCACTCGGTTGACCACCTTTACCTTGATGCGTTAAACCATGATGGCCGCTAGCCAATGTCAAAGCATCCCGTGAACCCCAATACGACACTGAAGTTTGCATCGGATCTGGCTGGTGATCGCCACCCGCTTGAGAATTGCGGTGATGGCCATTACCGTTACCGCTAGGGTTACGATTTTTATCTTGAGCTTGAGGAAGCTTTAAACCAGCGGAGCGCATCAGTGATGCAACACCCTCAACAGGCACCTCTTCCCATTTACCGCGTCTTAATCTGGGAGGTAACAAGAACATGCCATAGCGGGTTCTGAGCAAACGGGATACGGTATGACCGACTGCTTCAAACATCCTACGCACTTCACGGTTACGACCCTCAGTTAAAGCAACGTGATACCAACGATTGGCGCCGTCACCGCCGCCCATAGTTAAGCGCAGGAAGCGAGCTTGACCATCATCTAATTGGATGCCGGTTTTTAATTGCGTCATTGACTCTTGACCGAGCTCACCCAAAATCCGCACAGCGTATTCACGCTCGATACCGTAGCGTGGATGCATTAAACGATTGGCTAGTTCACCTGAGGTTGTAAAGAGTAACAAGCCTTCAGTATTAAAGTCCAAGCGGCCGACTGCAATCCAGCGGCCTTGGCGTGGCTTCGGTAAGCGATCAAATACGGTTGGACGTCCTTCGGGATCGGATTGACTCACGATTTCGCCAGAAGGCTTGTGATACAAAATCACGCGCGGTGGCTTGGTCTGAATCTTGCGATGGACTGGTTTGCCATTGATGCGCACTTGATCAGTGGGTCCAATGCGTTGACCGATATGGGCAGGTAAACCATTGACTGACACTCGACCCTGAATGATTAAATCTTCCATGTCGCGGCGTGAGCCCATACCCACATCTGCTAAAACTTTGTGTAGCTTGACGGTATCTTCATCGTCAGCTTCGTCATCTAGGCCGTCTAAATCAGACCAGACCTCGTCACGCAAACTTAAAGGTAATTCATCGACATTAGCAAACTGCAAACTACTCATTTCTTCTTCAGTGGGAGCATCAGCATCTTCATCGTGGCGTACACGTTGCGCGCGGCGCTCAGCACCTGTCTGATGCGAAATCTCATTCTCATTAATACCGTCAGGATTTTTTGCTTCGACTACCTCTGGGGCATCCAGAGCTGCATCAAATTCGCCCGAGACAACTGAGGCAAATAAGGCTTCACTCTCAGCGGGATTGGGAGCCAATTTAGCAAGCTGACCACCACCTTCACGAGGACCTCTTGAGTCGCCACCCTCTCTACGGGGCTTATCTTTATTGAAGGGACGCTTCTTATTGAAAGGGTGCTTACCAGGTCTACGAGGGCGACGCTCTCCACCCTCATGCGCTTCGGCAGATCCACCTTCCGCTGGGGATGGAGCTGCTTCAGACTGAGGTGAATGCACTACTGGTGGTAAATCGTTTTCGTTGGAGCTAGTCATTAATAATTATTTTTGCTCGTCAGGATTGTCTGACGGATCGCTTTCTTTGGTTATTTCAATGGTGATCTCTTCCGCTATTTCAATCGTGGTTTCTTCTGTCACAATTTCAGTAATCGTTTCAGTAGCACTATCAACATTGAAATCAATCACGGCTTGACCTACTTCTTCAGCTGCTGGTGCAACATCTTCCAGCATTGGCAGACTTTGTAAATTAGTTAAGCTCAGGTCATCTAAGAACTGTTTAGTTGTGGCATACAAGCCGGGGCGGCCAATGGTTTCTTTATGACCAATCACTTCAACCCAACCACGATCTTCTAACTGCTTCATCACATTACTGCTTACAGCAACGCCACGAATCTCTTCAATCTCTCCGCGTGTAACAGGCTGACGGTAGGCAATGATGGCTAAAGTTTCCATCACAGCACGAGAATATTTGGGTGGCTTCTCAGGCGTCAAGCGATCTAAATACTCACGCATCGACAAGCGACTCTGAAAACGCCAACCAGTTGCAATATGGACTAACTCCATACCTTTGTCTTGCCATTCAGCTTGAATGATTTCCAAGACTGCTTTAATTTCAGTAGTAGAAACATCTTCCACAAAGAGGCGCGTGAGATCGGCAACACTAAGCGGCTCTTGCGCGCACAAGAGAGCAGTTTCAATTACGCGTTTATTGTGATCATCCATAAAGTCGGGCTACCAGGCAAAACCTGAGTAGGCTTAAAAAGTATTTCAATAATGGGTTTGAGATGTTCTCTCGGTATAACAGGCAATCAATCTCTGGATTTCTCTTTAGAAGAGATGCCGGGGCTGCTAAACAGTATTTAAGGTATCTTTTTTAGCAGTCAGCCCATTATAAGGTAGGCTCAATACAATAGCCATATGCAAGCAGCCTCCCCCCAATTTACCCCCTCAACTCGCCGCCGCCAGTTTTTAGGCTTAGGGCTGGCTCTGGCTGGCGGTTTGAGCCTTGAAGCCTGTAGCCTTTTCACGCCTCGTAAGCCTGTATTAGGTTTAGTACTAGGTGCAGGTGCAGCAAGGGGTTTTGCCCATATTGGTGTTATTAAGGCACTAGAGGCCCAAGGCATCCGACCGGATTTGGTAGTGGGTAGTAGTGCTGGAAGCGTGATTGCTGCCCTACTCGCTTCGGGTGCAACAGGTAATGATCTCAATCGCTTAGCTCTGAATCTAGATGAGGCCACTATCGCAGATTGGGGGCTACCCTTTGCTGGACGCTTTGGGGGTTTGATTAAAGGTGAAGCCTTACAAGCGATGGTCAATCGTGAGGTGCGTAACAAAACTATTGAACAAATGAATCTTCCCCTTGGTGTTGTTGCCACTGAATTACAAACTGGCAAAGGCGTGCTCTTTCGTTCGGGTAACACTGGCTTAGCAGTCCGCGCATCGTGCAGCGTGCCAGGAGTTTTCCAACCGGCAAGTATTAATGGCAAAGAATATGTGGATGGTGGTTTAGTTGCCCCTGTACCTGTGAGTTATGCCAGACAGATGGGCGCTACTGTGGTGATCGCCGTCAACATTTCTTCCGAGCCATTGCATCAAGATGCTAGTGGTACCTTTGGCGTCCTACAACAAACGATTTCGATCATGCAGAACAGCATCAATCAATATGAATTAAAAAGTGCCGATATTGCAATACAGCCCCAACTCAAGCAAATGAGCGGGAGTGACTTCAAATCCAGAAATGCAGCCATCTTGGCTGGTGAGGTCGCCACGCAAGAGCAAATGGCGCTCATTAAAGAAAAGCTCAAACTGTAACTACTGGTGCTTAACTACAGGCTTTGGGGTTTGCGTTTGATATTGTTCACTTGATTGAGCAGTTCACGACGCTCAGAGTCATCCAAGGAGTCAGAACCATCCAGACGACGAGCGCCATCAAAGCGACGATCCCAATACACACTGCTTAAATCATCGACACGAACACTCGCACCTTTAGAAGGTGAATGAATGAATTTATTGTCGCCAACATAAATACCAACGTGCGAGAAAGTCAAACGCATCGTGTTAAAGAACACTAAATCGCCAGGCTGTAGATCATCTCGATTAATTGGCTTACCAACTCGACTCATTTGGGTTGACTTGTTAGGAAGTAAAAATCCCAACTTATCTTTAAAGACGTAGGCCACAAAACTACTGCCGTCCAAGCCGGACTGAGGCAATTCGGTGTTCCAGCGATAACGCACACCGATCACTGCCATTGCTTGGTTAATTAGGGACTCTGATTTTTCCGAGACAGAATCAACCAAACGATCCGATGCCCGAGAGAAGTACGATCTCCCAGCCTGAAACATGCTTTCTTTTGGAGCATCACTGGCTTCCTCAGCATGCGCAAGTCCAGCGCAGGCGAAACACGCTACGATCCCCAAAGACATCAAAATGCCTTGGAGGAACTGAGGAGCTACTTTTTTTAGTGACATCAAGCGAGTGTAACAAAGAAGCTTGACGACACCAAGACCAGGGGTTATCGATAACTCTCTGTTTACAAACAGTTTTTTTGATATTTACAAAGAAAATGCACCAATTTAGCCCATTAATCTGGGGACTCTAGGTGATTTCAGCGGCCTCGAATAGCTCTTTGGTATAGCTCTGCTTGGGATGCTTAATGAGGGTTTCGGTCTCGCCAAACTCGACCATTTTGCCGCCCTTAAGCACCATGATTTCATGAGACATCGCTCGAATGACAGCCAAATCATGGCTAATCATGAGGTAAGCCAGGTTGTATTTTTTCTGTAGTTCAGTGAGTAAAGCCAATACTTGCTTCTGAATCGAGACGTCCAAAGCAGAAGTCGGCTCATCAAGCACGAGGATCTGGGGTCGCAAAATGAGTGCGCGTGCAATCGCAATCCGCTGTCGCTGTCCACCAGAAAATTCATGGGGATAGCGGCTTAAGGCGGAACGATCAATTCCAACCTCGCGCAAAATATCCAATACCCTTTGCTCTCTCTCAGCACTACTCAGCTTTGGAAAATGAATATCTAATCCCTCAACAATAATTTGCATTACCGTCATGCGCGGTGAGAGCGAGCCAAAGGGATCCTGAAAAATTACCTGCAAGCTTGCGCGTAATTTTCTACGTTCAGCAGATGTGAGTTTTTGCCAATCCTGTCCGAGCACATCGACTGAACCAGTCACCTCTGCAGCAGAGTCACTCAAGAGTCCCAGGATAGCCATTCCTAAAGTAGTTTTGCCAGAGCCTGACTCACCAATCACCCCAATAGTCTGGCCTTGCTTCAAGCCAAAACCAATTTTCTTTAATACCGAATGCCGAGGTGCCTTCTTAAACCATGATTCTGAATCTAGACTCGGATACGAGACCGATAAATTATCGGTTTGCAGTAAGACTGGGGCAAGCGGCATCACCGGGGCGAGATTACGCACTGGCTCACTATTGACTAAAGTTTGGGTGTATGGATTTTCTGGGTGCTCAAATACTTGCTTGGTCACTCCAACCTCAACTAAGTTCCCTTGATTCAACACTGCAACACGATGGGCAAAGTGCTTGACAAGATTAAGGTCATGCGTAATCAATAGTATGCCCATCCCACCATGGTCTTTAGACTCCTCCTGAAGTGCTTTGAGTAAATCCAGAATCTGTAAACGTAAACTCACGTCCAATGCAGTGGTGGGCTCATCTGCAATCAACAGACGAGGCTTGCAGGCCAATGCCATGGCAATCATCGCACGCTGTCTTTGCCCGCCAGATAGCTGATGCGGATAAGAATGAAAACGTTTTTCTGGTTCGGGAATACCTGTCTTACGCAAGAGATCAACAGCTGCCGCAAAACAATCCGCCTTGGAAATGAGAGGCTCGTAAATCTGGACTGCTTCAACAATCTGATTGCCAACCGTGAACAAAGGATTTAAAGCGGTCATCGGCTCCTGGAACACCATGGCAATTTCACGTCCACGTATCCTGCGAATGTGTTCAATCGACAATGACAATAAATCGACTGGCTTAGTCGCACTCTGTTGCTGCGCATCTTCCCGACCGCTCCACCAAATTTTGCCTGTCATCTTGGCGCCTTCAGGCTCGAGCCTTAAGGGGGCGAGTGCTGATAAGGTTTTACCAGAACCAGACTCACCAACTAAAGCCACTCGTTCACCAACTCCAATCTCTAGATCAAGGTGACTGACGGCAAACTTCTCACGGCGGCCTGCTCCAAAAGAAATGCTCAGATCTTCGTAGCGCAATAAAGTATTCATGAGCGCGCCCCACTAATTGATCCCGACTGACGCGAATCAAAAGCATTGCGTAGCGCCTCTCCCATGAAAGTCAGGAGAAGCAATGTGGCTACCAAGACTATAAAAGTGGAAAGTGAAATCCACCAGGCATCTAAATTGCCTTTACCTTGTGAGAGCAACTCACCCAGACTGGGGGTTCCTGGTGGCACACCCAAGCCCAAGAAATCCAAGCTCGTAAGAGACAAAATGGCAGCGCTCATCCGAAATGGCAGAAAGGTGATGACGGGCGTCAAACTATTCGGAAGAATATGGCGCAACATGATTTGGAAATTAGTCAGTCCTAATGCTTTAGCAGCCCGCACATATTCGAGCGCACGATTACGATAAAACTCGGCTCGCACATAATCAGATAAACCCATCCAACCAAAAGCAGCTAACAACACAATCAACAGTAAAACGCTGGGATTGAAGATCGAGGCAAAGATAATTAATAGATACAGCTCCGGCATGGAGCCCCAGATCTCGATGAGACGTTGAGAGATCAAGTCAAATTTGCCACCAAAGAAGCCCATGAGTGAGCCTGTGATGATGCCCACTCCAACCCCCACAATTGTCAGCGCCAAGCCAAACAGAATCGATAAACGAAAGCCGTAGATCAAGCGTGACAGAACATCGCGCCCACGGTCGTCGGTTCCGAACCAATTCTCGGCTGATGGTGGCGCGGGATTGGGAACTCTAGAAAAGTAATTGAGGGTTTCATAGCTATAAGGAATTATCGGATAGATTGCCCAATTACCATCGCTCGTAATGTTGTGACGAATGTCAGGATCTAAAAAATCAGTAGGTGTAGCAAAGTCTCCACCAAAAACCGTTTCAGGTTGATTGCGCACAATTGGGAAATAAAAGTGTCCGTCATAACGAACAATCAATGGTTTGTCATTGGCAATGAAATCTGCACACATACTGATTCCGAATAGCAACATAAAAATCCACAGGCTGATGTAGCCAGTACGATTGCGCTTAAAGCGTTGCCAGTGACTCACGAGCCCCCTCCTGCGCCAAACTGAATCCGTGGATCAATATAGACGTAGCAAAGGTCCGAAATTAACTTAGTGAATAGACCAATCAAGGTGAATAAGTACAAAGTGCCAAACACAACTGGGTAATCGCGTCGCATCACAGACTCATAGGAAAGGAGGCCTAAGCCATCCAGGGAGAACAAGGTCTCGATCAGTAAAGATCCGGTAAAGAACGCTCCAATGAAGGCTGCTGGGAATCCCGTCACTAGCGGTAAGAGCGCATTACGAAAGACATGCTTCCACAAGACTTGATGCTCACTCAGACCCTTGGCTCTGGCTGTTAACACATACTGTTTACGAATCTCTTCTAAAAAAGAGTTTTTAGTCAGCATCGTAACCACTGCAAAGCTACCTAGTACCATTGCAGTGATAGGCAAAACCAAATGCCAGAGATAATCCAAAATCTTGCCGATCAAGCTGAGGTCCGACCAGTTGTCTGACGTTAAGCCGCGCAGGGGGAAGAGTTGTAAGAAGCTACCTCCTCCAAAGAGCACGAGCAACAAGACTCCCAATACAAAACCTGGAATGGCATACCCCACCAAGATGATGGTGCTTGTCACTGTATCGAAGCGAGAGCCCTCCCGAACGGCTTTAGCAATTCCCAGAGGAATCGAGATCAGGTAGGTGATGAAGAAAGTCCATAAACCAATACTGATCGAGACCGGTAATTTGGAAACTACTAAATGCCACACACTTTGATGCTGGTAGTAGCTTTGTCCCAAATCAAACCTGGCGAAGCGACCCAACATCATGAAGTAGCGCTCCAGTGGTGGCTTATCAAAACCATATAAGGCTTTAACCTCGGCTAAGCGCTGCTCATCAATCCCCTGACGACCGCGATACGTTGCCCCAGCCCCAGACGATTCCGAGCCACCAACAGATCCATTGCCTTTACCTTTGAGCTCCAACACCATTTGCTCAACAGGGCCACCAGGAACAAATTGCACTACTGCAAAAGTCAGCGTTAACACTCCTAATAAGGTGGGAATCATTAATAGCAAACGCTTAGCAATATAAGCACGCATCTGGACTTGCATTAAGGGGCCTCTGCTTTCCACCAGTTCTGCAAGATCCAAGTTTCAGCCATGTAATACAAAGGAGGATCTGGATAGTGCATTTCTTTTCTAAAGGCAATTCGATGTGTTGGGTTATACCATTGGGGTACGACAAAATAACTATTCCACAAGACCCGATCAAGCGCCCGACTCGCTGCTCTGAGTTGCTCTCGGTTCTGTGCCTTGGTAATTTCTCCAACTAAAGCATCTACAACTGGAGACTGAATCCCAATGACATTGTCCGAACCTTTTTCTTTGGCAGCTTGACTTCCAAATCGATCCCACAATTCATTGCCAGGACTTTGCGAATCTGGGAAACGAATCGTCGTCATATCAAAATCGTATTCATTCATTCGCTTTTGATGAAGCGCAAAGTCACTTGTTCTCACATCTACCTGAATACCTAGCTTTTCTAAGTTGCGAGTATATGCAGAAATGACTCGCAAAAAGAAGCCGCCATCCTCAACCATTTCAAAGCGAAAGGGTTCACCCTGAATATTTCTGAGTGCGCCATCGCGATAGGTCCAGCCAGCATCTGCCAAGAGCTCGCGTGCCTTACGCAAATTCTGGCGCAAACTGCCTGGTGCTGCAGTGGAAGGTGCAGACGGCATAGGACCAAACACAGCATCGGGTACCCAACGGGGATATTTCTCTTTGAGGGGTCTGAGCAGCTTTAACTCTGCTTCAGTTGGTTTGCGAGGTCCATCAAAGTTCGCACTCAAATCACTATTCGTGAAATAACTATTAATGCGGCTGTATTGATCAAAAAAGAGTTGGCGATTGAGCCATTCAAAGTCGAGGGCATACCCCAAGGCCTGACGCACACGCACATCCTGAAAGATTGGGCGGCGTATGTTCATGGCAAAGCCCTGCATTCCGGCGCCATTGTGATTTAAGAAGGCTTTCTTCAATAAGCTGCCATCATTAAATTTAGAGCCAACATAACCTTTGGCCCAGATCTTGGCGCGGTACTCAACTAGCGCATCAAACTCACCCGCCTTAAAAGCTTCGAGTCGGACCGCATCATCGCTATATAACTTGTACACAATGCGATCAAAGTTATAAAACCCTACACGCACATTGATGGGTTTATTCGAATGATCCGCCCAGTAATCTGGATTGCGCTTAAAGATGATTGACTTTCCAGTTTTATAGGATTCAATTTGATAAGGGCCACTGCCAATAGGCGCCTCGAAAGCCAATTGATCAAAGGGAATCATGGTGCCGTCTGATCTCTTGCCCCAATTACGAGAGAAGATGGGCATCGTTCCCGCTAAGAGGGGTAGCTCTGGGTTTTGGTTCTTGAAATCAAAGCGCACTTCTCGTGGTGATACGACTACTACTTGTTTGATGTCGCCAAACGTCGTCTTATAACGTGGATGGGCTTGCTCACTCATCAAAGTATCAAAACTATATTTGACATCTGCAGCCATGACTGAACTACCGTCTGAGAAACGAGCATCTGGTCGGATACGGAAACTCACTGATTTACGATCAGCCGCTACTGAAATATCTTCCGCTAACAAACCATAGATACTGGCTACCTCATCCGCACTACCTTCAGCTAAGGACTCAAACATCAATTCAATTCCAGGAGCAGTCACACCTCTGAGGGTGAAGGGATTGAACTTGTCAAAACTACTTCTAGACCCAGGGTTAGGCAAGGTCAGCGTTCCGCCTCTTGGCGCATTGGGATTAACGTAATCAAAGTGACTAAAGCCATCAGCATATTTTGGTTTGCCGTACTGCGCGATCCCCTGTGATCCATAACTGGAGAGACTGAGCAGGCTCAGAAGGCAGGCAAACACCCAAAGGGAGTAGTAAAAGCGGAATGGGCGAAGGGATGAGTAAATCGGCATATATGTAACAATTGTAGATAGCAAACCACATTTGAAGCAAAGGACACTATATGGGCTTTCTGACCGGCAAAAAAATCCTCATTACCGGCCTACTTTCTAACCGCTCAATTGCCTATGGCATTGCCAAGGCTTGCCATCGTGAAGGGGCTGAATTGGCCTTTACCTATGTAGGTGAGCGCTTTAAAGACCGCATTGTCGATTTTGCTAAAGAATTTAACACTGAACTCATCTTTGATTGTGACGTTGGAAGCGATGAACAGATTACGGCACTCTTCAAAGATTTAGCCAAAACCTGGCCCCAATTCGATGGTTTTGTCCATGCTATTGGCTTTGCTCCTCGCGAGGCAATTGCCGGTGACTTCCTGGATGGTTTAAGTCGCGAAGGATTCAAAATCGCGCATGATATTTCTGCCTACAGTTTCCCAGCGATGGCTAAAGAAGCAATGCCCATGTTGCGTGATAAGTCTGCCTTACTAACATTGACGTATCTAGGCTCGATGCGCAATGTTCCCAACTACAACACGATGGGATTAGCAAAGGCTTCCCTAGAGGCATCCGTGCGCTATCTCGCTGGTTCATTAGGCCCTAAGGGTATCCGTGTAAATGGTATTTCCGCAGGCCCAATTAAAACGCTTGCTGCTTCTGGCATCAAAGGCTTTGGCAAGATCTTGGAAGCCGTTGAAGCAACCGCACCTCTGCGTCGAAATGTGACAATCGATGATGTTGGTAATAGCGCAGCCTTTCTCTTGTCTGACTTAGCAAACGGTATTACCGCTGAGATCATTTACGTTGATAACGGCTTTAGCCAAGTGGTTGGCGGAATGGAAGACGCTTGAGTGTCCCATTTCGCGAAGCCCTCAAGTTCTGGGCTAAGCTAGGCTTTATCAGCTTTGGCGGTCCCGCAGGACAGATAGCGGTTTTGCATCAAGAGTTGGTTGAGAAGCGTCGCTGGATTTCTGAGCGGCGCTTTTTACATGCCCTGAACTACTGCATGCTACTACCGGGCCCTGAAGCACAGCAGTTGGTAACTTATATTGCTTGGTTGATGCATCGTGGCTGGGGTGGTTTATTAGCAGGCAGTTTATTTATTCTGCCCTCACTCTGCATCCTGATTGCCCTATCTTGGATCTATCTGACTTTTGGACAGATACCGTGGATAGCCGCTATTTTTTTTGGCATTAAACCCGCTGTTACTGCAATTGTTATCTTTGCTGCAGCCCGCATTGGGAAGCGCACAATTCATAACCGTGTTTTGCAAGCAATTGCGCTAGGATCTTTTCTAGCGATATTCCTTTTAAATATTTCCTTTCCCATTATTGTGATCGTTGCCGCCGTGATTGGGTGGTGGGGCAGCAAACGTTACCCAGAATATTTTCAAACGCAACAATCGCACGGAAACAACTCAGAAAACTTTGGGCCAGCCATCATTGATGACAACACCCCTACTCCTGAGCATGCAAAATTTTCCTCTAGCAAAGTCATTCGCCACAGTCTGATTGCGCTTTGCTTTTGGCTTCTACCTATTGGACTGCTTTACGCTTTTGGTGGCTGGGAAACTCTCTATCCGCAACTAGCTTGGTTCTTTACCAAGGCCGCCTTCTTAACTTTTGGCGGTGCTTATGCTGTTCTGCCCTACGTCTATCAAGGGGCAGTTGAACATTATCAGTGGCTTAGCGCAGGGCAAATGATTGACGGTCTTGCTTTAGGAGAGACGACTCCAGGTCCATTAATCATGGTGGTTGCATTTGTTGGTTATCTGGCGGGGCATCTCGCGCATCTCTCTGACAACCTCAATCCTTTTTGGTTTGGTGCTCTTGGTGCAGTGATTGCTACTTGGTTTACCTTTTTACCCTCTTTCTTTTTCATTGTGGTGGGAGGCCCCCTCATTGAATCGACTCATGGCAAGCTAGGATTTACCGCTCCCTTGACCGCCATCACTGCCGCGGTCGTTGGTGTGATTGCCAACCTAGGAATATTTTTTGCGTATCACGTGTTTTTCCCAACAGGCTTAAGCGGATCCATCTCTTGGATATCGATACTCATTTGCCTGCTGTCTGCCATTGCCCTCTTTAAATACCAACGTGGCGTCATAAGCGTGATTGCTGGCGCCGCTTTTGCAGGCTTGCTCAGCTTTTGGGCATCTATTCTGCTATCCTAATACCATTAAATACAATAGTTTAGGAACGGAGACCCGCATGAAGCTACATCAGAAACTACGCACATCACTATTGGCAGGACTGGTTGCAATAGCTGCCAGCAGCTATTTATCGATAGCACCTGCAATGGCTGCGGATGCCTATCCCAATAAGCCTATTACTTTGGTGGTGCCATTCTCTGCAGGTGGACCTACCGATGCGGTGGCTCGTTTAATCGCAGTTCCCATGGGTAAAGATCTTGGCCAAACAGTGATTGTTGAAAATACTGTAGGCGCTGGCGGCACCATAGCGACAACCCGTGTAGCTCGGGCAGCCCCAGATGGCTACATTTTGTATCTAAACCATATGGGTATGGCAACTGCACCAGCTTTGTATAAAAAGCTCCCCTTCGACCCCATGAAAGATTTTGAATACATTGGTCAGGTCGTTGACGTACCAATGGTACTTCTTGGTCGTAAGAACTTTCCAGCCAACAACTTTAAGGAGCTTGAGGCATACATCAAGGTCAATAAAGAAAAGGTGACAATTGCAAACGCTGGCCCTGGTTCAGTGTCTCAGTTATGCGGTCTTTTGCTGATGTCTCGTGAAGGCGTTGAGCTCACAACTGTTCCTTACAAAGGAACAGGCCCAGCTTTGACTGATCTGCTCGGTGGCCAAGTCGATTTATTGTGCGACCAGACAACCCAGACTGTTCCTTACATTAAAGATAATCTCGTTAAAGCTTATGGCGTCACGACACTCAAGCGTCTTCCAGGACTACCTTCCATTCCAACCCTCGATGAGCAAGGCTTGAAAGGATTTGAAGTCAAGGCCTGGCATGGTCTCTACGCACCTAAAGGCACTCCACCAGAAGTGCTGGCCAAGATCAATAAGGCATTGAGAGTAGCCTTGAATAACCCAGAGGTTAAAGCACGCTTAGGTGAATCCAACATTGAAGTCGTGCCTATGAGCAAAGTGACTTCTGAATCTCTCAAGAATCAGCTCGACTCTGAAATTAATAAATGGGGTCCAGTGATTCGTAAAGCAGGAGCTTATGCAGATTAAATATCTAACTTAACTTCATTAGTGAAAAAGCCAGCATCGCGCTGGCTTTTTTATTGTGGCGACTAATTAACCCGCTCTAAATAAGAAACCGGACTGTAAACGCTCTCTTCTTTTACGTCTGACTGAGCTAATACAGGCAAGCAACGCCCAGAGCATCAAGAAGGGGTCAAGCAAGTAATCCCACAGGTTCGCAGACTCGTGCCAATGAATGGACCATGCCAGCATTGCCAAGGCAATAATGAAAGTGCCCTTACTCCAGTTCCCTATTGCCAGAATGGCCGCAAATATCGATACGGCAATCAAGAACCC
>Ga0208252_100006_pt1 | contig 44244 bp, 38 predicted proteins | sample CryBogCBE21Jun07_FD_184564 | JGI IMG/M metagenome (GOLD analysis project Ga0208252, IMG submission 184564) | Freshwater microbial communities from Crystal Bog, Wisconsin, USA - CBE21Jun07 (SPAdes) | ecosystem: Environmental > Aquatic > Freshwater > Lake | place: Crystal Bog, Wisconsin, USA... | reverse complement strand
GTTCCCGCTACCGGCAGCGTCACCGCCGGAAGTTTGACCGCATCACGCACCACCTGGTATTTCATCAACTTCGCCGCTAGTCGTAGTTGATCCTGTGGAGTCGAAGCATTTTCGGGATTCACGCCCGTCGGATCGGCATACGTTGTATTGCCCATTCCCAGCGTTTTAGCCTCACGGTTCATCTTCGCGACAAAATCGCTTTCCGAACTAGCAAACATTCGGCTGAAAATGAGAGCGTAATCACTCGCCGAGTGAATCATAAGTCCACGCATCAAATCGGGAAAACAAATCGACTCCCCTAGCACGACTAAAGCCGTGGACTGACCCGTTGCAACCTCGTGATGATATGCGGCCACGTCTTGAGAGTCCACCACGTAGCATTTTGCGTCCTGCGACTCGTTGCCCAAGGACTGTAACGCTACGTAGGCCGTCATCATTTTGGTCACGCTGGCGATGGGGACCGGCTTTTCCGTTGGAAAGTAACCCAGATGCAATGCCGGAACCTCGACTCCATAGGAGATATTGCTCGGCATTTGCGGAAACCCTGCTGAGGTCGGGGTTACGAATCCAAAACTACGCAGCACGATTGCTGCGTTGGGCAGCGTTTCGCTCAGAGACAACCCAGCCACGAGAACTGCCGAAAAAACGAATCCGATAGTTGCCCCAGCAAGCCGGTGCAAGAGCCCTCGCGAATAGTGATGCACTGGACGCTTGCGGGCCATGAATTAGCTATTTTCGTTTTCGTACTGCTCGAGGGTCATCATTACTTTGCGCGCCTTAGATCCATCACCGGGTGCGACAATTCCCTCTTCTTCGAGCTGGTCCATGATTCGGCCAGCCCGAGCAAATCCAATCCGCAACTTCCGTTGCAACATTGAGGTCGAGCCTGACTGGGTAGAAAGCACTAATTCACGAGCTTTTTGGAGAACGATTTCATCGTCACTATCTGCGATTGCGCCGCTGACTGCAATCCCTACCTTTTCGCTGGGCAGGTCGGCGGCAACGATGGTCTCGGGCCTTCCGCCTTGAGCCTTCCAGGCCGTAACAACCTTTCGGACCTCTTCTTCGGAAACCCATGGAGATTGAATTCGGCGAGCAACATTTGATGAAGCCGTCAACAGAAGCATGTCTCCCTTACCAATGAGGCGCTCAGCACCCGCTTGATCGAGGATGACTCGAGAGTCGGCCAGCGATGAGACTGCGAATGCCATTCTCGAGGGCACGTTGGCTTTAATGACGCCGGTAATAACGTCAACGGATGGACGTTGGGTGGCGAGCACGAGGTGAATACCAACTGCGCGAGCCATCTGCGCAATCCGCACCACCGAGTCTTCAACATCCCTGGCCGCCACCATCATCAAGTCATTCAACTCGTCAACCACAATCACGATGTAGGGAAGCTCGACAGCCTCCTCAGGGGCTGGTACTTCGGCGTCGAGACCAGTGGTCCGCTCAATGATCTCTCCCACTTCGTGTGCCGACGTGCGCTTAGGAGCGATTTCTCCTCGCTCAATCATCTGGTGGTAACTAGTGATATCTCTTGCGCCATGTTCGGCCAGGAGGTCGTATCGACTCTCCATTTCCTTGACGGCCCAATTCAAAATGTTGGCCGCCTTACGAGGGTCAACGACAACCGGAGAAAGTAAGTGAGGAAGATCGTTGTACTGGCCAAGCTCAACTCGCTTGGGGTCAATGAGAACAAGGCGAAGCTGGTCCGGCGTGGCGCGCATAACTAGGCCGGTAATTAGTGAGTTGATGCAGGAACTCTTACCGGCACCGGTTGCTCCAGAAATCAAGACGTGGGGCATCTCACCCATGTTGACCATCACGGTTTTGCCCGAGATGTCTCGACCTAGTGGCACATCGAGCGGATGGTGGGCGGCGAGCGCCTCGGGTGAGCCCATGACGTCTCCGAGGGCGACCAAAGAACGATTTCTATTGGGCACCTCAATGCCAATTGCCGACCTTCCTGGAATCGGAGCGAGGATTCGCACATCCGGAGAGGCCATCGCGTAAGCAATGTCTTTATTCAGTGAGGTAATTTTTGCCACCTTGACACCCGGGCCAATTTCGAGTTCAAATCGAGTAACTGCTGGCCCGACGGTGTAGCCGACCAATGTGGTTTCGACTCCATGCGCATTCAAAGCCTCTACCAGCGCCTCGCCGGCTTCGTCTATTGCTGACCGGTCAGTCTTGGCCTCTTTTGTCTTGGTGAGCAGTGAGAGCGGGGGCAATTCCCAAACTTCAGGACGCGTGGGTACTTTGGCGCGTGGCGCGGGAGGTGGTGTGACAATCTCCGTATCGTCCTCAACCGCATCTGGCGCATCGAAGACGAAGCTTTCGTCGGATGGTTCCTCTTCGACTTCCTCTTCTTCCTCAATCCATGTGTCGACTGGCTCTACCTCTTCCTCGGCTTCTTCTACGTAGTCATCGCCAGGTGCTGGATCCTCTTCGTCGTCTTCATACTCTTCATCGTCTTCTTCGTCTTTCGCTCTCGCTGCCAGAGTGCTGCGTAGAGAACGCCAAAGAAAACGAAAACCTCGTCCAATTGAAAACAGCAAGGCCCGAAGACCTATTCCGGTCAGCACCATCGATGCCACAACCATGATTGCCACGAGGGTCACGTAGCCGCCGATTACGCCTACGGTTTGCACGAGTGAATTTCCAATGAGCACGCCCAAGTAGCCACCAGCATCTGCGATGCTCGTGAGGGATGCGGAAAATGCCGGGTGCCCCGCTGAGAGATCGCCCAGTCCGCTCACGCCAATCATGCCAAGGCCCAAGCCCCAACTCAGGCGGGGGCCATCAATTTCAATCTTGTTCCACACCAGCAGAACACCCAAAACCAACAAAATAAGTGGGACTACGAGTTTCGAAATACCGATGGCATCGGCCAAAGCTCGGCTAAGACCTTGGCCAACTGGCCCGAGAACTGAAAATTGAGCGAGGAGAGCGAAAATTCCAATTACAAAGAGAATGACTATCCAGATATCGCGCTGATGCCTCGCCCACAGGCTTTCGCGCTCGGGCTTGGTCCGAGTACTTTTTTTCTTCGGCGCGCTCTTTTTGGCCGGCGCCTTTTTGCCTCGGGAAGTTGCCACGGTCATCCAATTTACCTAACTTTTGTTCGAAATCTGGCCATTAGTCCTAATCTTGTGGTGTGACTACTCAGCCCGACTCCAGCACATTGTCTCTTGCCGAGCGCCTTGGTGTTCTGGCGATGACCGCTACGGTGCAGACGGTAAGCCCCCTCTCCCCCTCTCTTTCGTCAGTGACGCTGAGGGTTCCAGACACCGCCATTGGCGGCGTACCCGGCAACGACGTCATGATTTCGGTGCCAAAGCCAGAAGGTGGATTGGCTCGCCGACGCTATTCGGTACGGAGCGTTGATACTGAGGCGAGTACGGTCACATTTTGGATTACTACTCACCACGACGGTTTAGCTTCAGAGTGGTTGCGTGACGCTCAAGTTGGTGCCCAAACGGACTTAGTCGGTCCTCGCGGCAAGGTGAAGCTTGAGCCGCTCGCTGACTGGTATCTCTTTGTCGGAGACATTTCAGCCCTTGGTGCCTTTTACAATTTGGCTGAAGCAATCGAAATTCCCGGAAAGGCCATATTCGTCGTAGAGGTTCCGACGGCCGACGATATCGTGACCACTTCATTTGATGAGGGTCTGGGTGTAACCGGAATATTCATTGAGCGCCAAGGTCGCGAGGCCAACGATCCAGAAGGGCTATTGCGAGGACTGGCTGCTTTAGAGTTTCCAGAGGGCGAAGGACATGTCTATCTCTTTGGCGAGTTCAAGCACATCAATGCCGTCAAGATAGCCCTGCTCGACCGTGGCATCACTCTCGAACAAATTTCTATGAAGGCGTTCTGGCGTCAAGGAAAAGCCAACCAGGACCACGGCGAACCAGACAAAACTCCAGAGCTCTAGAACACCACGATCGCGGGAAGTAGAACGGGCTGGCGTCGGAATCGCTGACCCAAAAGCCTTCCGGCACAGCGCTGAGCAACCCTATTTAAAGCCTCGGCATTCCGTTCGCCCTCACGCAGAGATTCCAACAGTGCTGTTCGCACCTCGTGGATAATTACCTCTTGAACGCTCTTGTCGCCTTGGCCCTCAAACCAACCTCGCGTGGTTACGGACACTGCGTGCACAATCTCGCCTCGCTGTCCGTCAATGCCGGCGGAAATCATCAGCACACCAAACTCGGCCAGCATCCGTCTCTCCTCTAGCGGGCGTTCATCGAGGTCTCCCGCTCCACCATCGATGTAGTGAAAGCCCGCAGGAATTTCTCCCGCGCGACGAATTCCCTTTTCGGAAATCTCAACCTGGTCCCCATCTTCGCAAACCAAAATGTGCTTGCGGTCGAGCCCCATTGACTCGGCTAATTCTGCGTGGTGGATCATGTGCCGGTATTCACCGTGCACCGGAATGAAGTTTCGAGGGCGGATTAATTGATGAAATGTGCGCAGTTCCCCTTGACGGGCGTGACCCGACGCGTGGACCGGTTCTTTGCCCGAGTGGATAACTTCGGTGCCGGTGCGAGTGAGGTCGTCGATGACTCTTCCAACGCTCCACTCGTTTCCTGGGATGGGGTGCGAACTAAGAATAATTGTGTCTTCGGGTCCGACCTTGAGGTAACGATTGTCGCCACGCGATAACTTCGATAACGCCGCCATCGGCTCGCCCTGAGCTCCGGTACAGATCACGCACACCTCGCCAGGTTCGTAGCGATCAATGTTCTCGACATCAACGAAGTCTGCTTTATCAACATGGAGCAAATTCAACTTTCGGGCCAACTTGGCGTTGGCTTCCATTGAGCGGCCCATCAGACAGATCTTGCGATTTTGCTCCAGCGCAATGTCAACAATTTGCTGTACGCGATGAATGTGCGAGGAGAAACAGGCGACGACCATGCGTCGGTTCGCGCGCTCGAGGAACAGGCGTCGGAGCGATGCACCAACGCTTGATTCTGAAGCGGTGAAACCGGGCTCTTCGGCGTTGGTTGAGTCACAGAGCAAGAGTGCTACGCCCTCGTCTCCGAGCTGGGCAAGTCGCGAGACGTTTGTTCGTCGTCCATCAATCGGCGTTAGGTCAAGCTTGAAGTCACCAGAGTGCACAATTACCCCGGCCTTGGTGTGGAAGGCCAAGGCATGAGCACTGGGAACTGAGTGCGTCACGGGGATGAATTCGACTTCAAAAGGTCCTATCCGGCGTCTCTCATTGTCCTCAACTTCAATGAATGTGAGGTCAGACGAAACTTTGGCTTCGCTGAGACGGTGCTTAGCGAATCCAACGGTGAGTGCTGATCCGTAAATGGGGACATTCACATCTTTCACGAGGTAACGCAACGCACCGGTGTGATCTTCGTGCCCGTGGGTGAGGACAATTCCGTCAACCTTGTCTCGCCTTTCAATCAGCCAGCGAAAATCCGGCAGAATAAGGTCGACACCATACATATTTGGTTCAGGGAACATAAGCCCCGCGTCCACAACAACTATTCGACCATCTTGTTCAATCGCTGCGCAATTGCGCCCAATTTCACCGAGGCCGCCGAGGAAAGTTACGCGGACGGTATCAGTCACGGGAACTACGAACTTGATTCCACAGTGCCGCCGCTTGAGCATCGAGAGTCTCGTCACTCGGTGCGTGCGGCAAACGACATTGGCCCACGGGGATTCCGATGGCTCGCATCATTGCCTTGGATGGCATTGGGTTCGGATAGGTTTCATTTCCCTCGAATTCGCAGCTCGGTACTAATTTGTCGGCCTCACTCTGCGCTTTGGGCATGTCGCCTTGCTCAAACGCCGCGATGAGCCCTTGAAACTCTGGGCCGGCCCAGTGTGACGCGACTGAAACGATGCCCACCGCTCCTTCGACCAGGAACGGAAGCAGTAAACCATCGTCGCCACTGTAGAGATCAAAACCGCTTCCGAGGGCTTGTTTCACCTGGCGCGCGGTAACTAGGTCACCTGAGGCATCCTTGAGCGCCACCACATTCTTGTAGTTATTCGCTAGTGCAATCGACGTGTCCCCGGCAATCTTTCGACCAGTTCGTGATGGAATGTCGTACAGCATGATTGGCAATTCTGTTGCCTCTGCGATTGCCCCGAGGTGCGCTCTAATGCCATTTTGATTGGGTCGCGAATACGCCGGGGTCGTTGCCAACACGCCGGCGACGGCTGTTCCTTTTAATTTCTTGGTCAAGGCAATGGATTGTTCGGTGTTGGCAAAGGTTGAACCAGCAATCACTGGAACCGAAACGCTGTTGGCCACGTGAGTAAATAGACTCAACTTTTCCTCGTCGGTTAATGCCGGTCCTTCGCCGGTCGAGCCGGCCACGACCAAACCATCTGAACCGTGCTCAACGAGGTATTTCGCCAATGTAGCGGCAACATCAAAGTCAATTTCACCCTGGGGGGTGAAGGGAGTCACCATTGCGGTTAGAACACGACCAAAGCGAGGCTGACTCATGAGGCTAAGTTACCAGTCACTGTGAAACTCGCATCACAAGTTGAGAAATGTTTCGATGCCCTTGACGAACCTTGGATTGGCGTCAATGTGTCGCAGGGCCAGTGTCACGCCCTGAACGAACGAACTTCGGTCGAAAGAGTCGTGCCTAATTGTCAATCCCTCACCCGGTCCGCCGAAAATGACCTCTTGATGCGCCACAAGCCCAGGCAGACGGACAGAGTGAATACGAACTCCTCCATCGCTCTCGGCCCCTCGGGCGCCGGGTAGCGAGGACTTCTCGGTCATATCTTCAAGCTTGCCAAGTCCGGCGCTCGCCCGTGCGCCATCAATTGCTCGGGCAGTCGTGAGGGAGGTTCCTGATGGGGCGTCGACTTTTTTGTCATGGTGTAACTCGATGATCTCTACCCGTGGGAAGAACGGTGCTGCCACAGCGGAGAATCGCTCTGAAAGCACGGCCCCAATAGAAAAGTTGGAAGCTTGGACCACGCCAGTGACCGTTGCCGCCCGCTCGAGCTCAGCGCTCTGTGATGCGTCTAGGCCGGTAGTTCCCGTCACCAGAGCGACCTTATGCGCCGCACACCAAATGCTTAGTGCCGGAATTGCCTGGGGCAGAGAAAAATCAACGACGTGCGTAATTTCAGTGTCTGAGAGTTCATCTAGCGACCGCGCCCAACGTGCTCCAAAGAGATCACGGGGCTCATTGGCATCAACCAGAGCGACCAGAGAAATGTCCGGTAGCGATCCGAGCCCCTGGGCCATTGCCTGACCCATTCGCCCAGCACCACCGTTGATTGCGAGACGAATCATTCCTCCACCTTAGTTCTGCCTCGTGAACGAATCCCGGTTAAAACGAAGATGGCCGCAAAGAGCCACAGAACGCCACTGACGACCGTTGCAGCGAGGCCGAGTTCGATATACGGTGCGTGGTAGTGCCAGTGGACTTGCCACTTACCGGTTGGCACGCGTGTTGAAAGTATTAGTCCACGGCGGAATATTGGCAGCTGTTGAATTTGGTGGGTCGACAGGTTTAGCGCCGTTGCCCGCCAACCTGGAAGATAGGCCATTGACTTGGTCAGCGTTACATATTTCGTGGCCGTAACAACATCCAGTTCGTCGCCCCAAGCCGAACTCTGTGTAGAGACCAAGCGAGAGCCGCTCACCTTGCCGACCAACTTGGTAGGCACAATTGGATCAAGGTAGTGGAATACGGTCAGACCGCCGAAGCTGGCGGTCATCGACCATGACGAGGCCAGTGAAGTAATGGCGTCCTGGAATGGAGTTACTAAGTCATATGAGTGCGAGCCAAGATCGAGAACCTTCGCGTCGGCGATGACGAACGGGTTTAGCGAGGTAATGAGGACGCCGTAGGAGCGTACTGATTGGTGCGAGAAGTTAAAGGAAACGGTGCTGCCGGAATTAGTCCCTGCCGCCACCGTTCCAATGAGCTGGGACTTCGAGTCGATGAGTTGAGCGTAGAACGGCACAGTACCGAGCGAACCACTAGAGGGCTTTATTGTGAGTGTCAGTGAGTTCACCAAAAGTCCTTGCCCCCAATAGCGGTAGGCCGAAGGGCTAGCAACCGCTTCGCCACAAACGGGCTCGGGTTGATGCGAAGGCGTGTTGTGATCAGCGAGTGAAGCGGTATTCACGATAACCGTAGACAAATCCAGCTGCTTAAAGGTTCCCTTTTTAAACTCACACACGTCGAACATCGCTCGAGGATGCGTGCCGGTGAGCAATGAGTAGCGTTCGTTGATCAACGACCCGTAGCCCTGGACACTTGGGTAGCCGGTGAAGACGTTCAAGTTCGGAAGACCCACCTGCTCCACTTCGGTCTCATTCGCGCCAAAGCGGTCGAGGATTGCGGTCCGCCCAGTGACTGGACCAATTAACTTGCCTATTTGTGCTCGAGAGGGTTCGGCGGTAATTGAGTGGTTAGCCACCATACCGGTCGTCAAGTACACGCTGGTTTGTCCCAGCGCCAAGAACACCACTAGGTCGACCATCGCGAATGAAACAAGCCACCGAAAGCGACCGGGCAAATGCTTGCGCAACAAGAGGACCCCGAATATGACCGCTAACGCTCCGAAGAGAATAAAGACCGGCCACTGCAGATTAATTAAATGTGCTGAACGAGGCACTGCCCCGAGCCAATTTGCCGCCCGCGTACTTCCAATCCACAAAGCTGAAACCGTCAGTACAACCAGAGTCGTGACCGAAACAATTGCTGACTTCGCTCTGCGCGAAATAGTTTCAACTCGCCAACGGCCCTCTTTAATTTCATTTAACAGCCAAGCCAGAAATACGCTCAACGACAGATCGACAATAATGATGTTTCTGCTCTGCAATCGAGTTGATCCAAAGAGTGGAATCAGTCGAAATAGGTGCCCAACTGGGGTAAAGCTTCCCCACGCTGCGAAGAGTCCGACGAAAGCAAGGATTACGAAAATACTCAGGTCGCGTTCACCGTCACGCCAGCCTTTTAAGTGAACGCGCGAAAAGAACACCGCCGCCGCAAACAAAGCCAGCAGGCCAACATAACTAGTGACTTCGGGAAGGTTGTAATTCGCGTAGTAGGCCGGTTGCCCAAAGCTTCCGTTCCCGCCTAGAAGTGTGGGAAACCACAACAAACCAGTCCAGCGCAGCACCAACGAACCTGAGCCAAAGAACCAGTAGTTCAAATTGGCACGCTGCGAAAGTCCGATGAAATCCCAACCGGGAAGCATCTGAACTAGCCCAATCGCTACTCCCCAACCGAAAGAAAACAGGCTCGCCGCTAGCAGGGCAACCCGGTGCTTCGCCGATGGCAATGCCCACGACGATCGGAGGAACATTGCGCAACCGAGGAGAATGATAAAGACCAGTTCGACTTCCGCAATTGCGCGGGGTTCGCCAGTCAAGAAGGTCAACCCCCAAATTCCAGCGAGCGCAACAACCCATTTCGCGCTGACCTTTAGCAAAATGCCCCACGTTGGATTTAGGTATACCGAAAGAGTTCGTTGCCACGCCAACATGACGAGAATCAGCCATGGCAGAAAGCTGTAACCCTGCACAACTCCAAGGTGCACCATCTGGCCCATCATCGCGCCGCTGTAGGTATAGAAAAGAGCACCAATAAACGACGCGGTCGTTCCAAACCCCAACCAGCGAGCCAGTGAGTAGAGGCCGAGCCCGGCCACAAAATAGACAGCGAAGAGATTTATTAGCCACGCCAGCGGGCCCGGGACAAAGGCGAAGATAACCGTCAGCGGGTACAGCGCACCCGCGTTCATTGCGCCAAGTAACGGAGTTCCCGAATTTGCGAACACGTTGAGCAGCGGCAAGTGACCTGTTCGCAGAATCTGCCCCGAAAGGACTCGTAGTGGGTAATTCTGAATCAAGTTGTCACCGGCCAGCGCGGGGTGACCTAACAGGGTTGGGACTCCAAAGAGCAGCCACGGAATAACCGCCAACACCGCAATGTAGATGAAGTCACTTCGTTCGAAAGGTCGATACCATTCGGGCGCCCACTGCTCTATCGCAGATGTATTCAGTGCGGGCGACTTATCCATTTCATTCATTATGCGCGAAATCCCGTCACTCGATGACAATCAGCAAGTGACGGGATCACGACAAAACTACTTAACGACGACGGGGACGTCCCCCACCGCGACGGTTGTTTCCGTCACCGAACGATGGGCCACCAGGACCCAAATCGCCGATTTCGTCTGCCAATTCAGCTTCGAAGCTGGCCTCAAAAGAGCTCGCCCGACCAGAGTCGTTGCGACGCTCACCGCGGTCTTCACGACGCTCGGTGCGCTCTTCGCGACGCTCTTCTCGCTCAGGTGAAGCTTCGGCCTCTGGGAAGTCTCCCACCAGCGACAATGAAACCTTGCCCTGTGGATCGATGTCATCGACCTTGACTTCAACAGCCTGACCCAACTCGAGGACATCCTCGACTTGACCAATCCGCTTTCCACCGTTGAGGGGCGAAAGCTTCGAGATGTGAAGTAGTCCGTCGCGGCCAGGAAGAATTGAAACGAACGCACCAAACTTCGCGATGTTCACAACACGTCCTTGGTACACCGCGCCAACTTCAGCGGTCGGAGGATCCAAAATCAATGCAATACGGCGGCGCGCCTCTTCAACGGCACGACCATCCTTGGCACCGATTGTTACGGTACCAACGACGCCATCATCGTCCACGGTGATTTCCGCACCAGTCTCCTGCTGCAGGGTGTTGATGACCTTGCCCTTTGGCCCGATGACCTCACCAATCTTGTCAATTGGAATTTCCAGCGAGACAATCTTCGGCGCCACGGCGGCAACTTCGCTGCGTGGTTCGGCGATGGTGTCAGTGATGACCTTCAAGATTGCCAAGCGAGCTTCCTTGGCCTGAAGCAGCGCTCCAGCCAAAACGTCAGCGGGCAATCCGTCAATCTTGGTGTCGAGCTGCAAGGCGGTAACTGCATCAGCGGTACCGGCCACCTTGAAGTCCATGTCACCGAACGCGTCTTCGGCTCCGAGGATGTCAGTCAGGGTTACGTACTTGCCCTCTTCGTAGACAAGGCCCATGGCAATACCAGCTACGGGCGCCTTGATTGGCACACCAGCGGCCATCAGCGAAAGGGTCGAACCGCACACTGATGCCATCGAGGTTGAACCGTTCGACTGCATGACGTCAGAAACAACGCGCAGGGTGTAGGCGAAGTCCTCTTCACTTGGCAGTACTGGAACCAACGCACGCTCGGCGAGCATTCCGTGTCCGACTTCGCGACGCTTTGGCGCTCCCACACGACCGGTCTCACCGGTTGAGTATGGAGGGAAGTTGTAGTGGTGCATGTAGCGACGGAACTCATCAGGGGTGATGGTGTCGATCTGCTGCTTCATGCGTGGCATGCCAAGAGTCGTCACGTTGACAACCTGAGTTTCTCCACGCTGGAAGAGTGCTGAACCGTGAGTCATTGGGAACAAGTCCAGGGCAGCTGAAAGTGGACGAATGTCAGTAATGCCACGTCCGTCAATTCGCATGCCCTCTTCAACAATGCGCGCACGCACAATCTTCTTGGTCAATGACTTAACGGCAGCCTTGATTTCGCTCACCCGCTCAGAGAACTCGGACTCGAGTTCAGCAACGATTTCCTTGGTGGCGGCGTCAAGTGCAGCAGCACGCTCGGCCTTGACCGTGTGGTTGTTAGCAGCGGCAATCTTGGACTTGCCAACGGCAACCACGCGCTCCATGACATCGTCTTGGTACTCGCTGAAGGTGTTGAACTCAATGGGCTCAATTGCCCCACGAGCCGCCACGAAGTTCTTGACCAACTCGCGCTGCAGGTTGATCGCTTCGCGAATCCACAGCTTGGACTTCTCGAGACCAGCGGCCAAAACCTCTTCGGTTACCTTCGGTGCGCCATCGGCGTACTTTTCGAAGGAACCCTCGGTTCCACCAGCCTCCACCATCATGATGGCGATATCGGTCTCAACCGAGTCGGACAACGCGCGACCGGCAACAACGAGTTCGAATACTGAGTCGTCACCCTCTTGGAAGGTTGGGTGAGCAACCCACTCACCGTCAGTGGTGTAGGCCAAACGAACGGCACCGATTGGTCCATCGAATGGAATACCTGACAACATCAAGGCAGCCGAAGCGGCATTAATAGCGAGGATGTCATGTGGGTTTTCCTGGTCCGCACTGAATACAGTGCCGACAACCTGAACTTCGTTGCGGAAGCCCTTAGGGAATGATGGGCGCAATGGACGGTCAATCAAACGACAAATCAAAATTGCTTGGTCCGAAAGCTTTCCTTCACGACGGAAGAATGAGCCCGGAATCTTTCCGGCTGCATAAGCACGCTCTTCGATGTCCACGGTAAGTGGGAAGAAGTCGGTGCCTTCGCGCACGTTGCGGTTAGCGGCAACGGTTGCGAGCAACATGGTGTCGCCAATGCGAGCAAGGACTGCTCCATCGGCTAGTTGTGCGAGGTGACCGGCCTCAAAAGATAGGGTCTTATCGGTGCCCGTAATTGGGCTACTTACGCGAATCGCGTCAGTCATGGATGTGCTCCTTATTTGGTTTGCAACATTCCGCCCGGATCCCAGTGGGCAATCTTCGTTCTACGAAAATTCTCCACTGGCTCCGAAGAAAACGGAAGTGTTACGTGGCGTCGATTTTCGACGCCGCTCGGCTAGCGACGAATGCCGAGACGACCAATCAAGGTGCGATACTGCTCCACGTTGCCCTTCTGCACGTAATCGAGCAGACGGCGGCGTTGACCAATGAGCTTCATGAGTCCGCGGCGGGTGTGGTGATCGCCCTTGTGCGTCTTCAGGTGCTCGGTGAGGTGGCTGATCCGCTCGGTTAACAGCGCGATCTGGACTTCGGACGAGCCGGTGTCCTTCTCGTGTGCGCGGTATTCGGAGATGATCTGCTGCTTCTCAGTCATAAAGGTATAGCCTCAATAATCGGGTGTCCCGTTGCAAGCCGCCAACGTGACGACCCACACGATCAGCGTCGCTGACCGAGGTTCTAGCCTAGCAGGGTTTCCCCAAATGGGGCAAAATCTTTGAAAACCTGCCGAGATTGCTGTACGTCGGTCGTTATTTGGGCGATCAAGGCCTCCAGAGAGTCATATTTGGCCTGACCTCGGAGTCGCTCAATGAACGCCACGTCGAGATATTGACCATAGAGATCGCCATCGAAATCAGTGAGGTGGTCTTCGACTAGCACCGCCCCATTTTCGTAGAACTGGGGACGGGTACCCACAGAAATTGCCGATGGGAGCCACTCGCCGTTGATTCGGGTCGCACCGGCGTACACGCCATCGCCAGGAACCACTTGATGGGCGTCAATCAGGAGGTTGGCCGTGGGAAAGCCCAGCTCTCGACCTCGCTTATCGCCTTCGACGACAAGTCCGCGAATCTGCCAGCACCGCCCCAACACCGTTTGGCAACCTTCTACGTTGCCCTCTTTGAGAAATTTACGAGCCATGGTTGATGAGAAGCGACCTTCCACTCCCTCGCCATAGGAGGAGCAAGCTAGTACGGTGAAGCCCCAACGTTCCCCCGCATCACGCAAGGTTTGCACCGTTCCCGAACGATTACGTCCGAAGCAGAAATCTTCGCCGACAACCACAACTTCCGCTCCCAACTGCTCGACGAGTACCTCTTGAATGAAGTCTTCCGGGCTCTGCTGCGCGCGTTCTTCGTTAAAGGTAACCACACGTACTTGGTCCAAATCCTGCTTCGCCAATTGTTCGATGCGTTGGTCCACTGTCTGTAGCAGTTTGAAATCTCGGTCGGGTGACAGGACATTTGCTGGGTGCGGATCAAAGGTCAACACCGTGGTCGCACATCCCTGAGCGTTGTCGAGAAGAGTAGCGAGCACTACCTCGTGTCCGCGATGAAGACCGTCAAAGACACCGATAGCAACGGCCGATGGTCGCTGAATTTGGCTCAGGTCACTGGTGTCGGTGAAAACGAGCATCTGCTTAATTTACCGGTCGGAACCGTGAGCGCCGTCCAGCACAATCTCAGGCTTCCACAAATCTTTGCTGCGACGAAGCACCGCAACGAAGTCCCCCGCCTCGTTATAGACAGCAATTTCGTACTCATCACCGGGCACTTCCCTAGCGAGTCGCTGACCCATGCGCACCCTCAATATTTCTTCATCGCTCAAAGTAATTCCAACTAGACCCGACGTGAAGGCCTTCGGGGCAGCGAGAACTCGCTCTCCCTTTTCGATCAGTTCCGCGAGCCGCTCGAGCGTCAAAGCTTGTGCCACGTCATGCGTACCGCTTCGCACACGGCGAAGGGCCGTGAGATGGCCAAGCGTGCCGAGTTTCTCGGCTAGATCCGCGAGCAAGACGCGCACGTACGTCCCAGGCGACACTTCCACGGAGAAATCCCATTCGGAAGGTTCAGCCGTCGGAGTCAGTGAATAGTCGAAGACCTCAATTGGGCGTGGCTCCCGGTCCACCTCAATGCCCTGTCGGGCTAGGGCGTGCAACCGTTGCCCACCCTTTCGAATGGCCGAGACCATCGGCGGTATTTGCATTTGGGACCCGAGAAATACCTGCGCAACTTCATTAACCATTTGAGTGTTGAGAGCTGGCACGTCCGCTCTGGCGATGACTTCACCATCAGCGTCAAGAGAATCTGTGGCGACACCGAATTTTACGCGACCGGTGTAGAGCTTTCTCTCCCCCGTCGCAAAGCGCAAGAGTCGGGTCGAAGTACCAACACCAATCACCAGTAATCCGGTGGCCATGGGGTCAAGAGTCCCCGCGTGACCTACCGCTCGCTCATTTAGTAGTTTGCGTACTCGAGCCACGACATCGTGACTCGTGACCCCTTGGGCCTTGTCAATGAGAAGTAGGCCGCTACTCTTCGTCATGTTGAGAGCGACGAAGCGCCTCTTCAACTGCGTCACCCGCAGCGATGGCGGGGTCGGCCATGAAGGACAGCTTGGGGGTCCGCTTCATACGAGTTTGCACATTCACCGATGACTGGATTTGGGCGCGTCGCTCGTCGAGTGCCTCTTTCGTCTCCTCATCGAGCGAGTCGAGAAAGACAATGGCGCCCCGTAGGTCAGGCGTAGTTTCCACTCCCGTAACGGTCAAAAAACCAATACGGTCGTCGATGTCAGCCAATCGAACTAGCTCTTCGGAGATAACCTCTCGAAGAATTTCGTTCAGCCGAGCCGATCGTGGAAATGGGTGGTGATTGGCCTTGTCGTGGGCCATCGCTTACGCCGTTCTTGGGATTTCGCGCTCTTCGAAGGTTTCGATGATGTCGCCGGGCTTCAAGTCCTGATAGTCCGAAAGACCGATACCGCACTCAAAACCGGTAGCGACTTCACGGGCGTCATCCTTGAAACGACGCAAACTGGTGATTGAGCCCTTCCAGATAATTGCACCATCGCGCAAGAAGCGAACCTTCGATCCGCGAGTAATAACACCATCTCGAACGAAGCAACCGGCAATTGCACCAATCTTCGGCACGCGGAAGATTTCTCGCACTTCGGCTTCTCCGGTAACGACCTCTTCAAATACCGGCGCGAGAAGACCGAGCATGGCTGCTTCGATTTCTTCAATCAGCTTGTAAATGATTTCGTAAGTACGGATCTGTACGCCTTCGACCTCGGCGAGTTCTCGACTGCGCTTGTCGGGGCGAACGTTAAAGCCAATGATCGTGGCGTTTGACGCCTTCGCGAGTTGGACATCGTTCTCGGTCACTCCACCGACACCGCGGTGGACAATGGCGAGCTTCACGTCATCGCGCTCAAGCTTGCGCAAGGATTCGCTCACCGCTTCGAGCGAGCCTTGCACGTCAGCCTTCAAGACCACATTCAAGGTGGCGGACTCGCCACGCTGAATCTGTTCGAAGAGGTCCTCGAGACGAGTACCAGCATTTGCCGCTGGCATCTGCGAGGTAACGCGAGCACGGTGAGCGCGAGCTTCGGCCAAGGTGCGAGCGTGTCCGAGGTCTCGGGCAACGCGCATCTCGTCACCGGCGAATGGTGGTTCAGAGAATCCAAGAATCTGCACTGGGGTTGAAGGGCCCGCGGTCTTAATCTGCTTGCCCTGGTCGTTGATGAGTGCCTTAACTTTTCCGTAGGCCGGACCAGCCACGACAATGTCGCCAACACTCAAGAGGCCCTTTTGAACCATGACGGTGGCAACTGGACCGCGACCAGCTTCGAGATTGGCCTCGAGGACCGTTCCAACGGCACGCCCACTAAAGCGAGCAGTGAGTTCTGAAATTTCAGCAACCAACAAGACCTGCTCAAGCAGGTTGTCAATTCCGGTTCCCTGCAATGCGGAGATCTCGACAACGATTGTGTCGCCGCCCCACTTCTCGGGAACTAGTCCGTGCTCTGAAAGCTGTTGTAGAACGCGGTCCGGGTTAGCGTCGGGCTTGTCCATCTTGTTGACGGCAACGATGATTGGAACATTCGATGCCTTGGCGTGATTAATCGCTTCAATGGTTTGTGGCATAACGCCATCGTCAGCTGCCACCACCAAGATGACGATGTCGGTAACTTGCGCCCCGCGCATACGCATCGCGGTGAAGGCTTCGTGACCAGGAGTGTCCAAGAAGGCAATTACTTTGCCATTCCAGTTGACTTGGTAGGCGCCAATGTGCTGGGTGATTCCACCCGCTTCACCTGCAACCACGTTGGTCTTACGAATTCGGTCCAAAACAGTCGTCTTACCGTGGTCGACGTGACCCATTACGGTCACAACCGGTGGACGAGGCTCAACTGGCAATTCATCGTCTTCGTCGCCCTCGTCGAAGTACTTGGCCATGAGTTCGGCCTCTTGTTGTTCACCAGCATCAACCAGACGAACGTCCGCGCCAACTTCGGCGGCGTAAAGCTCAATCATGTCGTCGGTCAAAGTCTGGACCGCCGTAACCATTTCTCCTTGCAAGAACAAGAAGCGAACAATGTCGGCCGCGCTGCGGTTGAGCTTCGGACCTACGTCCTTAGCCGTCGAACCGCGCTCGATGATGATCTCACCCTCAGGCACCGGCGCCGATGAAGGCTGCCAGGTGGTCATCTGGGTTGGCTCGAGCTCTTCTACATTGCGACGACGACGAGCTGTCTTCTTGCGCTGCGAACCACGTGGGCCACCAGGGGCACCGCCACCGGGACGCCCAGCGGGACGACCGCCCGCTGCGGGTGGGCCACCGGCACCAGCGGGACCGCCGGTGCGTGGGGCGCTAAATCCTGGACGAGCTCCACCTGGACGTGGTGCGCTACCGGGACGTGGTGAGACTGGACGTGGTCCTCCTGCTCCCGGGCGACCGGGTGCAGTTCCGGGAACTGGGCGACGCGCACCGGGGGGTGGCGGAATTGGTCGGCCCGATGCAGAGGTCGGACGGCCCGGGGGTGGTGGAATTGGTCGGCCCGTTGGGGACATTGGTTGGCCAGGTCCGCCGGCTTCTCCCACTCGTTGGGTCGGGCGAATCGTTTGGGGACCACCAGGTGCTGGTGCACGCGGTGCCGCTGGCTTGGCTGGAGTAGTGCGCGAACGCACCCCCTTTGGCGCTTCGGGTGCTGCGGGAGCTTCAGCCGCTGCGGCTGGGACGTCGGGTGTTGCTTCAATCGGTGCCGGAGCAGGTGATTCTTCGACTTTGGCCGGCGCCTCTGGGGCGGGCGCTGCTGCTTTCGTGGCCTTTGTAGCCTTTACCGCTTTGGCGGCTTTGGCGGGCTTTGGCTCTTCTGGTTGAACTTCACGGCGCAGACCTTCGGCATCGGCCTTGCGGCGAATGCGGTCGGCTTGAGCGTCCTCAATTGATGCCGATGGTGAGCTTGCACCAATGTGCAGCGCCACGGCCAACTCAAGCACTTCTTTGCTCGTGAGCCCCAGCTCTTTAGAGAGCTCGTGAACCCGGATCTTCTTTGCCAAAACTTTCCTTTTCAACCCACTTGCGTGGATACCACAATCAATTATCCCACAGCTACTGGTGGAATTTCACCAGTAACTCTTTTACAGCAGTGAGGTCACTTGCGTGCACCTCACTTTTTAAGGCTCGGGCTATGTGGTGAACTCCGAGTTGGCTTTCGCACTCGCCCGTTCCACAGAGCCACACCCCTCGTCCCGCTCCTCGTCCGACCTGCCACGCACCTTGCGCATCACGTCCGACTCGAATGAGGTCCGAGTCCGCACGTCGCGTGTGACACACGACGCACGTACGTTCCGGGCTTATGCTTCGCCCTCCGGCGCAACTTCGGCTTCGACAACAGCTTCAGCCTCTTCCACCACTACTTCAATCTCAGCGTGGTCGCCCTCAGCGTCGGTAATGACAGTTTCGACAACCGTTTCACCTTCAGCCTCAGCGACAACCTGGTCGACGACTACGTCGCCATCGGTCCAGACCTCTTCGACAATCTCATCATTCTCATTGTCAGAACGAATGTCAATGCGCCAACCGGTCAAACGGGCAGCGAGTCGAGCATTCTGACCTTCCTTACCAATGGCCAATGAAAGTTGCTGGTCGTGGACCATGACGGTCGCACTACCCTCTTCTTCGTTCAAGATAACTTCGCGAACGCGGGCGGGCTGGAGCGCAGCTTCAATGAACTGAGCGGGGTCGTCCGAGTAGGGCACAACGTCAATGCGCTCTACGTTTAATTCGTTGGTGATGTTACGAACACGCGAACCGCGTGAACCAACACAAGCACCGACTGGGTCAACCATCTGGTCATTCGAGGCAACGGCGATCTTGGTACGGTGACCGGGCTCGCGGGCAATGGCCTTAATTTCAACAATGCCTGAGGCGATTTCGGGAACTTCGATTTCGAAGAGCTTGGCAATCAGTGCTGGGTGGGTACGCGAGACGACAATCTGCGGTCCCTTGTTGGTCTTACGCACTTCAACGATGTACACCTTGAGGCGTGAACCCGCAGGGTTACGTGAGGATTCACCAACAATCTGCTCGGTCTGAGGAAGCAACGCTTCAACGCGCCCCAGGTCCAACAGGGTGTAGCGCTCGTCCTTTTGCTGAACGGTTCCCGAGACAATGTCTCCTTCGCGGTTTGCGAACTCTTCGTACATTTGGCGACGCTGGATGTCACGGATGAGCTGCATCAAGACTTGCTTAGCGGTCTGGGCAGCAATACGACCGAAGTCTTCTGGCGTGGCGTCCCACTCACGAATGACGTTGCCGTCGAGGTCAAGTTCTAGACCCCAGACCTTGATCTCGCCACTCTCGGGGTTGATCTCAACTTCGGCGTCTTCGGCTGAGTCCGGGCGACGCTTGTAAGCGGCCAATAGGGCGTTTGCGAGCGCAACGAGGAGTTCTCCCTCGTCGATGTTTTGGTCACGTGCAATTTGACCAAGTGCCTCTAAGAATTCAAAGTTCGCCATGATTACTTTCCCTTCGCGGAACTACCCGCGGTCTTCTTACCTTTGGATGGAGAGGGTTTAGCCTCTGCTCCCCACTTGAATACAGTGCGTGCTCGCTCGACCTTGGTCAATGCGACACGCACCTCGCCAGCAGATTCATCCTTGATGGTGACCGAGTCAGCATCAACGTGAGTGACCACACCTTCGAGTCGTCGAGTGGGCTCGCCATCGCGCAATTCACGAAGCGTAACAACCTCGCCCAAAGTCGTCGAGAAGTGCTTAGGCGTGCGTAGCTTGCGCTCGAGCCCTGGTGAGGAAACATCGAGGGTGTAGCGATTTGGAATTGGGTCATTGGCGTCAAGCCACTCCCCAATTTCACGATTGGCCTTAGTGACCTCGTCAAGTGAGACGCCGCCGACCTTGGTAACGACGATTTCAAGGTTTCCACCGTTGAGTTCGAGGTCGTAGAGTTCGAGTCCCAAGTTAGAAAGGATGGTGGTCACGGGTGTTTCGAGATCCATGCCTCTCCTTTCTATAAACAGACGCAGACAACGAAAAACGCGGGCTTTCAGCCCGCGTCCACGAGTCAAACGTCCTATGCGGACTATCGGCGTCCAGTTTATCAGTGACCCCCGCAATCCTCAAGGGAAGTTACGCGGTGGCGCCAAAACGCTAGGAAATTAGGGTTTAGTAGGCCTTGGCGACTATCGCGACCAGGTCAGGCTCTTGGTCCGAGAGGGGCATTGAGCCGTCACGACGTTGCAGGCAACGAACGGTGATCGCCTCCTTCTTCAAGGCCGCCTCCCCCGCGCCATCCACGACAGACCAGTCCAAGCGGGCAAAACCTGATTGGGCGGCCGCTACGGATTCATCAACTGAGTGAACGTCATGGGTGTTGGCGTCTCGGTGCGCAGTGGCGGCGCTAAATAGGAGGCGCTGCATGTCCTCGAGCAGAATCTGTGCGTGCGCCACGACAGCGTTGAGTTGCACTTGCGCTTTTTCGCCAGTATCACGGCGTGCAACCGTTACCTCACCATTGGCCAAGTCACGTGGACCAAGTTCAATTCGAAGCGGCACTCCCTTTAACTCCCAGTCGGTGGCGCGGCGACCGAAGCTACCGGAGGAGATGTCCAATTCACTTCGGATACCCGATTCCTCGAGTCGCTTCACTAATTGGCGGCAAGCGTCATAGACGGCGTCATCTTCTCGCACGGCCATGACCACAACTTGAATCGGGGCAACAACTGGCGGGACGACGAGTCCTCGATCGTCCCCGTGAGCCATGATGAGTCCGCCAATAGTACGGGTCGAAATTCCCCACGATGTGGTGTGACACAACTCTGAGGCACCCGACTCGTTTTGGAATGAGATGTTAAACGCCTTGGCGAAGTTAGTACCTAGTTCGTGACTAGTGGCCATCTGCAAAGCCTTGCCGTCTTTCATCATGCCTTCACAGGTCATTGAGTTGATGGCGCCCGCAAAGCGCTCACTCTTGGGCTTGATTCCAACGTAGGTAGGAACGGCCAGTACCTTTTCCAAGAAGTCGTTGTAGACCTCAAGGTGAATCTTTGTCGCGTAGGCCGACGCATCTTCGTAACTCGCGTGGGCGCAGTGCCCCTCTTGCCACAAGAACTCTGAAGTGCGCAGAAACAGACGTGGACGCATTTCCCACCGCACAACATTTGCCCACTGATTGAGCAGTAACGGCAAGTCACGGTGGCTCTGCACCCACTTAGCCATGTATTCACCAAAAACTGTTTCAGAGGTTGGGCGAACCACAATTGGCTCGGCTAATACTTCGCCGCCCGCCACTGTCACGATGGCGAGTTCAGGACTGAAGCCCTCGACGTGTTCGGCTTCGCGCTTCAGATAACTCTCGGGGATGAAAAGTGGGAAGTAGACGTTCTTAGCTCCCGCCGCCTTAATCCTGGCATCGACCGCACTTTGAATTCGCTCCCAGATTGCGTAGCCGTAAGGGCGGATGACCATGGTCCCTCGTACTGGGCCGTTGTCAGCCATCTCCGCTTTAGCCACGACGTCTTGGTACCACTTGGGGAAGTCTTCAGCCTGGGGGGTCAAGATTGGCTCGGCCACGGTGCTCCTTTATTGCGTTCCCGTAAAGGATACTCAGGTCTAGTTCTGAGTGCGTTTGCGAATGAGTTCAATTCGCTCGCCAGCGTTGTTGGCGTCCGAACCCTTCGTGACGAGCAGTTCGGCGCGGTCCGCTTCAGCTTCGGCTTCGGCACTCTGGTCGCGCTTGGCGAGCCGAGCGGCAATGCCCTCTTCCGCAATCTTCTTAGCCTCGGCCACCAAGGCCTCAACCATTTCATTTTCGGGAACAACGCGAATGATCTGACCTTGAATAAACAGGTGGCCACGCTTCTTGCCGGCAGCAATTCCAAGGTCCGCGTGACGAGCCTCCCCCGGCCCATTCACGACACATCCCATAACGGCGACCTGAATTGGGATTTGCAATTCGCTCAGCGCAGCCTGCGCCTCGTTCGCGATCTTGATGACATCAACTTCACTTCGTCCACACGATGGGCAAGCAATAAGGTCGAGCCCCTTGCGCTCACGAAGTCCCAGCGATTCGAGTAGTTGGCGACCCGCGCGAGCTTCCTCGACCGGATCGGCGGTGAGTGAGTAACGCAAGGTATCGCCAATACCCTCGCTCAGGAGCGTGGCGATTCCAGCGGTGCCCTTAATCAAACCACCAGGTAATGGGCCAGCTTCGGTCACTCCCAGATGGAGTGGGTGGTCGAATGTTTCTGAAGCTAAGCGATAGGCCGCGATCATGAGCGGAACGGAAGAGGCCTTCACCGAAATCTTCACGTCCGAAAAATCAACTTCTTGAAAATATGCCAACTCGATTCGCGCCGATTCCACCAAGGCTTCGGGAGTTGCCCCACCGAACTTTTCATAAATGTCTGGGTGCAGCGAGCCGGCGTTCACTCCAATGCGAATTGGGACTCCACGATCCTTCGCCTCACGAGCGACGAGTTTGATCTCCTCGGGCTTGCGGAGGTTGCCTGGGTTTAGCCTCAGTCCGTGAACACCCGCCTCGAGTGCGGCGAGCGCCATCTCCACGTGGAAGTGAATGTCGGCCACAATCGGCACAGGCGAGCGAGGAACAATTTGGGCTAGCCCTTCTGCAGCGGCCTGTTCATTACAGGTGCAACGAACAATGTCCGCGCCGGCAGCAGCGAGGGCGTAGATCTGCTGGAGCGTGCCATCGACATCCGCAGTTTTGGTGGTCGTCATTGACTGCACCGAGATTGGAGCGTCGCCACCGACCTTGACCGAACCAACAGCTATTTGGCGGGTCTTTCGACGAGGGGTTAAGGGATTCGCAGTTACATCCACGTGTCTATTCTGCCCGCTTTTTCAATTCTTCGTTACTCGATTGCTAGTGAAATCCCGCATTCTGTGGAAAACAGGGCTCTCAGAGTTTGAATTAGTGGAATGGATTGACCATTGGGTGCGCAATGTCGAGGTACAGAGTGCACAGAAACAAGACGGCCAGGACTCCTACAAATCCCAAAGTTAGGAAGTTAAGTCTGGTCAGATCGAACTTGTAGCGTCGATCCTTCCTCGAGCGAAGCCGCTCGTAAGTGGCGATTGCGACGTAACCGCCGTCTAAGGGCAGTAACGGCATCATGTTCAACACACCAATAAAGATGTTGACCATCATCAAAACCCCCAGCAGCGGCGCCCATCCAGCGTTCGCGGCCTGAGTGGCAATTCGCACTACCCCAACAATTGACTGCGGGCGCTGTTGTTGATTCTGTGGCGAGCTCGCTGCGGTGGGTGAAGAAACTTGATGAAACAGGCTCGCAAACATTGAAGGTGAAAAGACGTGCCCGATGCCCTTCACCGCAGAGACGATGGTGCTTCCCACAATGTGAAAGCCATTCGGAATCGCAGACCAGAATCCAACGGGAACAATTTGTTCGCCGACCGCAATTCCGAGAAAGCCTTCTGAGTGGCTGCCGCTAACAATAGGAACCCCGCCACTCTTTAGCGTTCGTCCATCAATCGGAGTCACTCGAACGGTGAAGGACGTGCCATTTCTTTCGACGCGTAAGGTGACGAGCTTTCCAGCTCTGGAATGAATTGCAGTTGTGAGCATGGTGGGATTTTGAACCGCCGTGCCGTCCACCGAAACAATGCGGTCTCCCACCTTGAGGCCTGCTTGTTGGGCCACAGTTTGAGAGTGGCCATCCCATTGAGCAAAGCCGGTGATTCCAACGTGTGAGGGGCTCGATTGACCAATAAAGAGCAGCGATGCCCACACCAAGAGAAGCGCCATCACGACGTGCATGAACGAACCCGCTGAAGCGAAGATGACCTTGCGGGGAAAACTAGCTTGTCGGTAGGTCCGGCTCTCGATAGCTGGATCTACTTCATCGCTCCAAGTCATGCCGGGGACTTTCACGTAACCGCCCAAAAGCAGCGCACGGATTCCGTAACGGGTTTCACCAATTTGCTTTGACCAGAGCACCGGCCCGAAACCGACAAAGAAATCAGTCACGAGCATGCCCGAGCGCTTGGCCGTTATGTAGTGCCCGAACTCATGAGCCATCACCATGAAAATGATGGCGAGAATTATGAGCGGCAGCGTCCAACCGGCCGTGGCCACCATGGCCGCAACCACAAGAACGATTCCGGCCAGCAGTGGCCAGGGTGATTGGCGAGTCGTTGTGTCCATACCTATTTCGGCAGGTTAGCGGTGGCGACCTCTCGAGCACGCTTATCTGCATCTAAGAGTTCGCTAAGACTCTCGAGGGTACAAGGTTCGTAGAAATCAAGAGTCTTAGATACCACTTCAGAGATTTGTCGCCAAGTAATTCGGTCATCGAGAAAGGCAGCGACCGCAACCTCATTGGCAGCGCTCAACCATGCTGGAGCTGCTCCCCCGACTTCGGCTACCTCGTAGGCCAGCTTCAAGGCTGGGAAGTTCTCGAGATCAGGTGGCGAGAAGTCGAGTGAGAATGCGGTTTTAAAATCTAAAGCGCCCCATGCATGATCGAGTCTTTCGGGAAGCCCCAGACAGTAGGCAATTGGCAGGCGCATGTCGGGCTTAGACAGCTGCGCGATAACTGATCCGTCAATGTATTCAACCATCGAGTGAACTATCGATTGCGGGTGGACAACCACATCAATACGATTGGCCGCTATACCAAACAGCGCCGAGGCCTCTAAAACTTCGAGGCCCTTATTCATCAGAGTTGACGAGTCGATAGTGATTTTCGGTCCCATCGCCCAAGTGGGGTGAGCTAAGGCCTGGGCCTTGGTCACGCCATCGAGATCTTCGCGAGTCCAACCTCGAAACGGTCCACCCGAAGCGGTGAGGATTAACCGGCGCACCTCCCGATAGTTCCCTGCATTTGACGCACCGGCCAATGCCTGGTGAATCGCGCAGTGTTCTGAGTCAATCGGAAGGAGTTCGGCTCCCGCCGTATTGCGAACTCGTTCAACAAGAGGTGCGGCGGCAATGAGTGATTCTTTATTCGCTAACGCCAAACGCTTGCCAGCTTCGAGAGCTGCGAGAGTAACTGGCAGTCCGGCAAAGCCAACGACCGCATTGACAATGGTGTCGGCCGAGCGAGCGAGTTCACTCAGCCCCTCATCGCCAACAACTACTTCAACATTTGGCAACTGGCTCAGTACCGATGCTCGAACCTCTTGAGTAGGTACGCCAATTCGCTTCACGCCAAATTCACGAGCGATTTCTATGATTCGATCGACATTGCCGCCACCGGCCGCAATTGAAACGAGTCCAAAACGGGCGGGCTCGCGACGCAGGACCTCGAGAGTCTGGGTTCCGATAGACCCAGTTGCCCCAAGCAACGCAACGGAGGTCCGGCTCATGGCCTAACTCAGGTGTGCGAAGTGAGTGAAGTAAAAAACAGAGGGCAAGGCGAAGAGCAGGCCGTCGATTCGGTCAATCAAGCCACCGTGACCAGGAAGCAATCGACCCATGTCCTTGACTCCCAACGAACGCTTCACCATTGATTCGAAGAGGTCACCCATTGGCACCACCAGCGAAATAATCATGGCTAGTTCTAGACCATGCCGAGCAGTCCAAGGGGACATTTGCGGAAGCAAGAAGTAGCCCGCCAACAATGTGATGGCACTACCGCCAATGAGCCCCCCGACTGTCTTGTTTGGAGAAAGCGTTGGGTTCAAAGGACGCTTGCCGAACCAACGACCGGTGAAGAGCGCTCCGGTGTCGTTGGCCATAGTGAGCATGACCGCTCCCCACAGATAGGCAATTCCGTGGCGACCACTGAAGGTGTGCGAAGACAAGAGCAAGAGAGCAAATGAACCAAGTCCACCAACCCAGGTAAAGACAAAGACCGTTGAGCCCAGTCCTTCCATCACGTCAAGCTTTTGCGGAGACAGGGCGTACCAAATGAAACCAACGATGATCATCATCACCGAGGTGGCCGCGTAGCCAGAAAAATTGCCGTACAGGTAACTGTAGGTACCGAGTGTCACCACGCCGACAATTCCTAGCCCGCTCGCGGGGTGGTATCCCGAAGCACGGAAACCTTCGAATACTTCAGCACTCGCGGTACCTAGTACGAGCAGAACCACGATTGCGGTAAATGTCGGACCAAGGTACAAGACAACAAAGAGTGCGAGAGCCAGGGCGATACCGGTAACAGTGGCGCGTCCCACCGTGGAGTTTTGTGCTTGACGCACTGCGCGTCCGGCCAATGGGTCACGAGGGGCGTCGGCCACGTGGCGCACGAGCGGTGCCACAACTGGCTCGGGCCGAGGAAAGGCTTCAACATCGAATTCTTCGACAACGTAGCGATCACGAGCCGGAGGCATTTGCCAACTGCGGGCATCTTCCACGGGGTTGCCTTCGGCCAAGAGTGAAGCGTCGAACTGCTCTTCGTGAGCAACCCAGTCCGCTTCACCTTCACGCCAAGCGGGCGCAGGAATATTCGCCCAGGGGTCATCGCCGGCGATCTCTCGAGCGACCACGAGCGGAACCGCGCCAGTTGGCTGTTCGGTCCAGTGAGGCAACAGGGTGTCGGGGTCGACTGCGGGAATTTCGTCAACGAGGTCAGCGGCTTGCTCAGCGCCGGAGATAGTTACTCCCGTAACTGGCACCTCGCCCGTGGGCTCGTCATCGAAGAAGCGACCGTCAGACCTCAAGGAGCTCTTGTTCCTTTTGTGCGAGAAGTTGGTCAATGGTGGCGACTTCATCTTGGGTCATCTTGTCGAGCACCTTTTCAACGCGCTCAATGTCGTCCTTCGAAAGTCCGTGATCCTTTTCGCCACCCTCGAGTTCTTGGCGAGCGTGGCGACGCACTCCACGAACGGCAACTTTGCCATCCTCCGCCTTGGTCTTGACGACCTTGACAAAGGACTTGCGGCGCTCTTCGGTGAGAGCGGGGAAACTAAGGCGAATTACTTGGCCATCGTTTGATGGGTTTAGGCCCAAGTCTGCGTTTTGAATGGCCTTTTCGATAGCGGCCATAGCTCCCTTGTCGAAGGGCGAAACGACCAGCATGCGGGGCTCGGGAACCGAAAAGTTAGCCAATTGCTTGAGTGGAGTCTCAGAACCGTAATAGTCGACCATGATGCCTTCGACCAAACTCGAAGAAGCCCGGCCCGTACGCACCGCAGCGAACTCGGTCTTCACGTGATCGATGGCCTTGACCATGCGCTCTTTGGTGTCTTCGATTACGTATTCGAGAAAGTCGTCTTTTTCCATTACTTCACCAGCGTACCGACAGCTTCGCCGTCTAGAGCACGTCCTAAGTTGCCCGGCTGCATCAGGTCAAAGACCCTGAGTGGCAGGTTGTTGTCCTTGCAGAAGGTAATTGCGGTCATGTCCATGACCCGCAAATCCTGGCGAATAACTTCGTCGAAAGAAATCTCGTCGTACTTGGTGGCCGAAGCGTCCTTGCGAGGGTCCGCCGAGTAAACGCCGTCTACTCCCCCGTGAGTGCCCTTGAGCACGTACTGAGCTTCAATCTCCGCGGCGCGCTGGGCGGCCGGAGTGTCGGTGGTGAAGTACGGGTTACCCATGCCAGCGGCAAAGATCACGACGCGACCCTTTTCAAGGTGTCGAACGGCGCGTCGACGAATGTAGGGCTCGGCCACTTGGTCCATGCCAATTGCCGACATCACGCGAGTGGGACGACCATGCGATTCAATTGCGTCTTGCAGCGCCAAGGAGTTGATAACCGTGCCCAGCATGCCCATCAGGTCTGAGTTGGCCCGGTTCATGCCGGCCATGGCTCCCGTGGCGCCACGCCAGATGTTTCCTCCGCCTACAACGACCGCCAGCTCGAGACCACCCTTGGCCATGGCCTGAGAAATCTCGCGAGCGAGAAAGTCAACGGTGGATGCATCAATAGTCTCGTCTGAAGCGGCTGAGGCCAGAGCCTCACCCGAGAGTTTTAGAACGAGTCGACGCACGTAACGAATCTAGCCTCCGATGACGACCTGCGCGTAGGCAGTAATCGTCGCGGAACCCAAATATTGCTCAATTGATTGCTTTTCGTCGCGAACAAATGGCTGCTCAAGCAAAACACGCTCTTTGAACCAGCCATTCAAGCGGCCCTCAATGATCTTGGGCAAAGCAGCTTCGGGCTTACCTTCGTTGCGGGAAATCTCTTCAACGGTGGCGCGCTCGGCGTCAACTTCAGCCTGGGGAACCTCATCGCGCTTCAAGTACGAAGGCTTCGAGAAGGCCACGTGCACGCAGATTTCGTGAGCAATTTCTGCGTTGCCTCCCTTGACCACCACGGCAACGGCGTTCACGCCACGGCCCGACTGCTGGTGCAAGTAGGTTTCGACAACTTCATCAGCACCGGCTTCGAGACGGTACACGCGACCTACGGAGATGTTCTCCTTCAAGGTAGTGAGCATGGTTTCGATGCGACCCTGGAACTCGCTAACGGCTGACTCGCCGCTCTCGCACACCTTGGCGGCAATCTCGTCGACGAGCGCGGTGAATTCTTCGGACTTAGCAACGAAGTCGGTCTCGCAGCGAAGTTCGACCATGGCTGCCACGTTGCCGTTGCGCACAACGGACACGGCACCTTCGGAGGCGTCGCGGTCAGCGCGCTTAGCGGCCGAGGCAAGTCCTTGCACACGCAGCCACTGCGTTGCCGCTTCCATGTCGCCGTTGTTGGCCTCGAGAGCCTTCTTTGCGTCCATCATGCCAACACCGGTGGCTTGGCGAAGAGTTTGTACGTCCTTGGCGGTAATCACCGTCATGTCTCCTTGTATTAGGCCGTTACGGTCGCAGCGGCGACCGCAGGGCGGTTGTTGCGAATGTAGCGACCTTCGGTAACGGCGTCGGCAATCAAGCGGCACATCAAAGCACCAGCGCGAATTGCGTCGTCGTTTCCGGGGATCACGTAGTCAATGACGTCGGGGTCGCAGTTGGTGTCAACTACGGCAACGACGGGCAGGCCCAACTTGCGAGCCTCAGTTACAGCAATGTGCTCTTTCTTGGTGTCAATGACGAAGATGGCGTCAGGGGCCTTCTCCATGTTGACGATGCCCGAAAGGTTGCGCTCGAGCTTTTCGAGTTCACGACTGTGACGAAGCGCTTCACGCTTTGGCATGCCTTCGAAGTCACCCGCGCGCTGCATGCGACGAAGTTCCGCCATGCGCTTTACGCGACCAGAGATGGTTTGGAAGTTGGTGAGCATGCCACCGAGCCAGCGCTCATTCACGTGTGGCATGCCACAGGCAGCGGAGTACTCCGCGATGGGGCCCTGGGTCTGCTTCTTGGTACCGACGAACAAGATAGTTCCGCCGTTGGCGACCAAGTCACGAACGAATGCGTAGGACTCTTCGATACCCGAAAGGGTCTTGCGAAGGTCGATCAGATAAATGCCGTTGCGCTCACCGAGGATGAAGCGACGCATTTTGGGGTTCCAACGACGGGTCTGGTGACCGAAGTGCACGCCCGAGTCGAGGAGTTCTTGCAGAGTGACGAGTGCCACGATATTTTTCCTTCCGTTCGGTTATTCACCCCCGCAGTGCACCCGAGGGCGACCGTACGAAACTGCGGGTGATTCTTACGCCCACTCACCTTGAGAGGGCTTGACCATGATAGTCCAAACGCCGAACTAGCCCCGAGGGTGGGACTTGGAATGGACCTGCTGGAGACGAGATTTAGACACGTGGGTGTAGATCTGAGTCGTGGTGAGGCTCTCGTGGCCAAGTAATTCTTGGACGACTCTCAGGTCCGCTCCCCCCTCTAAGAGGTGAGTGGCGTAGGTGTGGCGTAGGGCGTGGGGGTGCAGGTGGCCAGAGCCCACGCGGTTATCGAGAATGCGACGCACATCTCGAGGCCCGAGGGGTCGTCCCCGACGGTTAAGGAAAATGACCTCAGAATCGGTGCCCGGCGAGTGCACTTGGGGCCGACCCTCTTCGAGCCAGAGCTTGATGGCCGCCATGGCCGTTGGGTGCAGCGGCACCATGCGTTCCTTGTTGCCTTTTCCTAGAACGCGAAGAGTATTGGCGGAGAAGTCAACGCGCCCGAGCGTTAGCCCACAGAGTTCTGAAACTCGAAGTCCCGCGCCGTAGAGCACCTCACACACCGCTCGGTCCATCAGGTCAAATGGCTCGTTGCCCCAATCGGCGTCGAGGAGGTTTTCGAGTTGTTCTCGAACCGCAATTTGGGGCAGCTTGGATTCGGGCTTGGGTGCACCCACTCGTTCTGCGGGCGAACTCGCTACGAGTCCTCGGTCTACGAGAAAATCAAAGTAGGCCCGAATCGCTGCCCGGCGTCGTGAGATCGAGCTGCGCTGATCGCCCCGTTCAGTCATAAAGGCCAGGTAGTTACGAACCAGGGACAGAGTTACCGCCTGGGGATTCTTGGCTCCGTGCTCGATGACAAATTCAATAAAGGCTTGGGCGTCGCTCAAGTAGGCGCGTTGCGTGGCGGGCGAACGATTGCTCGCTACGAGCGAAGTTGAGTATTCGCTGAGTTGCCACTTGGGCGAAACCGACATACCCAAAGCCTAGTTATCCCCCTTTCCTTACGAGCGCCTTACTAATCTCAAAGTCATGGACTCAACGGCATTGGGCGTCGGGGTCACCACCCGTGATGAAGCGCAGCGGCTTCGACCACTCGTTCCCGAGGGCGTATCGCTGGTGGTGATGAGCGAAACATCTCGAGAACTTGACCTCGTCGTCCAATTCCACGATGACGAGGGAATTATCCCCAGCGATTACAGCAAAGTTCCGCTGCTCAAGTTCCGTCGCGATGAGTACTCCTACCAAGCGCTGGTGGCGATTCTCCAAGCACTCCAAGAGCACTGGCGCCTCGGACTGGCTGATCGCAGTGGTTTTAACCCGAGCGAATCGACCTTTTTGCGTGACGATTGCGTGGTCGCGACCTTGACCAATGTGGAGTCGAAGATTCTTTCACTTCTCTTTGATAAGCGTGGACGCTTAATCGAGCGCGAGGTTATTCAAGAATCGCTCTGGCAGGAGGTCTCCGAAGCCACCTCGATGCGCTTAGACGTTCACGTTCGGCGACTGAGAGAAAAGATCGAGCTTGACCCCTCTCAACCCACACACCTCGTGACCTTGCGCTCACGGGGATACCGCTTGATTTAGCGCTGGGCCTCTCGCCGAGTCGCGGGAGCAGTGCTCCAGAGGTGTTCGAGGTCGTAATAGTCGCGGGCTAACTCGTCAAAGACGTGAACGATTACGTCGCCGTAGTCAAGTGCGACCCACTCCCCACCCGACATACCTTCGACGCGCAGGGGCTTGCCACAACCCGCTAACTCCACGAGTCGCTCGACCTCGTCGGCGATTGACCGGACCTGGCGGTCATTACGTCCCACGCACACGACGTAGGCGTCGAGGCTCTCATTGAGGTCGCTGACGTCCAGCACCACTGTGTCGAGGCTGAGTTTCTCCTCGGCGGCCGTGACGGCAGCCTCTAAGAGGTTCTCCAAGAAAGAATTCGACCTCCCCGAGGGGACAATCGAGAGAGGCAACTCGCTCAGCGGCCCGCTCCAAGAACAATCAGGGCCACAACGAAAGGCAGTCCGAGCGCCACTGATGCCACTAACGCACTTTGCTTGCGAGTGAGGGCGCGCACTGGACGGGGCGAATCCACGACCCGAAGCGTTGGACGCTTGGTCTGGGATTGGCTATACGCGTGCAGTGCCATTGCTTAAATGTTACCGAGCGGTTGGCTGGTAGAGCGGAATCACTGATTTAGGTAGAAATTTCGCTAAATCAACGGAATCTTGGCCCTCGTGGCGAATAAAACTGCTCGACAGATCCACCGGCTCCATTGGGATTTCGTAACAGTTCCAGCCCTCGGGGTATTCAACGGGTTGCCCGGGTCGTGGCACGATGCCAATGGTCACGAGAGTCCTAAGTTCATCGGCTTCGTGCCAGGTCGGGAGACTCGGAGCGAGATCAGCCCCCATAATTAGGTCGATTGACTCGGCCTCGTCTTGGAATGCACGCACGGTGTCAATCGTGTAGCTCGGGCCAGAACGTTCAATCTCGATTCGCGACACTTCCGTAAGGGGTAAATGGCCAAAGGCGGCTTCGGCCATGGCGAAACGAAGAGCAGCGGGTGAAACGCTGTATTCGAGACTCTTTCGGTACGGGTCGCCCGCGACGGTCACCAGAATTCGATCAAATCGCCCACTCGCAATGGCCGCTTCCAGGGCCGCGACGTGGCCTAGGTGAGGGGGATCAAAGGTGCCCCCGAAGAGGCCGAGTCGGCTGCGCTGCACGCCTCCAGCCTAGGTCGATTGGCTCATACTTTACGAAACCCTTACGATAGATAGATGAGCACCTCGACACCGAACTGGTCGAAGGGTTCGTGGCGGACCAAAGAGCTTCGCCAGAACCCCACATGGCCAGACGCCGACCAATTAAAGCGGGTCGAGGAACAATTGGCTACCAAGCCGCCGCTGGTCTTTGCTGGTGAAGCCCGCAATCTCCGTTCACAACTCGCCAGCGCGAGCCAAAGTCAGGCCTTTGTTCTGCAAGCCGGCGACTGCGCCGAGAGCTTTGACGAGTCTTCCGCCGATGCCATCCGCGACAAGTTGAAAGTCATCTTGCAGATGAGCGTTGTCCTCACCTTCGCCGCTGGTGTGCCGGTGATCAAAATTGGCCGCATCGCTGGACAGTTCGCCAAACCACGTAGCGAAGAGTTCGAAGAGCGCGATGGCGTGAGGCTCCCCTCTTTCCGGGGCCACAACATCAACTCCGAAGAGTTCACCGCCGAAGCTCGTCGCCCCGACCCCGAGCGCTTGTTAGCGGCCTACCACCAGAGCGTCTCTACGCTCAACCTCTTGCGCGCCTTTACGACCGGTGGATTCGCCTCACTCAATAACGTCCATAAGTGGAACCAAGAGTTCGTGGCTAACTCAGTTGAAGGCAAGCGCTACGAAGTAATGGCCGACGACATCGAGCGCGCGCTCGCATTCATGCGCGCTTGTGGCATCAACCTAACTGCCGACCCCATGCTCCAGGCCGTTGATTTCTACACGAGCCACGAAGCGCTCATCCTCCCCTACGAAGAGGCCCTGACCCGTCAGGACTCCCTCACCGGTGACTGGTACGACTGTTCGGCCCACATGCTCTGGATTGGTGATCGCACTCGTCAACTCGATGGCGCTCACGTCGAATTCCTACGAGGCGTGCAGAACCCCATCGGACTCAAGGTTGGACCAACTATGAGTGTGGATGAACTCCTCGCCCTGTGTGAGGTGCTCAACCCCGAGAACGAAGCGGGGAGACTCACTTTGATCTCACGCATGGGCGCAGCCAAAATTGATCAGGTATTACCCGGACTCGTTGAGGCCACTAAGCGTGAGGGTCGCCGTGAACTCTGGACCATTGACCCCATGCACGGCAACACTTACAAGGCGGGCAACGGTGTGAAGACTCGCCAGTTCGAAGAGGTCATGCTCGAAACTTCGCGATTCTTTGATATCCACGAGCGCAGTGGCACGTGGCCCGGTGGAATCCACATCGAGCTCACCGGTGATGACGTAACGGAGTGCCTCGGTGGAACCACCGTCGCCTCTGAGGCCGACCTCACTCAGAACTACACCTCAATCTGTGACCCCCGCCTCAACGGAACACAGTCACTCGATTTGGCCTTCGAAGTTGGAGAAAAACTCCAGCGCTACGCCGCGGGAACTGGCGCCAAGTCGTTGTAACGCAACAGGCGATTGAGCCGATTGCCAAATTCGATTTCAGTCATCGAACAATTCTCAATTCGCGGTAGCAACCGTTGATGTGCCGGAACGCCCCAGAGGTGCTTGAGAGCTTGCTCAATAAAACCTCCGTGTGTAACGAGCACAATCTGCTCAGTGGGGTGACGTGAGATGAGATCCCTGAGCGTGGCAATGCTTCGCTCATGAAAACCAACGAGCGACTCGCCGCCGGGTGCATTGAGCGCTGTGGGGTCTTGGCTCCAATCAACTGCACCAAAGCGGTTTACGAACTCCTGCCAAGTCAGCCCATCACCTTCACCAACTGAGATTTCGGCGATGCCCGGTTCTTCGAGCAATTCAAGGTGTGCCGGTAAACCTCGAGCGATGATCTCAGCGGTTTGGCGCGCACGCGGCAAGTCTGAACAATATAAAGCGCTCGCGCCAGCAAGTTCCTTCGAACTCACGAGTCGATCCGCGAGAGCAGCAGCTTGAGCGCGACCGAGAGCGGTAAGCCCCCCGTCACCCTTTGGACCACCAGCAATTCCCTCGGCGTTGGCTCGGGACTCTCCGTGGCGAACCATCAAAATCCTCGCCCCGGTTGGGAGCGGTCCACGCTGGCGGAATCCCAGCGGTGGCAGAAGGCTTTCTTCGCTCATGGTGAACCTTTCATCAGAGATTGGTTGAACTTAAGGCCACTAGGCCTTTCGAAGTAAGACGAGATCGTCACGATGAACCACAACATCATCGGAGTCATTGAAGTGCTCAGACGAAACTCGAGTTAGACCCTTGGCAATAAGTTGACCTTCGGGCCCCAGAATGTCGACTGCATCACCCTCATCGAAGGTTCCGCTAAAGCCCGTGGTTCCCACGCGCAGCAAGCTTCGCCCGTGGTTTTCGAGAGCCTGCATCGCTCCTTGATTCACCGAGACCTTGCCATGACTCACTACAGCAAAGGCAATCCAAGACTTTCGGGCCGGCAAACGGTCGTCACGAGCCACGAAAGTTGTGCCGTGTCCCTCTTCACTACTCAACGCACTGAACACCGGCGTTTCGGCTTTGGCCGGAGCAATGATTGTTTCAATTCCCGACCAAGTGGCCATGCGAGCTGCAGCCAGTTTCGAAGCCATTCCTCCGGAACCAACTCCAGAGGATGAAACCCCCGCCATCGATTCGACGTCTTCGACCGCCTGGACCTCTTCAATCAAGGTTGCCGTTGGATCGAGTCGTGGGTCAGCGGTCAAGAGCCCCGAAGTATCAGTGAGAAGAACGAGATGCGTGGCACTCACCATGTTCGCCACCAGAGCGGCCAAACGGTCATTATCGCCGTAACGAATTTCCTCGTCCACTACTGCGTCGTTCTCATTAATGATTGTCACCGCACCCAAGAGGTCGAGCGACTTCAAGGTGGCCCGGGCTTGTAAGTAGAGGCCCCGAGTACGAAAGTCGATTGGCGCTAGGAGAACTTGGGCTACCGGCAAATCAAAGGGCGCGAAAGCCTCTCGCCACGCCGCCATCAAGAGTGGCTGACCAACAGCTGAAACTGCCTGCAACAAAAGTGTGTCCGTGGGTCGGGGCTTACCGGCACCCACGCTTGCCCAGCCAGCCGTAATGGCACCACTCGTCACCAAAATGGTGTGCGTACCATTGGCTCGAAGTGTGGCAACATCTCGAGCGATTCGACTTAGTGCAGCGTGGTCAACGGTTCCTTCGCTGGTGGTCACTGAAGAAGTTCCCACCTTGACCACGATGACGCTATTGGTCATTGGCCTCGTCCTCGTCGCCGAGCTTGCCAGACCGGGCTAGACGCTCGCGTTGAGTGGCGCGGTGGTGGCTGCGGTCGAGCCCAGAGGCCATGTCATCTCGCCACCACTCAAATGAAAGTTCTCCAACGTGAACGAGGTCGCCATCTAAGACTCCCGCTCGCATCAGCATCCGGTCTACGCCGAGGGATTTCAGACGCTTGGTGATCTCGGCCAATGCTTCGTCATTTGTGAGGTCACTGAAACGAGCCGCTCGGCGCGCGGCGCGGCCCTCTACAGACCATTCACGATGCCCAGTTGAAACCACGTGAATTTCATCAATAACCGGCTTGTGCACAACAATTTCGTGAGCCGAGTTCTCGGCCTCTTCGTCTCGAGCTTGCTTGACGAGCTGAACGAGTTCGCCGGTGAGCGTCTCGAGGCCTTGACCGGTAACGGCAGAGATGACTAGTCCATCGAATGAAGGATCTTCGGCCAGGTCCCCCTTGGAACCAACAACAACTCTGGGGCGAAGCAAAAGTGAAGGTTGGTAGTCGCCGAGTTCTTTGAGGAGAATTTCTAATTGCTCGTCGGCTGGTTGTGGCGCAAAGGGTGAAAGATCGAGCATGACGCAGAGAACTCGTGCACGCTCAACGTGGCGCAGGAATTCGTGGCCGAGCCCTTTACCCTCCGCGGCACCTTCAATGAGGCCGGGAATGTCGGCCATGACGAATTCGCTGGCGGCGTCGCGGTTAGCGGCGCGTTGACCAACGCGCACGACGCCCAAGTTCGGCTCCAAGGTAGTAAACGGGTAGTCGGCGATCTTGGGCTTGGCGGCCGAGACTCGAGAAATAAGTGTGGACTTTCCGACATTGGGGAAACCAATGAGTGCAACGTCGGCTTGCAGTTTTAGTTCTAGGTTGAACCAGGCCTCTTCACCGTGTTCGCCCTGTTCAGCAAAGGCGGGAGCTCGGCGATTGTTCGAAAGAAAGCGGTTGTTTCCCTGGCCGCCCAGACCACCTTCCGCCGCGCGCCAGCGATCTCCGTTTCCCGTGAGGTCAACCAAGAGCTCGCCATCGGCAGAAAAGACCATTGTCCCTACCGGAACACTGACAACGAGGTCTTTGCCACTAGAGCCGTGCTGGCGTTTGGAGGTGCCGTGTTGGCCATCGGTCGCTCGGCGAAAGGGGTGGTCACGAAAACTCAGAAGGGATGATTGATTGTGGTCCGCGACGAGCCAAACATCACCACCACGTCCACCGTCGCCACCATCGGGTCCACCCTTGGCTACGTGGGCTTCACGACGAAAAGAAACGCAGCCCGCTCCTCCGTCACCAGCACGAGCGTGCAATTGTGCTTGGTCAACAAAGGAGGACATATATCTAGTCTAAATCGCCCACTCTCGAGCAAATACCTTAGCCCACGAGTCGATCAACGGCCTCATCGAACATCGTTTGGTGTGCCGAAACGTGCGCCTCGGTTGTGGCGGGACACATGAGAGCCATGTTGTGGAAGGGCGTAATGAGCACTCCTCGGTTAATGCCAAAGAGGTGTAGATAGTTCTCGAGCTCTTCGTCAGCCGCTCCCACCGACTCGCCGCCGTTCTTGGGCGCGGGGTTGGCAAATCGGTACTCCGCGCGAGTGCCCAGTTGCGAAACTGACCAAGGGAGTTCCGCCCTGGCAATAGTGGCCCGCATGCCTTCGGCGAAGGTCGTAGCGAGGGCCTCCATGCGAGGAAAGACGTCGTCGGTCAGGACCTCACCAAGTACTGCGCGCATGGCCGCCATCGATAGAGCATTTCCCGACAAGGTGCCGCCCACTCCCCCAACGTCAACAATGTCGGCGCCTGACTTGACCGCCTCTTGAACTCGTTCGGCGAGTTCGGCACTCAGCCCATAAGCACCGCACGGCACACCGCCACCGAGTGACTTTCCAATCGTGATGGCATCGGGGCGCAAGTTTCGCCGCTTGGTCGAACCTCCCGGGCCTTCAGAGAAGGTGTGAGTTTCGTCAATGATCAACAAACTGCCGTACTTGTCGCACAGCTCGCGCACACCCTCTAAGAATCCAGGCTCTGGCAGAACAATGCCGATGTTGGTCATCGCCGGTTCGGTGAGAACAGCAGCGACGTCGCCGTGGGCTAGTTCTCGCTCGAGGCCCGCGAGGTCATTGAACTCACAAACCCTGGTGGTCGTTGAGGGATCTACCGCTGGGGCTACGTTTCCGGGGCGAGATTTGGCCTGACCGTGATCATTAACAACAAAGGTTTCATCTACCGAGCCGTGGTAGCTGTAGCTAAAGACCAGAATCTTGGGCCTTTTGGTAACGAGGCGCACAAGTCGCAGCAACCACCGGTTGGCGTCGGTGGCCGACAGGGAAAAGGACCACTGCGGGAGGCCAAATCGGCGAGTCAGTTCCGCCCCGACCCACTCAGCATCCTCGTTAGGCATCATTGTCGTGATACCCCCGTCAACGCCCACACGCTGCTGGAGAGCCCTAATAAGGGGTTCTGGCGAGTGACCGGCGAAGGCGCCGGTATCTCCCAGCGCAAAGTCAATGAGCTCGTGATTATCGAGGTCGGTAATGATTGCTCCGTGGGCACTCTTGAACCCGAGTGGGAATCCCCCGGCCCATTTGTTCATCCAGGTCATGGGAACTCGGGCAAAGAGGTGGTTAGCGTTGGCGTGCAGGGCCCGAGAGGTTGGGTGATCCTTCTCGTAGCGAGCGGTCTCTTCTTGGAGCAATGTGGCTAATTTTTCACGGTTTACGCTGGTCATGCCCTCAATCGTAGGGTTTTTTCACAGAAATTATGGTTTCACAAAAGTAGGGTTTATCAGGACTTTTACTAGCGCACCCCAGTAGTTTCAGGAAAAAGTGGCTGGAAATGCCAAAAATATGGGCTTTTGGCGATAAAGATAGAAGAGTTCGAGGAATTCCCCGAACTACACGAGTTATAAAAGGAGTCGACCGATGAACAAGAGCGATTTGGTAGATGCAATTGCCGCTGAGAGCGGTGCCGCAAAGAACACGGTCGGAGACGTACTTCGTGCATTCGAAGACGTCATCGTTAAGAACGTTGTCGCTGGCGAAAAGGTTGTTTTGGCTGGATTCTTGAGCTTCGAGCGCGTAGAGCGCAAGGCTCGCACCGCCCGCAACCCACAGACCGGCGAGCCGATCCAGGTTGCTGCATCACGCGCACCAAAGGTTTCCATTGGCTCAACCTTCAAGAAGGCAGTCAAGGGCGTTAAGTAAGCCTTTACGTTTCAAAGAAAAATCCCCCGGGCGCAAGCCCGGGGGATTTTTTCTATAGGAGAAAAGCCTAGTTAAGTACGTCAACTAGCTTTCGGCCGCCGCGGAAGCCGAACTTTACAGTTCCTTCTGCGACTGCGAACAATGTGTCATCGCGACCCTTTTCGACGTTCTTGCCGGGGTGGAACTTGGTTCCGCGCTGGCGAACGATGATTGAGCCGACCTTTACGACAGTGCCGTCAAATACCTTGACACCGAGGCGTTGGGCGTTGGAATCGCGACCGTTCCTGGTAGAACCGCCACCTTTAGTCTTTGACATATAACTTCCTTACTTGGCTGAAATCTTGGTGATTTCAACGGTCGAATAGTGCTGACGGTGACCCCAGCGACGACGCTGGATGGCCTTGGCCTTGTAGGTCAAACCGCGGATCTTGGGGCCCAACTCCTCGCCCAAAAGCTTGGCCGTCACGGTAGCACCCTTGAGGGCGGGACCAGCAACGACATCGGTGTTGTCTACAAGCAATACAGGCTCAAAGGTAATGGTTGAGCCGACCTCTTCGCGGCGCAGGTCGACGCGGACCACTTGGCCCTCTTCAACGCGCTGCTGGGAAGTTCCTGTTCGAATTACGGCGTACATAGTTTGACAATGATAGCCGATTCCCAGAGGGCCCGAAACACCAGTTTTTACAGGCCGGTCGAGACGACGAAGCCACGGCCGTCACAGACGGTGCAAACGCTCGAGACGGACTCCAAAAGTCCCTCATTTACGCGCTTTCGGGTCATTTCGACAAGTCCCAGCTCAGAGATGTCAAAGACCTGGGTACGGGTCTTGTCACGGCTGAGGGCATTACGCAGCGCCGAGGCGACCGCTTCGCGGTTGGCCTTGGCCTCCATGTCAATGAAGTCAATAACGATGATGCCACCAATGTCGCGCAGGCGAAGTTGGAGGGCAACCTCTTCGGCCGCTTCCAAGTTGTTACGGAACACGGTCTCTTCGAGGTTGTTCGTTCCCACGTTCTTACCGGTGTTGACGTCAACTACCGTCAGGGCTTCGGTGCGCTCGATAATGAGCGATCCACCCGAGGGCAAGAAGACCTTGCGGTCAAGGGCACGGTGAAGCTGTTCGTGAACGAAGTAGCGCTCGAAGAGTGGCAACTCTTCGGTGCCACGGTCGTAGTACTCAATGCGGTCGGCGAGCTCGGGGTTAACGGCCAGAACGTACTCACGCACCTTCTCGTAGAGACCCTTGTCGTCGATGATCACGCCGCGGTAGTCATCGTTGAGCTCTTCGCGCAACACGCGCACCGCCAAGTCGAGGTCACGGTAGATCAAGCGAGGTTGATTGGACTTGGCTACTTCAGTCTCAATAGCGGCCCACTTCTCAGCGAGTGAAGTCACGTCCCGCGCGAGGTCCTCAGCGGAAACACCCTCAGCCGCGGTACGAATAATGATGCCGTGCTTCTCGGGCTTCACTTCGTCAATGATTCGACGCAGACGACGGCGCTCGCCATCGGGCAGGCGCTTGGAGATACCAATGGTGCTGGAGTTAGGTACCAGCACTGCGAAGCGACCGGGTAGGGACACCTCTTGGGTCAGGCGTGCACCCTTGGCGCCAATGGCGTTCTTGGTTACCTGACAGATGATGGTCTGACCGGACTTGATCAGCTCCTCAATTTTGGCGTCGGACTTGGGCGACGGAGTCTCGGCGTCCTCATCCTGCAGGTGGATGTCGGCGCGGTAGAGAACGGCGTTCTTAGGGATACCAATGTCCACGAATGCCAGTTCCATACCGGGCAATACGTTTTGAATGCGCCCGACATAGATGTTCCCGTCAATCTGAGATACCTCGTCGGCGGCCTTCGCCACGGTGTACTCGACCATGGAGCGGCCCTCAAGAGTTGCGATGTGCGTGGCGTCTTTCGTGGTGTGAACGCACATCAAGTAACGACCTTGAGCGCGGGTCTTGCGCTCTCCCCCGCGGCGACGGCGCGAAGCACGATTGTTGTCGTTCTTGTCGGCGCGCTGGATGGCGTCGGGAGCCGAAGCCTCTACTGGTGCGTCGTTTCGGCGCTGTGGGTTGTTCTGCCCACCTTGGCCTTGACCACCGGAACGGCCCTTGCCACCGCGGCGGCGGCGATTTCGATTGTTGCCTCCCTGGCCACCCACACCACCGTTAGCTGATGGTGTGGGGTTGGGACGAGATTCACCTTGCGGTGCGGGCCTCGTATCGCCAATTCGAGGGGCGGAAGACTGGGGATTGGTTTCGTCGCTCACGACAAATACTCCTTGAGTTCAATGGGCGATCGCTGGTGCTGATCGCGGGCGTCACGGTGCGTGACAAGTTCTTTGCTGGGGTGACGCTAGGTGCCACGCGAGAGGCGTTTTTGGTACTTACAAACATCTTCGTCCTTACTGCGGGAGAGTTCGCACATTCGGGCAAACTCAAAGCGTCCTTTTGTACTCAGACTCGAGCACCCAACTCTTCCATTGTACTCCCTTGGGGGAGGGGCTCTTCGGCCCCCTAGCCCTTTTTAACGGTAGTAGTCGTGGCTTTGGGCTTGGTGGTCGTGGTCACCGTGAGGTTTCGCTGCAAGGTAACGGGCTTAATCGGGTGAGCCACTAGGTAGTTAAAGGCCCGGGCCACCACTGGGGCGGCGGCATCAGCTCCGTATCCGCCCTGGGCCACAACACACAAAACGACGTACTTGGGGTGCTGGACGGGCCCAAAACCGACGAACCAGGAGTTTGGCTCTAGGCCCGGTGCATTTGACGCCGTTCCAGTTTTACCTGCAATGAGGAAGTTACGAAGGTTGAAGTTTGCAACATGGCGGAAGGTGCCGTAAGCCGTTCCAGAGGGGTTGTTCACCACGCCAATGAGGCCTTGCAGGATTGGGTTTCGGACCGAAGGGGGCAAGCTCACGTGAGCGGCAGCTCGAGGCAGATAGCGAGCGACCACATTGCCGTGGGGTCCAACAACAGCCGCTGCAACCTCTGGGGAGTACCGCGTGCCACCATTAGCGAAGGTCGCGTACGCCGTGGCCATGCCAATTGGAGTTACTGCGGTCGATCCTTGGCCGAAGGCCATCTCCACATTGTCACCGGTGTACCACGTCGTATTTGGAAAAGCGAGTGGCGCTTGAGCGTGAAGTGTGATTCGCACCGTTGGCGAGTCGACACGACTCTGATTCTCGTTTGGTAGGTCAATATTGGTATAACTCGATAGGCCGTACTTGGCGGCAACATCTTGGATCGGAGTTTGTCCGAAACGCTTGGTCTGCGCCCAAAAGAGGTAACCCAAGTTATAGAAGTAGTAGTCCGAGGACTTCGTTAGAGCCAAGGCCATGTTGACCATTCCTTCACCGCTTGGAGTGTCGTCGTGGAAAAGACAGCCGTGGCCACCCTGCAGGCAGCCCGGCACTTTGAACACACCGGTGTCGTTCACGTAGAGATTCGGTGAGATCAGGTGCTTTTGAAGTGCGGCGGTGGCGGTGATCATTTTGAAGGTCGAACCTGGGGTGTAGTCACCCTGGATGGCGTAGTTGTTGAAGGAGCCGTTATTGAGAAGGGCCTTGAACTGTCGATTGGAAAGTCCCGTAACGAAACTCTGCAAGTTATACGAGGGGTACGAACTCATCGCCAGTACCGCCCCGGTGTTTGGATCCAGCACCACCGCTGCCCCGTTGAGAGCGGGAGGTCGTTTGCCCGAAACAGGGTCAACACTTTGGCGAACTGATTGGATGTCTGAGGCGAGGGCCGTGTCGAGGGCCTTCTGGAGCCCCGCGTCAATGTTTAGAACTACCGTGTCGCCTACCGCACCTGGCTTCGAGTGTGCGGTTCCAAGGATCTTGCCTTGCGCGCTCACCTCGAGGGTTTGCACTCCATCTTGCCCCTTTAGGAAGTGCTCATAGAAGTTCTCAATACCCGTCTTTCCGTAGAGCGAGTTCGGGTGGTAGCCCGAATACGGGTGTGCCGCAATCTCTCCACCGGTAATAGGTCCGACGTAACCAAGTACCTGCGCACCGGTCTCGCCACCTTGGGGGTAAGAGCGAACCGCAATGTTAAGCACGGAAACACCTGGGAATTCCTCGGGGTGCAATTTGATGAACTCGAGCTCTGAGCCCGTGGCATTCGCAATCAGTGGAACTGGTTGAAATGCGTCGTACTGAACACTCGCAAGCTCAGACTTGATGGTTGAAACTTTGGTACCAGTCAGTGCCGCGAGTGCACCAATCGTTGAGGGGTGCAGGTAGGACTCAGCACGAGATAAACGAACCTCCACTGTGACTTGGTTGGAGACTAAGGGTCGTCCATTTCGGTCCAGAATCAGTCCGCGGGTAGCGGGAATTACGGACACCTGATACGAGTTTGTATTGACGGTTCGAATTGAGGCTTTCACGTCAACAATTTGAAGCATGAACAGTCGGTAAATAACAATGACGAGCAGAAGAGTAAAGAAGCCACCAATCACGTACCAACGCCGCTCGGGTCGAACCTTATTTTCGTCGGGGAAGTTGACCAAGTCTTTAATGCCGACACCGGGGGTTTCGTTAATTCGTCGGCCGCGACCCTTGAACGGGTTGAGCGTTTCCCAGGGGCGCCAAAGTCTCGAATACCAAGTACCCGTTGGGCGCTCTCGCCAAGATCCCTTGCTCATCGGCGCGCCTTAACCAATCCGCTACTCCACCGAGCGACACGCGTCAGCGGGCGCGCCAAGAAGAAAAAGGCCACAGAATTGAGAAGCATGTCCTGAAACACACTTCCCCGCCACAAGCTGAAGTCCAGAACGAAGTATCCCGTTATGACAAAAATAAGTGGGGCGAAAAAGCCACCGACTGCAGCAATCACCGGGGCTACCCACCACGCCGCGGACTCGAGGTCACCAACGCCTTCGCGACCAAGTCGCACGGCGAGATACGCAATCACTAGGGCAACCACCGCCGAGAGCCCAAAGGGAGTTGCGGCGTGGGTATCGAAAAAAATTCCACTGACCAGTCCACTCAAGAGTGCCGCAGTGGTAGACCCGGCTAGTCCTACGCACAGTGGCCAGAGCCAGATCAACATTATGACGACACCGCTAATTCGAAACGAGGAGAAGACCGCGAGTTGAAAGGCCACGACCACGAGCGAGACAAGAAATGTCGGGAAGAGCTCTCTAATCACGTAGAGGGCTCCCACAAGACGACATCGACATAAAAGATGTGGCGCAAGTCGGCGGTGGGTTGAAAGTTCAACTCGTAAGTGGCCGCACCCGGAGTGAGTCGGACCTTCGAAACTCGAGCAATCGGCAAGCCCGCTGGATAGAGACCCCCTTGGAGACCATCGGTAAAGACCATCATGCCTGGGCGAACGTTAAAAGAAATTGGCACACTCACCGCGGATAGACCATTGTTAAGTCCTTGTCCGGAGATGATTACCGAGGTTCCTTGATTTGAAAAGACTGCCCCGAAGTGTGAGCGTTGATCGCTGATTAGCCTCACCGTTGAGCCGTGCAAAGTTGTTGATATCACCGTGCCAATAAGCCCGCCGTTGGCCACTACTGGCATGCCAACTAAAACCCCATCATCACGGCCTTTGGAGATGTCAATCGTGGCAGCGAATGAGGTTGGTGAAAAACTCGAAACCTGGGCTGCGACCGTTGGTAGGTTTCCAACGAACGGGACATTGAGTTCTGCGCTCATGCGCGCCATCTTCTGGGTGAAAGCGAGCGACTCATTAAGTTTGAGCTGTGCTTGGCCCAGTTCATAACGAAGCTGTTGATTTTG
>Ga0208252_100003_pt1 | contig 46220 bp, 45 predicted proteins | sample CryBogCBE21Jun07_FD_184564 | JGI IMG/M metagenome (GOLD analysis project Ga0208252, IMG submission 184564) | Freshwater microbial communities from Crystal Bog, Wisconsin, USA - CBE21Jun07 (SPAdes) | ecosystem: Environmental > Aquatic > Freshwater > Lake | place: Crystal Bog, Wisconsin, USA... | reverse complement strand
AAAAAGATTCGTCTGATTACAACTGCAAACGACGTTATCCATTCTTGGACCATTCCTGCATTCGGTGTGAAACAAGACGCGATCCCTGGATTTGTGCGTGACACCTGGTTCCGTGCTGACCAGATCGGTACCTTCCGCGGTCAGTGTTCCGAGTTGTGTGGTGCTGAGCATGCATTCATGCCGATCGTGGTCAAGGTAGTTTCTCCTGAGGATTACACCGCGTGGGTTGCAGATAAGCAAAAAGCAATGACTGCTGGCGGTGAAGACCCAACAAAGGTCTATACCTTAGAAGAGCAAAAAGCCCGCGGTGAAAAAGTCTATGCAGCCAATTGCGCAGCGTGTCATCAACTCAACGGAAAAGGCGCTGGCGCCTTCCCCGCTCTTGATGGAGACAAGGTTGTTAATGGACCTAAAGCAGCTCAGTTTTACATCCTACTTAATGGTAAGAATGCGATGCCTAAGTGGGGCGGTGTTTTATCAGATGCTGATATTGCTGCTGTGATCACTTACACCAGAAATGCATGGGGTAATCACACTGGTGAAGTAATCCAGACGCAAGAAATTATTACGGCACACAGTGGCAAGTAATTTATTTACTAATACAGAAAAGACGAAACCGGAGTAAACATGAACACAGTTACTAGCTCTCTAGATCACGCACATGATCATGCGCATGATGACCACATGCCACATGGCTGGCGTCGTTGGTTGTTCGCTACTAACCATAAAGATATCGGTACGATGTACCTGATTTTCTCTTTCGTCAGCTTGTTGGCTGGCGGAACCATGGCCATGGGTATTCGCTTGGAATTATTCCAGCCAGGCCTCCAATTCTTCCGTCCTGAGTTCTTCAATCAGTTAACTACGATGCACGGATTGGTGATGGTGTTCGGTGCCATCATGCCCGCCTTCGTGGGCTTTGCTAACTGGATGGTGCCTTTGCAAATTGGTGCTTCTGATATGGCGTTCGCGCGGATGAATAACTTTAGCTTCTGGATTCTGCCAGTAGCCGCTACTTTGTTGTTGAGCTCCTTTTTAGCGCCTGGCGGTGCTCCTGCCGGCGGTTGGACTATCTATGCTCCTTTGACCTCACAAATGGGTCCTGGAATGGATATGGCGATTTTTGCTCTCCACTTATTGGGAGCCTCTTCCATCATGGGTTCGATCAACATCATCGTTACGATTTTGAATATGCGCGCTCCTGGCATGACTTTGATGAAGATGCCAATGTTTTGCTGGACTTGGTTGATTACCGCGTATTTGTTGATTGCTGTGATGCCTGTATTGGCTGGGGCAATTACGATGGTATTAACCGATCGTCACTTCGGTACTTCATTCTTCTCCGCTGTGGGCGGTGGTGACCCTGTTATGTTCCAGCATATTTTCTGGTTCTTTGGTCACCCAGAGGTTTACATCATGATTCTTCCAGCATTCGGAATCATTAGTGAAATCGTTCCTGCTTTCTCCAGAAAAACCTTGTTTGGTTACAGCTCGATGGTTTACGCAACTTCATCGATTGCGATTTTGTCCTTCATTGTTTGGGCGCACCACATGTTTGCAACCGGTATGCCAGTAACAGGTCAACTCTTCTTTATGTATGCAACGATGTTGATCGCTGTTCCGACTGGCGTGAAAATTTTCAACTGGGTTGCAACGATGTGGAAAGGTTCTATGACCTTTGAAACTCCAATGTTGTGGGCGGTTGGTTTTATTTTCGTGTTCACTATGGGCGGCTTTACTGGCTTGATTCTCGCCATGGCGCCAATTGATATCGGTCTACAAGATACCTATTACGTGGTTGCCCACTTCCACTATGTGTTGGTAGCAGGCTCCCTATTTGCAATGTTTGCTGGTTTCTACTACTGGTGTCCAAAGTGGACCGGCATGATGGCCAACGAAACTCGTGGCAAGATTCATTTCTGGTCTTCCATGATCTTCTTCAACATCACCTTCTTCCCGATGCATTTCTTGGGCTTAGCAGGTATGCCACGTCGTTACGCTGACTACCCAACCCAATTTGCTGATTTCAACTTGATCGCTTCTATTGGTGCGCTTGGATTTGGTTTGTCTCAGGTTTACTTCCTATTCTATGTAGCACTGCCTGCTTATCGTGGCGAAGGCCAAAAAGCACCAATGAGACCATGGGATGGGGCTAAAGGTTTGGAGTGGACAGTGCCTTCACCAGCACCTCATCATACTTTTGAGACTCCACCAAACGCTGAACAGATTCATGAAGCCGGAACTTACACCTCCTGAAAAACAAACCTCAGCCGCCAATAACAGGCGTTTGGGGTTTGTGCTTTTAAGCATTGCATTTGTTTTTTTCATTGGCATTCTGCTTAAGCACAGCCTCTTGAATTAAGTTTCGATCGATTAATGTCTCTATCTCAAAACCTCAACCGTCAAATTCTATTGAAGCTCTTGATTGCTTCTGTATTGATGTTTGGTTTTGGATATGCCTTAGTGCCTTTGTATAAGGCTTTGTGCCAGGTGACGGGTATCAACGTGGTAACCAGTAAAAATGATTATGGTGTCAGAGCCTATAGCCCCAATAAAGTGGGCAATACTCAAGTAGACTACTCTCGCAAGATTACTGTGGAGTTTGACTCTAATAGTCGCGGTCCGTTTAACTTTCATCCAGCGAAAAACTTTTTGGAAGTCCATCCTGGTGAGATGACTGAAATTGTGTATGAGGTCTCCAATAAATTAGACCGACCAGTTCAAGCACAAGCAATTCCCAGTTATGCGCCTAAGAGCGCAACCGAGTTCTTTACCAAGTTAGAGTGTTTCTGTTTTCAGCAGCAGACTTTAGCGGCCTATGAAACACGAAAAATGCCTGTTGTCTTTGTAATTGATGCTGGCTTGCCAGATGATGTTAAGACAATTACTTTGTCCTACACCTTCTTTGAGGTTGGAGTGCCCCCTCCAGCACCCGGAGCAACAACACCGAAATCAAAGGCACTTATATGAAAAAGAGTAGTTTTTTGAAGTCTATGAAAGCAGTCTTATGGGCTTTTTTAGGGGTTCGTAAAAAAGCGGGCCTTCAAGACGATGTTGCTTCACTCAGTTTTGTTCACATTATCATTGCAGGTGTATTTGGTGCTTTAGTATTTATGGCCATCCTCCTGTTAATTGTGAAAGCAGTGGTATCCCATTAATAATTTTTTGATTGAATAGAGAGAATCAGATGTCATCCAATTCAACCCCTTATTACTATGTCCCCCCCTTGTCTAGACATCCGGTCATGGCGGCGATCGGGCTGATCGCTTTTGGTTTCGGCATGGTCGGCTGGGTCAATCACACATCATGGGGTGGATCCATGGCGATTGCCGGTGTTCTCTGGGTGCTCTATGTTCTCTATCACTGGTTTGGCGATACGATTGCAGAATCCAATGCAGGCAAGAATGGCGTTAACGTTGACGTCTCTTATCGTTGGTCAATGGCATGGTTCATCTTCTCTGAAATCATGTTCTTTGCAGCTTTCTTTTCCGCATTGTTCTACGCTAGAAATATTGCAATGCCTTGGATGGGTGATGTAGAGAGTAAGTTGATTTGGCCAAATTTCTCTGCAGTCTGGCCTAATGATGGCCCTGCTGGTTTGGTTGCTCCTTTTGAAACTATGGGTCCTTGGCCGATTCCTACGATCAATACGCTGTTGTTATTGAGCTCAGGTGTCACGATCACATATGCACACCATGCTTTAGTCAAGAATCACATGAAGCAAGCCATTATTGGCTTGGCTACTACAGTCGCACTCGGCTTTATCTTCTTATGCTTCCAGGCATTTGAGTACTACCATGCTTATCATGAGCTTAACCTGAAATTGACCTCAGGTATTTATGGCTCAACCTTTTTCATGCTGACAGGTTTTCATGGCTTCCACGTATTCTTGGGCGGCACGATGCTAGCAATCGTATTGCGTCGCTTGATTCGTGGTGACTTTACCGCCGAGCACCATTTTGCATTTGAAGGTGCCGCTTGGTACTGGCACTTTGTTGACGTCGTATGGCTCGGTCTATATATCTGCGTTTACTGGATGTAATTTCAATAACAATCGGGGCTTAAGAGCCCCGATTTGTTTTACTGAAATATTTTTACTTAGTTTGTGCCAACGCGGATCCCGGTGGGCTGAATGAGTCCAAAGTAATAGGCAAGCAAAATTCCTAAAAATAGAACCAGCGATAGGCCGATGCGGAACATTAAGGAATACACCATTTTTGGGCCAGAGCCCTTGCCCTTCATCATGTAATACAGGGCTGAGCCCAAGCTTCCAACGATCATTAGCAGTACGATGGGAATAATCCACTTCATTTCTACATCCTCAATTGAATATTTTTTCTAGTCTCGTTACCAAGCGCATAGTTGCTACTTTAGCAGCCCTAATAACGGTCATCATTTGCAGCAGCGCTGGCTTTTGGCAGTTACGCAGAGCCCATGAAAAGATTATGCTCGCTGCCAATTTAGTTACAAAGCAACAAATGCCTATTCTGAATGCAAATGCTCAGAACTGGACTTTAGAAGAGGTCAATCAACGCCGAATGCGGGCACAGGGGACTTTTCTTTCTGAAGAGGTGGTATGGTTAGATAACCGTCCGCGGCCCGTTAACAAGGAGGGTGAAGCAGCTCCAGCAGGCTTTTATGTGATGATGCCGCTCAGATTGGAGAGTGGTCAGATTCTTTGGGTAAACCGTGGTTGGGCGCCCCGCAATGGCTTAGACCGGGTCGCGCTCCCAGCTATTAAGACGCCCGAAGGCGTTGTGTCGATTGAGGGGACGGTTTTTGCCAATCCCGGTAAGGTCTATGAGTTTGGTAATAGCAATCTAGGGCCGGCTAGTAAGCCCCGTATTCAACAAAATCTGGTTCTTGAGCAAGAGGCTAAGAACCACGGCTGGACCCAAAGCCCTTATATATTGCGTGAGGTACAAACTGGTCAGGCTGATGGCTTGGTTCGAGAATGGGCCCCACTGACAACAGGGGTAGATCGCCATTATGCTTATGCCTTTCAGTGGTTTGCTTTAGCTGCTTGTGCTTTTTTGTTTTGGTTAATTACAGGCCTTCGGCAATATCGAAAGTTATCTGGGAGTATTAGTGAGTAAAGAAGAGTTATTGATTCCTTCTGCACAGTCAGAGGGTGCTGCAATTGATGCGCGGACCCGTCGCGGGCGCTTACAGATGTTGTTCTTATTGCTTGCCTGCGCTGCTCCAGTGATCGCATCGTATCTGGCGTATTACGTTATTAAGCCTGAAGGTGGTAAAACAAACTTTGGCACTTTAGTGCAACCAGTACAAGATACTAATCCTGCTTGGTTTGATATTCCGCTGAACGGGAAGTGGACCCTATTAATCGCTCGCCCCGCCGCTGAGTGCACGACGCAAAATCCATCCTGTGTTGAGGGTCTATATTTAATGCGACAGTTGCGAGTTGGCGTAGGTCGAGAAGGGAGTCGAGTGCAATTGCTATGGGTGAATACGGATGGCAAACCAATTGATCCTGAGATTGCGAAAGCTTACGATCACGATGTAGCCGGGTTTAGCGTGGTGAATTTACCTGCTGATCCTAAGTTACGGGCTCAGTTTAATGATTGGCTCAATGCTCAGGGCGCAGGTCAAGCAATTCAGTTGATTGACCCTAGCGCCCAAAAGATGATGTACTTTCCAGTCAGTAACTCACCCAAAGAATTTGGCAGTATGAAGAAAGACTTAGAGAAGTTGCTGCGACTCAATCATAAGGGCGAAAGACTGTAATGCCCAATTTGGCTTTGTTCGCTGAGCTTGCAGTCATCGCCCTGATTTTTGCTGGCATTCCGTTGGCATATCTTTGGACAAGACCTGGCTATTCTTTTTTTCAGAAGCTGAATTGGTTCTTGGTCTTTATGACTTTTGATTTAATTGTTTTTGGTGCCTTCACTCGCTTGAGTGATTCTGGTTTAGGCTGTCCCGACTGGCCAGGGTGCTACGGAAACTCTAATCCTTGGCATGCAATCGGAGATATTCAATTGGCTGAGAATGCCATGCCATCAGGGCCGGTTACTCTGCTAAAAGCCTGGATTGAAATGATTCATCGATACCTGGCAATGACAGTTGGCACTCTAATTATTGTGCAAGTGATCATGGCGTGGACTAAAGTCAAATCCTTGGGAAAAGGACCATTGATTGCTAGCTTGGGATTGTTAGCGCTAGTTTGTATTCAGGGAGCTTTTGGCGCCTGGACCGTAACTTTAAAACTCCAGCCGATTATTGTGAGCACGCATTTGATGTTGGCTCTGTGCCTGCTTGCTTGCCTCACGCTTTATGCACAACAGACTTGGTCAATTCCATCTTCAGTGATTGTTTCCTTGAGACAAAAGCCACTCTCAGCAAGGCTGGTGAGTCTGGCCCTTGTAGTTTTAGGTATCCAAATCTTTTTGGGCGCGTGGGTGAGTACCAATTACGCAGTATTAGCCTGCCCAGATTTTCCAAGCTGCAACGGAGCATGGTGGCCCGACACCAACTGGCAAGAAGGCTTCACGGTCTGGAGAGAGTTAGGCAAGAATGCGGCAGGAGATTACATCACTCCTAATGCACTGCAAACCATTCACTGGGCACACCGTCTATTTGCTGTTGCAGCGTTTCTTACTTTAGCTACTCTAGGTATCAGTGCTCGCAGCGTTAGTCGGACAGCGCAACCTCATCTGCATCGGCTAGGAGGGGTACTGATTGGTCTTTTAGTCTTGCAGTTGCTAACAGGAATATCCAATGTAGTCTTTCAGTGGCCTTTATTAGCGGCTCTCCTCCACACTGCTGGTGCAGCTGCGCTCGTTTATTGTCTCGTCAGAATGAGTAACTGGGCTTCTTGGAAAACGGCTATTCAGATTAAGATGCCAAAGCAATTATGAATACTCCAAAGTCCAATACTGTTGTGCACTTGCCTCGTTGGCGCCAGTTTTGGGTGCTAACAAAACCGCGCGTGACCCAGTTAGCTGTCTTTTGTGCTGTGATTGGAATGTTCTTAGCTACGCCTGGTATGGTGCCGACCTCAATTTTGATTGGTGGTGTGGTGGGTATCTGGTTGCTGGCTGGCGCTGCATTTGCAATGAATTGCTTAATCGAGCAAGCGGTTGATGCCAAGATGAAGCGAACTGCTTGGCGCCCCTCTGCCACCGGAGAAATTTCTCCCTTTCACATTACAATTTTTTCTATTGTGCTGGGTTCAATCGGGATGTTTGTTTTATGGAACTTCACGAACCCATTAACCATGTGGCTCACTGTCGCTACCTTTGTAGGCTATGCAGTGATCTATACCTGGTTACTCAAGCCAGCCACACCACAAAATATCGTGATTGGCGGGCTCTCGGGTGCAATGCCGCCGGCTTTGGGATGGGCTGCAGTGACTAATTCAGTACCAGCTGAGGCATGGTTGTTGGTGTTGATTATCTTTGTTTGGACGCCGCCACACTTTTGGGCCTTGGCGCTGTATCGTCGCGATGATTATGTGCAATCAGGATTGCCAATGCTCCCAGTGACACATGGTGAGCGCTTTACCTTACTCAATATTCTGTTGTACACCTTAATATTGATTGCAGCTACTTTATTGCCTTATATCTATGGAATGAGTGGCTTGGTGTATTTAATTTCAGCATTAGTACTAGGATTTATTTTCTTGGCTTATGTCATTGCTTTGTTTATTTCTTATAGCGATGCGTTAGCGAAGAAAACCTTCCGTTTTTCGATTACTTACTTATCGCTCTTGTTCGCTGCCTTACTAATTGATCATTACTTTATTTAAGATGAAGCGTCTCTCTATCTCCGCCTTTGTAATGGTCTTGATGACTCTAGCACTCCTAGCATGTAGTCCTAAGCCTGAGTTTAAGAATATTGACATCACGGGTGCCAGTGGCTTCGGTAGTGATTTTAGTTTGCTCGATGTAGATGGAAAAACCAGAACTCTCGCTGATTTCAAGGGTAAAGTTGTCGTCATGTTCTTTGGCTATACCCAATGCCCTGATGTTTGCCCAACTACCTTAACTGAAATGCAGCAAACCATGGTACTGCTTGGTCCTCAAGCTGATAAGGTGCAGGTACTGTTCGTGACAGTTGATCCAGCACGCGATACGGCAGCGATCTTAAAACAGTATGTGCCTTCGTTTGATCCACGATTTATAGGTCTGCGTCCTGCTGATGAAGCAGCCCTAGAAAAAGTGACTAAGGACTTTAAGATCTACTACAAAAAAGTACCGGGTCTATCTCCAGGGTCTTACACTATTGATCACACTGCTGGCAGTTACGTCTTTGATCCAGAGGGACACTTGCGCCTCTACATTAAACATGCACAAGGTCCCGAGACCTTAGCGCATGACCTGAAAGAACTGCTGAAGTAAGTGGCCGGGTTTAAGCGGCTTGAAGTAGGGTGCGCATCTTTTTGAGAGCAGACGTTTCGATCTGTCTCACTCGCTCAGCAGAAATTCCGTACTCTGCAGCAAGATCATGTAGCGTTTTAGTACCATTTCCATCAGCATCCATTGCTAGCCAACGAGACTGGATAATATTACGGCTACGCTCATCTAAAGACATTAAAGCTTGGTCTAATTGTGGGCCATGAAGATTATCGGCATCTACGGCAGCCAGCATGGCAGTGGGTTCTTGGCTTGAATCCGACAGCCATTGAATGGGTGCGTAAGCAGAGTCTTCATCACTATCGTCGCCTTCAAGTGTGATGTCACCACCAGCAAGTCGCATTTCCATTTCTTTCACATCTTCACCGCGTACATCTAATGCTTTTGCTAGAGCGTCGACTTCACTTGGTCTGAGAGTCGCTAATGTTGGTTTATTACTGCGCAAGTTAAAGAATAATTTACGTTGTGCTTTAGTCGTTGCCACTTTGACTAAGCGCCAATTCTTGAGAATGTACTCATGAATCTCAGCTTTGATCCAATGAATTGCATACGACACTAAACGTGCACCTTGGCTAGGATCATAGCGTTTGACCGCTTTCATGAGGCCCACATTACCCTCTTGAATCAGATCAGCATGCGGAATGCCATAGCCTAAGTATTGGCGAGCAACCGATACCACTAAGCGTAAGTGGGAGAGCACCAAGGTTCTCGCTGCGTCAACATTTTCAGTACGACGAAACTCTTGCGCAAGATGCAATTCTTCCGCAGCGCTTAACATCGGCACGCGATTAACGTAGGCGATATAAGCATCTAGAGTGCCAACTCCAAGGGAGGGCATCGTCGGAAAGGCCATAGCGCCCCCAGGCTGTACTGCTGGCATTACAGCAGACACTGCGCGAGCTACTGGCTTGTAAGCTTTCTTTTCAACCATTTGATTTAATAATTTAACTAATCGAACACTTCTATTTTAGCACTCTTGTCAAGCGAGTGCTAATGAATTCCTACAATCCTAAAGTACTGATTTAATTGAATAATTCAGCTGAATATGCGGCGGCATTGAAGGGGATTAGGTCCTCAATTCCTTCGCCTTTGCCAAGCGCTAAAACTACCGGTTTGGAGCCACCCTGAAAGGTGTGAGCAAGTGCGCAAATGACTCCACCTTTCGCCGTACCATCCAGTTTGGTCACGATGAGGCCAGTGAGTCCTAGAGCTTCGTGGAAGGCTTTTACTTGGTTTAAACCATTCTGGCCAGTATTCCCGTCCAAAATTAGGAGCGTGTGATGAGGCGCACCTGGAAGGGCCTTGGCGATGACGCGTTTGACCTTCTTCAGTTCTTCCATCAAATGGTCTTGTGTAGCTAGCCTGCCCGCAGTATCAATAATCAGTATGTCTGTCTTACGAGAAATCGCCGCATGAATAGCATCGTGCGCCACCGCTGCTGCATCGCCACTTTCTTGGGCGATCACATCGACTTGATTGCGTTGCCCCCACTCTAAGAGTTGGTTGCGTGCGGCGGCACGGAAAGTGTCTCCGGCGGCTAGAAGAATCGTCTTTCCTTGCGTCTGGAATTGTTTGCAGAGCTTACCAATCGTAGTGGTCTTGCCAGCGCCATTGACGCCAACAATCAGCCAGATTTCTGGATGATGACTACTTTGCTGTTCGAAGACGGGATTTGGATGAGTCTCTAATGTCTGTAAAAGCTGTGTGAGCTCTTGAATCAATAATCCTTGTAGGGTTTTTGAGTCTTGCACTTTTTCTGATTTAGCTGCTTGACGTAAGCTAGTCATTAATTGCGTGCAGGTCGGCATACCTACGTCGCTCTGAATCAGGGATTCTTCAAGAGTTTCAAACCAGGCCTCATCAATTCGGCTTGATTTAAAAAGCGATCCGAGGGTTTTACGTAGACCAAGCATTATCGATACAATCCAAAACTTGCATCTTATCAATTTAATCTGAGAACAAGGCAAACCCAGATGCGGCAATCTCTTCAGCTTCTTTTCTTTGGATTCTGGCTCATCAGCCAACTAGCCCTGGGCGCTTCTACCCAGTCGACAGAGGACACTCATGAGTATTTGCTGAGCAACGGCCTTAAGTTAATTATTAAAGAGGATCATCGGGCTCCTACCGTGGCGCATATGGTTTGGTACAGGGCTGGTTCTATCGATGAATTTAATGGTAGAACAGGGGTTGCCCATGTCTTAGAGCACATGATGTTTAAGGGTACGGATGAGGTCAAGTCTGGAGAATTTTCTCGTCTCGTTGCTGCAGAGGGTGGCCGTGAAAACGCTTTTACCTCTCGCGACTACACCGCTTTTTTCCAGCAGGTTGAAAAATCTAAATTGAGTAAGGTAATACAACTTGAGGCTGACCGTATGGTCAATCTCAATTTTGATGATGCTGATTTTGCAAAAGAGATTCAGGTGGTGATGGAAGAGCGTCGTTTACGGACGGAAGATAACCCTGATAGCTTATTAAATGAATCTTTAATGGCAACTGCATTTATGAGTTCACCTTATCGCCATCCCATCATAGGCTGGATGAATGACCTAATCAATATGAAGGCAAATGATGCGCGTCAGTGGTATCAAAATTGGTACGCGCCCAATAATGCGACCGTCATCATTACTGGTGATGTCGATCCCGATAAAACTTATCAGCTTGTTGAAAAATATTATGGCGGTATTCGGGCACATGAATTACCAGTTCGTAAGCCACAGCTTGAGCCTGACCAAAAAGGAGTTAAGCAGGTTCATGTTAAAGCTCCGGCTGATAGTGCGCAATTAGTCATGGCATGGAAGGTGCCGCGCTTACAGCCTGACAACATTAACAATGATGAGCCTTATGCCTTAGAGTTATTAGCTGCGGTGCTAGATGGCTATGACAATGCTCGATTGAATCGCACTTTAGTAAAGCAAGCGCGTTTGGCAGACAATGTAGAGGCTCAATACGACATGATTTCTCGTGGACCCGCTTTATTTATAGTTGGCGTTGATTTAGCAAAAGGAAAAACCATTGCCCAAGCTGAGACTGGTATCCGTCAGGCGCTGGCAGAAGTTGCGGATAAGGGGGTGTTAGATTCAGAGTTAAAGAGAATTCAAACTCGCTTGCTAGCTAATCAAGTCTATAAAAGAGATTCTATCTTTGGTCAAGCAATGGAAATTGGTGGTTTCGAGATGGCAGGATTTTCTTGGAAAGATTTAAATACTGTGCAAGAGCGTATGCAAAAAATTACTCCAGCTCAAGTGCAGGCTGTAGCTAAAAAATACCTCATCGACTCTACATTGACCATCGCCATTCTCGATCCCCAGGCTCGTCAATCAGCAAAAGCAGGGGTGCAGAAATGAAGTCTTATTGCCAGTCTTTCGTCTTGGGCGCAGTGATTACCATTGGCCTGCTCACTAGTGCGCAGGCGGCATTGCCGATTCAGCAGTTAGATTCCTATAAAGGTACCAAAGCCTATTTAGTTCAAACACAATCTTTACCAATGCTCGATATTGAAATTAGTATCGACGCAGGGAGTCGTTACGATCCCGCTTCAAAGGCTGGTTTAGCTAGCCTTACTGGTGAGTTACTAAATAAGGGTATTCGTTCATCCACGAGCAACCTGACGGAGGCACAGATCGCTGATCAAATTGCAGATCTTGGCGCAGATATCAGTGTGGGGGTGACAGGTGAGCGTGCCTTAATTCGAATTCGTTGTCTAAGTAGACCAGATGTTCGGGATCGTGCAGTACAGCTGGCTAGGCTGATTTTAAGCTCGCCAAGTTATGAGTCCACAGTACTCAATCGCGAAAAACAGAGAATCAGTGCTGGCTTACTAGAGGCAGAGACCAAGCCTGATTTTGTTTTAGATCGACGCTTCAGAAAAGCTGTCTACGGAGATTACCCCTTAGGTAATGCTATGACAGTCAAAAGTATTGCGAACTTGAGTACGCTCGAATTGAAGCAGTTTCACCAGCAGTTTTATCGTAGCGATCGTGTGACTGTCAGCATGGTTGGTGACGTGAGTCAAAGTGAAGCTCAAGAGATTGTAAAAACCCTAGTCCAGGATTTGCCACAGAGGGGATCTGTAATACCGTCTCTTCCAGAATTGGCTCGCTCCCCTGTAGAAAATCTATCTGAACGTGAAATCACGATTCCGTTTGATTCTCAGCAAGCACATATCGTGATGGGCATGACTGCTATCGCACGAAATAATCCAGACTATTTCCCTTTAATAGTGGGGAACTATGCTTTAGGTGGCGGCGGTTTTGTCTCCCGCCTCATGAACGAAGTTCGTGAGAAGCGAGGCCTTGCTTATAGTGTTTTTAGTTATTTTGCACCTGGTCAAGAGACCGGTATTTTTCAAGCGGGCCTACAAACTAAAAATGATCAGGCCAGCATGGCTCTCGATGTGATGACGGAAACGATCGCTCAATTTATTGCAAAAGGACCCACTCAATCGGAGCTTGATGCAGCTAAAGCGAATTTGATCAATGGATTTCCTTTGCGAATCGATAACAATCGCAAATTACTCGATAACGTTTCGTCGATTGCTTGGAATGGCTTACCCCTCAATACCTTAGATACTTGGACAGAGCAGGTGAATGCCGTAACAAGAGAGCAGGTTGAAAGTGCTTTTAAAAAGTATCTTGCGATGGACCGCATGAAAATTATCGTGTTAGGGGCTAAGCAATAAATATGTCTAGGCAACAAACCGAACTCCCAAAAAAGGTTCGTATTATTGGCGGAGTTTGGCGCAGTCGTTTACTCGATGTGATTGACTTGCCTGATCTCAGACCAACAACGGATCGTATTCGAGAAACGCTCTTTAACTGGCTGGGACAAGATCTTACTGGATTGCGTTGTCTCGATATATTTGCTGGAACTGGTGTTTTAGGGTTTGAGGCAGCCTCTCGGGGTGCGGCAAGCGTTCAACTCGTAGAGAAAAATAAAAAAGCGTATTTGGGTTTAACTCATAACTTTGCTGCTCTCCAATCCTCACCCGTAATCGGATTAGTTCAGATCGCTCAGCAAGATGGCCTCGAGTTTTTAAAACGCCAATCAGCACAGTCCTTTGATCTCATCTTTATCGACCCCCCTTTTCAGGATCAGGCTTTATTGAATCAGGCTCTGAGCGAGTCCTCGCGGGTTTGCGATCCATCCTCTGGGGGCTGTATTTATGTAGAATTTCCCTCCAGCCGATCTCTTGATGAAATTAAAAGCCTACTACCGACTTGGGATTGTGGAAAGTACTTAGAGGCTGGACAGGTAAAAGCTTGTCTATTTGTGGGCAGAAGCGACTAAACTCCCTATAGATTCATTAAGCCTTAGGAGAGTAAATGACTGTCGCTGTATATCCTGGAACCTTTGACCCCTTCACTCGTGGTCATGAAGATTTGGTGAGACGTGCCTCAAGTATTTTTTCAGAAGTGATTGTGGGCGTTGCTGATAGTCGTAGCAAGCATCCCTTCTTCACCTTAGATGAGCGCATTGCGATCGCCAAAGAGGTGCTAGGCCATTACACCAATGTCAAAATTGTCGGCTTTACCGGCTTATTAAAAGACTTTGCGCGCGAACATCATGCTCGCGTAATTGTGCGTGGTCTTCGTGCGGTCTCTGACTTTGAATATGAATTTCAGATGGCAGGGATGAATCGCTATTTACTCCCCGATGTAGAAACCCTGTTCTTAACTCCGTCGGATCAATACCAATTTATTTCAGGTACTTTTGTTAGAGAAATTGCTCTGATGGGTGGTGATGTGAGTAAGTTCGTTTTCCCTTCAGTGGAAAAATGGCTGGCCCAAAAAACTGCAGCTAACAAGTTGAAATAAGCAGAGGCATTCTGAATCATGGCTTTAATGATTACGGACGAATGTATCAATTGCGACGTATGTGAGCCCGAATGTCCTAATGATGCCATTTATATGGGTATTGAAATTTATGAGATCAATCCGAATAAATGCACTGAATGTGTTGGACATTTTGATGTACCTCAATGTCGACAGGTATGCCCAGTGGATTGCATCCCGCTCCATCCAGACCATGTCGAATCACGAGAGCAGCTACTGGTCAAATACCAGAAGCTGATTGCATCTAAAGCAGGCGTGGCTAATCCTTAGAGTGCAAGTTCAACATTGCCGCTTGAGGGTCGCCCTTCAAAAACAATGGCAAGCAATCTAAACTATTCTGAATGCTGGTTTCAATCAATTTTTGTTCGGCCAATAACGGCTTTCTTAAAACATAGTCTGCGACATCCATAGCTCGACCATCAACAGCGAGATCCCTTGGATGGCCAATGCCTAGGCGGAGCCTCCAGTAGTTCGGGGTGCCTAGATGCGCTTGAATATCTTTGAGCCCATTGTGACCTCCAGTGCCGCCTCCGAGCTTGAGCCGAGCGCTGCCAGGCTTTAGATCTAGCTCATCCTGAACAACCAGAAGATCCTCAGGACTAATCTTATGAAAGCGACATAAAGCGCCTACAGATTGACCACTCAGATTCATATAGGTATCTGGCTTGAGCAGCCAAAGGTCTTCTGATTCCCATTTGGCTTTTGCAGCTTTTCCCTGAAATCGTTTTTCAGTTTCAAAGCGAGCCCCTAATTGTTTTGCCAGTGCATCAACAAACCAAAAGCCAGCATTGTGGCGATCATGTTCATGTTCACTGCCTGGGTTGCCTAGGCCAACGATTAATTTAGTCATAGTGTGAGGATAAAAGCATTTCTGCAAAAAAGAAAACCCGCGGGCAAGCGGGTCTTCTGTAATGCAAGATATGTTGCTTTAAGGTGTTAAGCCTTATCCTTTTCCTTAGGAGCATCTGCAGGGGCAGCAGCACCAGCGGCTGGAGCAGCAGCGGCAGCAGGAGCAGCCTCTTCTGTATCAGCAGCTTTAACGGTTGGGATGCGAGCGTTAACCAAAACAGGATTTTCTTGTTCAACATGCAATACCAAGGAAACGCCTTTTGGAAGTGCAACATCTTTAGCGTGAATAGAGTGACCTACTTCGATCTTAGCCAAGTTCACTTCAATGAATTCTGGCAAATCTGCTGGTAAGCAAGAAATTTCCAAATCATTGGCAATGTGGCTAATGATCGCACCTTGCATTTTTACAGCTGCTGATTCATCAGCATGAGTGAAGTGCAATGGAATGCGCATATGGATCTTCTCAGTAGCAGAAACGCGCTGAAAGTCGACATGCAAAACCAGAGGCTTAAATGGATGCATCTGGTAATCACGTAGCAAGACTTTTTGTGCTTTGCCACCGATCTCGAGATCGAGAATAGATGAGTGAAATGCTTCCTTGCGGAGGGCATGGAAAAGGGCATTGTGATCCAGCTCAATAACTACCGCTGGGTCTTTACTGCCATAGATGATTCCCGGAGTTTTACCGGAGTTGCGCAGGCGGCGGCTCGCACCCGTTCCCTGTACGCTTCTTTCAAAAGCGACTACTTTCATATTTGAACTCCCAAATTAAGGTTAATTTCCGTTCGCGACCAAACAGAAAAGCCTTCGATTATATCGTGGGAACGGGGATTTTGACTATAAAGCGACCAAAAAACCTCAAAAAGTGAGGCTAAACCGGATTTTTGGGATTATTCAGCAAATAGGGACATCACAGAATCACCCTTACTAATGCGAGATAGGGTCTCCGCGAGGATGGGGGCAACACTTAATTGACGAATTTTGCCCACTTTTAGAGCTTCTGTGCTCAATGGGATGGTATCGGTCACTACGAGCTCGTCGAGCTCCGAGGCGGCGATTCTGGCAACTGCACCGCCAGAAAGCACAGCATGGGTACAGTAGGCGGTTACACCCTTGGCGCCGCGGTCTTTAAGCGCTTCCGCAGCCTTACAAAGGGTGCCACCAGTATCAATAATGTCATCCATGATGACGCAATGACGGCCTTCTACTTCACCGATTAAATGCATCACCTCTGAAACATTGGCCTTAGGGCGGCGTTTATCAATAATCGCCAAATCTGTACCCAACTGCTTGGCCATCGCGCGAGCACGGACGACGCCGCCAATATCGGGAGAGACAATGATTAATTCTTTTTGGGTCTTTTGGGCCTGCAAGTCAGCAAGCAAAACAGGGGAGGCATAAATGTTATCGACAGGGATATCAAAGAAGCCCTGGATTTGGTCTGCGTGAAGATCCATAGTCAAAACGCGCTCGATCCCGGCTACTGACTGCAGCATATTAGCGACGATTCTGGCAGAAATTGCCACTCGTGCAGAGCGTGGTCGGCGATCTTGTCTAGCGTAACCGAAGTAAGGGATCACTGCGGTTATACGCCCTGCAGAAGCTCGCTTTAGAGCATCGATCATGATCATCAGCTCCATCAAATTATCGTTCGTAGGAGCGCAAGTTGACTGGATTACGACAACGTTTTTACCCCGAACGTTCTCTTGTATTTCTACCTGAATTTCGCCATCAGAAAACCGTCCTACAAAGGCTTTTCCCATTGCCAGGTTGAGCTCTTTGGCAACCGCATGAGCCAGAATGGGATTCGCATTACCGGTGAAAAGGGTTAGATGGTCAGCATTCATATGGGGGATATGGGCTATTAGTTAAGGGTTCAGAATCCAAAGATATCTTTATATTTCTGCAGAATTTGGCAGGGGAAGAAGGATTCGAACCTTCGCATGCTGGAATCAAAATCCAGTGCCTTAACCAGCTTGGCGATTCCCCTACAGTTACTCCGAAGAAATCAAATTGTAAGCGGGATTTTTATTTAAGCCCCCAACAATTCGACCCACCCATCCTGATGGAAGATTTTGCAAGTTTCTTTCTAGTGCAGCGGGCGTCTGATCTTGGTCTAAGACAGCAAACACGCTACTTCCAGAGCCGGACATTCGCGGCGCGGAGCCCGGCAAATTCGCTTCAATCCAAGCCAAAGCTTGCTTCACTTCAGGACAAATTTTTATCGCTACAGACTCACAGTCATTGCCGAATTGGCCGCTGGTATAGCTTAGTGGCGATACAAATAAGCCATCGATTGTAATCGGAGCATGGTTTCTGGTCAATTGAGGGTCTTGGAAAATACGTGCAGTGGCAATATTTTGTCCAGGAAAAATTACCAAAAAGCGCCGAGATTGAAGCTCGATAGGCTGAAGCTTTTCACCAATGCCTTCGACAAAAGCATTTTTGCCAAAGAGAAAAAAAGGAACATCAGCACCCAATTGCAACCCAAGTTTGCAAAGCGTAGCAAGATCGAGCTTGAGTTGCCAGAGATGATTCAGGCCGATTAAAACAGTTGCGGCATTGGATGAGCCGCCGCCCAGTCCAGCACCCATGGGGATCTGTTTATCAAGAGTGATTTCTATGCCCTGTTTAACTTGATAGCTATCTTTAAGAAGTTGGGCTGCACGAACTACGAGATCTTGTTCTGGAGGAACGCTAGGCAATGGATTAATGCGACGAATCGTATTTTCTGAAACCAACTTCAGCGTAATGGTGTCGCACCAATCAATGAGCTGAAAGACCGATTGCAGTAAATGATAGCCATCATTACGACGACCAAGGATGTGTAAAAAGAGATTGAGCTTGGCGGGTGACTGAAGCTCTAAAAAATCACTCATTTGGTTTATCGAAAACAAGACGAATATCAATCGAGCCGATATTAGAGTTACGACTCAAATTCAGTTTTTCTAAGGTATTTGATTTAGACCAGGTGTAGTTCAGGCTCCAGCCATCTTGAATAATTTGACTGACTTGACCACTAGTATTTCGTTCAACACTAGCAGTGCTTCCAGGGCGTACCTCCCCTCTAAGCCAATTAGAAAGGCCTCTAGCAGGTAGTGGAAGACCTAAAGTGTTTTGCACCAAGGTATCGGCATCTATTGCGGTAACCACTTTGCCGTTACTTTCAAGGCTCGCCTCACCAGGGGTAATTGTGATCTTTGCAATCGATCCACCAACGGGGTTACGAATTTCTAAGATATCTTTTTGTGCATCTTGGGTTAAGGTAAAACCGCCAGATCCACCTTGGTTTTGGCTATTCGTAATGCCAATAATTTTGACTGCGAATCGGCCATCCCATGATCCTTGTGAAGATGAGGCACTTAAGGACCAATCCGGCTTTAAACGTTTAATCGTTTCTTTGAGAGTCGCATTATTAGCATCGAGCTTTTGTCCTTCAGCCCAAATCGTATCTGCTTCAGAATGGCGATTCATGACCCAGAGGACTTCACCAATATGAGCTGCGATATCAGCTTCAGGTTTCATGCTAAAAGCCTTCTTAAGCTCTTCTAATGCGAGAGTATTTTTTCCAAGGCGAAAGTTGACCCAACCCAAGCTATCTAAAATAAAGGGATCATCTGGAGCCAGGCGATGGGCTTTCGAAATGAGTTTGAACGCCTCATTTAATTGCTGGTTACGGTCAGCCAAAGAGTAACCAAGGGCATTGAGCGTATTGGCATCATTGGGATTTTTAATCAAAATCTGCCGCAATACTTTTTCCATGATTTCGGTATGGCCGGTATTTTCAGCAGCCATTGCATAGGTATACAGAATTCCAGGATTTTTTGGAGCTGGTTTGAGGGCAGAAACAATTTCGTAGAAGGCGCGCAGCGCATCAGATTCATTCCTGGCCTTACTGAGCAAGGATTGGATCTGAAGCAGGGTGTTTTCACGCTCTGCTAAGGATTCTTGATTTAGCAGTGCGATAGTCGGCTGTACCGCTTCGGACCAGCGTTGATTCAGAATCAATAGGGTAACGACTATTTCTTTAGGCTTAGTCTGAGCGGGCGCCAAGCTCTGCCAGGTTTGCGCTGCTTGGAGGGCTAAATCTGAAGCTCCTGCATTAATCGCAATTTCCATTGCTCTTTGGGCTAATCGTGGGTCTTGATAGCGGCGTGCTAGCTCTATGTAGGTGTTGTAAGCGAGGCCAGCTTCCCCCCGTTGGAGCGCGATTTCAGAGGCTAAGATCTCAAATACCGCCTCTCCATTGCCAGCATTCTCAGATTGGGCAAGAGCATTTGAGCTTAGGAAGCTCATGGCACTGAGGAGGCAGGCAAGGCAAATAGACTGAAGAGCAGATTTACAGAATAGATTCATAAGCACATTCTAATCCGCGAATCTACAATCGATTTATGCCAGAACTTCCAGAAGTAGAAGTCACTAGACTCGGAATCCAGCCCCATCTTGAGGGCCGTAAAGTCACGGCAGTCAAAATCATTGATGGCCGTTTGCGTTGGCCTGTACCAAAACATCTGCCCAAAACGCTGCTTGGACAAAAACTACACACCATTTCTCGCAGAGGAAAGTACCTGTTATTAGAAATGGATACGGGTTATTTACTAGTGCATTTGGGAATGACGGGCACTTTGCGCGTTTTGCCAATGACTGAAGACTTAAAGTTGCATGATCGGGTAACCATCGATTTTGGGAAGTTGAGTTTGCGCTTGCACGATCCCAGAAAATTCGGGGCGGTCCTTTGGCATCCTAAAACCAATGGACCTATTGAAAAATATCCTTTATTACAAAAACTCGGGGTGGAGCCCTTCTCAGAAGCATTTATTGGAGACGTGGGGGCGCAACTCCTGTTCCATAAATCTCGCAAACGTACGATTGCAGTCAAGCAATTTTTATTGGCAGGCGAGGCTGTTGTAGGAGTGGGCAATATTTACTGTTCTGAAAGTTTGTTTGAGGCTGGTATTCATCCGGCAAAGGCGGCTGGTAAATTGACTCGCCCACAATGTACTCGTCTTGCCGCAGCAGTGAAAATGATTCTCAAAAAAGCAATTGAAGCGGGTGGCAGTTCGCTTAAAGATTTTGTCAACAGCGAAGGTGATCCAGGGTATTTTATGATCCAAACCAAAGTGTATGACCGTAAAGGTTTGCCTTGCAAGATTTGTAAAACCCCTATTAAACAAATTGTGCAGGGTCAGCGTTCAACGTATTTCTGTTCTCAATGTCAAAAGCGCTAAGAGATAGTCTGCGGTGAGTACTTCGTTTCTTGATCAATTTGCTGAGCGCCTGATTATCTGGCATGAGGCAGATGGCCGCCATGGCCTGCCTTGGCAGGGTAATCGCGATGCTTATGCGGTGTGGGTTTCTGAAATCATGCTCCAGCAAACTCAAGTTACTACGGTGCTGGAGCGTTATCCCCGCTTCATGAAGCGTTTCCCTAGTGTTAAAAAACTCGCAGCAGCAAATATAGATGAGGTCTTAGCGGAGTGGGCTGGACTGGGCTACTACTCGCGAGCTAGGAATTTACATGCTTGTGCAAAGCAGGTGGTCGAGGATTTTGGGGGACGCTTTCCAAAAGATCCTCTTCTGCTAGAGCAGCTTAAAGGCATTGGTAGATCAACTGCTGGCGCGATCGCTGCTTTTGCCTTTGAGGTGCGAGCGCCCATCTTGGATGCCAATGTGAAGCGAATTCTGGCGCGTCTATTTGCGATAGATCAGCCTTTACAAGAAAAGGCTGTAACTGATGAGCTCTGGACCTTAGCAGAGCGTTTGCTACCAAAGTCTTCGCAGAGCATACCAACTTATACCCAAGCTTTGATGGATTTTGGAGCCACCTGGTGCACGGCTCGCAAACCAGTCTGTATTAGTGGCCAACAAAAATGCCCGTTTGAAAAAAATTGCCAGGCCAACTTAAGCGATCAGGTTTTACTGCTACCTAAGAAAATCAGCAAGGCAAAGTCACCAGAATTTATCTGCAATATGGTTCTACTGCGCCATGGTGATTTCGTCTTGCTACAGAAGCGTCAGCCAAAAGCTATCTGGGGAGGTTTATGGTCCCTGCCTGAATCTGATTGGAGCTCTCGTGCTCCAGCCCGTTTACAAAAATCCCAGAATGCTTCCATGGCAGGAGTATCTGATCTTCTGAAGACAGTCTTCGGAGGTGAGGATGCAAGAATGTTGCTGAAAAAATGTTCATCTCTAGAACATCGACAAGAGATTAAACATGTCTTTACGCATCGCCGTTTGTGGATGCAGATTTGGGAAGCCAAGCTAGAAGAGCAATATCGTTTTATCGATCCAACTTTTCAGTGGGTTGACCTACACAAGCTAGGTCACTATGGTCTACCGCAGCCAATTAAGCTGCTTTTACAGGGATTGAGTCTAGCTCGCGATGTCGGGACAAAAAGCTAATCTGTAAATCACTTAATGCTTTTTGATTCTGGAAATGCTTCATGAGACGAGTCACTAAATATACAGAGCGGTGTTGCCCGCCAGTGCAGCCTATAGCAACCGTCAGGTAACTACGACCATCAGCAATATAGTGGGGAAGCCATTTTTCAATGAATTGAATAATGTCTTTTTCCATGCTCACCACTTCCGGAATGTGTTCTAAGAACTCTTTGACTGCTTGGTCATGGCCGGTCAATGGTTTCAGGACTTTGTCATAGTGGGGATTGGGCAAGCAACGTACATCGAACACCAAATCAGCCTCGCTGGGCACGCCTTTTTTAAATCCAAACGATTGAAAGACAACGTTTAGACCCAGTGATTTATCTTTTACGAGGTCGTAAATCCAGGAACGTAGGGCATGGGCTGGTATGGTGCTGGTATCAATGCAATGGGCTTGGCTTCGCAAGGGCTCCAAAAGTGCACGCTCGCGATCAATTGCCTCAATCAAAGTAGCGGAATCAAAGGCTTTGCTGCTGCCTGATAGAGGGTGACGTCGACGCGTTTCTGAGAAGCGTTGCACCAAAGAGCTTGTATCTGCACTGAGAAAGATCACTCTAAGCTCATATTGGCTTCGTAAGTTTTCTAAAATTTTAGGGAGTTCAGAGATAGATTCGCCACGCCGAGCATCAATGGCGACAGCCAGCTGTTTGCTCCCTTCTTTTTCAAGATTGCCTACTAAGCTTTCTAATAGTGAAACTGGCAGATTATCAACACAATCAAAACCTGCATCCTCAAAAGCTCTTAGTGCTACTGATTTACCTGAGCCAGAGATTCCGGTGATCAGATTAATTTGCATTAGAGTAGGCGTCCTTGAATTTTTGTGCTGTCAGGTTCAGCATTCATTTGCTGGCGTTGCCGCTCAATGAAGTCCTTTAGAGTATCGATACCGCGTAATTGCAAGATCGTATTTCGAACCGCTGCCTCTACTAATACAGCCAAGTTTCTTCCGGCAGCCACTTGAATCTTTACTGTCCGAATCGGAATTCCTAAAACATCTAAATGTTGGGCCTCAATCGGTAAGCGTTCAAATTCGCCATCAGTCCGGCGAACGAGTTGGACAATCAGGCGTAACTTGAGTTTGCGGCGGACTGCAGTCTCTCCAAAGATCGTGCGAATATCTAATAAACCTAGACCCCTGACTTCAAGTAAGTCACGCAGAATCACTGGGCAACGACCTTCAATGTAATCTGGCCCAAGGCGCGCGAAATCTACTGCATCGTCAGCAACCAAACCATGGCCGCGAGAAATCAACTCAAGTCCTAATTCGCTTTTACCAAGACCGGATTCACCAGTGAGTAAAACACCCAAACCTAAAATATCCATGAATACGCCGTGCATCGTAATCTGAGGCGCCCCAATTTTTGATAAATAGGTACGCAAATGATCAATGACAGATGCTGCTGAGATGCTAGTAGTAAAAAGCGGAGTAGACGATCGTTGGCAAAAGAGTTGTAGATCGGGGTCTGCAGTCTTTCCATCCGCAACAATCACGCAGGGCGGAGTCTTGGAAATCAATGAAGCAATTTGTTCTTGTCGCTGTTGTTGATTGAGTACAGCGTGATACTCCACCTCTTGTTCGCCAAAGATCTGAATTCGGCTGGGATGAATGAGGTTTAAGTGCCCAACTAGATCCGAGCTTGCAGCTGCTGCTTTAACAGCCTCAGGGGGAAAAGTACGATCGGCTCCCTCTAATCCACCAATCCAAGAGAGTCTGAGTTCAGCAACGTTATCGTCAAATATTTGCTGAGCTGTTACGCCTTCAAGCAAGAGGGGCTGAGTCATTTACTGCTGCCCCAGTTTTGAATGAGTTGACAGATTTTTCCTGAATCGGACTCAGTAGACAAAATCTTGCGAGCATCTGCATCTGACAAGAGCTGAGCAATTGAAGAAAGAATTTCTAGATGCTCTTGCGTTGCTTTTTCTGGAACCAATAAAAAAATCAACATCGAAACCGCCTCACCATCGGGTGCGGCAAAGTCAATTGGATTTTTCAGTCTGATAAAAGCGGCAATAGGCTGTTTCAAACCTTTAACTCGACCGTGTGGAATGGCGACACCAGCGCCAAGGGCGGTAGAGCCAAGTGCTTCGCGCGCATTGAGAAACTCCACTACCTGATCGGCGTCGATGCCAATTTGGTTGGCAAAAAGTTTGCCTGCATCAACAAATACTTCAGCCCTATTTTTAGAGGGGCTATCTAGGGTGATGCAGTCGAGGGCAAAAAGATCATTCAGGGCATTCATGTCAAATGATTATAGGTGTCCTGAGGGTAAACACTAGTCTAAATGTTTTTCGTGATGGTGATCTTGGATTTTTTCTTTATGTTTAACGACTTGGCGCTCTAATTTGTCAACCACTGCATCCATGGCATGGTAGAGGTCAGAGTGATGGGCTTGGGCAAAGAGCTCCTTGCCTTTGAGATGAATGGTGATTTCAGCAGTCTGACGCAAATCCTTTTCTTTGGCTTTATCCACGATCAGAAAGGCCGATGCATCAATTACATGATCAAAATGCTTACGTATCTTGGCAAAACCCGCCTCAAGGTGTTCCCGCATTCCTGGTGTGACCTCAACATGACGGCTATTAATCTTCAAATTCATCATCAGCTCCCATTAACAACGCTGTCTACGCATAGCAATAGCCAGGGTGCGTAGCATGCCCCTTGATTTACGGATTTATATCTGTGGATTGGAATTCATGAACCTTTAGCGTATCAGTGATTTCACTGAAAACCAAGGGGGAGTTACGATATTTGATAAAAAAAGATCAAAAACATCACCAATTACATGCGGAAATTTTCGCCTAGATAGACTCTTCGGACTGCGTCATTTTCGATAATTTCATCGGGCTTGCCCGCAGCCAGTACTGAGCCTTCACTAATAATATAAGCATGGTCACAAATACCAAGAGTTTCGCGGACGTTGTGATCGGTGATTAGGACTCCAATCTGACGGTCTCGTAAGAAGCGGACGATTCGCTGGATTTCACCAACAGCAATAGGGTCAACACCTGCAAACGGTTCATCTAGCAGGATAAATTTAGGTTGGGATGCTAGCGCACGCGCAATTTCTACACGTCTTCTTTCGCCACCTGATAACGAGAGTGCTGGGTTATCACGCAAATGGCTAATTTGAAGCTCACTTAACAACTCGTCAAGCCGATCTTGAATTTCAGCTTTACTTAGCGGCGTTCCACCTTGTGCTTGCAACTCTAATACCGCTTGAATATTTTCAGCGACATTGAGTTTTCGAAAAACGGACGCCTCTTGAGGTAAATAGGAGAGGCCCATGCGAGCACGTTCGTGAATCGGTAAATGGGTGATGTCAGTTCCATCAAGAATAATTCTGCCATCATCGAGAGGTACTAAGCCAACAATCATATAAAAGGAAGTGGTCTTGCCGGCCCCGTTCGGACCTAGTAGTCCAACTACCTCTCCACATTTCACTTCTAAAGAGACATCTCTAACCACTGTTCGAGAGCCATAGTGTTTTTGTAGATGATGTGCACTAAGGGTTGCAGCAGAGCTTGAATTTGAATCGACAGTCATTTTTCTAATGTAGCTTTTTGTCTAGGTGAAAGTATTGCTCTAGCTAGGGGCAAATCACTTTCCTTAGCATCTGGTGGTGGGAAGACTCGATAGTACTGCTTTATGTCATCGTACTCAATTTTCCAACCCTGCAGTTGGTCGAGCATTTGCATATTCAGAAGTCGCTTCATGCTGGCATCACCGGTAATGGTGAGTACTTCTGTTTTCGCGTCATACACCACATTTTTACCATTGGCTTGTACAAATTCACTGGCAAGTCCTTCGCGTCTTTGTCTGAAGCTAGCAGTAGTATCTTGGCCACTCTCCATGGTGACAAATTCATAGCCCTCAGGATCTACTTTAATGTTCCCTTGTTCGCCTGTGACAAGGATGCTCCCCTTGATCAGCAGAATATTGCCTTGTAGCTCATACGCTTGCTGTACATCATTCACAGAAACTTTATCCGCCTCCAAGATTAGCGGTTTGTTTTGATCGGCTTTTTCTGCTTGTACCACTCCAGTCAAAACCATCAGTAAGCTGGTCAAAAAAAAGAAGCGAGACGAGGATATCAGTTGGCGCATTAGTTCTTCTCTTGAGTGCGTTCAATGCGCCCTTTGACTTGTCCAAGTAAAGTCATACTTTGTTGCACATTATTAAATTTGCCACCCTCGGTAGAGTGCATCACTGAGATGCCTTGCTCAAGCGTAATGGGGCGATTTGTTTCGATAATGTCATCATTAATCAGTACTTTGAAATAGGAAGACTGAGCCAACATTCGGAAGCTTGCCGGGGTAGTTGCTGTAGCTACTTGAGCCGGTTTAAAAATCTCTGCGTTATCGATCAAATCTAGGATCGTTATGTCGCCATCAAGATGGCCCTTATCTGACTTCACGGTTACTGGTGTTTTATCGGCTTGGAATAAACGCATGCGAGGAGTATCAATATCGATCGAAGCATCATCATCGTAGTGCGTTACCGTTTTACCCAGTACGCGATATTTTGTTTGACCTAGTTCATTCAGAGCAGACAGAGCCCCATTTCGAATGATGTAGTCTGGCTCATGAAGTCGAACACGCGAAAGAGCTGGACCTTCGGGCGCACTAGTTTTTTTAACAAGCCAAAAAGTGATTAACACTAGAAGCCCCATGATGATCAAGGGTAGTAGGCGTAAAAATAGACGCCATAAGCCCACTTTAATTTGTGCTGGATTGAGTTCCATGACTTAGCTCAAGGCCTGTCGTAACAATTCCTCGTATCGATTTTGGGCTTTGAGGATGAGATCAGAAACTTCGCGCACAGCCCCATTACCACCTTGCATCGAGCAAACATAGTGCGCAATATCTTTTACGGCTTGATGGCCTTGTGCAGGAGAAACTTTGAGTCCCGCTTTTGCCATCATGGTGAGATCAGGCCAGTCATCACCCATAACAGCGCAGTCTTCATGACGCAGATTCATCTTTTTGAGCACTTCATTTAGTGCCTGGGCTTTGTTGTTGACACCCATATGAACATGAGTGATGCCTAATTCTTCACAACGCGCTAAGACCATCTTTGAGCTGCGCCCAGTTATGACGGCGGTAGGTATGTCACATTGAGATAAATGCTTAATACCCAAGCCATCTTGAATATCAAATGCCTTGAGTGATTCTTTACCATCAGCCCCAATCCAGACTTGGCCATTGGTCATGACGCCATCGACGTCTAGGACCAGGAGTTTTACTTTGCTAGCGCGGTCCCAAGCCTGTGGAAACTGACTTAGAGGATTGGTATTGTGGGCTCCGAATGCAGTTGGCATGAATTAAATTACCTTAGCAGCAAACAGATCATGCAAGTTGAGAGCCCCTAGCAATATGCCATTGGAATCGCTAACAACCAAATGATTGATGCGATGTTTCTCCATCATCTCAATCGCTTCTTCAGCAAGTAGTTCTGGTGGAATTGTGCGTGGCGCACTAGTGGTAGCATCTTTAAGCGCAATACTTGCCAGGTCTACATTCTTTTCTAGGAGACGTCGTAAGTCACCATCCGTCAGTATGCCGATGACTTTTTGGTTCTGATCTATCGTGACAACCATGCCCATGCGTTTGGCAGTCATTTCGAGTAAAGCAGCTTTGAATGAAGCATCAATCTGAATTTTTGGCGTATCTTCTAAGCTGCGCATGACTTCACTAACATGTGTCAAGAGCTTGCGACCCAATCTACCGCCTGGATGGGAGCGTAAAAAATCTTCTGCTTGAAAGCCGCGCGCATCTAATAAGGCAACTGCGAGTGCATCACCCATTGCCAGAGACGCAGTGGTACTGGAAGTGGGTGCAAGATTGAGAGGGCAAGCTTCTTTCTCAACACTGGTATCTAAATGAGCATCAGCAAGTTTGGCGAGAGCCGATTCAGGAGCGCCAGTTAGCGCAATGAGTTTTGCGCCAGTCCGTTTAACGATAGGAACAATTGTTAACAGCTCTTCAGTCTCGCCGGAATTTGATAAGGCAACAAAGACATCATCTCGTGTCACCATGCCTAAATCACCATGGCTTGCTTCAGCAGGGTGAACAAAAAAAGCGGGAGAACCGGTAGAAGCAAAAGTGGCGGCGATTTTGCGGGCAATATGACCTGATTTGCCGATACCAGAAACCACGATACGACCTTTGCAGGCATGTAGTAATTCAACTGCATGAACCAAGGCATCAGCATTTGCGCCTTCTAATCGGTCACGCATATTCTGCAACGCAGCAGCCTCAATAGTGAGGGTGTCGCGAGCAAGCTTTAGGGTTCTTTCACGAGTCTTAGCTATCATGGGGTGAGTATATGCCGTCAGTTCTTCAATTAACTCTCATCTTGTTGGCCTTTGGGGTGGCCGGGGTTCTTATTTTCCGCTATTTTGGCCTACCCCCCATTTTGGGGTATCTGGCGATCGGGGTGCTGATTGGTCCCAATGCCCTGGCCTTAGCCAACGATTCGGCCACGGTGAAGTATTTAGGCGAGTTCGGGGTGGTTTTCTTGATGTTCTCGCTGGGCCTGGAATTTAACCTCCATAGGCTGCGCTCAATGCGCAGGATCGTATTTGGCCTGGGTGCAAGCCAGGTCATACTGACGATGCTCTTGGCTGTACCAGCAAGTCTCTTTATGAATTGGATTTATCCCATTTCTTGGCAGGCAGCGATTGCGCTAGGGGGTGCTTTAGCAATGTCCTCCACGGCGATTGTGACCAAGCTCATTGCCGATCGATCTGAACTCGAGAGTCAGCATGGACGTAATGTGATTGGCATCTTATTGTTCCAAGATTTAGCAGTAGTCTTCCTACTCATCTTGCTGCCTTCTCTAGGCAAGAATCCAAAAGATCTACTCTTAGCATTGTCGAATGCAGGCATCAAAATTGCGATTGCTTTGTTCCTCATTTTTTATATTGGCCAAACAGTTATGAGCCGTTGGTTCAGATTGGTTGTCAAACTGAGATCACAAGAGTTGTTCATGTTGAATCTTTTGTTGATTGTGTTGGGGATGTCAGCTTTAACTGAGTACTTTGGTTTGTCATTAGCGCTCGGTGCATTTTTAGCAGGAATGTTGATTTCAGAAACCCCATTTCGTCATCAAGTCGAAGAAGATATCAAACCTTTCCGTGATGTGCTGCTCGGACTATTTTTTATTACGATCGGCATGTTACTTGATTTCAAAGTTATCCAAGCACAATGGGCCTTAGTTTTGCTTTTACTGATTGGACCTTTGATATTTAAGTTTGGTTTGATTGCATTACTCTCGCGCGCTTTTGGTTCAAGTCCTGGTATCTCCATTCGTACAGGCTTATGTCTGGCACAAGCAGGTGAGTTTGGTTTTGTGTTGCTCAATCAAATTGATGGTCTGGATTTAATTGATCCAGCCTTAAGCCAAGCGGTTTTAGCAGCGATGTTGCTCTCGATGTTTGGAGCCCCATTCTTAATTCAATACAGCGATCGCATTGCAATGCGCTTCTCTAGCAATGAGTGGCTCCTACAATCCTTGGCCCTAACTCAGCTTGCGGCCAAGAGCGTCCGTACAACGAACCACGTATTAATTTGTGGTTTTGGTCGATCTGGACAAAGCTTGGCACGAATGCTGGATCAACAAAAAATTCCATATCTTGCTTTAGATATGGATCCTGATCGAGTGAAGGAAGCTGCTGCTGCAGGAGATAACGTTGTTTATGGCGATGCGAGTCGAGAGAACTACCTCACTGCAGCTGGCTTATCTAAAGCCAAAGCAGTAGTAATTACTTATGCCGATACCCCCGCTACGCTCAAAGTTTTACATCAGGTTGAGCGATTGCGTCCCGGCATGATTGTCTTGGTACGCACTAAAGATGATGCAGATTTAGGTAAGTTACAAGCTGCTGGGGCTACAGAGGTAGTGCCTGAGCTGATTGAGGGTAGTTTGATGATGGCGTCCCATGTGTTGTTGATGATGGGTGTACCTTTGCGCAAGGTGGTTCGGCAAATCACGAGTGCCCGCGAGGCGCGTTACAGTTTATTAAGAGGATATTTTAGGGGCTCAGTAGAAACCGAATCAGAGCCAAATGAATCTTGGCGTCTCCAGTCAATTACTCTGTTACCAGAGTCTGCCAGCATTGGTAAGACTCTGGAGGAGCTCCATCTCGAGAACGAGGGAGTGAGTGTTCAGGCAGTCAGACGCAAGGTTGGCGGGATGGATTACATCAAACTCGAATTAAGCCCCGAGCTTCGCTTACAAGCCAATGACATCTTGGTTCTCTCAGGAAATCCAGAGGCAACCGATTTAGCCCAGGCTAAATTAATCTAGCAAACCGCAGTCTTGAGATTTGACTATTTCTTTTTAGCTGGAGGATTTTTGCGTTTCAGCAGAGGTGCTAAATAGTGACCTGTGAAACTCGCAGTATTTTTAGCAACATCTTCTGGTGTTCCGGTAGCAATGATTTGCCCACCACCAGCACCACCTTTTGGACCCAAATCAATAATCCAGTCTGCCGTTTTAATCACGTCCAGATTATGTTCAATGATCACAATCGTATTGCCTTGTTTCTTGAGTGTCTGAATGACTGTCAGCAATAGTTGAATGTCATGAAAATGTAGACCTGTAGTTGGCTCATCCAAAATGTAGAGCGTTCTTCCAGTATCACGTTTCGATAACTCTAAGGAGAGTTTGACGCGTTGTGCTTCACCACCTGATAGGGTGGTGGCGCTTTGCCCTAGCTTGACATAACCTAAGCCAACATCAAGTAAGGTCTTGAGCTTACGTTTTACTACGGGTACAGCTTCAAAAAACTCATGCGCCTGCTCGATCGTCATCGACAGTACTTCATGAATATTTTTTCCTTTGTAACGGATATCTAAGGTTTCTCGGTTATAGCGTTTGCCATGACAAACATCGCAAGGGACGTAGACATCAGGTAAGAAGTGCATTTCTACCTTCAATACGCCATCACCCTCGCAAGCATCACAACGACCACCTTTGACGTTGAATGAGAAGCGACCAGCTTCGTAACCTCGTTCACGAGCAGCAGGAACTCCAGCAAAGAGTTCACGAATCGGCGTAAAGAGGCCGGTATAGGTTGCTGGATTGGAGCGCGGCGTTCTGCCAATAGGTGACTGATCAACACTAATGACTTTGTCGAAGTGTTCAAGTCCTTTAATCGAATCGTGTGCCGCAGGTTCCGCGGTCGAGCCATATAAGTGTTGTGCTACCGCATGATGGAGGGTGTCATTAATCAGGGTAGATTTCCCTGAGCCTGACACGCCAGTCACACAGGTCAAAAGGCCTACTGGAATTTTCGCGTGTACGGACTGTAAGTTATTGCCACGTGCACCTAGGATTTCGAGATAGCGATCATCTGGGGGAATGCGTTTTTCTGGAACGGCAATAGCCTCTCTTCCAGAGAGATAGGCGCCAGTGAGTGATTTGGGATCTGCCTCAACTTGAGCAGGCGTACCTTGTGAAACGATTTCACCACCATGAACTCCAGCACCTGGACCAATATCGATCACGTAATCCGAAGCGCGAATCATATCTTCATCGTGCTCAACAACTAACACGCTATTGCCTAAATCACGTAAGTGTTTGAGAGTGCCGATTAAGCGATCGTTATCGCGTTGGTGCAAACCAATCGAGGGTTCATCTAGTACGTACATCACACCCGTCAGACCAGAGCCAATCTGAGAGGCGAGTCGAATGCGTTGTGCTTCGCCGCCAGAGAGGGTATCTGCGCTACGTTCTAAGGAAAGGTAATCTAAGCCTACATCATTTAAAAAGCGCAGACGGGAGCCAATCTCTTTGACAATCTTGTCGGCGATTTCTCGCTTAGCACCTTTGAGGGTCAGCTCTTCAAAGTATTCTTTCGCTTCTTTTAAAGGCAGGGCGCTGATTTCATAAATCGCGCGGGACTGTTTGCCATCGCCGACTTTAACGAAGCGGGCTTCTTTGCGTAAACGGCTACCATCGCAGTCTGGGCATGAGCGGACATTTTGATAGCGTGCGAGTTCTTCACGCACTGTCATTGAATCGGTTTCGCGATAACGTCTTTCAAAATTCGCTACGATTCCTTCAAAAGCATGCTCCCGAATGCTGGGTTTGCCACGCTCATTGATGTACTCAAAAGGAATCTTATCTTCGGCTGAGCCCATTAGGATCAGGTCTTGTGCTTTCTTGCTTAACTTTTCAAACGGCTTTTCAAGATCGAATCCGCCATGTTTAGCAAGCGTTTGTAAAAGTTTGAAGTAAAACTGATTACGACGATCCCAGCCCTTGATTGCTCCTGAGGCCAGAGATAATTCAGGGTGCGCAACAATCCGCTTTGGATCAAAGAAAGAGATATGGCCCAAGCCATCGCATGATGGGCACGCTCCCATCGGGTTATTAAATGAAAAGAGGCGTGGTTCAAGTTCTTGCAAAGAGTAGGAGCAGATTGGGCATGCAAACTTACTTGAGAAGATCATCTCTTTGCCGGTATCCATATCAACAACCATAGCCTTACCTTCAGCTAAGCGCAGGGCAGTCTCAAAAGATTCTGCTACGCGTTGCTGAATATCTGGACGCACTTTGATGCGATCGACTACAACCTCGATTGAGTGCTTATCGTTTTTCTTAAGCGCAGGTAACTGATCCACTTCAAAGATTTCAGCTTTGGCAGTATTCGTTGTGCCACCACCAGATCGGACGCGAAAGCGCACAAATCCTTGGGCTTGCAGATCCTGGAATAAGTCAACAAATTCCCCTTTGCGCTCACTGACTACCGGAGCCAAGATCATTAACTTGGTATCTTCAGGCATCGACAATACGGTGTCGACCATTTGTGAGACGCTTTGGGCTTCTAGCGCAAGATTGTGTTCAGGGCAATGCGGTGTGCCTGCTCTAGCAAATAGCAAGCGCAAGTAATCATGAATTTCTGTAACGGTGCCCACTGTTGAGCGAGGGTTGTGGCTGGTTGCTTTTTGTTCAATCGAGATTGCTGGAGATAGACCTTCAATGACATCCACATCAGGTTTTTCCATCAATTGTAAAAATTGACGGGCGTATGCCGAAAGAGATTCGACGTAGCGACGCTGACCCTCGGCGTACAAGGTGTCAAAAGCCAGAGAGCTTTTGCCAGAGCCCGATAGGCCGGTGAGGACCACTAGCTTCTCTCTGGGAATATCCAGATTGATATTTTTAAGGTTGTGCGTGCGTGCGCCGCGGATTTTAATTTCGTTATTCATGATTTTTTTGGGTAACTTGTTAATATAGCCTTTTCTTATGAATCCTTCTGAACTTCGCTCTACTTTGGCCTTAGCGGGCATCTATGGCCTCCGGATGCTGGGCCTTTTCCTGCTTTTGCCAGTATTTAGCGTCTATGCCCATGGGCTCCCGGGCGGTGAGCGGGCGCTATGGGTTGGTCTAGCCCTCGGAATCTTTAATATCGTCCAGGCTTGCCTTTATATTCCTTTGGGACGCCTCTCCGATCGCATCGGTCGTAAACCCGTGGTTTTCTGGGGCTTGTCTTTATTTATTGCTGGTGCCCTAATTTGTTCTGCACGAGATGATTTGCTGTGGATTGCGATTGGGCGGGGAGTCATGGGGGCTGGTGCCATCTCCGCTGCCATCTCAGCTTGGGTTGCCGATTTAACTCGTGAGCAGGTCCGCACACGGGCTATGGCATTAGTAGGGGGCAGTATTGCATTGTCCTTTGCTCTCTCATTAGTGATTGCCGCACCGCTTTATCGCCTAATTTCTATGCGTGGAATTTTTATTGTTTTGGCTTGCTTGGGGGCGATAGCGATGCTAGTCACCCACTTTATCTTGCCCAATTCAAAGCCTGAACCCAAGGTGGAGTCTGCATCTTTGCGAGAAATCTTTTTGCGTCCCGAGTTGATGCGATTAAATATTGGTGTCTTCGTGCTGCACGCAACCCAAGTTGCTATGTTCTTGGTAATACCTCGTCTGTTGGTCGATGCTGGCCTTCCGCTCGCCTCACATTGGAAAATTTACCTACCAGTAGTGCTTCTTTCTTTTGTCATCATGGCTCCCATTTTGATTCTGGGAGAAAAGAAACATCGCTTGCGCACGGTCTTGTTATTTTCGATTGCTTTATTGGTGATTGCTGAAAGTATCTTTACGAGTGCAAGCTCTATTTCAGTAATTACTACCACTTTGGTGATTTACTTTGTAGGCTTCAATTTATTAGAGGCATTGCAGCCTTCACTCGTTTCACGTTTTGCCAAAGAAGCCAAGGGGGCAGCGCTAGGGATATTCAACACCACCCAATCTATTGGCCTCTTTAGTGGAGCCGTGTTGGGAGGTTATTTAATGGATAGCCTTGGCACTTTCTCGGTCTTTTTCGCTGGTACTGGTCTCTTAATTTGCTGGCTTATAATTGCATGGTCGATGCAAGAGTTGCCCGCCAGGTCCACTGATAAGGCATAAACCGCTGAGACATCACCTAAGCTTCATCATTTTTTAACAGTAGTATTTTTCTTCGGGAGACAACATGGCTTCGGTAAATAAAGTCATCATCGTGGGTAATGTAGGACGTGACCCAGAAACGCGTTATATGCCCAGTGGCGACGCAGTAACCAATATCTCAGTAGCGACATCAGATCGTTACAAAGACAAGCAAACTGGTGAAATGAAAGAGACCACTGAATGGCATCGTGTTGCATTCTTTGGCAAGCTTGCAGAGATTGCAGGTCAGTATTTAAAAAAAGGCTCACAAGTCTATGTAGAGGGTCGCTTACGCACTCGCAAATGGACTGATGCGAGTGGTCAAGAAAAATACTCTACAGAGATTGTTTCTGAAACCATGCAAATGTTGGGTGGTAAGCCAGTAGGTGGTAGCGAGGGTGGCGAGAGCTATAGTCGCTCGAAGTCTGCTGAATCAGCTGCACCAGCAGCGTCCTCTAATGCCGCCTCCCTAGGCGCAATGGATGACGATATTCCGTTCTAAATTGAATTACTGTCTGGCGTGGCGAGTGTTGTCAGGCCAGACAGCGTTGTGATCCGTACGAAAGGGGTTGATATCCAAACCTCCTCTGCGCGTATATCTGGCATAGACAGATAACTTTTCTGGCTTACATTGCTGCTTGATGTCGCAAAAGATTGTTTCTACACAATGCTCATGAAATTCTCCGAGCTGTCTAAAGCCAATTAAGTAGCGCAGCAAACCTTCTTCTAAAATAGGTCTTCCCTGATAGCGAATTTGTACGCTTGCCCAATCTGGCTGACCTGTAACAGGACAGTTGGATTTCAGTAGATGAGAGACGAAGCATTGCTCAACAGGACTAAAGGATTCATTAACGCCTAATAGGCTAGAGTCGGCGCCAACTGCAGAATCTACCTCAATATCTAGGCGATCTAATAAGACTCCGCCCATTTCTTGCATACCTTGTTTGGCAATGGCGTCAGTCGGGTTGATCCGAGCAGTAATTTGGCTGCCTGCAACTTTAGATAAATCAGCAATGAGGTATTGACGCAACTCATCCTCGCTTCCGAAGCGACTGTTGTTAAGGCTATTGAGATAGAGCTTGAAAGATTTCGACTCAATCATATTAGGTGAGTCTGCAGGGATCTGAAACTCTGCCAAAGCAATTTGTGGTTTACCTTTAGCGTTGAGCCAACTTAATTCATATGCATTCCAAATATCAACTCCCATGAAAGGAAGGGCAGCATGTTCTTGGATTCCGAGTTTGATGCGGTTGACCGAACGTTGAATTGGGAATAACAAGTTTGGATCGTATTGATCTGGGTAGGGTGTGCTTTTGCCGAGCTGTAATGAATTCATATAACTACGCTTTTGGCCGATTCGAAACACCAGACACTACATGTCCAGTGGGGGCAACTGTAGCAGCTGATTGGCAGTGACCCGTTTGATCATCAAAGAAGAAGTCGGGCTCAAACTCTCTGAGAAATTCACTCTTCGTAAGGCCACCTAAAAACATGGCTTCATCAACATCGATGCCCCACGCCATGAGGGTACGAATCGCGCGCTCATGTGCCGGCGCAGAGCGAGCCGTAACTAAGGCCGTTCGAATCCGCATTCCTTTTTCACTGGTAGAGCGTTGTAAGCGATGTAATGCTTCAAGAAGAGGCTTGAAGGGGCCAGGTGGCAAAGGGATGTCTGCTTTCTTGCTTTCGTGATCGACAAAGGCTTCAAGCCCTTTTTTCTGAAAGACTTGCTCGGCTTCATCAGAAAAGAGCACTGCATCACCGTCAAAGGCGATACGAATTTCATTGGGATGAGACTCAGCAGTTTTACTCGATTCTGGATACACCCGTGCTGCCGGAAAGCCAGCATCAATAGTTGCTCTGACATCATCCTCGTTAGCAGATAGAAAAAGATTGGCCTTTAAAGAGCGCAGGTAATGGTAAGGAGGTCTGCCTCTGGTGAATACTCCGCGCTCAAGATGAAGGCCGTGATGCTCTGCTGAGCGAAAGACCCGCAGGCCACTCACGGGATCATTGCGCGAAAGAATGACTACCTCAACCCTTTGCTCACCCTCTTCATTGAAGGCCAAGAGTTTCTTGACTAGCGGGAACGCTACACCCGTCTGTGCAGCCTGGGAAAGCCGATCCAGCTGGAGCTTCATATAGGCGCTGTCATCGCTAGACTCGAAGATACGATTCTCTTCCTCAAAGTCAAAGAGGGCTCGCGATGAAATCGCGACAACCAGTTTTCCGGTGAGTGAGAAGGACATCTTATTTTAGGAAGAGGCGATAAGCGGGGTTGTTGGTTTCGTTCCAATGTGGGTAGCCCAGCTTTGCCACGAATGCTTGGAATTTCTTCTGCTCATTTTTAGGAACTTGAATACCTATCAAAATACGACCATAGTCAGCACCATGATTACGATAGTGGAACAGGCTGATATTCCAATTGGGCGCCATGCTCGTTAAGAACTTCATCAGCGCGCCTGGTCGCTCAGGAAACTCAAAGCGATAGAGCTGTTCATCCTGCGCAAGTGCAGAGTGACCACCAACCATGTGCCGTAAGTGCGATTTAGCAAGCTCATCATGAGTCAAATCGATCGTAGCAAACTTCGCTTTACGGAAGTGTTTAGCGATGGTCTCGCTGTCACCAGCTTTTTGGGTACCGATGCCAACAAAAATATGCGCTTGTCTTTGATCGGCGATGCGATAGTTGAATTCAGTCACATTCCGCTTGCCCAGTAGCTCACAGAAGCGTTTGAATGAGCCACGCTCTTCTGGAATGGTGACTGCAAAGACTGCTTCTTTAAACTCACCAACATCAGCACGTTCTGCAACAAAGCGCAGGCGGCTAAAGTTCATATTGGCGCCGCAGGCTACTGCTACTAAAGTTTGCTTCTTGGTATGGTGCTGTTCAACATATTTCTTGAGGCCTGCGATTGCTAAGGCACCGGCAGGCTCCAAAATACTGCGGGTATCAGTAAAGACATCGTTGATAGCCGCACAGATTTCATCAGTATCAACCGTAATGATTTCATCAACTACTTTCTTGCAGATGCGGAAGGTTTCTTTGCCGACCAGTTTGACGGCAGTGCCATCTGAAAAGAGGCCAACGTCTTTCATCTCGATGCGACGATTTGCTTCCAAGGAACGCTTCATGGCATCTGAATCGACTGACTGCACTCCAATGACTTTGGTTTTGGGGCTTACGGCTTTGACGTACTCGCCAATTCCTGCGATCAGACCGCCACCGCCGATAGCAACAAAGATCGCATCGATCGGTTTCTCGTGCTGCTGAAAAATTTCCATAGCAATCGTGCCTTGTCCGGCGATGACATCAGGATCATCAAATGGATGAACGAAGGTCAAACCCCGTTTTTTTTCTAAGACCTGAGAGTAAGTAAAAGCATCGCTGTAGGACTCCCCATGCAAAATGACTTCAACCCAAGAGCCACCGCGGGCCTTGACAGCATCAATTTTGAGACTGGGGGTAGTGACAGGCATCACGATTACCGCTTTAGTCTTCATTTTGGCTGCAGCCAGAGCAACTCCTTGGGCATGATTTCCGGCTGATGCCGCTATTACTCCTCGCTTTAGTGCTGCCGGAGATAAGTGCGCCATTTTGTTATACGCACCACGTAATTTGAACGAGAAAACGGGCTGATTATCTTCCCGCTTGAGTAAAACTTGGTTGCCCAAGCGCTTGCTCAGTTCGGGTGCTAGCTCAAGTTCGGTCTCCCTGGCTACGTCGTAGACCCGGGCCGCTAATATTTTCTTTAAGTAGTTGGTTGCCATCTGATGAGCGTACCACGGATGGGCGCTAAGCCCTTAGTTTTGCTGGGGTTTATGGACTCCCCCAACATCTTTTTGGGATTCCTGCCAATATCGGGGATGCTCTATTAAAATGCTTCTTTAACGAATATCACACCATGAATGCTCCATTAGCATTAAATCAGTTGTTTGAAGCCGGCGAGGGCTCACCTCGTCTGCGCGAAATTCCTTACAACTACACTTCTTTTTCCGATCGGGAAATTGTCATCCGCATCCTGGGTGAGGGGTCTTGGCAGACCCTCAATGAGCTCCGTGGCGTTAGAAAAACCGGCCGCTCCGCACGCATGTTGTTTGAGGTCCTTGGCGATATTTGGGTAGTGCAGCGTAATCCCTTCTTACAGGATGATTTACTAGACAACGCTAACCGTCGGCAGATGCTGATCGATGCTCTTTGGCATCGTCTTGGTGAGGTAAAGAAACGCTCTAGCGGAGAATCCGCCCCACAAGTGCAGCTTCTATTGAATGCTGCGCACCGTGCCGTTGAGAATTTTGAAAATGGCTTTATAGAGGTCGAGCGGATTCGTAAACAGGCACGTAAGGTACTAGGTCGTTTTACCCGCTCCGATAACATTTGTTTTGATGGCGTTTCCCGTGCGGCTCACGTAACAGATGCCACCGATTGGCGCGTTGAGTTTCCATTGGTGGTTCTGAAGCCTGACTATGAGTCCGAGATTCCGGGTTTAGTCAAAAGTTGTATTGAGCTTGGCTTGACCATTATTCCTCGTGGAGGCGGCACAGGTTATACCGGCGGTGCAATCCCTCTGTATGCATTGTCTGCTGTTATTAATACTGAGAAGCTTGAGCAGATTGATGGCGTCAAGAACAAACATTTACCTGGTGTTTCAAAAGAAGTGCCAACGATATTTACTGGTGCTGGCGTAGTGACGCGTCGCGTCGCAGATGCTGCAGAACATGCCGGTTTGGTTTTTGCAGTAGACCCTACCTCTGCTGATGCGAGCTGTATCGGTGGCAATATTGCAATGAATGCCGGCGGTAAGAAGGCTGTGCTTTGGGGCACAGCCTTAGATAACTTAGCCAGCTGGCGCATGGTTGATCCAGAAGGTAACTGGTTGGATGTAGAGCGCTTGGATCACAACCTTGGCAAGATTCATGAAGCAGCGCTAGTTCGCTTTCAGTTGACCTGGTCTGATGGCTTGAGTGAGCCTGGAGAGCGCATTCTTAAAACTGAAATCATTGAGTCTGAAGGCAAGCGTTTTCGCAAAGAAGGTTTAGGTAAAGATGTAACTGATAAGTTTTTATCGGGACTACCTGGCGTTCAAAAAGAAGGTTGCGATGGTCTCATTACTAGTGCAACTTGGATCTTGCATCGCATGCCGAGATACATGCGCACCGTTTGCTTAGAATTTTTTGGTCAAGCGCGTGAAGCGATTCCTAGCATTGTCGAAATCAAAGCCTACTTAGATGGTTTGAGTAAGCAGGGCGGACCAATCCTAGCGGGCCTTGAGCATCTCGATGATCGCTATTTGAAGGCAGTAGGCTATTCCACAAAATCTAAGCGCAACAGCTTACCCAAGATGGTTTTGCTGGGCGATATTGCTGGTGACGATGAAGAGGCAGTAGCTGCAGCCACCAGTGAAGTAGTAAGAATGGCGAACCTTCGAGTTGGTGAAGGATTTGTTGCTGTCAGCCCCGAGGCCCGTAAAAAATTCTGGTTAGACCGAGCTCGCACTGCAGCAATTGCCCGTCATACCAATGCCTTCAAAATAAATGAGGACGTAGTGATTCCCTTGCCGCGAATGGGTGAGTACACCGACGGTATTGAGCGCATCAATATTGAATTATCTTTAAAGAACAAGCTACAGGTCTTGGATGGTTTAGAGCAGTTCTTAAGTAAAAGCGCTCTACCACTTGGCAAATCAACTGAAGATGATGAAATTCCTAGCGCAGAAATCTTAGGCGATCGTGTTCAGCAAGCTCTGGATTTAATCGCGGGAGTGCGTGCACGCTGGTCCGAGTGGCTGACAAAGATGGACACCTACTTTCCTCAGCTGCAAGACTATAGCTTGCGCGCTTCTTGGAAAACTGAGGTTCGTGCTGAGCTGAGAATTATGTTCGGTGGGTTAGCGTTCGAACCCATCTTGAACGAATTGGAAGCCATACATAAGCAGATCTTACGTAAGCGTGTGTTTGTAGCATTGCATATGCATGCAGGCGATGGCAACGTGCATACCAATTTGCCAGTGAACTCAGATGACTACGAGATGCTGCAAGATGCACATCATGCCGTTGATCGCATCATGAAATTAGCCCGCTCGCTCGATGGTGTAATTTCTGGTGAGCACGGTATTGGGATTACGAAACTAGAGTATTTAACTGAGGCCGAGTTAAAAGACTTCCGCGCTTATAAAAATCGGGTTGATCCAGAGGGGCGTTTCAACAAAGGCAAATTAATGCCTCATGCTGATCTCAGTATGGCCTACACACCTAGCTTTGGGTTAATGGGCCATGAGTCCATCATCATGCAGCAAAGCGATATTGGTGCAATTGCTGATAGTGTCAAGGATTGCCTGCGCTGCGGTAAATGTAAACCCGTTTGCGCAACTCATGTACCTCGTGCTAATTTGCTTTACAGTCCGCGCGATAAAATTTTAGCGACCTCGCTATTGATTGAGGCTTTTCTATATGAAGAGCAAACCCGTCGAGGTGTTTCGATCAAGCATTGGGAGATGTTTGATGATGTCGCAGCGCACTGCACAGTTTGTCATAAGTGCTTAACACCTTGCCCAGTCAAAATTGACTTTGGTGATGTCACGATGAACATGCGTAATTTATTGCGTAAGATGGGGCAGCAGCGTTTTAACCCTGGCACTGCTGCATCAATGCTGTTCTTAAATGCAACGAATCCTGATACGATTAATCTCGCGCGGAAGACAATGATTGGCTGGGGTTATAAAGCCCAGCGAATTGGTAATGATTTGTTCCGTAAATTTGCCCGTCAGCAAACAGCGCATCCACCTGCAACGGTGGGTAAGCCGAGCGTTAAAGAGCAGGTGATTTTCTTTGTGAATAAGAAAATGCCAGGAAACTTGCCTAAGAAGACCGCACGCGCATTGTTGGATATTGAGGATGCGAACTACGTGCCCATCATTCGGGATCCAAAAACGACTTCCGCTGATACCGAGGCTGTCTTTTATTTTCCAGGCTGTGGTTCAGAGCGCTTGTTCTCTCAAGTAGGCCTGGCTACGCAGGCGATGCTTTGGAATGTCGGAGTTCAAACTGTTCTGCCACCAGGCTATCTCTGTTGTGGTTACCCTCAACGCGGTAACGGCGACTTTGATAAAGCTGAGAAAATGATTACCGATAATCGGGTACTCTTTCACCGCGTTGCCAATACCCTTAACTATCTAGATATCAAGACTGTTGTGGTGTCGTGCGGTACTTGCTACGATCAATTGGCTGGTTATCAGTTTGAGCAAATCTTCCCTGGTTGCCGCATTATCGATATTCATGAGTATTTACTAGAGAAGGGCGTGAAACTTTCTGGCGTGACTGGCGTGAAATACATGTATCACGATCCTTGCCATTCACCTATGAAGTTGCAGGATCCTCTAAAGACTGTCAATGAATTGATTCAGCAGGAAGATGGTAAAGCGATCCCTAAAAATGATCGCTGCTGCGGAGAGTCTGGAACACTTGCAATTACTCGTCCAGACATTTCTACGCAAGTCCGCTTCCGCAAAGAAATTGAAATGGAAAAAGGTGCCAATGCACTTCGGAAAGATGACCCAGCAGTTGATGTGAAGGTGCTGACCAGCTGTCCATCGTGTTTGCAGGGGCTGAGCCGTTTTGATGCTGACAGCTCAACTACGGCTGATTACATCGTGGTTGAGATGGCCCAAAAAATCTTGGGCGCGGACTGGATGCAAGAATACGTTGCCAAAGCTAATCAGGGCGGTATAGAAAGGGTTTTGGTTTGATAATTCCCAATCAAATCATCGCCCACCAGCAATCCAAGGCCTTAGAGTTAGGCTATGAAGATGGCAGAAGCTTTCATCTGCCTTTTGAGTTTCTGAGAGTGCATTCACCCTCCGCAGAAGTTCAAGGACACGGCCCAGGACAAGAAACTTTGCAAACCGGTAAGCGTGATGTATTGATTACGCAAATTGAGCCTGTTGGCCATTATGCGATTAAGCCAACCTTTTCTGATGGACATGATTCGGGCTTATTTACTTGGGAATACTTGTTGCATTTAGCGGAGAACCAAAAACAGTTATGGGCTGAGTATTTGCTCAAGCTCAATGCTCATGGAGTTGAGCGTGATGCCGTAATGAGTTCTAGTAAAGATTCTCATTCATGTGGCAGCCACTAATTTTCTAGAGAGTCGGTATGAGTAAAACCCATTTTGGTTATCAGAGTGTTGACGAGGCAGAAAAAGCTGGGAAGGTAGCTGAGGTATTTCATTCGGTTGCCAATAAATATGATGTTATGAATGACCTCATGTCATTTGGCTTGCATCGCCTGTGGAAGAAAGTAACGATTGCGCGTGCCCAGGTTCGCCCAGGGCAAAAAGTGTTAGATATTGCTGGTGGAACTGGCGACTTAGCAAAATCATTTGCGCAAGCGGCTGAATGGGGTATCAATGCAGATGCCCAAGTTTGGCTAAGCGACATTAATGCCTCAATGTTAGGGGTTGGCCGGGATCGCTTGCTAGATGATGGCCTGGCCTTACCCTGCGTTCAGTTTGATGCTGAAAAGATTCCCTTTCCTGCAAATTTTTTTGATGTAGTTACTGTCGCATTTGGTCTGCGTAATATGACGCATAAAGATGTGGCCCTAACTGAGATGTTACGTGTCATTAAACCTGGAGGCCGTGTTTTGGTCCTAGAGTTTTCAAAGCCTGATGAGTTCTTGCAACCTATTTATGACGCATACTCTTTCAAAGTACTACCTTGGTTGGGTCAGAAGATTGCGCAAGATTCAGAGAGTTATCGTTATCTAGCAGAATCTATTCGAATGCATCCAGATGCGCAGACACTTAAAGACATGATGCTGAAAGTGGGCTTTGATGAGGTAGATACCCATCGTATGACAGGGGGTATTGTGGCCCTCCATATTGGTATCAAATATTAAAATCTTACTGCGGTGGTAGTCTACGGATTACTTGTTTTATTTAGGGAGGGGTCAGAATGAATAAGCACTTTTTCAAAGCAGCATTGTTAAGTTGTACTCTTTTATTTGCCGCAGTAGCCGATGCTGATGCAGCGCGTTTAGGTGGCGGTAGAAGCATTGGTCGCGCGCCCAGTGCGCCGATGCAAAGACAGGCTACTCCTCCTCAAAAACCGGTTCAGCAAGCTCAGCCTACAGCTCCTGCCGCGGCTCCAGCGCAAGCGCCAGCTCCAAGTCGCTTTGGTGGCATGGGCGGGATGTTGGGTGGTTTAGCAGCAGGCCTAGGTATTGCTTACCTTTTCTCTCACTTCGGTTTAGGCGAGGGAATGGCCTCCATGTTCTCGGGTTTGTTGATTGCGCTGTTGGTTGGCTTCGCAATCATGTTTGTGATCAGACGGCTATTACCATCGTTCTCAGGCGCTCAAGGTATGCAACGTACTAGCGAGCCTCTTGCTAAACAAGAACCCGCTTTTCAGCCTGCAACTAATAGCTTTGGCGGTGCCGCTTCGGTTCCTGAAGCTTTTCAATCAACCATCCCTCCTGGTTTTGATGAGTACTCTTTTTTGGAGAACGCTAAACAATTCTTTGTCCGCCTTCAAAAAGCTTGGGATCAGGGTGATTTGGTTTCACTCAAGGAGTACACCACTTCTGAGATGTTCATTACCATCCAGCAAGATTTAGCTGGTAGATTCGATGCCTCCAATCAAACTGAAGTAGTTAGTATGCAGGCTAGTTTGCTAGGCATCGAAACCGCTGATGATCATTATTACTGCAGCGTTCAATTTACTGGGATGATTCGAGAGCAAGTTTCTGCTCCAGCAAGTAACTTCTCGGAAATCTGGAATCTCAGTAAGCCAGTGAATGGCCCCGGAGGCTGGGTACTAGCAGGTATTCAGCAGTTGGTTTAAGCTTAGATACTTTCCTAAGGAAACCCGCATTCGTGCGGGTTTTTTGCACCCATGAATAGCATGATCTCCTCAACTCATTATCTTGCTGCCGGCGCACTGTGTCGCGGGGTGAATCATGTGCTGGCTAGTGAACCATGGGCAATAGCAGAGTTATCGACCCATGTAGGTAAAAGTATTTGCTTAAATTTACCGATGGGGCAGATGGCTGTAGAAATTACTCCACAGGGAACACTCTCTGCACTTAGTAGCACTGATCAAGCAAGTCTGGTTTTAGAGGTCTCGGCGCAAGCACTTTCTGGCTTACTTGCAAGCCCCGGTAATTTGCGCGATCAAGCTTTTAAGGCAGTAAAAATAAGTGGTGATGCCGATCTAGCTCAATTGATCGGCCGACTAGTTTCCCAGGTGCGCTGGGAATATGAAGAAGACTTGGCAACATGGATTGGTGATGCCCCTGCTAACTTTGCAGTACGACAAGCTAAGACGATGGTAAAGACTGGTCAAGCTGCTGCACAAGACTTTCTGCAAAATGTTGTGGAGTACGTCAGCGAAGAGAGAAAAATACTTCTGAATAAACGGGACTTCATAGTTCGTAAGAATGAGCTCAATGAGTTACGTGATTCTGTAGACCGAATTGAAAAACGCATTACGCTACTTGAGCAAAAGAAAAATAACCATGCGCCGAATTAGCCGTCTCTTTTTCATCTTCTTTACCGCCTGGCGTTATGGCTTGTTGCCTTTATTGCGTGACAATCTCAAGCCTGGATTGCGCCGTGGTTTATTGTCAATTCTGTGTTGGATTTCTCCGAGTGCAGACTTACCGAGGGGCGAACGTATTCGTCTAACACTAGAAGCGCTTGGCCCAATCTTTGTGAAGTTTGGTCAAGTCCTCTCAACCCGTCGAGATCTCTTGGCAGAGGATATTGCTAACGAGCTAGCTAAGTTACAAGACCAGGTTCCGCCATTCTCAAATGCAGAGTCACGACGTTTGATTGAGGTAGCGTTGGGCGAGTCGATTGAAGCAGTATTTGAAAGTTTTGATGCTACCCCTATAGCTAGTGCCTCTGTGGCGCAAGTGCATTTCGGAGTTTTACATGGCACAGATAAGCATCCCGAGTGGCAGCGCAGACCAGTGGCTATTAAAGTGCTTCGCCCAGGCATTCTGCCGGTGATTGAAGGTGATTTGGCCTTGATGAGAGATCTAGCCAAAATCATTGAGAAGGCATCAGAAGATGGTCGGCGCTTAAAGCCTCGTGAAGTAGTTGCTGAGTTTGATATTTATTTACATGATGAACTCGATCTGATGCGCGAGGCTGCTAATGCAAGTCAGTTGCGCCGTTACTTTATTGACTCCAAGAAACTCATGATCCCCGAAATGTATTGGGATCTTTGTCGAACTAATGTGATTGTCATGGAGAGAATGGACGGCATCTCGATTGGTCGTACTTCAGAGTTACGCGCTGCAGGAGTAGATTTTAAGAAACTTGCTGCGGATGGCGTTGAGATCTTTTTCACGCAAGTGTTTGAGTATGGTTTCTTTCATGCGGACATGCATCCCGGAAATATCTCCATTAGCCTAGAGCCTGAAACTTTTGGACGCTTTATATCTTTTGACTTCGGCATTGTTGGCACGCTAAGTGAAATCGATAAAAATTACTTGGCTCAAAACTTTTTAGCTTTCTTTAATCGTGACTATCGCAGAGTGGCTGAGTTACATATCGAGTCTGGTTGGGTGCCAGCGAATACGAGAGTCGAAGAATTAGAGGGAGCAGTACGTTCGGTTTGCGAGCCTTACTTTGATCGACCCTTAAAAGAGATTTCCTTAGGTATTGTGCTGATGCGTTTATTCCAAACTTCACGACGCTTCAAGGTGGAGATTCAGCCGCAATTAACACTCTTGCAAAAAACTCTATTAAATGTGGAGGGCTTAGCCCGTGAGCTGGATCCTGATTTGGACCTGTGGAAAACAGCTAAGCCAATCTTAGAGAGGTGGGTAGATAAGCAGCTGGGCTGGCGGGGCTTTATTGATGGCCTGAAGACAGAGGCGCCTGCTTGGGCAAAAATTTTGCCAACCCTTCCAAGGTTAATTGCAGATAGCTTGGCTCAAAATCAGCACCAAAATCAAAATGCTGAACTAGAGGTTTTGAGGGCAGTCTTATTCGAAGAGCGGCGCACGCACCGTCTAATCCTGGGGGCACTCCTCTTTGCGGGTGGATTTTTAGCTGGGATCGCCTTGATCAGCCTTGGTATTTACTAGGCTCTCGCCCAAAGGGCATCTAACCCGTTAAAATACGAGGTTAGGCAGAAAACATGAAAAAATACTTTATCGCTGGAATTCTCGTTTGGGCCCCAATGGCCGTCACCATTTGGGTGATCACCTGGGGCTTGGGCTTGCTCGACGGTGTTTTTGGCTCCGTCATGAGCGCCATTATTGCGGTTTTCCCAGAGC
>Ga0208252_100001_pt1 | contig 53097 bp, 44 predicted proteins | sample CryBogCBE21Jun07_FD_184564 | JGI IMG/M metagenome (GOLD analysis project Ga0208252, IMG submission 184564) | Freshwater microbial communities from Crystal Bog, Wisconsin, USA - CBE21Jun07 (SPAdes) | ecosystem: Environmental > Aquatic > Freshwater > Lake | place: Crystal Bog, Wisconsin, USA... | reverse complement strand
CCCGTGGCTCTACATCTCGGGCGACCTGCACCCCAATCGCGACCAAGCCCTCGCCCAACTTGAACTCTGGCGCTCAACCGGTATCACCGACATTATTGACGTACGCGGTGAATGGACCGATGAGCCTTTGGTCTCAGAGGCCGCACCAGAAATTAAGTATCACTATCTCGGCACTCACGACGATGGAACATCCCAAGACTCCGAGTGGTTTAAGGCTGGAATTGAAGCCATGGCCGATGCGCTCAGCCGGCCCAACGCCAAGTTGATGGTTCACTGCCACATGGGTATTAACCGTGGCCCATCTATGGCTTTCGCGATGTTGATTTCACAAGGGTGGGAGCCTATCGCGGCCCTTGGCGCGATCAGGGCGGCAAGGCCTATCGCGGGAATCATTTACGCCGACGACGCGCTGAGCGCAGTGAGGCAGCTTCAAGGTGAGAATTTGGACCGCCTCCCCTTGGACTTAGAAGAAATCCAGAATTGGTTCGATGAGAATTACATTGACATCTCAACCATTATTCGCAAGATTCGTTCCGCCGAATAACTGAATATCTAGACGCCGAGTCTGGGGCTGGCGTCTGGTTCGCGTAAGTGGAAATCCGGATTCTCAAACAAGTGATAAGTTCGGGACCATTCTCGGTGGGCGCTGAGGGATTCGAACCCCCGACCTGCTGAGTGTAAATCAGCTGCTCTAACCAACTGAGCTAAGCGCCCGAGTTTTAAAAGTATAGGCGAAAATCCCTAGTTAATTAAAAGGGCCACTGATTCTTATAGAAGTTAACAAGTTCTGGCGTGCTCGCAACAACCGGGCGTCGCTTCACCGACTCAGGAGTTTCTAGGTCGAGTCCGTTGTATTCGCCTTCAGCCGCTCCCGCCTCTCGAGCAATCAAGAGACCGGCAAGATAGTCCCACGGATTTAGCGCGCTTTGCTCTGCGACACTGAAAACATCCAACGAACCTTCAGCCACCAAGCAAATTTCTAACGCAGCTGAACCGAGTCCTCGGTTTTGGAACCAAGTGAAACGGTGCTCAGGAAAACCTGAGAACGCCACCAGCGCTTGTGCGGGATCAATTTGTCCATTGCTCTGAATTGGTGAACCGTTTAACCGAGCCCCTTCGCCCTTTACCCCTTCGTAAAGGTCTCCCGTTGCTTGATTGCGAACGACCCCGCCAACGAGTTCATTACCCTTCATCAGGGCCAGACTGGTCGAGAAAAAGGGGACGCCTCGATCACAGTTCGTTGAACCATCAATGGGATCGACAACAACTTGATACTCCCCCGAACCCGAAACTCCTGACTCTTCGGAAATGACTTGATATCCCGCTCCGGTCAGGATTCGGATGGCGATTTCATCAGCCACCAGATCAAGGTGATATTGGGTCTCACGTTGGCCGGAATATCCCTGTCGATGGCGCCCAGTAACCGCTTGTCCAATAGATTCGGCACATTCACGAAGGGGGGCAAGGAGGTCGGTCACGTGTTCAAGGCTACCGTGCCCACCCGCTAATCTGAGAGCCAATGGCCGCTATTGATGTCGCCGGTTTTGTAGCCGACCTAAAAGACCACGCCGTAACACACGGCTTCCATGTCCACGACGAACGTCACTTTGTCGAAACTTATTCGCTTCGTCAAGCGTGGGAGGTGGATGTCCACCCCGAAGACTCTTGTGGCGGACCAATTGACCTCCACATCGAACTCGATGTGGACCCTCGTACTCTGCTGGCTTTTGAAGATGCCGTCTTGGGGCTGCCCGAAGAGGTTGACCCACCAGATGAATTCCACTTTCCTTTGCTCCTGACCTGGACATTGCCCCCAATGCCGAACGGACCCGATTTGTTGCGATTGGCTATCGATCTCGCCCCCGTAGGTGGAGTCGAAATGCCTCTAGAAATCACCGCAACGGACACCTACTCCTCACCGACGGAAAGTTCTCAGCGGCGCATCTCAATTGTGGCTCGTCACGCAATCTCCCTTTCACAGGTGGCCAAGGGCGAGGACCCACTTTGCGAAATTTTTGATCGCTCGCGCTCAGTCAGCGATTTTTTAACTGGCGCGTCTGAGTCGTGGCTCGCCTAGCCCGACGCGCAGCAATCTGTGCGGGGCTCTTAGTGAGCGCAACCATGCTCACCGGATGCGGCTTTGGCGCTGGAGTCACCGACGCCCGCCAAGCTTGTGGCTACGTAAATCACGCACTCAAACTTGAGAAACTAGCTCTCGGCGCAACGGGTGCGGCCAAAGTCAGACTCGAGAGCAATGCGATGGCAACTTTGATCCGAGCAACGCCCTTTGCGGCACGGGCTACGTCAGCCGACGGACAGTGGAATGCGTTGCAAACAACGATTGGTGAGGCTCAGCGAGTGCCCATAAGCGACTTAGCGCCTTCGCTTCGTCGAATTTGTAAAGTCGCCAATTCGGCGAGCCCTTATTTGTAGAAGCTAGTTGAAACGCTCGTGGAGCCAACTCAACGAGTTGTCTTCCACCATGGCTTGTTCCCAGCCCTTGAGTTTGTCTTCTAGGGCGGCCAACGACGGCACTATGCCAACAATTGACACCGTGAGGTCATCAACGTCACCTTCGACGATGAAATCTCCAAAAATGTCTTCAGTGATGACCGCGTCAGGCTCAACCATTAGGTAGAGCTCGCCGGTTGCTTCCACCCACGAGAGTTCATATTCATTGCCCTCGACATCGTTCCACTCGGAACCAAATTCAAATTCGGCACTTTCGCGGCGTGCTTCGTTTTGCTCGTAGAAGTCATCAATGTTCATGTTTTAAGCCTAGGTGAGCCGAGACGAAAAAGAAAGGGGTTTTCTGTGAATGACAAATGGCGTTGCCAATGGAGCGGCCCAGTGACCGGCGTGGCTAATTGTGGCGCCCATGACACATCACAACGATTATTTAGGACAACTCCGGCGAGACTGGGTGCGAACCGGACATTCACCAAGTTCACATCGGGCTTTCGCCCGCTTTGCCTCACGATGGCCGGAGCTTCCGCTGGACGGAGTGATCGATCTCGGCGACCTCGTGGAATCACTGGAGCGGCGTTCTGGATTAACGGTTATCGAAAAAGCAGAGATTCTCAAGGCCCTTTTGGTGGAGGCCCGAGAGCCCGAAATTGCTCGGGCCCTTCTCCAGACCCTTATTCCTGGCATCATCTCGACATGCCGCCAACTCAAATTTGGCGATGGGATCATTAGTGAGCCCAGTGAAACGCTGGCAGTGGCCATTGCGAGTTGCACCGAGTTAATTCACGACTGGGCCGGTCAATCTCGTCAGTACTGTGCTCCGGACTTACTCTCTGCCCTACGTGGACGACTGAGGCGTTGGATGCTCAAAGAAAAAGAAGCTGCTCGAAGTGTTCAAGAAGCGCAACATCAAGTTGAGCCAACCACTATCCCATCGCCGCTCTTAACACGGCTCGAAACGATGGCGCGTGGTCCTCATGAACGACTGGTGCGACTCACCTACCAAAGGGTCTTCGAGGGAAGAAGTCTCCGAGAACTCGCCAAAGCCGACCGGAGCGCTCCACAATCTCTGCAGTTGGAACTACAAAACTTCGCCCGTAACTACCTGCTCTAGGGACTTAAGACCCTAGGGGCTCTGGACTCGGCCTCAGGTCGTATCTGTACTTTTAAAGTTGATGGCCAAAGCCCGTAAGAACTTCAGCGCACTGGTTGTCTGGTCAATTCCCCTCTTGCTCATGCTGCTGGTCCTCTCTCTAGTTGGCAGCGCCACCAGGCACGTCGAGTCAACTGTGTCAAGGAATTGGCTACCTCCAACCACCCAACCCCAGGCTTCGATTGTTAGTCAGAGTTCGCTTGCCGGAACGCTTGATCTCACCAATCCCCAACAAATGGTTCCCGTTCCTCACCCGGGGAGGTGGTACTTGAGAACATCTAACTCGGCCTCGGCTCAGTTGGTGTGCGCGCACTTTCGATACCCCATCAGTAACGTTTTCGTCGAGGGGCTTACTGCTCATTGTCAAGTGGTACTCATTGCGCTGCATTTGCCGCTTACGACCTATTGGCAACTGGACGCCGCATGAATCGAAGCGCTCACCAGGGCATCGCCCTGGCCCTCTACGGACTTGTACTCCCTCTCGTGGCGAGTTGGGAGTGGTTCAACGCATCCTCTAGTTCGTACCCACAAGTGGTTCGAATTATCGTGGGGCTGCTCGTTATTATGTGGCTCGTATTTCTCTGGCAGCTTCGTGGCGCGCTACAGGCGCTTCGAGAAGGCCTCGTAGTTCCCGGCAGTGGCTGGCAATGGCTGGCCACCGGGCTGGTCGCGGTTCTTTCCTTCTTCTCCGCCCAACACAACCGAAGTTCCCCGGCAACCAACACTGCAATTTCGGTCGATTTCCAAAAAGTACAAGGATCAGATCTGGCCGCAGGACATTGGTTGCTAGGAGCGCCACTCGCCCTCGCGGCAAAACGAGTTTCAGATCAATTGCGCGATCAGAGCTCACTCGACCCCGATCTCACCATTTCCCAACTCCAGCAGAGAGATCCGATTCTGGAGGCTCACCTCATCACTCAAATCGGTAAACGCCGTTCCGGTCATGTAGATATAACGAGTTCTCCGCCCGCCAACGTCACGGTGGCTCGAAATGTTGCACCAGTGGCGGGATACATCTCCTCGCTCACTCCCCAAGCCCTCACTTTTTCGTTCGTTCGTAATGGTGGAGAACTAGACATTCCTCCTACCTGGAGTCTCGCTGACCTTCAGCGGTCAGTTCTTGCTCTGCACGATGGCCGACTCATCATTACTTCGAGCGAGCAAGAATTGCTGCGCGCACTAGCGCTTCGGTCTGGGGCAAAGACTTTGATCCTTCATGCTTCTACTCGTAGCCAATTAGATCCAGAATTTGCTCAGCTTTGTGCAACCTTGTCGAATCCGCTTGTTAGCTCTGAACAATCTCCTCGGAACTCGCCTCGCGTGCTCATGCTCCAAGCCATTCCGGTTCTCGAGAATCTCGCCTACCCGCTCGATCAGTCCCTTCGACGAAGAATCATTGAGATGGCCTGCTATCTAGCGCTTCATTCCAAGGAGCCAATTACCGGCGACCGACTTCGAACACGCGTCTTATCTCACGCCGGTGTCGACGCATCTGCAAGGGTTTTAGCCAATGTTGCCTCAGCGCTTCGTCGCTCTCTCGGATCGGACGAGTCCGGCAACTACCTTCACGGCGTTACGTCGTCAGGGCTCTATATGACTCACGGCCTCTACAGCGACATCGAAGAATTCCACCACCTGATAACCCAGGCTCGCTCAACCCAAGGGAATCGTCAAGTTGAGTATTTGCGAAAGGCGCTCGAGCTGGTTCACGGCGAGCCCCTGGCCAGTTCCCTTCGAGGGTTTGAGTGGTTTATCGCCGAAGGCCACCAGGCTCAACTTTCTCGCGACGGCGAGTGGGCCGCCTTGGCCCTTTGCGACTTAGCCAGTCGGAGCGGGGACGTTGAATTGGCTTTCTGGGCAATTCGCCAGGGCTTGTTGCTTGATCCCTACAGTGACGACTTAGCAGAGGCGTTGACGATGATTCCTCGCCTACGCGAGTTTGGAAGCAATCGAACCAGCACTGCGCAAAACCAACCCGTCGGCGCCAGCGGCGCTATAGAGGTGCGCTGGGCGCTCACGAGCCTCTCGCAACAGATCGGCCAGTAGTTCAGCGAACGGCACGAGGGGCTCGACAAAGAGGTGCTTCGAAAGCGAACCTGGAATTGTGTTGATCTCATTAATAAACAACTCATGGTCATTCGCCAAGTAGTCAATACGAGCCACACCACGTACGCCGGCGATTCGCGCAACTTCGAGCGCATAGCGCCGTACAGCTTCACCTTGATTCCCTGGCAACACGGCGGGAAGTTCACGAGGGGCCGAAACCATTCCCTCTCCCCCGACGTACTTGTCTTTGTAATCAAGAATTTCGGCACGATCATTTCGTCGGATCGGCTTTTCGATGGCTGACAAACTCACCGTTGGAAACGTGCGAACGGCAATTTGGATGTCAAACAAGTCAGCTCGGTAGGGCTCGACAACACAGCCGAGCGAAAAATGCGGGTTGACCGTCAGCCGAGCCTTGGCGGTGGCAATATCTGCCACAACGTCAATACCGATTGATGAGCCACCAAAGCGCGGTTTCAAAATGTATGGTCCCGGAAAAGGGATTTCGACGGTATCGGGTCCGAGCAGTAACCGTGGCAACGTCGGCAAACCAGCATTAGCCACCATCGAACCGAAGGCCCACTTGTCCATCCCGAGCGAAGCACCCGCCACCGTTGGGCCCGTGTACTTAATTCCCGCGAGGTCGAGTGCGGCTTGCAGCGATCCGTCTTCGCCGGGACCGCCGTGGGTTGCTAGAACTACCGCGTCAATGTCGAGCGCCTTATCTTTTCCTAGACGCGAGCCCGCCGCGTAGAAACCACCATCACGTCCAAGGCGCAGGGTTAATTCACTAGCCCCTTTTGGGAGACCCTCAATAAAGTTCTCCGGCTCAACCGATCCGGGCACCTCGTAGAAATCGCCAGTCTTAGACCAGTAGATCGCAATTGTGTCAGCTTCGCTTCGCTGCAGTTCGTGCAAAGCCAAGAGGCCAGTCAGAATTGAAATGTCGTGTTCGGGCGCAGGGCCACCAAAAAGTACCGCGTTGGTCATTCATCCACCTTGAGTCCTATCAAGGGTAGTGGTCAGGAAGGTCGTTTAGGTACAACACGGCGTCATTCGCCTGAAGATTAGCCCTCACCCACTCAACGGCCTGGGGTCGAGCGTCGAAGCGCAAGGGGCGTTCTTCAAAACCCTCAATGAGTGCTCGAGCGTTGGTCCGCCCTACGACGCAGAGCTCAAATTCGAGATTTCGGCAACCTTTCGCTAAGCGCAGGTTGTAGCCCTCTTGTTCATCACCTAGTTCAATGAGCCCCGGGGTCACCACAACCTTGCGACCCGACACAGGAAGTGAATCCAAGAGCAACAACGAAGCGTCAGCACTGGCAGGATTGGCGTTAAAGGTGTCATCAATTACCACTACCCCAGAAGGGGCGGTAACCACGTTGGCCCGATTGGCAATGACTTGAAGAGTGCCAATTCTCGCCAGCAGAGTTTCTGCAGCACTACCGAGTTCCAACGCTGCAGCAAAGGCGCAAGCCACATTCGTAGCCTGCAGGCTTTGCGGTGCTGGCACGGTACCGATTTCTTTTCCACCCAGAAGAAGGGTCCACTCGCTGCCTGAAGCTTTGATAACTACATCTGCATCTTTTGTACCAGCGGTTACCACTTTTTTGCCGGCGTTTCGCAGTGACAGCACCCACTGTTCAAGTCGAGGTTCGTCGCTATTAAGGACTACTACTCCCGCCTTCTCAGTAATTTCGCGTTTTGCCGTGGCAATCGCGTCAATTGAACCCATGCGTTCCAAGTGCACCGGCCCAATTGCGGTCACGATTGCAATCGACGGTGGGCACCACTCGCAGAGGGATCGAATCTCACCCGGTCCGTACGTTCCCATCTCAGCGATGAACACCTGTGTTCCATCACTCAATTGCTCATTTATCGAGCGAGACAGTCCGGCGCGATTATTAAAGCTCTTTGGTGTCGCTACTACTTGCAGGTCGTTGGCCAGAAGCTCGCGGAGGTGATTCTTCGTGGAGGTCTTGCCATACGAACCCGTAATGCCAACTACTCGCGGCTGAACGCGCTCCAGACGCTGTTGAGCTTGGACGATGAAGCCCTTCGCCTCTCGCTCAGAGAAAGGAGTAAGTACTCGCACGGAAAGCGCCAGTAGAAATGGGGTCGCCCAAATTGTGGCGGTCGCTAGCCAATAAGCCGGATGCACCAACAAGCCCACGAGCCCCAACACCACTGCCTGCAGGCTGGCAACGATGACAATGACCCGAAGGCGCTTGGTCCATTGGAGCGGTGATGTTCGACCTCGAATGCTGAGGCCCTGGGGACAGAAGAAGCCGTAGAGAAGTGTTGCCGCGAGGATGAGTACCGTGAGTCGGCTAACGATTCCCAGGAGCAAAATCACCAGGGTCACGTGTGAAAGCGTTACCGGTCGATTCTTCGAGTAACGCTCCGGAGACCGAGCGCTCGAAATGTTTGGCGACGTCCAGCGTTCGAGAAAACGTCGCATCGAAGCGGCCTCGTAATGTTCTCTCTGCAGTACTCGGGCCCAGCGAAGGAGTTGTGAAACAAAGGCGCCGACTAGAGCCAGAGCAATAACGAGATCGAGGCCTACTTTCATTTCACTAACAATTCCGTCTCTGCAGCTAATTCATTTGGCGCAGTGGTGGGCACGAGGTGCCCGACTCCACTGAGAACTCTCAAATGGTGCGGGCCAGGAATCAACGACAGGGACCGCTCAGCGATTTCGGTTGGAACATCTCTGTCATTGGCACCCCACAGAGCGCGGACTGGCTGTGTGATTTTCGCCAACTCGGATTCATAGGATTCATTCACGGTTGCGACAAGTACGTCTCGCATAATCCCCTGAGCTGTTCGATAGTCGAGCGATCCGTAGGTACGTCGGGCCCGCTCTAATCTCGCCTCGCTCACTAAACCAAGTGCACGTGCCTTTTTGATAACCCGAAATTTAAACGGCGACTTGCCGCCCGACTTACGCCGTACCAAGGGGGCGCCCGTGAAGAGCACTCCGGCGACTAATTCTGGGTACTCACTGGCTATAACGCTGGCCACGCGGCCTCCAAATGAGTGACCCACCAGCACAACCGGGCCTTCGGCGATCTCTCGCAGCGCCGGCGAAATCAGTTCGGCGTACAAGCGTGCCCCACCGGCCTGACTCGGGGCGGGGGAAGAACCAAACCCAGGAAAATCTAGAGAAATTGAGGCCACACCTTTTAACGCCAGGACTGAAGCACTTTGGGCAAAATCTGAACCACTCCGGCCCCAACCATGAAGCCAGACAACTCGAACCGGCCCTTCTCCATAGGACTCTCCAAAGATTGTTCCATGGGCGTAGGCGCGTAACACGTCTCCTAGGCTACCGAGCGATTTGGCTCGTTTGGCGCCAGGGGGTATGAGGCAAATATCAACGAAATCGCCCAATTTTAGATGTGAGACCATGCCGGTAGCCTCTTATCACTATGAGTGACGAAGCATTTTCGGACCAAATGCTGGTCGGGCTCACGCCCGAACAGCGCGAGGCCGTTACTAGTCACGCTCGCCGCTTGATGGTTCGAGCAACTGCTGGTTCTGGAAAGACCCACGTTCTCACCCTGCGAATTCAACGTCGAATCCTCGAAGGCGAGCTAACGCCCGACCAGGTGTTAGCGATGACCTTCACCCGCAAGGCGGGCGATGAGTTGCGCAAGAGACTCTTTAAAGCCGGCATTCGCGATGTTCGCGCCGGAACCTTTCACCGAGCGGCTCTCACGATCATTTCGCGATACCGCGAAGACCACAACCTGCGCCCCTACACTCTGGAATCGCATCGTGCTCGACTAGTGACTTCGTTAGCGACTCAGCTCAATTCTGACGGCGAAATGACAATCGCCGATTGGCAATTGCCTCGCGTAGAACAAGAGCTCGGCTGGGCGATGTCTCAGGGCTTTAGTGGCATCGATTATTCCAAAAGTGCCAAAAAGTTAAAACGCGACACTCCCTTGCCGATTCCGGTTTTCGCAGAATTCATTGATCGATACATTGGCATGTGCCAGGCTCGCCACGTTTTGGATTTCGACTTGCTCTTGCGCGAGGCCATTCACCTTTTGCGAACGGATAAAGCGGTGCGCGATGGCTTCCGCCACACCACGCCAGCCCTCTTCGTTGACGAAACCCAGGACATGAACCCACTGCAATTTGCACTACTTCGGGAAATGGCTGGCGATAATCCAGATTTATTTTGCGTTGGTGACCCCAACCAGTCAATCTATGGATTTAACGGGGCTAACCCGCAACTCATGACCGAAGTTCTTGAAACGTGGCCGGACACTCAAATTCTGGATCTCACTCGAAATCACCGTTCAACCGCGAGCATTATTGCCGTGGCTTCAACGCTGCTCGAAGCGGGCGCAAAAGGAATCGAGCCAGCGCGTGAAGATGGCGAGGTTCCCCTGGTACGCGCATACAAGACCGATGTCGAGGAGTCCAACGCAGTCGTGACCTGGTTAGCCACTCACCATGGTGCCAGTAGTCCGTGGAGAAGCATGGCGGTTCTCGCGCGAACCAATCGAGAGTTAGAACGAATTGCGGCGGCGCTGGAGTTTGCCGACATCCCCTTCGAGCGCCGTGGTGCGGAACACTCGCCCGCTTCGGACTTGGTGGGTCCCCGTGAGGTCAATCGTCGGATTGTCGAGACGGAGCATCCAGACGCTGTGGCGCTCTCGACTATTCACCGGGCCAAAGGTTTAGAGTTCCAGCACGTTGCGTGCATTGGCTGGGCTGAAGGCGTACTGCCCAACTACAACGCCAAGACCGATGACGAAATCGCCGAAGAACAGCGCCTGGCGTACGTTGCCCTCTCTCGAGCCGAACAGTCACTGTTTGTGAGTTACTCAAGGGCCGCGGACGACCCAAAATTTCCCAATCGGCAACCCTCTCGTTTTCTCGCACCAGTCCTAGAGAAGGTCGATCAGATTCGAAAAATTCAAGCGCCCCTCACCGGGGACGTAAGAAAATCAAAACTGGCTGACTTACGAGCAGCACTCGAAGCGAACTCAGCCGACAGTTAAATCAAACTCGCCAATGACTGGCGCGTGATCGCTTGGCTTTTCACCCTTACGAGCCTCGCGATCTACGTAGCTAGCCGTGACCACATTCAGTAAATGTTCGTCGACGTACAGCAGGTCAATTCGCAGTCCCCAGCCGCGGCGGAACGAACCATTGCGATAGTCCCACCAAGAGAAGTTGGGCTCTTCGGGGTGCAGGTATCTAGTTAAGTCTGTGAATCCGGTCTCGGATATACCATCGAGCGCCTGGCGCTCGATGGGGGTGACGTGGGTTGCACCAACAAACGCCGCGGGATCGTAAACATCAAGGTCGCTCGGAGCAATATTGAAGTCTCCCCCAACGAGTGTCGGTACGCTTCGGTCCCTCTCCTCGAGAGTCTTTCGTAAATTCTCTAACCAGCGAAGTTTGTATTCGAAGTGGGGGTTGTCCAGAGCTCGCCCATTTGGCACGTAGCAGGAGAACACACGAACTCCGCCACAGAGTGCACTGATAATTCGAGCTTCTTCCTCGCTCTCACCGAAACCTCTGGTGACGTCTTCGAGTCCCACCTTAGAAAGGATGGCAACTCCGTTCCACTGCACTTGGCCAAAGTGGGCAGACTCATAGCCCAGTTCAGCAAATCCCTCGAAGGGAAACTTCGCATCTGTTTGTTTGGTCTCTTGAACCAGAAGGACGTCAGGTTGTGCGGCTTCTAGCCATTCGCTTACTCGGGGCCAACGGGCCGTGAGTGAATTGACGTTCCAGGTGGCGATTTTCACTCTGCGGAGACAAACACGAAGAACATGTCAGCTTCGGCGGCAACCTTGCCTTCGACCGTTGCTCGACCCGTAGCTTTTCCGCCACGTGAAGTTACTTGGCTCATTGTCACCTCGAGCAATACGGTGTCGCCAGGCATAACTTGTCGTCGAAACTTTGCGTTCTGAATACCACCAAAGAGGGCCAGTCGACCTTGGTATTGAGGATCGGCCATTACCGATACGCCCGCACATTGAGCCAGCGCCTCGACAAGGAGCACACCGGGCAGAGTGGGTCGACCAGGAAAGTGACCTGGGAAGAAATACTCGTCACCCTTGAGCGTCCACTTGCCGACAGCCGAAAGACCCGGGTCAATTGAAACCATCTCATCGACCAGCAAAAAGGGCGGGCGATGTGGGATGTAATCGCTGGGGACTAGAGAAAGTTCACTCATGGTAATGACAACTCCGCAATTCGACGTTCGCCGTCAACGCTAACCAATTTGAAGTTCTTAATGTCGCCACGCTTGAGCACATCTCTCGCGCGAGCGGGGGCAGGCTTTCCAAGAGAAGCGGTCGGGGCGTAACATTCCATATTTTTGGCACCCTTCAGGGATACCTTGATGACCGCACCGTGACTGGTGAAGGCAACGACCTCCCCTTCGACTCGCTGGCCAATGCGGTAATTGGAACGGAACAGCGCGAATTCGCTTTCGGGGTTCACCGGCTGTCGACCGCGACGCATAACCACAGGGGCCTCATCGACCTTTGGGGTGACTTTCTTAACGGCCTTGACAGTTTTTTTCGCGGGCTTGGCTTCAGCCTTTTTTGCCGCCTTCTTTGCGGGTTTGGCTTCAGCCTTTTTGACCGGTGGCTTAGCGGTCTTTTTTACCGCCTTAACGGGGGTCAGTGTCGTGCCAACCGATGGCTTAGCTCCACCCGGCAATGCCACCGCCAACTTCTTAGCGGGAACCTGAGTCTTCGCAGCCCGAACGGGAATACGTGGAGTGAAAATCCAACCAACGCCACGAATAGGCTTTCCGCCGATCAAGCGGCCTTCTTCAAACAGCCATCGATAGTCGCTTTGAAACTCTTGGAACGAGTCATTACTCAAAACGACACCATCGATCCGATCGGCAATCGTGAGAATGAATCCATCTCCTCGCCCCACCGCTCCCGCTGGAGGTGTCGTTACGTCACCCTTACTCAGTGACTCATTGAAGGCTGAACGCTCACCGGCCGCAATCCGATGCTCGAAACTCGCGTCAACCACCACAATGACTTCCGCTTTAGGAAATTCACTTTTGAACGCGTCGATAGCCTCATTCAGTTGCGCCCAACTCGGAACATTGCGACCCTCGGTTGCAAAGTTTGAGCCATCCACTACAACCCGAAGGGCCTTAGCTTTCAAACTCATCCAAGAGCTCGTTTCAACAGATCAGCTTGCTCGGCGGCGTGAACGAGTCCAGAGCCGGTTGCGGGAGATGCCGACTCGGCGCGGGCCACATGGCGCACATTCTTGCCACGGAATTGGTGGTGCATCTGGAGGTGGACAAAAGGCCAGGCGCCCATGTTCTCGGGCTCTTCTTGCAACCAGACAATCTCTTCCAAGTTTGGATAGGTCGCCAGAACTCGGTCCAGGTCTTCCGCTGGCCATGGGTAGAGCTGCTCAACGCGAACTACCGCAACGTGGTCGCGCTGGTTCTCATCGCGATTCGCGATGGCTTCGTGAGCAACTTTTCCGCTGGCGAGAACTACCGAGGTAATCGAATCCTTTTTGGCCTTGGAGTCGTCTAGTACGCGCTGGAAAGAACCCTGAACAAACTCGCTCAACCGTGAGCGAGTTTGTACTGCGCGCAACAGTGACTTCGGCGTGAAGACAATGAGTGGAGTCTTGCGCTCGCGACGAACCTGTGATCGAAGCAAGTGGAAGTATTGGGCCGCAGTAGTGGGCATCGCCACGCGAATATTGTTGCGCGCACTCAGGCTCAAGAATCGCTCGATTCGCCCACTGGAGTGTTCGGGGCCTTGACCCTCATAGCCGTGAGGCAGCAACATGACCAGTGAGGCATGTTGTCCCCACTTGTCTTCAGCCGCTACTAAGAAGTTGTCAATGATGATTTCGGCGCCGTTGACAAAGTCTCCGAACTGTGCTTCCCACGCCACTAGTGAGTTATTCGATTCAACGCTGTAGCCGTATTCGAAACCGAGGGCCGCGTACTCGCTCAAGAATGAGTCGCGCACCGTAAAGAAGCCTGGTGCATCGAGACTGGACAATGGAATGAACTGATCCCCATTTTCGTAGTCAATGAGCGCTGCGTGACGATGGGAGAAGGTGCCTCGCCGTGAGTCTTGTCCCACGAGCCGAACGTTTGCGCCCTCTTGCACCAGACTGCCAAAGGCCAGGGCCTCTCCAAGCGCCCAGTCGACCTCTCCCTCTTCGAGCAGCTGTGTGCGCTGCGCAAACTGACGCTCGAGTTTGGGGTGGATGGTAAAGCCTTCGGGTGCGCTGACCGTGGCTCGCGCAATTTCGCCCAACTTGCCCTCGGCCACACCGGTCTCTGGTGCGGCGACATCTTCAGGAATGGCCGCGTGCGGTACTCCCTTGAGTTCTGGCACCGGAACCGTGCGGACCTCGTCTAACACGCTCTGGAGCCGGTTGTTGAACTCATTCAACGTTTCTTCGGCGGCCTCAATCGAGATGTCGCCACGGCGCACCAAGGTCTCGGTGTAGGCCTTGCGAACCGAGCGCATTTGGTCGATGATCTTGTACATCTGAGGTTGGGTGTAGCTCGGGTCGTCACCTTCGTTGTGTCCATGACGGCGGTAACACACGATGTCTAGAACAACGTCACGGTGGAATGTCTCGCGGTAGTCAAAGGCGAGCTTCGCAGCGACCGCACACGCTTCGGGGTCGTCGCCATTGACGTGGAAGATTGGAGCCTGAATCATCTTGGCGACATCGGTTGGATAGAAACTCGAGCGCGCCGAGTCGGGCGCGGTGGTGAAGCCAACTTGGTTGTTAATCACGATGTGAATCGAGCCACCAATGTGGTACGCCGACAACTGCGACATGTTCAGGGTTTCCGCAACAACACCCTGACCCGCAAAGGCCGCGTCACCGTGAATAAGGAGAGACAAGTACGGATAGTGATCGAGAACATCAACCCCGTGGGTTCCGTCAGAAGGTCGAGCCACCAAGTCTTGTTTGGCGCGAACAATTCCCTCAACGACTGGGCTCACCGTTTCGAGGTGCGAAGGGTTCGCCGACATCGAAACTTCGACGGTGGCACCATTCTGGTTTTTAAAGACGCCTCGAGCGCCCTTGTGGTACTTAACGTCACCACTACCCTGAACGCTTTCGGGGTCAAGGTTGCCCTCGAATTCAGAGAAGATTTCCGAGTAGGACTTGCCCACGATGTTCGCCAGGATGTTGAGACGACCACGGTGGGCCATACCAATGACGGCCTCTTTGGTCCCGGTATCGGCCGCAGCGTCGAGAATTGTTTGCAGCGCCACGATGGTCGACTCACCACCCTCTAGACCAAAACGCTTTTGTCCGACGTAGCGAGAGTGCAAGAATCGTTCAAAGACCTCAGCCTCACTAAGCGCATTAAGCACTCGAAGCTGTTGCTCGCTAGTGAAGTTTCGCTGAATTCCTTCAACGCGTTCTTGAATCCAGCGCTTTTGAGCGGGATCCATAATGTGTCCGTATTCAATGCCGATGGTGCGGCAGTAGGCATCACGCAGAATTGTCAAGATCTCTTCAAGCGTGGCTTCGGTTCGACCCGCGAGTCCGTCAACGACAAAATTCCGTTGTAGGTCCCACATGGTGAGTCCGTAGGTCGCTAGATCTAGCTCAGCGTGCATCACTGGTGGCTTTGCACTCAAGGGGTCCAGGTGCGCGTTGAGGTGACCGCGCATGCGATACATGTTGATGAGTTCTTGAACTCGAATTTGCTTGAGAATCTTCTCGTTGTCCACTTCGGCGATCGGATTCGTATCTTTGGCAAACCGCTGCGGCTCGTAGGGAATGCCAAGAGCGTTAAACGCCTCGTCGTAAAAACCGTGGCCACCAGTAAGGCATTCGGCCACATACTTCAAGAAAATGCCCGACTCGGCACCTTGAATAATGCGATGGTCGTAGGTCGAGGTCAGGGTCATCACCTTGCCAACGCCTAGTTCAGCCAAGGCCCGAGGGTCGGCCGACTCGAATCCGGCTGGCCACGCGAGTGCGCCCACGCCAAAGATTGCTCCTTGACCGGGCATGAGTCGTGGAACAGATTGAACCGTGCCGAGCGTTCCCGGATTAGTGAGGGAAACGGTTGCACCAGCGAAGTCATCGGCTCCGAACGATGCGTTGTGTACTTTACGAACGAGGTCTTCGTACGCCAGCAAGAAACCTCGGAAGTCCAAGGTGTCCGCGTCCTTGATTACCGGAACTAACAGATTCCGAGTTCCGTCACTCTTCTCAACGTCGACGGCCAGACCGAGTCCGACGTGTTCGTGGTGTCGAACTCCCGGCGTACCCTTGGCGTCGACGGCGTCGACGAATGTTGAGTTCATCGAAGGAACCTTCTTGAGACCCTTCACAATGGCGAACGCGATGAGGTGAGTAAAGGAAACCTTCGCACCCGTTGTGCGCGCGAGCGCCTCATTTAGTGCAGCACGGTTAATTTCCAATAAACGCGCCGGAACTTGTCGCACACTCGTGGCGGTTGGAACGGCGAGGCTGGCCTCCATGTTTGAAACAATGCGAGCCGCCGCTCCCTTTAATGGAGTGGCCTCGGCATCAATTGTTGGTGCGGAAGCAGGCTTGGCGGACGAGGGTGTCGACGCAGAGGTTGAAACAATGCTCGGAACTGCTGAGGGCTTGTATCCGGCGAAGAACTCACGCCACGACTCGGCTACCGAGGAGGGATCGGCGAGAAATCGCTCGTACATGTCGTCAACGAGCCAGGCGTTGGGGCCAAATGACCCATTTCCATTCGAGGTGCTTTCGGGGGGCGTCACACTTCTAGCCTAGGGCTGAATTTGCTCCCGATAAAGGGAAATTTGCCTGACGGGGGGTCTAAAACCGGTAGTTTGCTCTCGTGGCTTCAACCATCCCCGCACGGCTCAACCCCCGAGAAAACTCTCCCGTAGACGGGCTTCGCCTTCTGACTATGAGCAGTGACTCACCCGAAGCCACCTTGATCTGCGCTCACGGAGGGTTAGATCGTGGCGCGTCATTTTCTCGAATTGCCCGACGGCTGAACAATTTTGAGGTCTGGAGTTATGACCGCCGTGGGTACCAGGGTTCGCGCCAACTCACCCCCTTCTCTCTCGCCCACCACGTTGAGGACTTGGCGGCTCTGGCCGCTGACGCCAAGCAACGCGGTCCCGTTATCTTGTTTGGGCACAGCTTCGGCGGGCTGGTTGCGTTTGGCGTCGCCGTCACTCACCCCGAGTTAGTCGATCTGGTCGTGGCTTACGAATCACCCTTTCCGTGGATCAAGCGCCTCGGCCAAGCAAGCCCGCCTGCCGGTGACGATCACGGACAAGAGGCCGAGCGTTTCTTTCGAACTGTTGTTTCCTCTGAGGGCTGGGACCGACTCAGTGCTGAAGAACAAGCCTCGCGTCGAGCTGACGGACCAGCCCTAGTACAAGATCTCACCGACCTCTATCACTCGGAAGTTCAGTTCGACCTCGAAACACTTCGCGTTCCGGCCGCCTACGTCTACGGGGATGGACCATTCATGAAGCATTACGATGAGATTTCCGAAGTGCTCGTCAAGAGTGACCCAGAAATCTCAATCATCAAACTGCCTAACGCCCCTCACGGAGCGCACCTCTCAAGTCCAGATCAACTGGCAGATACCCTCAACAAACTTTGGAGAAACGTATGCGAATCGCGATAGCCGGCGCCTCGGGCCTAATTGGTCAGTCACTCATTGCTTCGCTCACTGAAGCGGGACATGAAGTCATTGTTTTAGTTCGCCTAGGTTCAAAGCAACCAAGTCAAGCCAGCATCTCGTGGGACCCAATAGCGGGAACTATCAATGCAGACGAGTTATCGAAGGCCGGACCAATCGACGCCATCGTCAATCTCGCTGGAGCTGGCATTGGTGATCGACGCTGGAACGCTAAGCGAAAGAATCTAATTCTCGAATCTCGGCTGCTTTCTACCAATCTCTTGGTCAAGACCGTAAACGAACTCGGCGCTGACGCCCCGCTACTCGTAAACGCCTCAGCCATTGGTTTTTACGGTTCACGAGGGGACGAGAAACTCGATGAAAACTCCTCGAAGGGGGCGGGCTTCCTCTCCGAAGTGTGCGCGGCTTGGGAGGGATCTACCTCGTCGTCCACCTCTCGCGTCGCTCTCCTGCGAACTGGAATTGTCATGTCTAAACGAGGCGGCGCACTTGGCAAGCAGCTACTTCTATTCAAATTGGGTCTGGGTGGTGCGCTAGGTACCGGGAAACAATGGATCAGCCCCATTTCACTCGAAGACGAAGTACGGGCAATCATTTTTGTTATTGAGAAGGGGCTTACCGGACCTATAAACCTGGTCGCTCCAGCAGCGGTTACTAACAAAGAGTTCACCAAGGGATTAGCTCGAGTCGTACGACGACCAGCCCTCTTGTCCGCGCCCGCCTTCGCCCTAAAACTCGTTCTAGGAAGTGAAATGGCGAATGAACTTCTACTTATTTCGCAGCGCGTTGTTCCAACAAGGCTCGTGGAATCGGGTTTCGAATTTAAACACCCAGATTTGCCTTCAATCTTGGAGTGGGCAGTACGCAATTGACCGCATCGTAAGATGAATGCATCTTGCTGCGCCGGCCCACTTTCTCAAAGTTTTCTCGACTCTTAGTCGCGAGCTTGGCCGGCCTCACCTTCTCCATAACCGTTATCGCATCGAACGCCGAGGGCCTTTCGACTCTGCGAATAGCCGAACAGCCTGGTTCGACCCCCAGCTTTATCTTTCCAATCAACTCGTGTTCGACTTTTTCGGTGACGAATGTTCAGCAATTCCAACAACTGCAATATCGACCGCTGTATTTCTACGGCGCAGGAAGCAGTTCGGCCCTAAGCCCTCTCCTCAGTCTGGCTAATGCTCCGGTCTTGAGCCATGACCAAAAAACCGTGACCATAGTGCTCAAGTCCTGGCGGTTTGCAAACCATGCGCCGGTAACCGCCACCTCCGCCCTGTTCTACCTCAATCTGTACCGAGCCAACCCTTCGGATGTTTGTGGTTACACCCAGCACATTGGAATACCCGATCAATTGACGAGCGCGGTGGCCACTGGGCAAACTCTGCGTTTAACTTTTGCTTCCGCGGTAAACCTTTCGTGGCTCCAAGCAAACTACTTGAGCCAAATCACGCCATTCTCTCTCAGTTGGGCGACGACCAACGGGACAACCCCTTCGCCCACTTGCGCCAGCGGAACTTTCGGGGCAGCTGGAACAATCAGTGCGTGTCAATCGGTGTTGGTCTATCTCAAGGCGCAAGGCGCAACGCAGTCAACCTTCGCCTCAGCGTTTTGGCAACAAGGGGTTGATGGTCCATATCGATTAGACAACTTGGCGAGCGACGGAACTGCAACCTTTAAGGCAAATCCGAATTACTCGGGCACCGTTAAACCACACATTGCCAATTTGACCGAAGTCCCAATGCACTCCTACTTCCAAGAAATCAAGGCTCTGCAACTAGGCACCGTGGACCTTGGCTACATTTCACCCGTTGATCTTCCGGTCCATACGGCAAACTCCGGAAATAACTCAACTCTTAAGAGTTTCAAACTCACCGAACAAACTGCAAATCAAGCGAACTTTATCTACATAAATCGAACGGGAACCAACGTCAACGCATCACTGTTGAACCAGTTGTACATCCGACAGGCCTTGCAACAGGCTCTCAACCAAGCAGCACTCGCGCGGACCATGGCCAAGGGCTACGCCCTACCAACCACCTCACCGCTGCCACCGAGCACACCCGTTGCTCTTGGTACTGCGGGGGCGAACCCGCTCAACTTCAGCGTCGCTAAGGCCAAGGCTCTGCTCACCGCTCACGGTTGGGCCTTGGTAAACGGCGTATTCACCTGCACCTCACCTGGTGCCGGGACCACAAACTGTGGCGCCGGAGTTGCGAGCCAAACTCCTCTCAGCTTTGCTCTTGTTGAGGCCTCAGGGCTGTATGGATTGAATGCGCTGGTTTCCAGTGTGATAACCCAGTGGCGCGCCATTGGTGTTTCGATAACTAAAAGTTATGACACGGTTAGTGACACTCTCGATCGGTGCCATACAGACAACTCCGTGCAATTCTGCATAGCCGGTGGTGGTTGGAACTATCAACCACAAGTGTGGCCGAGCGGCGAACAACTATTTGGTTCCACCAGTGATTTCAACTTTGGCCACTATGCAGACGCACATATGAACGACCTACTTACGGCGGTCCAAACCACCCAAATTAAGTTGAGTTCATACGCCGCGTATGCCCAGTCACAAATTCCAGTGATATTCCTGCCGGTACCGATGATTTTGCAAGAGACCCGAGCAACTCTGGGTTCAATTGTCGGAGTGGGGCCGAGCCCGCTGGGCTCATTCACCCCCGAATACCTTAAGTAAGTTCGACTTCCGGTAGTTTCCAACTCTGGCGGTGTTGATCGCAAGTACCGAATTCTCGGATGGCCTGCATGTGCGACTCGGTTCCGTAACCCTTATTGCGCTCCCAGCCGTAGCTCGGGTAACGAGTAGAGAGTTCACGCATGAATCGGTCTCTCGCCACTTTGGCCAGTACTGAAGCCCCAGCAATTGCCCCGCTCTTGCGATCGCCCTTGATCAGGGTGCTGACGGGCATAGAGCCATAGGGCAAAGGCGGGACCTCTAAAGCCGATTCGCGCTGAATGGGCGAAATCAAGAGATTCAAGTTTCCATCAATAAGAGCCACGGTTGGCTTCTCAGAGAGTTCATTAAGAGCGCGGGTAGCCGCCACCGCTAAGGCGGTACGCATACCCCATTCATCGATTTCTCGAGCACTCGCCCATCCGATCCCAAAGGAATGGCACCACTCTTTAATGGGCTCCTCGAGAGCAGTACGGCGGACTGCCGACAAGAGCTTCGAGTCAGTCAAACCCTCAGGAATTGGATTGGAGGCACGTAACAAGACTGCACCAACTACCAACGGTCCAGCCAACGCGCCGCGGCCAACTTCGTCAATTCCAACCACGAGTTCACCGCGTTCAAGCAGCGGAGTTTCGAATTCCAAACTCGGCTTGCTTTGTTTTCCCATAGATAGAGGATAGTGGAGTGGACTCCTATCATGGATAAATGCGCCACTGTTTCGCAGTTCCGATTAAGGACTTTTCACTCGCGAAATCACGCCTCCGCGACCAAAACATTTCTGAAGTTTCGCAACTCGCTCGAACCCTCGCAACCAAAGTCATCTTAGAATTAGGTAGTGATCAAGTCGTGGTCCTTTGCGAGAGTGAGGTCGTTTCGGAGTTCGCTCTCGAACTTGGATGCAACGTGGCATTCTCCAAGTCCAGCGGACTTAACCAGAGCGTGCAAGGTTTCTACGACTCGGTTACCGAGCTCTACGACCGAATCACAGTGGTCCACGCGGACCTAGCTGACCCAACTGGCCTGGGCAACTATCGGCCGGAAGTGGCGGTTGAAATTGTCACCGACCACCAACGCCTTGGCACGAACATCCTCAGCATTCCAACGGGTGCTCGTTTCAAATTTCAATTTGGCGAGAACTCTCTGGCGCTTCATGAGGCTGAGGCCCAGCGTTTGGGCCTGTCATACGTGGTCATCGACTCAGGACCCTGGATCCACGACGTAGACCTGCCAGAAGATTTGCCCTAGAAAAGCACAAACGGGGGCCCGAAGGCCCCCGCGGGTGCTCAGTGCCCGAAGGCGACTGGTAAGACTATGCAGCCTTCTTAGCTACACGACGACGGGTCGTCTTCTTTGCAGCAGTCTTCTTAGGAGCAGCCTTGCGGACAGCCTTCTTGGCAGTCTTCTTAGCAGCCTTCTTAGGAGCAGCCTTGCGAACAGCCTTCTTGGCAGTCTTCTTAGCAGCAGCCTTCTTAGGAGCAGCCTTGCGGACAGTCTTCTTTACAGCCTTCTTTGCAGTCTTCTTAGCAGCAGCCTTCTTAGGAGCAGCCTTGCGGACAGTCTTCTTTACAGCCTTCTTGGCAGCCTTCTTAGGGGCAGCCTTCTTCTTCGTAGCTACAGCCACTTTCCCTCCTAGGGATTCAACGTTGATTCGATGCTCCTCCCATTCACCACCGTGGTAACTGAGATATAGACACATCGACACTTCTCGTGTACTCGACCAAGTGAAGCCCAGCCTCTCGGCTGTGCAACCACTACTCGCAGTGCACGGCCAACTTTGGAGGAGAGCGAGTTCAAGAAATACTGCACTCTTGCACCGCTTTGGTCCCCTCCGCAGAAGACATCTAAAAGTTCACTCGTTTTGACGACATAAGTCAAGCATTTAGGCAAAATATTTTCGACCGTTGTGAACGATGAATTTTGATCCAGGCATCTATTTAGGGCGCGCGCACAACGCAGCTGCATTCAGCGGATCACAGCGCTCAACACTTGTTTTAGGACCGAGTCGTAGTGGCAAAACTTCATCAATTATCGTTCCAAATCTCCTGATGAAAGGGCATTCTTCGGTAACCACCTCTACCAAAGATGATGTGCTTCGAATCATGTGTGACAGACCGCTCAACGGTTCACTTTTGCTCTTTGATCCCTCTGGAACAGTGCCCGATCTGCCATCGGTGACCCGAATTGGTTACTCACCCGTAAGAAAATCTTTGTCTTGGGACGGGGCAATTCTTGTTTCTCGCACCCTCACCGACATTGCTCGACCCGGTCTGAGAGACAACCACTGGAGTGAGCGCGCTGGCGCGCTGCTCGCTCCGCTCCTTCACGTCGCTGCGCTTCGTGGACTCTCTCTCGCCGACTTTTGTTCAATGGTTGACGCCCGCGACACTGCCGGAGTTGCCGACACTTTGCTCGAACGATACGGATCTCAGCACGCGAGCTTCTCATTACTGTCGGGCATACTCGCGACCGAAGAGCGTGAACGTTCTGGAATTTGGTCTAGTGCGAGTGGACTGTTGGCCGGGATGAGAACCGATGCGGCCAGAAGGGCCGCAGGGCAACCTTCAATCGATCTTGACAAATTTTTCGCTGGGCCCAATCAGTTACACATCGTTTCCCCCTCGCGCTATCAGGCGGTGACAACACCCCTCATTGTTGGGCTTATTGACTATCTAGTCCACGCTACGTATGAACGATTTCATGATGGGGCTCGTCTACTACTCGCTCTCGATGAGCTCGCAAATGTTGCCCCGCTCCACAACTTGGCTTCAATCGTGTCCGAAGGAGGTGGTCAAGGGGTCTTAACCCTCGCGTGCTTGCAGGACCTCTCGCAAGCGCGGAGCCGCTGGGGTGAGCAAGCCCAAGGGTTCCTTTCTCTCTTCGCTAGCACGGTCGTTCTTCCCGGCATCGCGGACCGCGCCACGTTGGAGATGATTCGAAGTCTCGGGGGTTCTCACTTTCGGGCTCAATCATCAATTCAACGTCCGCGCCGAGGACGAGGAACCAACCAGACTTCTGCGTGGCACGAACACCAAAAGTTGTCAATCGCTGACGTAGCGAATGGCCGAAAGGGATTTGCCATTGGGCTCAACGCTTCGAAAACTCCTCAGTGGATTCAACTCACGCCTTGGTTCAAAGACGCGAGGTTCGACCTCGCGAGCGAGCCAGTCAGCGAGTCCATTCACCTCTAAAGGGCGAGGTCCGTATGCTCGAACACGGTCTAACTGCAACACGCGACTACGAATGATTTCACTTTCTCGCACCCCAACTTCCCTTTCGGATTGATTGAGAAGACGGTCAATTGAAAGAGCGCTTACGTTAGCCAAGGAACCAAACGAAGTTGCATTCGCCCACGCGCTAACGACATTCCTTCGGAAAATGCTGGTCTCGCTCGAGAGTTGCGCTGCGAATGCATGCTCGTCGAATTCTTCCTTGTTCTGCACTAGCGGAGCGCTCTCAGCAAACGGACGAAAGCGGACCAAATCCTGCGCCCACCTGCCCCGGATCTCCTCACGAGTCCAAATCCGCTTCGGCAAGTTGCCGCTTTCTCGGCCACTCCACAGTGCGCGGTACCCGTCGTCGACACCGACCACGAGTTCATTTCCCGAGAAGGTTCGCACTGGCATATAAGTAGTTCCAACCCCGACTCGGTACCGGAGTTCACTTCGGTAGAGGGCGTCGGCCGCTTCGAGGTGGGCAAAGAGGCCGCGACTGTCGAAAGCTCGGTTACCTCGTTCGGGAGTGGCGCCAACCAAGACGTGGTCGTGGAGATGTGGCTCTCCGGATCTATTCACGCCATGAGTGAACGAAGCAATTTCACGCCAACGCGCAGGAATCAGTTCGCTCTCACCATTGATTCGACGCCTGACGCCCAAGGCGTGCGCTTCGAGATAGGCCACTCCCGCACTAACGGCCAGACGGTGGCTTCGAATCAACTCAATTCCGGCCATCTCATCAATCGCCAATAAAACCGACAGAGTTCTGGGAGCCGAGAAGATTAAGTCGTAACCAATGGTTCGCGAACGGCTCGAACCTCCGAAAACCGTGCAAACGCGCTCTGGGTCAGAGAGGTCGCCCCCTCCCCTTATCCACCATCCGGCGGGGCCATCGCGCAGACCCGCCAACTCGTAGGCCGGGTCGGAGGTGAAATAGCGGACGTCGTCACTTCGACGGGCAAAAATGTGTAGCAATTGGACACCTCTCTTCGAGGTCCCAACGGTTGCCCTACAGGTTCTTGGCGATCAACTTTGCGAGCTCGTGCCCCGCCACTAATTGTTCAGGGGTTCCCTGGGCCACGACAGCTCCCTTACCCGCACGAACCATCAGGCTTTCGAGGAAATTCTCACTAATCACACGAAACTCAACGGCGTGACGTCCGTCCTTTACGCGACCCCATCGAGCATTAGGGATTGACTCGAAGTGAAAGCGCAAGAAGGCATCCATCACGATCACCACGGGGTCCCCGCTCTCGGCAAAAGTCGTCAGCCAATTAGGTTTCGGGTCAACTTCGATGGCTTGAGCCGGTGAAGCATCCTTCGCCCACTCAATGCGATCAACGCGGAAGTTGCGCCAGCGATTGCGCAGAAGGCACCAGGCACGCACGTAAGAGTGGCCATTCAGCATCTTCATCTCCGTGGGAATGATGGTGCGCTCAGTCGCACTGTCGGCTTCATCGGTGAAGTAACTAATGGTCACCTGCAGGTGCTTGGCGATAGCGTCTCGAATCACGGCGACCTGGCGCTCTTGATCGGCCATCTCGAAGCGCACGAAGTCCTCACAGGCTGCTTCAATCTTCGCGATTGCGCCCTCCATGGTCTTGTTTTGGTAAACACGGTTGGCTTCGTGCAATGCGAGGTTGACCTCAAACAGATCGCGCCACATCATCTGTGATGCATCGTCGAAGTGCTGAAGATCCGAAGTTGGGATGTAGAGCGAGTCATCGGTTTCTTCGTTATCCCAGTCGTCACACTCTTTAATAACGTACGCCGGGTAGGTGGCGGCTGAGTTGCCGGGCAAGAAAATACACGAGAGACGTCCCATGATCTCGCGCACTTGATCTTCGTCAATTTCTGCACGTTGCGCGAGTTCACTGATGCGTAGGCCCTCAGGGTTCTGGTGGACCATGTGAAGCAACTTGAATGCGAGAGCCAAGTTCGAACTCTTGCCCGCCGCGGGGAAGCTGATGTCTGAGGGTTTGGGCACGACACCCTTGTTGACCTGTTCTAACCACGACTTGGCTTCGGTAATTACCTTGTTCGGTCCGGAGACCTGGATGCGCAGTCCCGAACCAATGACGAAGCGAACGGCATCGTTCAACGCCGTAAAGGGCACCGAGAACTCAACCGTCTCCTCGTCGACCTCCTTCACGGTCGCCTCTTCGTACTGCATCTGCAGTCGAGGGGCAAAGGTCTTCTTGGTGGTGCCGGTGACGAAAATGGTCTCTTCTTCTGGCTCGTACTTCGGAGTCCAGGCGTTGGCGCGCTCCTTCGCCTCAGGCGTCACCTCGAAGGTGTCGGGAGTGGTAGTTGGGATACTCACAATGCGGTTCAGGCGGTATCCGCGGAGCTTGTCCGTTCCGCGAACCATGGCCACTAAGTACGGCACGCCGAGGTACACGTTGAGTTGAATCGGTTCAACCTCTCTGGCACGAATTTCAGTGGAGTCGTAGTCAAAGTTTAAAACTCGACGGGTATTAATGGCGCGCAGAATTGGGTTGTAGACCTCAACGTTTACGGCGAAGTCATCTACCGGAGGCAGCGCGTTGAAGAGTGAGAATGCGCCGGACTTTCCGAAGCCACAGAAGCGAAGGGCCAGAGCAATGACGTCGTGCTCTTCATCGGTGAAGTTGATGGCGGGTGCGAAGGCGCCGTCTTTTTCAATGCGGTACTTCGGATTCGCGGGATCCGTGTTGTTAACGAGAATCTCAAAGCCAGCGTTTCGAAGGTCGACCTTGTCGCGTTCGAACTTGGCGCGAATGGTGTCGGGGGCGCCTTCGTAGGCCTTTACGCGAGTGCGCACGTTGGTGCCGTCACTCGGTCCAGTGACCGTGACCTGCTCGACGATGTCGCGTTGGGTCATGCCCTCTTTGGATGAACTCAACCACCACACCAGTGCCATCTGGCGCTCACGACTGGTCTCACTTGGCTCACGAAATGGCATCAGCTCTCCCCTTCTCGAACAGGACACTTAAGGGTAGTGGTAGCGAGGGAGAACTCTGCTCCAAATAAATGGCAAATTCTGGGACCTATTTTGCAAAAATACCGACTCCGAAATGGCATTGCCCGCCGCCCACTAAAATAGAGAAATGCCTACGTATGAGTACGAATGCCAAAAGTGCCACGAGCGCGTGGAGGCGGTCCAAAAGTTCTCAGACCCAGCACTGACCATCCACGAGGGTTGCGGTGGAGAGCTTAAGAAGGTCTTTTCGCCCGTGGGAATCGCCTTCAAGGGAACCGGTTTTTACAAGACCGATTCACGCTCCTCGGGCGGATCTAGCGAATAATCACCCTGTAACTTCGGCATTTTTGCCGGTAGGCTGAAATCGTGCTGTTGCCCTCGATCGAGTCGCCCAAAGACCTCCAAGGCCTTTCCTATGAACAACTTGGCGAACTCAGCGACGAATTACGCGCCTTCATCATTGAATCGGTGACCGCTACCGGGGGCCACCTCGGTTCGAATCTGGGAGTGGTGGAAATCACCGTAGCGATGCACCGGGTATTTTGTTCCCCCAGCGATATTTTCCTTTTTGACACTGGCCACCAGGCCTACGCTCACAAGATTTTGACCGGCCGGCGCTACGGTTTCAAAAAGCTTCGCCAGCGCGGAGGCCTTTCCGGCTACCCCAGCCGGAGCGAATCTCCCCACGACTGGATTGAATCCTCCCACGCCTCAACGGCTCTTTCGTACGCCCACGGTCTTTCCGTGGCACTCGAACAACGCCACGAGCTCAAAGGTCACGGTGGCGAGCGCCAAGTCGTGGCTTTGGTGGGTGACGGCTCACTCACTGGCGGTATGGCCTTTGAGGCTCTTAATAACCTGGGCCACTCGGGCCAGCGAGTCGTCATTATCTTGAACGACAACGGCCGCTCCTACGCCCCAACGATTTCAAAATTGTCAGAGTCACTCACTAGCCTTCGCATTGATCCTCGCTACCTGACCTTGCGCGACAGAATTCGCAAACTTGTTCCACATCTGCCCCGAGCCGGAAAGATGGCCTACAAGAGCCTGGGTGGGGTTACCACGGTTGTGCGCGAGCTCGTAACTCCAAAAACCTTCTTCGAGAATCTCGGAGTTCGCTACATCGGTCCAATCGATGGACACAACATCGAGCAAATCGAGACCACTCTCAAAGCCGCTTCAGATTGGGATGGCCCAATTCTCGTGCACTGCTTGACCGAAAAGGGTCGGGGGTACCAGCCGGCCGAGGGCGATTCGCTCAAGATGCACGACTACAAACTCCCCCCTCGTCTAAACGATGAGGATGTCTCACCTCTTTCATTTACCCAATCATTCTCTGACGCTCTTTTGAAAGAGGCCACCGCCGATCACCGGATTGTGGCCATCACCGCCGCCATGGCCGGACCAACGGGGCTGCTTCCCTTTCAAGTGAAGTACCCAAAGCGGTTCTTCGACGTCGGTATTGCCGAACAGCATGCCGTTACGGCCGCTGCGGGAATGGCCATGGGTGGTCTCAAGCCAGTCGTGGCTCTCTATTCGACCTTTTTTGCTCGAGCCTTCGACCAAGCAAATCTTGACGTTGGTCTGCTCGACCTGCCGGTAGTTTTTGTTTTCGACCGAGCCGGCATAACTGGCGACGACGGTCCGAGTCACCACGGAATTTTGGACATGGCTCTGGCCTTGATGGTCCCCAATATGACCGTCTTCGCACCATCCAGTCCGGAAGAGATTCCCGGCATGCTCGGCCAAGCTCTTTCGATGACCACCCCCACAGCGATTCGTTTTCCAAAAACCCTCCCTCAGCCCTTCGATGGGCAAGTCGGGGGCGGGCTAAAGGCACGTCGTATTCAGGCCGGTGACGGATCGCTGTGCATTCTCGCCGTTGGCAAGATGGCTCCGATGGCCTACGCCGCACTCGAATTGCTTGGTGAAGATGCCAAACGAGTAACCCTCTACGACGTTCGTGTCCTCCCGCCGGACCCCGAAATGATTCTCGACGCGGTCAATCACCAACGAGTTTTAACTATCGAAGATGGCACTCGCCACGGTGGCGCGGGAACGCTCATGGTTTCTGCGGTCCGCAGTCAGGCCCAAGAACTCGGACAATTGTTCCCCACTACCCGAATTCTCGGTGTCCCTCGGGCCTACCTCGAGCAGAACAAGCCTGACTTGCTCCTCGGAGAACTGGGACTCGACGCCAAAGGAATCGCGGGATCTATCAAGCGTCTCCTAGTTGGCGACCCAGAATTCCTGGGCGAAATACCGGAGTCCCCGCGACCAAATTATTTCTGAGCCATTACGCTCGAAATCATGGATTTTCCCGTTACTAAGACCGACGCCGAGTGGCTCGAAGAACTCGGACCTGAGCGTTTCGAAATTCTTCGCCAAGCCGGAACTGAAGCTCCCTTCACTGGTTCGCTGCTAAACGTAAACGCCAACGGCACTTACACCTGTGGTGGCTGTCAGGCTGTGTTATTCAACGCTGGACAAAAGTTTGACTCTCACTGTGGCTGGCCAAGCTTTGACGCATGTGAGCCAGACACAATTATTGAGCGACCCGATCACTCACTGGGGCGTGTTCGCACTGAAATTCTTTGCGCGAATTGTGGCGGTCACCTTGGACACGTCTTCGAAGACGGCCCAACGGCCACCGGTCTTCGCTACTGCGTGAACTCGCTGTCGATTGACTTTACGCCCGAGGGTTAAACGTCTAAGAAGCGTCGGATCGCAATGGCTGATCCCACGGATCCAATCAAGACACCAACTCCAATAACTACGGCATTGGTGCCGAGCAGCGCCACGTTATTAAGCGCAAATTCATTGTGGAGTGGATACCAGGTGTGTAGCGCAGTGACGGCCAAAGCCGCTACCAGCGAGCCGAGCAAGCCCTGGATGAAGCCTTCCGTGATAAACGGAATTCGAATGAACCAGTTGGTCGCACCCACGAGCTTCATTACTGACACCTCGCGACGACGAGCGAAGATGGCCATGCGAATGGTGTTCAAGATCAGCACCGTAGCGGACAACAGGAGCACACCCGCCAAGGCCAGGAAGACAATCTGCAGAATACGGATGGCGTGATTCATCTGGCGAATTTGCTGCTCGGGAGCAGTCACGTCATACACGCCGGGCTGATTCTTGAAAGTCGACTCGACAATAAACGCGTCAGCGGGAATGGTCGGCTCACAACGGAATGAGGTTGGCATGTCCGCCGCGGTCAAGACGTTGGTTTCCGACGGTGGGAGTGAGGCCAAGAATTCTTTGTAGTCTCGCGCCTGATCGAAGAATACACAACGGTGCACGAGCGGTGAGTCCGCGAGCTGGGTGCGAACGGCGTCCAATTCACCCTGCGAGGCGGTGGGGTTCATCCACACCGTGACTCGAGTTCCGGTCTGCCACGCCACTGAGGCCTGGGCGGCGCTTTGCTTAAGCAAGAGAGCGGACCCTACGAGGGAAAGGGACACGGCCACGGTCAAGACTGCGGCCAGGGTCATCATGCGGTTTCGCCAGAGGTTAGAAATCGTCTCGCGAAAGGCGTAGCGGAAATAAACGCGCATTAGCGGTGTGCTCCTTCGTCAACTCCATAAACACCGCGAACTTGGTCGCGGACCATTTCACCCTTGTCCAACACGATTACGCGACGGCGCATCCGGTCTACGAGAGCCTTGTCGTGCGTCGCCATCACCACGGTGGTACCGGTGCGGTTGATTCGCTCCAGCAGCGACATGATGGACTCAGAGTTAGCGGGGTCGAGGTTTCCTGTTGGTTCGTCGGCGAGCAGAATGAGTGGTCGGTTCACGAAGGCCCGGGCCACGGCCACGCGCTGCTGCTCACCACCGGAGAGCTCCGAGGGGAGGTTGTTCGACTTGTCGGCCAAACCAACCAATTCAAGGATCTGTGGCACTTGGGACTCGACGGTAGAGCGAGGACGGCCAATCACCTCGAGGGCAAAGGCCACATTCTCATAAACGGTCTTATTTGGCAGAAGTCGGAAGTCCTGGAAGACACAGCCAATGTTTCGTCGCAGATAGGGCACGCGCCACTTGGGCAGTTCACCGATGTCTCGACCGGCTTCGAGAATTCGACCCGAGTCGGGTAGCTCCTCGCGCAGCAAGAGGCGCAAGAAGGTTGTTTTTCCGGACCCCGAGGCTCCTACGAGGAAGACGAATTCACCCTTTTCAATGTCAAGGTTGATGTCCTTGAGTGCGGGCGTTCCGTTGGGGTAAGTCTTTCCAACGTTCTCAAATCGAATCATGTCATCACCCTTAAGTGTTAGTGGTGGTGGCGAAACAAACGCCGTAGGCCCATCTTACTTTGAAACCCTATTTTTTTGGCACTAGAAATCCCTTAAAAATGGGAATTCGCAGTGATATTTAAGATTTCGAGCGCTGGCGCCGCAACTCGGCTTCCATGAAGGAATCGAGGTCGCCGTCCAAAACCGCTTCGACATTTCCAGTCTCGTGTTCAGTTCGGTGGTCCTTGACCAACTGATAAGGGGCTTGGACGTAACTTCGAATTTGCGATCCCCACGCGTTGTCACCTCGGTTACCGCTGAGAGCGTCCATCTCCGCCTGGCGTTCGGCACGAGCCTTTTCCGCAAGCTTGGATTCCAACATCTGCATCGCGCGTGCACGGTTTTGGTGCTGGCTCCGCTCATTCTGGCAACTCACCACAATCCCTGTAGGTAGGTGAGTGATTCGAATAGCCGAATCGGTCTTATTCACGTGCTGCCCACCCGCTCCTGATGAGCGGAAGGTATCCACGCGAAGATCCTTTTCATCAATCTCCACTAGCGAGGCAGCGTCCTCGCTCAGCAGGGGCGTCACTTCAAGTGAGGCGAAACTCGTTTGACGGCGGGCCTGCGAGTCAAAAGGACTGATGCGAACGAGTCGGTGGACACCGCGTTCGGCGCCCATCCAGCCGTAGGCGAAACGACCCTTCACGATGAAAGTGGCCGAAAGGAGTCCCGCTTCAGTCCCTTCGGTAGCTTCATCCACCTCGACGGAGAAACCTCGACGCTCGGCCCAGCGCGAGTACATGCGCAGCAGCATTTCGGTCCAGTCTTGGGCGTCCGTGCCGCCCGCACCAGCATGCAATTCCACAATGGCGTCGTTTTCGTCGTATTGACCACTGAGGAGACTTTGGGTCTCCAAAGATCCAATGTTGGCTTCGAGGGCTTCAACCGAAGTCGTGAGTTCAGTCAACAAAGCGGAGTCGACCTCTCCACCCGCTAATGATTCCTTGACGAACTCCCCCATGACCTCGGCGTCTTCAATCTCGGTGCCTAATCGGTCGAAGTTTTCAAGGTCATTGGTGGCTCGCCCAAGTTCGGTGGTCACCTCACGCGCATGATCCTGGTCATCCCACAAATTAGGGTTGGCGGCCTCTTCGCTGAGAACATCAAAACGTGATCGAAGTTGGTCAATTTTTAAGTATTCGGCTGCGGCCTGCCAACGAGCCCTGAGAGATTCCAGGCTCGCTTGGGCGTTTCGAAGTGCGTTCTCGGACTTAGGGTCGGCCATGGCACTGCTTGAACTTGCGCCCTGAACCGCACCAGCAAGGATCGTTGCGGCCAATCTTGTCGCCCTCTTTAGCGGCGGGCTTGGCCGACTGCTTGTGCTCGGGTAATGCCGCAGCACCCGGTGCGACTTCAGCCGCATTGGTGACCGCACCCTCTAGACCCGTAGCCACTGATTCGGGCTGGACGGCTTCGACGTGGGTAATGAAACGTACGTACTCGGTCTTGACAGACTCGAGTAGGTGGTCAAACATTTCGAAACCTTCGCGTTGCCAGGCCGTTAGCGGATCTTGTTGCGCCACCTGACGGAGGTGGATACCGTCACGCAAATGGTCCATGTCACTCAGGTGCTCGCGCCAGCGCTGGTCGATGACCTGCAACATGACGTCTCGCTCAACGTCACGCATCGTGTCAAGACCGCCAGGGAATGTTTCGACCTTCGATTCAAAGGCGGCAATCGCGTCAGAAACCACCGTCTCGACTAGTGCATCGACATCTTTCAACTGAGCGACTTGGCTGGCGGTCAACCTAGTTGGGTATACCGACATCACGGTATTCACGATTTGTTGGGCGTCCCAGTCTTCGGAGAATTCACCAACCGAATTTTCAATGGTTCCAGTGAGGGCTTCAGCGATCGTGGCAATCGTCTCGTCGTGAAGGTCATCACCATCAATAACTTCCATGCGCCTTTGGTAGATCACCTTGCGCTGCTCATTCATAACTTCGTCGTACTTCAAGACGTCCTTACGAATTTCGGCGTTGCGTCCTTCGACCGTATTCTGAGCTCTCTCAATGGCCTTGGAGACCATCTTGGCTTCGATGGCCTCGCCCTCGGTCATGGTCCGGTCCATAACCCATTGCACAGCGCCTGTAGCGAACAGACGCAAGAGCTCGTCTTCGAGAGACAGGTAGAAGCGACTTTCACCTGGGTCACCTTGACGTCCAGCGCGACCACGCAACTGATTGTCAATGCGCCGTGATTCGTGGCGCTCAGTTCCTAATACGTACAGTCCCCCGAGGGCACGAACTTCATCACCTTCGGCCTGACACAGGGGCTTCCACTTAGCCAGAGCGGATTGGAACTTGGCCTCGTAGTCATCTGCGATAACCGTTACCGACGATCCTCCGAGTTCACGGTGCGCAAGACCCTCCGGATTGCCACCCAAAAGAACGTCAACTCCACGACCAGCCATGTTGGTGGCTACGGTCACTGCGCCGAGACGACCCGCTTGGGCCACAATCTCTGCTTCGCGGAAGTGCTGCTTGGCGTTTAGGACTTCGTGTGGAATACCCGCCTTGGAGAGCTCGCGAGACAACAACTCAGACTTTTCAACCGAAGCAGTACCGAGCAGAACTGGCTGGCCCTTTTGGTTGCGCTCTCGCACGTCGTCAATGATGGCCGCAAACTTGTCCGCTTCAGTCTTGTAAATAAGGTCTGCTTCGTCCTTACGTTGGGCCGGTCGGTGAGTCGGAATCGGAACAACACTAAGACCGTAGGTCGTGGCGAATTCGGCGGCTTCAGTTTCCGCAGTTCCGGTCATTCCCGCGAGCTTGTCGTACATGCGGAAATAGTTCTGCAAAGTGACTGTGGCCCAGGTGTGATTCTCGTCTTGAATCTTGACCCGTTCCTTGGCCTCAACGGCTTGGTGGAGTCCGTCGGCCCAGCGACGTCCGTCCATGGTGCGTCCGGTGAATTCGTCAATGATCTTGACCTCACCATCTGCGACGAGGTACTCCTTGTCGCGGCGGAAGAGTTCCTTGGCTCGCAGGGCTTGACCCAACTGGTGTACGTAGTTCGTGGCGACGGCGTCGTAGAGGTTGGTGACGCCAAGCTGGCGCTCCACCTTTTCAATTCCTTCTTCCGTTGGAATAACCGTCTTTTTCTCTTCATCGACTTCGTAGTCAACATCTCGAGTGAGTGTGCGGACAATGGAGGCGAACTGGTAGTACAACTTGGTCGTGTCGCTTGAAGGACCCGAGATGATAAGTGGCGTTCGGGCCTCGTCAATCAAGATTGAGTCGACTTCGTCGACAATGGCGAAGGGGTGGCCACGTTGAACCATTTGCTCGCGCGAGCGCGCCATGTTGTCACGTAGGTAATCGAAACCAAATTCGGTATTGGTGCCGTACGTGATGTCGCAGGCGTAGGCCGCGCGCTTGGCTTCAAAGTCTTCGTTGTCTGGCCCAACGCGTCCAACGGTGAGGCCCAAGAAACGGTGCAACTGCCCCATCCAGTTGGCGTCACGGGTGGCGAGGTAATCATTAACGGTAATGACGTGCACGCCATTGCCGGCCAGGGCGTTGAGATAAACCGGCAATGTCGAAACGAGGGTTTTACCTTCACCGGTCTTCATTTCGGCAATCCATCCAAAGTGCAAGGCCATTCCACCCATTAACTGAACGTCGTAGTGGCGCTGACCAAGTACGCGACTAGCCCCTTCGCGAACAACCGCGTAGGCCTCGACTAACAGGTCGTCCAGCGTTTCACCCTCAGCGAGACGCGCCTTAAATTCATCGGTCTTAGCCTTTAATTGCGCGTCAGTGAGCGCGGACATTTCGTCGGCCAGGGCGTTGATCGGCACGACCAATTCAGCTAATTGGCGGACGCGCTTGCCTTCACCGGCACGGAGGGCTCTAGAAAATAGACTCATTGAACCATCTACCCTACCGGTCTTGAGGAACAACTGAAATTGCCCAATTTTGGGCTTCTTGAGCGGGGCATCCTAGGGAATTCGGCTCAGGACTTCGTTTCGCCAAAAACTCGGGTTCGAATGACCCTTGCCACGCCGTCAGGGAGAAGTTTCAAGACGGTTGCCGAAAATAAAAATACTGCGACCGCAAACAACGCGGATAATAAAGTCATGCTCGAGTAACCGGACTCCCGCCCAAACAACCAGAAGGTGGTGCCGGATGCGAGGCCAATGCAAAGCGTCGCACTGGCGAATTTTTGTAGGAGCGGCACTCGAAGTCCAAGGGTGGTCTCAAAATTTCGCTTAACACCCCACAGGGTCAAAATTTCAGTCGCTAGCGTTACTCCAGCCGCGCCGGTAAGTCCGTACCGAGGGATGACCCATAGGTTGGCAAGAATGTTTATAGCCAATCCAAGGAGGCTAACAACCCATAACTTACGGTGTGAGTCCTTCGCGACACTGGCAAACCCAAATGCGGCATTCATGAAAGTAAATATTGCACCAATCGAAAGAAGAACCAACGGAACATACGCTTCGAAAAAATTCTTACCGGCAAAAACATACAGAACAACTCGACCAAAATTAATTATCCCAACCAGAATAAGTGCACTCAAGAAACACATCCATTGCACCGAACGAGATACCAGAATTTTGAATTCATTATCAGAAGCACGACTCAGAAGTGGCAGCATCGCGGTCATGAATGTGCTGGGGATGACCGAAAATAGAGTGACTACCGCATAGGCAACGCCATAGATACCCACTAGTCGATTCGATGAGAGAGCACCGATTAGCAAGATGTCGGCCTTGAGATAGAGCAGGTTAATCACTTGAATCAAACCCAAGTGAATCGATTGCTTCACAAGTGTCAACCAAAGGTGGAATTTGATGAGCGGCTTGAATCTCACTTCGCGTTGAGCGATGAAATGTGCGGCAACTCCACAAGCCAAGGTCGAAGAAAAGTATGCTTCGAAGCACCCGTCTACTCCCCGGTGAGTTGCAACAGCTCCAATTACTCCAATGACAAAAATTCCTTGACGAAGTGTTGCCAAAATAGCGGGTATGTGATTCTTGATGGATGACACGTAGGCGCTCGCCGCAACGATTCGTGCAGAATCAAATGGCAGCGAGAAGGCCATTAGCCAGATGCCTAACGTCAGTCCGGCGTGCGAAACCTGTGCGCTAAACAATGCCGATACTGGGACCAACAAAATATTCAGAGTGATCCGCATTGCGAGATTCGTCCCCAGAATTTCGGAGGCGAGCGATGGATTCTTCGATATCTCACGACCCGTTATCGAATTTATTCCGAGATCGGTCACTAGGCCAATGATGGAAGTTATGTTCAATGCGGTCAGGAAAACCCCGTATGAAGAGGCGCCCAGCGATCGAGTCATCGTCCCAATCACCACAGCACCCATCGCCGCGAGCAAGAGGTTGCTGCCAATGCCTGAAATTACGCTCGTAAAAATCCTCAACGCCGGTGGCAAGGTGCGACTATCAGGGCTTAGTGATTCAGACGTCACTTTCCCCTCCTGGAAACGTAACCTGTACGCCCGATCCAAAAATCTCGAATTCCAAGCAGCCCAATGACGACGATAGAAATCCCTCGCTTAATTCCGAGGCGCTTGACGAGGTGCGCCCAGCGACCTACGACCTTTCTGGCCATTGTGAGCAACGCTTTTAATTTGCCCCTGTCTTGCGCTTCACTCAAAAACCGAGCCCAATTTCTCAAGTAGTAATACTCGTAGAGTGCACTACCGGCACCCCCGGTACTTGTGCTCACTTTATGGTGCGCTCGCGCAGCACCGACAAAAAGCGCATATTCCCCACTACTAGAAAGCCTCGAAAACAACTCACACTCTTCCCAGTACAAGAAATAAGAAGGGTCAAAAACTCCGTGTTTCTTGATTCCTGAGGCCCTAATCAACATCACGCAACCAGTTGGACGACCCGTCACCTTGGTGTCGAGAAATTCAGAACTGAGTTCCTGCCCTTGTCCAATATGGTCAAAATCCGAGTGACCTATGTCGTAATTTGCTCCGGCGTACCAAATGTGACCACTCGGCTCAGCAAGAATCAGCGGTGAAGCGACACACGCAGTTTCATGATCCTCAAGCCCTTTCACGAGTTCTTCAAGGCAACTTCGCTCGAGAGATGCGTCCGGATTCACAAAGAGCAGTTCCGTTGCTCCGTCTTCCAGCGCGGCACTGATTCCAGAATTGCAGCCTCCGCCAAATCCTAAATTTGAACCAGACTCAAGCAATCGAACGGAATTCCGATTTTTCAAAAAATCCACCGTTCCGTCCGTCGATCCATTGTCGACAACCAAAACGAGCGCTGGGCTGATTGAGCTTTCTTCAATGCTGTCGAGACACTTTTCTATAGTCCCAATTGCGTTGTAGGTCACAACGATGACAGCTATGCAGTGATCTTGCTTTAGTGTCAAGGACAGACTCCAGCAATTGTCAAAATCTCAGTCGCTACTCTGCGATAACTCTGACTACGGGCTCGTTGCATAGATTTCGCTCGGAGCTCAAGGTTCTCTAGGGTGCAACCCTCCGACAAGCGTGATTTGATTACCTCAGCCAAATCTTGAGGCGAGCCAGAAAAATACTCAGCGCAATCGCCAAGGTCACTTTTTAAGCCCGGAAGATCTGAGGCAATTATTAGCGCCCCACTTGCAAGCGCCAGGTTGGCTATGCCGCTTTGGGTGGATCGGCGGTACGGCAACACCACCATCGCCGCCTCCTTCAACAGCGCCACAACGTCTGCGTCTGGGACATAGGGCGCGAAGGAGATGTCCAAAGTTTTTAACTCGTTAGCACTTTGTTTTCGTAAGGCTTTGTCATACTTAACATCGGCTCGCCCCATCACCCTGAAGATTCCTCGACGCTTTCTGGGCATGCCAGCAAAGAGAAAGCGAACTTCACCGCGCTGACCGGCAGAGATTGCTTGAGCGGCATCGAGCAGTATGTCCGACCCTTTGTCGGGGTGAACGAATCCCAAAACCAAAATCGTTGGCTTTTCCAAGTGATACTTCAGTCGAACTGAAGCAATTAAGTCCTCGGGTAATGCCTGCGGTTCTGAGGTGCCGTGTGGAAGCTTCCAAACTCTTCCTTCGTTAGCGAATAGACCGCTCGCAGTGAGAGCATCAAATCCAGCTGTAGAAAATGAAATGGCTTGGTTTGTTGATTTTGCTCCGGCACGGTAAATCATTCGGGAAATAGGTCCCAAAATATTGAACTCCCTTGCTGATTCATGAAATCCACTGATGCATTGAAGTTTTTGTTTTTGCGCTTTCCGGAGGACTGAAAGCAGGGAGAAGATTGAACTTCCGAAGGAAGAAATCGCGAATTGCGTATAAATCAAGTCAGGCTCAAACCTTCTTAATTCTCTCCACGCCCTCTGGCTACCAAATGGTCCCAACACACGAAGCACCGGGACTTGAACTGTCTTGTCACCACTTCGAAACCCGATAAATTTCAAGGCTTGGTTCGACCCAGATTCAGGGGCAATAATTATGCACTCCTGCCCTTCTTGCACAAAAGCATTCACCAAGTTTCTGGTGTGCTCACCGATTCCATCGGCGGGTGGGGCAAACGGGCTCAAGATAACGATGCGGGCCATATCTATGCCCTTATAAGTCGTCTAAAGAGGGAGTTGTGCGATCGTGCCACTTCTAGCCACGAGTATTCCTTCGCGAATTTCTGAGCCGCATCGCTCATGGCTTGATACTCCAGTTCAGTCATCGAGGCGGCGCTTAGTAAGGCCTCGCGCAGGCCGTTTTCGCCTTTTTCTAAATCGAAACGAATAACGGCGGAAGTAGGAATTTGATTAAGTGATTGGTGATTAGGGATGATGCAAGGGAGTCCTGTGGCAAGAGCTGTCATGACCGAACCTGAATTCGTTATTTCATGGAATGTAAATACAGCGAAATCACTCGAATCCAAGAAATCCGCTAGTTCTTGCTCACTTAGATAGGCAAACTTCGCTTCAACGTTTCCGCCCGCCAATTTCGCTGAATTGATGTGACGGGCCAACAAATCCCCATATTCAGGAGAAGGTAATCCAGCGATTCGAATTTTTGCCGATCCGCTGACTTGACCCGCAATGTTGATCAGCATCTCAACGTTTTTGTATTTACGCAACAAACCAAATGTGCTGAAGACTTTTTGTTCGCTGGGGGCTTTGAGAGTTTGATTCTGGATTTTGTTTGCACTGGGTATTGGCAGCAAAATCGCTGGGTGAGGAATAACTTCAACATCTTTGCGGAGGTACTGGCTGGCAATGATCTGAGCCGATGACTCGGTCAAGGCAATTATCCCCATTGCCCGTGATGCAAGAAACTTCTGCGCCTTCAAGTCATTCAGAAAAACTCTTTCGTGAGGCAACCGATTATGCATGGTCCAAACAATTTTCAAACCATTCGCTCGCGCGGTAATGATGTAAATGTAGAACCAAATTTGCGCGAAACCTCTGCCAAATTTGCCACCCGGTAATCGAAATGGGTAGGTCCAGTGAATATGAATAATTCGATTACCGCGCAAACGAGCGCCGATCAAGCGAAGTGGTTCGAGCAGTACATTGAGGCTGTGGCTCAGCGTGAGTTGATGGCTCTGGACAACAGGAATTCCAATTTCACCCAGCGCTGATTGCAAGCCTTGTATGTACGGACTTTCGTCTCGTGGGACTAGGCGCATCGGCTCAAGTTCGCCTACGGCAAGCTTCAATGCACCGACTAGCACGGCCGCACCGCCAATCACGTGGTCGATAAACGCCGAAGCTGGGCTTGGTAGCTTTCGGTTGTTGATAATCATGACGGGCGGAAAGCTCAGCCAAAGTGCGGTGAACACTAGGCCGTAGGCGTCAATTACTGGCGCAAACAATGCGATCGGGGCCGCGAGAACCCATGCGGCGTAGACGACGCGATAGGGACTGTGTTTAATTAGCCACCATCTTTTACTCGGGTGGTAAGACATCAGCCTGAGCCAACCCCGCCCATAACGCCACGATCGTCGACTATTGAGTCTCAGAGGACCCCAGTTCATCGCCATTCCGGCAGCCTGGACACTTCGACAAACGAATCCGGCCGACTTGCTTCGAATCGCAAAGTCAATGTCGGAGGTATAAAAGTAACGTTCGTCAAAACCTCCGATTGAATCAAAAAGCTTGCGAGTAAAACCCAGATTCGCTGTGGGTGGCCACTCCACCACTTCGCCGTCCGGCAGATCGTTAACCACACCGTAGGCTCCCTTGCCGAGAGAACGTATGGGTCCGGCCACAAAATCAGCGGCACCACTGAGGAGCGAGTCAGTGAGACTGCTTAACCAATTTGAATCAGGCTCTCCCCCAGCGTCACAAAACGCAATCACTTCGCCTTGAGAGGCCCTTACGGCCACGTTCCTCTGCAAGGGAATAGTCGATGACCGCCAAAATGGTGGCTCATAATCAATCCACGTGACCCACGGATTCGCAAGGCGAATAAAGTCGAGCCGCTTAGTTGAGGCGTCAAGGACAAGGCATTCAGCTCCAAGTGCTTCGCACTGGGGCTTCAGGAGATCCAGCGAACGTTGAATTTGCAACTCATCTTTATTGACGATGATCACCGAAACCTTCGCGCGCTTCGAATGGGCTCTAGTGGTAGACACGGGTGCTCCCAGTTGAAAAGACCACTGACATGTGGTGGTTCACGTAGTTGAGGGGAAACTCATACGAGGCGGATCCGGCCGGTACCGAGCCGTACGCGCGCCGAAACTGTATGTTGACCGACGATGCATAGAGATAGCCACCTTTGGCAATAAAACCAGGGACGACCTCTTGCAATACGTTGTACGCCCCCTTATGGGCTTCCAGTGCAAGCCCGGCATAAGTATCAACCTGAACTAGCCCTTTCGGGCCGACATTTGCCTGTAACCATTTCGCTGCCGCTAGCTCTGGGCTCATGATCATGAACGACTCCGGGGCCGCTCCTCGTGCAGAGAGAGCACTCGCTGGCGAGCCACCAAATAGTTCGACTCCGAGTCCAGAGGTGAATGCCTGTGCGCTCAAGACCGATACTGTAAGAAAAAGTCCCGTAAGTACAGATTGCCGCTCAGCGAGCTTTGAGAGAAACAGCACCATCGGAACAATTGAAATTACTGATACAAAGAGAGCGGCCCGGTCGGCATTAAAGAAAGCAGCCAGGGCTCCCGAAAACCTCAATGCGAAGCCAAAGAGTATGGCACTCGTTCCGATTGCCAAAAGGTCCGAACTTACCCTCGAGGGGTCTTTCACTACACGAAACAGCATGTATCCGATAGCTAGGACAGTCATTGCGAGAAGCAGTTCGTGGAACCAAAATTCGTAAGGTCCGTAAAATTTGAAGAATCTTGGCCACACTCCGGAAACGGTAGGAGGCGTATTGCCAGCCAAGCGAAAATTTCGTGAAACCGGCCAATAGTGGATCGCCTTGGAGTAGGGCTTAAGAAGAGTTCGAGTAACACGCTGATAGTCCGCTGCCCCAAATGTATGCGAAACCGTGTTTCCTTTTAACTGTAGGCCTTTCAAATACAGGCGCAGAAGTGGAAGGCTCAAAGCATTATTCGCCGTGTACCAAACATTCCAAACACCGGCAGTGAGCAATGACCAAAATGCGAGTCCCCAAGTGCAAAGTCGATGTCTCTTTCGTGTTTGCCGACGAAAGACTCCCATTGATATTTCGCCGTTGAGAAACCTTTGCAAAATCGAGGAGACCAACGCGCCGGTCACGAAGACCCCGACGAACATGAATGCTGTTGAATAATGCGTGAAGGTAAGTGATGCCGTAAGGATGAAAATCATCCGACGACTCACACGGGGTTTGATTTGTCGATCAACGAACGAAACCAGTAGCGCACCAACCAAGACGAACGCCACTGTCTGCCGTGCGATGGCCGCCATTTCGGTCGGGAATGCATAGGCCCCATCCACGAATATTCCAACAACAGCGAATGCCAGGCCGGGACGAATAACCAAGGATTGCTTTTTGATCCAACGTGGAACATCGCGTGAAGCGGAATACATCGCCAGTGGTAACAATGCCAGCAGCGCTGGAATTACCAGCCGAAAGAAAGTCAGCAGGTCGAGTCCCGTCAGCGAATGGAGTGAGGTTGGTAACACCGTGAGCGAAAGCATCGAGGCGTAGGCGTCGTGATTGTGAGGCACCATCCAAAAGCCCTGGGCGATTGTTTGCTTGGCTACCCAGTATTCATGCTGAATGTCGTAGCCGTAAACATGTTGACCCCTTAGGCTCGTGCTGAGAAGTAGCCCCAAGCTGCTCGAATAGAGAAGGGCGCCGAGCGGCGCGCGCGAATTCTCCTTCCACCCCCAAAGAGAGCCCGCAATAAGTGCCACAACTTCAGCGGCGATAGCAAAAGTTGCTATTCGCCCCGAGCCGGACTTATTGACAATGGAAGCGCCGATGGCGCTAAAACCAACGAGGGAAAGGGAGAATACGAGCGAAATGACACCAAGCGGACTCAACTCGTGACAGAGTTCGATTACTGGATCCCGCCTCCGAACAGTTGCCCAAGTTAAAGCCGCAAGAGAAAGTACTGCGAGTGCCGATTGCTGGAACGCTGAGTCAAGTGGCCGGGTACTCGGTACCGCCGAATGAACAAACGACAGACACCATCCGGTGACCATTATTGCTATGAGGCTGAAAGATACTGCGATAATAAGGCGCGAAGAAAATCTCCTCGCCCTAACCCCAATAATTGCCGCCAGAAATGAACCTGGAACGACGAGCAAGATGAGCAAATCAAGGAATCGCAACGAAGGGAAATTTGCAATTCGCTGCACATGGGGCACAAGAAGAGCTTGGAGAAGGGAAAGTGCACTAAGCCACGGCACCCTTCGCTTATCGACTTGATTTGCGTCAAGGATTTCAAAATCCGATTTTTCGTCGCGGAATTTGTTGGAAGGGGGAACTCTCTTCACAGTGCACTGCTTTCAGCGCGCTCAGTCCCGTTTTGGAAGATTGCGGTGACAAAACCCAAATCACATACAACATCATCAAGCACTGCGACTACCGGCAATAGAACAGCCACAGGACCAAATCGCTGCAGTCCAGCTATTAATCCCCAAAACCTGATTAGGTAGCAAGTCGCCAACGCAGCCAACGCCGCAATCTCCAGGCTCCAGGGAGTGTTCGCGAGAAATACCAGGGAGACAATGGCCGGAGAGAAGCGTAGCGACGGCAGACCTCCTTGCTTCCTCCACCGGCGTTCAATACCAATTCCAGAGACGAAACTTCGTTTGAAAGTGTCTCGTAACCGGGGGCGAAAATAGTGAGGCATCTCTATTCCCGGATCCACCAAAACTGTTTCATCGCCAAATTTCTGACGAAGTGAGTTTGCGATTTGGGCTTCCTCGCCTTCAGAGAAAAAGAGCCCCTCATCGAAACCACCAACAGAATGGACTTTCAATCGATCGAAGGACATATTTGCTCCAATCATGGAGAAAACCGGCCTTAGCCCTGCATCTGGTGTGGTGGAGGTCCAAAACTGGCGCCGAATTCGGTACCAAAAACTTGGTCCATACAAGAGTTCAATCTCCAACGGTTGCGCTGGGTTGAAAATGCTCAGGTACTTAGTGTTGAGACTGCTTGGATTCGGTACCGAGATAGTTCCGCCTATTGCACTCGTTCCCGTCGGTGCCCCCTCCCACACACGGGAAAGTTTTAATGTCCAGTCAGTGCCTGGCTCACAATCATCGTCACAAAAGGCCACGATGTCCGATTTCATCGTTGCTATTCCTGTGTTTCGCGAGGCCGCAATACCTCTATTCCGATCATGGCTAACCACATTTACTCCGTGAGACTTCGCCACCGAAGCCGTCGCATCACTTGAGCCATCATCAACGACTAACACTTCAACGGGCAAACTTTGCATTCTTAATGCATCTAGACATCTCCCGAGTCGCTCGGCCCCGTTATAGCTACAGACGACTACTGAAATGGTGCGAGTCATCGGCCCACCATCTCCTTAACCTTTTCTACATAGCGATCAGCTACGGAGTCCCAGTTCAGGTGAGGATTTCGCGCCAGGAACTGCCTACTTTGTTTCTCCCTATCTAATGGAGCCGAGAGCCAGTTCAGTGTTTCCCTTGCGAAGCTTTCGCTATTGCCCGCTTTCGCGATGGAACCATCCAGCCCATGTATTACGAGTTCTGCTGATGCATTATCTGCGGCGTCACTCACGACAACTGGAACTCCGGCTACGAGTGCCTCTGCGACGGAAAGACCAAATCCTTCACGTTCTGAAGGAGAGAGAAACACACGTGCACCCTTTATTAGGCTCCACACTTTTTCATGTGAATCGACTTCACCGAAAAAAGTCACATTTGAATCAATGCCAAGCTCAACCGAAAGATTCTTTAGTGCGCGTTCCTCGGGTCCAGTGCCAATAATTCCAAAGCGAATTTCGGGGCGCTGGGAATGAATGAGGGCGAAGGCCCGTAACGCAACGTCCACCCTTTTATGTTGAATGAGACGTCCGGCGAATACTATTTCCGGACCCTTTGCAATTGCCTCGACCCTCTGGAGCGCTTGCACGTCAACCGCATTTGGAATAACGGTCACCTTCGCGCTGTCAACCCCCAAATCGTGAAGGCGTATTGCAATGTCAGAGGTAACGGCAAAACAGACCGTGCCTAAGTGCGCGCCGATGCGTTCAATTAGCGCACCGATAGCGCCAAGCGTGCCCAAATACTTTTTCCAGTATTCCTTGCCCCAGACTTCATGCCAGGTGACGAGGAGCGGTACTCGTTTTAAGAACGCCACCGCTCGTAAGGGTAGAAGTTGTACGTAAGGCATTGAATCCGCTTCGATTAAGTCACAAGGTCGAAACAGGATCTTGGTCGTAGCAAACGCGAAAAAAACAGCCTGCTTAATGGATCGGCGTTCCCCCACGTACATGGGGTGTTGTCGACAGATAGCTCGATAGCTAAGAGTGCTGTCCTCTGAAATGTTGGGAATGGTTGACTTTGGCCACCACTGCATAGTGCAGACTTCAATCGAAACGCCCCGTGAAGCGAGACGTGGTAACAGTTCTCGATATCGAACCTCTTTGCCACCTTTGTGCCACGGGTAGACCGCATCACTCACCACGACAATCCGAAAGGGTTTGTCTCGCTCCTTAGCCATTGGTGACGACCGAATTGGGATAGATAGCCATTGGGACTGTTAAGTAGATATTGCTGCCCATCAAAGAAATCCGCAGGATTCCGGTATCAGCTGAGGCGGTTGGGACGCGAAATTGAGTGTGGTGGCCAGACGCGATTTCCAGAGTCCCTTGGGAGACCATTACTCCGGATTCCTTAGCAGCCCACACGTACTTCTTATTCCGCCCCGATTGATTGTCCGCAATGACACCTATATCTGCACCGACAGGTTGTGGGGACTGAACGATTTTCGGATTCGCGAAAGCAAGGGAGCTGTAGGGGCTTTGACCAAAAGTACCGTGGCTTAAGCGAAGAAGCTTGGCCCACCCTTGCGGTGCCACGACTAAGACGCCAACAACAAGTAGCGCAGCCGCGGCCCACTGCCAGTGTCTCCCCTTGCGTAGGTCGACCACGCTAAGCCTCTTTTCGGCTGTTCAAATCCGTAGCGGAGCGTGGCGCCAACGCCCTGTTTCGCTGCCCGTACGTGACAGTTCCTCGCAGTCGAACTTTGAGCAGCACATAGACGCATCTGAAAGCATCTCGGGTTCGAATCTTCTTGCCTTCTTCGGCGCTACGAGCCACGTAGCTAATCGGAACCTCGAACGGGCGAAATCCAGACCGCAACATTTCTGCGCTGATTTCAGTGTCTAGACCAAAGCCAGTTTCAGTAAGTTCAAAACTCTCAAGTAGAGGTACGGGGAATAACTTTAAGCAAGTGTGAAGATCGCTTATCGCCGACCCAAAAATGATGTTGGCCATAGAGGTCATTGCGTGGTTGCCAACCGAGTGGCGGCGAGAAGGATGAACCGTGCCAAAGCCAGACATTCGACTTCCATAAACAACTTCCGCACGGCCAGTCAGAATGGGTGCAACGAGCCGCGGAATATCATGTACGTCATATTCGGTGTCGGCGTCAAAAATGAGAATGTGGCTCCCAGTGGCCGCTTTAATTCCGGAACGCACCGCAGCGCCTTTACCTCGGTTCTGTTCGTGGTGAAGGACCACCAGGCGAGGGTCGCTCATTTTTTCGAGCACCTCTCCCGTTGAATCAGTTGAGCCATCGTTCACCGCAATGATCTCAGCCTGCCCAGGGATTTCTATGCCCAAGAGTCGTTCCATAACTTCAGAAACAAAGCGCTCTTCGTTGTAGGCCGGAACAATTATTGTCAACTTAAATTTGACCGGAGCAGGCGCGTTGGTCACGTAAACAGGCGTAGCGTGACGGACATTGCGGGACCGATTGAATAAAGCAATAGCCATCTACTGAACCGTCTCTAGTGAGTGGCTTGGCTTCGATCCAATTGAAATCTGCTTCCAACCATGTTTTGCCAGTTCGTCTCGATCAATGTGGTAGCGGGCATCTAGCACTACGCGGTGAGCCATTGCCTCGCCCACTCGACTCCAGTCCAGAGCGTGGAATTCTTCCCACTCCGTCAGAATTAATAAGAGTGAGGCGCCTTCCGCCGCCTCATAGGCGTTATCAAACACCAAGACTTCTTTGGCTAGTTCCTTGTCTCCACGTACAACCGGGTCATAGGCATGGATACTGAAACCACTATTTGAGAGGGAGTTGACGATGCGAAGCGCGGGCGAATCACGCATTTCATTAGTTCCCGCCTTAAAGGCAAGACCAAAAACTGCGATTGTTGGTTGTTCAATACCGATCAGCTCTCGCTCAACCTTCGCCAAGAGGTATTCAAGGTGAGTCTCGTTGCTCGCGTGGGTAGCCATCACCAACGGAGCACCAATTCCCAAGTCCTGTGTCAGTCGAGTGAGTGCTCGAATGTCCTTGGGGAAGCATGAGCCTCCCCATCCAGGTCCTGGAGAAAGATAGGTTCCACCGATTCGATTGTCATATCCAAGAGCCGCTTTAACATCACCAATGTCTCCACCAACCGCATCGGAGATTCTTGCCATCTCATTGATGAAGCTGATCTTCATGGCCAAGAAAAGATTGGCTGCATATTTAATCAGTTCTGAGGTTTCAAGCGTTGTAGATACCACTGGTGCATTCGTAAACCGATACAGGTCCTCAATCTCTGAAGCCCCTTCACCGTCTATCGAGCCAATGATTAATCGTTCAGGATTCAATGTGTCATAAAGAGCAGCGCCAGTCCGAAGAAACTCCGGACAATTCACCACACGAATATCTGACCGATTCAACATTTCAATCAACATCTGAGTTGTTCCGCATGGAACAGTTGATTTGATGACGAGAATTGAATTCGACGCCATGATGTCTCGAAGCTGACGCACCACAGTAGAGATGATGCGGAGATCGGCCCCATCTTGTGTCGAGGGTGTGGGCACACACAGAATGACCATGTCACTCTCACCCGCTGCTTTCGCCAGGTCGGTGGTTGCAGTGAGCGCGTGTCGTGATTGGGCCAGAGTTAATGCCTCTTGAAGGCCCTCTTCGTAGTGGGGGGAGATTCCGCTGGCAATCACCGCGCACTTACTTTGATCACTCTCGACAACCACGACCGAATTGCCATTAAGAGCGAGCACAACGGCAGTCGGCAAACCGACAAAGCCCGCACCAATCACGGCCACACGAGCAGCCAACTCACACTTCCTTAGAGTCAGGACGCAGAGAAAAAGTCATGCGTTAAGAGTGCCGTGTCAGGACCGATTCATGCCCAGAAAAAAAATCTACTCACGAAAAAAAAATATTTCGGGCAATAATTGTTCACAACTCGCTAAATTCCAAATAGGGGATATCTAAGAGAGTTGGTTAACTAGTTGTACTACGCCGAGCGAATTGAAGAAGCAAAACTACATATCTTGGCCATTGTCGCAAGATCTTTAATCAGTCGATCTGAAGAGAGACTTCGCATAGCTGATGTCGCGGCTCAAGCTGAAGTCAGCGCTAGCGTTCTCTATTCCTATTTCGGTTCAAAAGAAGGCCTCGTCGATGAGGCGTACCTACTGATTTACAAACAGCAGAATCAGTTAATTCTCGCGACGGTGAGCGAAATTCTCGCCCAGTTGCCAACTCACCAGGAAACTTTCAAAGCTTTAATTGCTCGGCTACAAGCCGATCCTCGAGTACATAACTCAAATGATTTTCGCGAAATGCGTATGCGTATTCGAGCCCGTGGATTTGTCAACGCAAGCTTCGAATCGACATTCGAGAAACTTCAGAATGACTATCTGTTGCTATTGGCAAAATCAGTTGAGGGTTTTGCCGTTTTCACAGGTGCTTCGATTGATTTCAGCCACGTGCTTCAGAGTGTGAACCTAATAGACACGCTTCTCATGGCTCGGGTAATCAACTCGCGCGCTGCATTTCCACTGGATATAGACCAGTGGCAAAGTATGGTGCAAGCAGTAGAAGTATCCTGGCCTCGAATTCGAAGCAGCGAAATCGCTTAATACCCGGCGCGGATTCTTTAATTATCCGCCAAAAATATTGGGCTGTGAGCGCTGACCTGGTCTTTGACCCCACACCTGCCTGAGTTCGTCGCGACCACTTTGGTCGCACCGAGTCAGGACTTACTTCTAAACCGCGCCATGCTCAGTTCCGATTAGGGAACCTTACGTGGGTCGTTTCGCCCGCGACTGGCATCGACTTTCAACCACAGAACCACTCACAGCCCGAACAAATACTAGATGAGTTCTATGAATGGCGGCTAGGCCAAAGCGAAACCAACAAATATCGCAAACCCAGCACTAAAGCGGCTACGGGAACTAGCAGTTTGCGAAGACCCTTGGCGCTTTGTACTTCAAATCGAAACGCACTCTTGTGGTGAGCGAGCATCATCGCTCGAGGCGCTTTCGCTCGGCTGAGACCTTCGACGTGTGTTACCACCGCCTCCGAGACAGCCGCCGCCTGCCAGCCTCGCTGCGCCAGGCTCCAGCAAAGGGCCATGTCTTCAGCGAACATGAAGTAGCGCTCGTCAAAGCCACCCACCATTTCAAAGGCGTCGCGATTCACAATGAAAAACGCCCCAGAGATCCAGTCAACTGAACCGTCTTTATTGCTCGACCGGTAGCTCGTTGTTAACGGATTATCTGCCCAGAGCGGAGCTAACAGTGCGTGCAGACCCGCCAAAACAATGTTGGGGAACTTCCGGTGGCTTGGGTACACCGTGCCATCGGTGCGAAGAATTGTAGGCCCAACAATTGCCACGTCGGGATTTTGCTGCAGAAATTCAACCAGACGTTCCACCGCGCTCTCATGAACGATGACGTCAGGATTTGAAACGAGTAAGTACGGCTTCTTGGACAGTGCCGCCGCTCCACGATTGACGCCACGGCCGTAACCCAAGTTGACGAGAGGGCGAACGACTGTCGCCTGCTCCTCTACTGCACTTGTTGTCGAGCCCTCCGATCCGTTCTCAACCACGACAATCTCATCTACGCCATTAGCTTTCAGGGAGCTTAGGCAAGTATCTAAAGCTTCTTCGGCGTGATAATCCACCACGACTGCATTGACAAGATCGGCAATCGCCATTACGCCAATCCTTCAACAAAGCGAATAAGACCCTCTCGCCAATCAGGGAGAGCAAAGTATTTAGCAGCGAATTTATCGGTGTTGAGGTCACTCCTCGTGGGTCGCTTCGCAGCGGGTTGCGGATCGAGGTCAGCGGTTTTTATGGCGGTCGCGAAGTCATCGGGTCGTCCGTAGAGTTCACCAATCCACTGCGCAACCTCGAACCACGTTGCCGAACCGGAATTCGCCACGTGCCATACCCCACCTGGTGGATCAATGGCCAACGTGGCAAGCGCGACTGCGAGGTCACTGGCCAGAGTTACCGAGCCCCGCTGGTCATCTACGAAGCGGACCGTTTCGCCAGTTTTGGCGCGTTCAGCAATTACCTTGCCTACCGTCTTTCCCCTGACGCCCATTACCCACGAGGTGCGAACAATTGTGTCCGCGGGCGAGCAAAGTTGTTCACCGTGCCACTTGGTTCTTCCATATGACGATTGCGGATTGGGAGAATCAGTTTCGGTGTAACTCTGCCCCTTCTCACCATCGAAGACGTAGTCAGTCGAAACGGCAATAAAACGCGCGCCGACTTTGGCACTCGCGCTCGAGAGATATCCGACGGCAGTTGCGTTGACCAACTCAGCGGCTTCAGGTTCAGATTCGGCCTTGTCGACGGCTGTGTAAGCCGAGAGATTGATAACTACATCCGGGCGTACTCTCTCAAGTGCGTTTTCCACGTGAGCAAGATCGGTGACGTCGAGGTCATGATGAGATACACCGATGACCTCAAAACTTGTACCCTCAAGTTTTGACTGAAATTCTGGTGACCCCCCGGGTGGAACGACGCCATCGAGGACGTCAATAAGGTCTCGTCCAACCTGTCCTGAGGATCCAGTTACGAGGACTTTCATTTCGAACTTTCTTGAGCGGGGCGTACGTGCACCACATCACCAACGTTGCAGTGGACTTCACCATCTGTTGTGGCGACGATCAGCTGACCAGCCTTGTCGACACCTTGAGCGAAGCCCGAAACGGTCTTATCCCCCATGGTGACATTTACGACTTGTCCAAGAGTTGCGAGTGCGGATTCATACTCGGAACGGAGTTCCTTTCGGCCCTCTACGGAGGCCAGTAGCGCCATCCGTTGATTCAGCTCTTCCAACATCGCCTCGAGCAACACTCGGGGTGCGGGCGCCGAACCAACTTGGTTTTCTACCGAAGTAGCGTTACTCGACTCTGGACCGGCGTAGGTGAGGTTCACCCCGATCCCGACAACGACTGACTGACGATCGCCGTCAACCAAGTACTCACTCAAAATTCCCGCGAGTTTCTTTTCAGCGACCAACAAGTCGTTGGGCCACTTCAGATCGACCGAGATATTCATTAATGATTCGAGCGCGTGCTTGGCGGCGAGAGAGACGGTGAATGGAACGTAGGCTGCAGCCTCAACCGATTCGACATCGAGCAACAACGAACAGAGCAATGAACTCGCTGGTGGTGCGATCCACTCTCGATCTCTGCGTCCTTTACCCGCAGATTGGAAATCAGTCATGAGAACGGCGCCGGCCGATTCTCCACTCCGCCAGCGATTAGCGAGTTCAACATTCGTCGAAGGCAACTCGTCAAAGTGCTCGATGCGCCAGGCGAGAGTTGTCACGACTCAAGGATACGAGGACTTCAGTTCGCGCTCACCCCCATTACTTACCGATTAGTCAGTCGTGAAAGTAGGCAGAATTAAGGAAAGTCCCCTTAAAAGTGGTAGAAAAGTAGGGAAATAACGGAGGCTTGCGTGATCAAGAAGGTTCTCATCGCCAATCGTGGCGAGATTGCAGTACGTGTCATTCGCACCTGTCGAGAGATGGGTATCGCCACCGTGGCCGTCTATTCCGAGCTCGACCGAAACGCCCTGCACGTTCGCCTCGCCGACGAGGCCTACGCCCTGGGCGGACAGACCGCAGCGGAGAGTTACCTCAACACCTCGGCCATTTTGGACATCATCAAGCGATCGGGCGCTGACGCCGTTCACCCCGGATACGGCTTCTTCTCTGAAAATACGGACTTTGCTCGAGCCATCACCAAGCTAGGGGTCACCTTCATTGGCCCACCACCAGAAGCCATCGAGGTTATGGGAGACAAAATCTCCTCTCGCGTCGCAGCGGATAAGGCGGGAGTGGCGGGCGTTCCCGGACGTAATGAAACTCTCACCCACCCCGATGAGGTCATCGCCTTTGGTAATGAATACGGCTGGCCCGTAGCTATCAAAGCCGCCCACGGTGGTGGTGGACGCGGAATGAAGGTCGTAAATGGACCCGATGAAGCGAAGGCCGCCCTCGAAGCCGCGATGCGTGAAGCCCAGTCGTACTTTGGTCGCTCCGAGTGTTACCTCGAGCGCTACCTAACCTGGCCTCGTCACATTGAGATGCAGGTTCTTGCTGATACGCACGGAAATACTCTGTGGCTCGGTGAGCGCGACTGCTCCGCCCAACGTCGCCACCAAAAATTGGTTGAAGAATCACCCGCCGCGAACTTCCCCGATGAAGTTCGTGTTGCCATGGGAGAAGCCGCGGTCAAAGTATCAAGAGCCTGCGGCTATTTCAATGCCGGCACCGTTGAGTTCTTGTACCAAGACGGCGAGTTTTATTTCTTGGAGATGAACACCCGTTTGCAAGTCGAGCACCCAGTAACTGAGCTTGTTACTGGACTCGACCTCGTCGAATGGCAGATTCGCATCGCCGCTGGTGAAGCATTGCCATTCAAGCAAGAAGAGGTCAAGCGTGATGGTCACGCCATTGAAATTCGAATCAACGCCGAAGATCCCTCTGACGGAAAGTTCATTCCTTCGCCAGGACCAATTACTCGTTTCGACATCCCTTCGGGTCCTGGTGTTCGCATGGACGCCGGATATGCCGCGGGTGACACCATTAGCCAGTACTACGACAACCTCATTGGAAAGCTGATTGTTTGGGGCCCTGACCGCGAAAAGGCTCGCCGTCGCATGCTTCGCGCAATCGAAGAAACGGTCATTTCCGGTGTTGCCACTACCCTGCCCGCCGACACCATCATTTTGAATGATGAAGCTTTCGTAAATGGCACCCACTCCACCAAGTGGGTTGAGGCGAATCTGGACTTCTCGAACCTGCCCAAGGTAGACCGCGCCGTACTTTCAGTGGGCTCGGGAACTGTTCGCAAGGACGTCACCGCCGAGGTGAATGGGCGTCGCGTAACAGTTGCCATGTGGGTTCCAGAGCCCGCCGATGAAGGACTTCCCCGCCCACACTCAACAGCCCCCAAACCTCGTCGCCAACACAGTTCGGCAGTAGTGAGTGGATCAGGCGAGGTAGCGGTTCCAATGCAGGGAACAATCGTGAAGGTGAACGTCGAAGTTGGCCAGAAGGTTTCAGCTGGAGAGACGGTTGTAATTCTCGAGGCCATGAAGATGGAAAACAACGTCAACGCCGAAAAAGATGGTGTCGTGAAAACCGTCAAAGTGACCGAGGGTGCCTCAGTTGCCGCCGGTGACGTCGTTGTGGTGATTGAATGACCACGCGCGATATCGCACGTTCCGCCATTGAATCTTCTCGCGAACAACTCATTGCGCTAAGTCACTTCATCCACGAACACCCTGAGACGAACTACGAAGAGATTCTCAGTGCGGCCGCCGTCGCTGACGCCGTTGAAAAGGCGGGATTTAACGTTGAGCGCCAAGCGGGCGGTATTGAAACGGCCTTTAAGGCCACGAGTGGCAACGGTTCACTTCACGTAGTTCTCTGCGCCGAATACGACGCACTCCCTGACGTCGGGCACGCATGTGGGCACAACATCATTGCGGCCTCGTCAGTTGGGGCTGCAATTGGACTCGCTTCGGTCGCCGATCAACTCGACCTTCGAGTGACCCTGCTCGGTACTCCCGCCGAAGAGGGCGGTGGCGGAAAGATTGACCTGATCCGTGCGGGATATTTCAAAGATGAGCACGTGGCGATGATGATCCACCCTTGGCCTACCGAGCGCCTAGCCGCGACCTGCCTGGCTGTAGACGCGATCACTATTACCTACACCGGCAAAGAAGCGCACGCCTCGGCTGC